>Ga0307430_1002029_pt1 | contig 13934 bp, 15 predicted proteins | sample SalMarWE160130MG_FD_202159 | JGI IMG/M metagenome (GOLD analysis project Ga0307430, IMG submission 202159) | Salt marsh sediment microbial communities from the Plum Island Ecosystem LTER, Massachusetts, United States - WE1603-130 | ecosystem: Environmental > Aquatic > Marine > Intertidal zone >... | reverse complement strand
TGCAAGTACCACTCTCTACCTATATCATTCCTTTTAGTCTGAGCGATGGCAACCACTTGTTCTAAATCATCCACACCGCTCAAGCCTTCTAGTTTGTGTCTCAAATCTCGACTGCAAGTGAGGGCTTTATTTGCCAATTCCTTTTCCCACCCAGGTAAATTAACTATCAATTCTGACCTGAGATCAACACGCTCCAGCGCATTTAATTCATCTAAACACATGTTTACCCTGTCCAAGACTTCTTCCGATGCTATCCCATCTTTTTTGGCGAATCTCATTGCCTCATTAAGTAAACCTGAGCATGTAGCCAGATGACCTATAGAGCAAGGGACACAGCCAGTGGCTATCGCCTTTGCTTTGGTGGCATTGCTGGGCGGACTGACAGTAGCGGTAACCGTTGGAACCTCTTTTGGCGTCTCAGATGGCTTTTTAGAATCAACAGAGCAATCAACCATCGGATTACTTAGAACAGGGGGCTCATTTGCTGTCTCAGGGGCTATGGTAGAGGTTTCTGTTAACTCTTCTATATCGGCCGGTAGCGACTCGATAACTTTATTGATCTGAGCGATTCTATCTTCCACAGGGTCACCGCCCCTGACGGTTATTCGGTTGAAGGCATAGTCAACAAGCTTACCACCTAAGCTGAAAACAATCGCTTTTACGCTCTGGTCCATACTCACCTCAAGAAAAAGAGCCGGGGAGAGCCGTACAGCTCTTTTCCCCAACTTAGTTTTATAATAAACCATGGCCGTAGAGTTGTCAAGTGTATGATTCTTGTATTAGGTGTATAAGGCACAAACTCCTACGAGCATCTCCTACGAGCATCTCCTACGAGCACTAAGAAGCATACTTGACAAGCAAAGCCTCTTCTGCTTTAATGGTATTAAAGCCGGGGGGTACCGGGTGCTAGGTGGCACTCGGTACCCCCCTTGTATTTAGGAGGATAAATCATGGCGTTATGTAAGTTCTGTGGAGATGAAGTGCCACAAAAGGAGCTGTTCAAGCACTTTAATGAAGAACACCCAGATGAAATGCGGGAGATGCGAAGCAAGGGGGGGAAGGCCAAAGCGGGTAAAACTAAAGGAGATGGTGACCTGCAGCACAAGCAGAAGGTAAAAACCACTTCTAGCCTGGTAGAAGCTGCCATGCTTGAGTTTGTGGGTCAGACCATTGTGGTACCCAACACTCCTGCTCTCATCTATGGATACTTTTGTGCTAAGAAGTACGGATTTGAGGGCAGTGTGGGGGAATTTTTGACTGAGGTTATCGATGATTTCTACCAGGCTAGGGACATGAATTACTATGAGGAGGTATCAGGATGGCAGGAAATTGGAAAAGCAACCTTGGAGAAAGAACAGCAGGAGCCAAAGCCAGTACTGGCGAGTCCCTAACCGACCGGTATAGAAGGTTAGCGGACGAGTTACGGGCAAAAAAGGAGTACGAATCAGAGCGAGATATTACGAGACAACCCGGGGAGTCCACTATACCCAAGCCCTGGGAAGGGATAACAGAGACGGCCAAGGCGTTTGGGATAAACCTGGGTGAGCTGTGGCAGACCAGGGAGGGGGAACTCACGCAGGCTCGCCAAGCAACCAGTACCATGGAAAAGGAGTTGCACGAGCTCAGGCTGAGAGAAATAGACCGGAGAGTGGAGGAGTTACAAAAACTGGCAGCAAGTGCCGACAAGAATATTCATGATGCGGGTAATCAAGGAGAACGCCGCAACCCGATGTATGATGCTATCGATACACTCATCGCCGACCGCCTCAGCTCCATTATCGGTGGCAACAACCAGCAACAACTGACAGCAGAGGACATCAAGCAGATAGCTGATAAGGCGGTGCAGGAGGGGACACAGAGCCAGCAGACACCACAGCAGATAATGGATAACCTAATGGGCTTCATCACTGCTGCCGAAACCGCCAAGAAAAGGATGGTAGAAACGTGGGGTGGGGGACAGGCTAACGGTAATCCCTATCTGAATCAAGCAGGGAGTATGCGCAGCGATGTTCTCAAGATTCTTTTAGAAAACGACCGTGAGACCTTGAGACTTAATCATGAGTATGAGACACAGAAGCAGCGGAATACACACCTGGGCGGTCTAGTGAGCACGGTGAAGGACAACATTGAGGACATTGTTCTTGCCAGCCGGGATATGGTGAAGGAACACCGCGAGTCTAGGAAGGATACTCCCCAGGAGAATAATGAGGAGGGCTACAAGGTAAAGTGTAGCCTGTGTAACCAAGATTCCATCTTCACTGAGAAGCCAACAGGAATATTCGAGTGCCCCAAGTGCCACGGCCAATTGAGGCTTCAGGATCCCCCTCAGAGTCCCAAAAGCAGTGTGGAGTTTTGATGGCTACTATGCCCACCTTCATGAAATCTTACCTCAGCCACGTGGCAGAGAGGCAGTCCAAGAAATATATCGCTGGCTTCTGCCAGGGTATGCCGGTTGATGATTTCCGATACGCTGCTGATAATGACCTGAACATTATCCATGACCTCTTGAGGCGTTTTCTCTTGAAACCGGGCGAGGAGAAGGCGGGCAGGAAAAAGGCTCAACCCTACCGCCATGTGGTGGAGGGAATGGCCAATACTGACACCTTAATTAGACTCTTCTCTGAGGTTTCCCCCGAGCATAGTAAGGTATTACAGCAACATCGTCCCTGGGTAGAGCGACAACTCAAGTCCGCCATGGCGGATGTGTTCGGTACTTGACTTTTCTAAGAAGGCGGACTTAGAATGGAGAAAAGGCCGGGGGCATTGCTTACCCGGCACTTTGTTTTAATAGAGATAAATGTTTACATTATCAATAAAAAATGCCCCTGGGGGTTCAGTCCGGTGGTCAGGTAGTTATGGTACGATTACTTCTGGTTGGTTGGCTATCAATGAAATTTGGGACTGCCCTTATGGAGCGTATGGAACTACCGATTTAACTATTCTTGTGATGGATAGTGGTTGGAACTATACACATCAAAAGAGTGGTCTCGGACCTATCTATGATGATAAAGACTATATTTACGATTGTGCCTCAGGAGTGCTCTCCGAAATACTGCCATATGAGGGTACTATAACTGGGAAAGAGTTTAGACACAACTCTTCTCAAGATGATATCCCGGCCAGTGCTGAAATAGGTGATAAAGGCATAGTCTACATGTGGGGTAGAAATGATATGCCCACCAACCAAAAGATGGGCATCGAGTGGGAGGTTTATGACCCGGATGGTCACCAAGTTCAGACGTGGGACCAGTGGGAAACATGGCATACAGGCCCTGGGCTTGAACAAGGATTTATGGGTCCAACCTTTCCTATAAGCAAAAAGGGAAATTATCACATAGATGTCCGCCTGAAAATGAATTACGACAATCCTGAAATCGTCAATGAGTGGTCTGGAGTGCTATGCAACGCTGAACCCGCGCCGACTGAGCCTGAATTCCGCAACTTCACTATAGAAAGCTACAGCAAAGTATAGTAACCGGAGGGAATTATGCACTTTACTGGTATAGATGTTATCAGAAGTGGCACTGATATCCCAGTGGCAAATCCAATCGCCGCAGAGCAGAATGTCGAGTTGACCTACGGCGATACCCTCAGAGTCAATATCAGCCTTGAGTATAGAGGCTCAGCGCAGACGGTTACTCTTTATGGAGCCATAGGAGTCAGGGCGCCTCTGTCCTTTGAAGAAAAGGTTTTTGGCGAAGCCACATTGCAACTCCCAAACTCGCTAATATCATTCTCCCCTGTTTCTGGTAGCGTCGACATTCCAATCACCGCCGATATAAACCCGGGCACCGACTATGACCTCTATGTGAAGATCAAGGAATACCCTGGAGAGGGAATGCCTGAGGTGGACGATGTTATAGACATAATCGGTATTCATCCAAGCTATGACCTTATCTATGAGCACCTTTATCACTTAGCCTATATCTATGATGGCGAGTTTGATTCCGGTGTCCTTTCCTTCACTGTGCCTACTTACGCAGGCGAGTGGTGGGGAGAACCGCTTGCCAATGCCATAGAGAGTAAGGTAAGGGAACAAGGCGGGCGTGTGTTAGAGATAAGGGTATATGCCGATACTAGTGCCATCATCTGGACAAACTTCAAGATTGAATTTATAGGTATCCCTCCATCAGGGGTAGCAGGAGTAGGTATTGGGATCGCTTTTTGGTTAGCGATTTTAATTTCGGCACTGGCTATAATCGCAATTGTCTTAGTTACATATAAATACTGGATTGAACCTTTAACACGCTCCCCAACGGTGAGTTTAGAGGATATGAAGCCGACTTGGGGGAAAGAGGCACTAATTTTAGATATCCAAGACTCTGAGAAGGTTTTTGAACGCCCTGTTACTCCCGAAGAGGAGTTAGAAGGGATGTCAGAATCAGAGCTTCGAGATTACCTTGACCAGATAGCCGAGGAGGAAGTGCCATCTAAGGGAATTTCTTGGTGGGCGATAGGTATAGGCGCTGGAGTAGCCTTAATAGGTATCGGTCTTTTAACCGGTACTGACAAGAGAAGTAGTAAATAGTTAAAATAATATAAAAGCTGGGGGTGTCAGATGAGTGCAAAGGATAAATTTGGCTGGTGGGCGATAGGTTTTGCCTCAGGGGCTGTGGTAAGTCTTCTAATAAATTACATAATGCTTAAAATTTACGGAATACTGTAGCCCGCTTAATAAGACAGCGGTGCCGAACAGAGGTTGGTTTTAATAAGCTCCAGACCTCGCACTTCCACTGGTGGAGTGGATAGAAAGGAATAAGACTATCACCTATGGTAGAGCACCATTAAAAATAAAGTGGGTCTCAATTAACCCTGTTGACTGGCAAGCCCAGTTAAAGAAATGGGGGATTAAAGATGGTTAATATTGAAACTACTGGTGGTTTAGTATTGTGTGCGTTAGCAGCAGGACAGTACCTACTTTTAACTGTCTCAGGTGTTTTTATTTGGGTAGGATAGGATTAAAGATGGCTAATATTGAGGATATAAAAAAGGCACTAGATGATTTTGAAACTTATCTTAATATGATACCAGAGCCTGATTTGGAATTTATGTAATGAACATCCGAGAGTTAGTTACCCGCTCCGCCATAAGCGGCTCAATAGCCGCTGTAAGTTTCCTCGCCGTAAGAGGACTGATAAAGGCATTAACAGAGAGGAGAAGGGTAGCCTGTCAGAACGGACAGTACATGCTTGCAGTGAGAGACTTCGGAGAGTGGCATGATGTGAGAGAATTTGTCCAGCCTCACGACGCACAGGTACAAGCTCTATACCAGGAAATCGGACCCGATGCGTGGCAGTGCTACCGCTGGGTATGTGAGAATATCAGTTATGCCAGAGAGATGGGCGAGTTCTGGCAGTATCCATATGAGACACTTGCCAGAGGATCTGGTGACTGCTTCACTGAGGATACAAAAATTGTAACGCTGAATCCAGAAGGAAGGTATGAGGCAAAGCCTATTGCTGAATTATCCCACCATGAAGGTTACCAAGCCCTTTCCTATGATTTTGGAGAACAAAGATTTTGCTTTCAGCCTATTATCGATTTCATTCCAAAGGGCTACCGCTCCGTTTACAGAGTATCCCTTAGAAATGGGACTAGCTTCAAATGCACATTAGATCACCGCTTCTTTGCAGATGATGGCGAACCGATTTCTTTATCATCTATAAATCGCAATCAGACCATCTATTGTGCCCGCAGAATACCTGCTCTTAACTGGAATTCCCATATAACCAGTGATGAGTTATGGCTTTCGGGGCTATATTTAGCCGAGGGTTATCCAAAACAGCATGGCAGTACATGCTTGTGCTTAGCTAATGACAATCCTACCATCCAAACCAACGTGATAAAATGTCTTGACCGGCTCGGAATGTCTTATTCCCCCCCAACACGGAAAAGACATGCTTACATTACCATTAGGAAACAGAATCGTGCTAGTAAAGCTGGTTATGTTAAAAAAAGGTTACTAGAAATGGGTTCTAATTCAATGGATAAGCACATGCCGGATGAATTTCTGTCCTTAAATAGAAAGCAATTAGTCACTTTATTGGAAGGTTTTATAAGGGGGGATGGCTATTATCCAAAGCGAGGGAAAATACACCAGCCTGTACGGTTTTCCACTAAGCCAAGAGGGAACAGGCCCAAACCAAGGCTTATGCATTCTACATCCAGTTCTAATCTTGCATCACAAATTCGCCTTGCACCCCTTATTCTAGGGCGTCCTATTTATACGTACTATCAAAAACATCATGGGGGAGTAGGTAAGCATCCTATTTGGAGACTTTACGAGAACAACAATTCTAGATTTAACAAACCAACGCTGCATGACTTAAGCCACGTATCTATTAAGTCGGTAGAACCATGTGGAGAAGAGCCAGTTTATGATATTACCGTAGCAAACACACATAATTTCCTTCTTGCTGATACATCTGTTCTAGCCCATAATTGCGAGGACACTTCCCTATTACTTGCCAGCCTACTAAATAACTTCTCTACATCTTATGTCGTGCTAGGTGAATATCTAGGCTACGGGCACGCCTGGGTACAACTTGATAATCAAATATTCGAGACGACCTTATCTAGTCCTATAATCGTGAATGACCCTGCAAATTACTGCGCTCACGCCTACTTCAATGAGAAGATAGCGATTGAACTATGGTCGGGAGCACTGGAAGAGTTGTTCCAACTTAGGAGAAATGAGCTTGCCAAGCTAAGACTTATAGCGGGGACTTGACAAACTCTATAAAAGGTTTTACACTTTAAATAGATATAATAATAGTATCTGAAAAGGAGTCGGGCTTCCTGAGCTAACTTAGGCTCAGCCCGATTCCTTTTTTAGTTCAGGAAGCAGACTCAAAAAAAGCCGGGGGGCATCACGGGGTGAAAAGTCCGTACCCCCGGCTTCTTTTTACCCCGGTGCCCCCAAGGGAAAGGAGAAAAGAATGGCGAATGCACTAGCTATCAGAGGGGAAGATACCCAAGCACAGATGGCAATCTATGGAGGTGCCTTCGGCACCGGCATCGTACTGGGATGGGTATGCTCAACACGGCCGGCATGGGGCACGGGAATGACCCTCGCAGCCGGAGCTGGCGGCGCTATCGGTGCGCTGATGACCACAGGTTTCATGTCTCAGTTGCTACAGGGTTGTGGAGCCGCAGCAATGGGTGCTCTGGGCGCTTCGATACCTAACCTACTTGGCGGAGAAAAGAATGGCGAGAATGGCGGCGGAACTGAGCGCAAGCGACAGATAGAGGCAGAGAAGCGGAGAGTCAAGTTGCTGGGAAGTCCGGTCAATTTCGTTCCCGCTACCATCGCTGGTCGAGTAAAATCCGCAGTCGAGTTCTAATCGAGGTTACAAATACCTCAAATGGAAGAGAGGTAAAATAAGATGTCTGAACACTATGAAATGAGACTGTTGGCTGACTACTACCATACAGGTGTGCAGTTAGCCAATACATGGGCAAGACCTACCCCCAGAACGGTCGGTGGTGAGTTAGAGACTGATGAGCGAGCCGAGGTGGTCTATGCCGAGATTTTTGCCCCCCGCACTGGTGGAGGCAACGCTGAAGTCCTGGAGAAAATTATTCCCGTCCTTGACGGTGAACGACAAGGAGAGTATGTCTCCCTTTCTGGTATCAGGGACTCAAATATGATGCCAGCTAAGGATAGAATATGGGGTGCAAAACTTCTTAGTTTCGGGACCCCGAGGTCCAACAACCCCTTAAAGTCAACCACACTCAAATACTCCTCGAATGTTACTATCGAGTGTATGGCCGGAGGCGTCCAAATCGACAGTGACTACCGGGTGAGGTTGTGGGGCTACGTCTATAAGGAAAGTGAACTTCCTATCGTTTTTGGCACTATGCTTTTCCCCACTCAGCTAGTGGATAAAGCCCGGCGCAGAACTTTAACTCTAATGAAGTCTGCGATACCTGTGAATGGCAATACTTGGAAAACCCTCCCCGGTGGTAAGGATCAGGGTATCCCCAAGATAATGCCCTTTATACGGTATGCCTGGAACCTTAACGCCACTAACGGTATGCAGGGGGATTACCAGTTCCGCTATGATATAGGCAATGTAACCGACGCCGATGAGAACCTACACTTTGAGTTTGACGAGAAGGATGCCCTCCTCGTAGAGGGAATAGGGGTAAGGGCACCGGCTAATCTGCAATTCACTGGCTTGAGAATTGCCGGTGACTATCATCCGAAGGGACTAATCCCAACCCCCCAGAGTATCACTCCGGAGACAGAAGGGCTTAATCCACTCCACTTCGGACATTGCTTCCCCTTCTTCGCCGCCAATATACCAATGTTCCGAGCTATTCCTAAACTTGAGAACTCATACCTCATCTGGGATGAGATAGGAATGCTGGTGGTCAGAGATGATGGAACTGTTATACCAGCAGCCGACCTCACGGTTGAACCTCCAACAGGAATAGTGGTGGCAATGACCGGGACTCGCATAGAGATGCACGGATGACCTGCATACCATAAAACGATAAGGAGGTAGGTAAATGAAATCACTGGCTACTTTACTAGATACTCCCAATATACCGGGAGCAGAGGCTGCCATTTTGAGTGATGTTCCAGCCTTCCCTGAAAAATATATCGGGGAAATCTATGTAAATGACCCTTGGTTTGGCACAATCCCACTCACTTTAGAGCCTTATGTTGCTGTGACCTACGCAGCCTATACCCCAGCCGCGCCGCCAGCTTGGGACCACATCATGTTCAACGCTAACCGCACCGGCTTTAAGTGTGGGACAGGTTTGTGGTGGGGTGTACTACAGGCCTATATCCTGCCATATGGGAGTTAAGTCCGAAGGCGTCACGGACCGGTAGAACGCCGGCATAGTGACAAACACTAACGCATAAGGAGATAAAGATAAGATGTTACAAGAAGTTATGGAAATCAGTGCTACTCCGGTTTACCCGCTTGGCATGAGGCATTCCGATGGAGATAGAGTCTATCGGTATGTGCAAGCAGATGCTGACAGGCAACTGCGGGCTGCTTATGCAGTCTTTCCTCAAATAGATTATGGTGAGACCGGCGTCCCAGCCGCAGAAGCTCTTGCTGGAGCTCGTACAATAACCTTAACTGCGGTAGGTGACGTTGCTCTGAATGAGTATGCAGGTGGTACTCTTTCAAAAGCAGGCGGTGGTGGTGGGGGATACGGTGTCAACTATAAGATTAGGTCGAATACAGCAGCAACGGCAGGTAATACCTTTGTCGTAACTCTGACTGAGGCTATCATTACTACCATACCGGTAACTGATACGATAACCATATTCCATAGCCCATGGAGACGGGTTGTCAGTATGCGACAGAGGACTATTGATGGTATTGCCACAGACCTTCGTAAGACTTCATGGATTGGTATCCCAAACCGCTTCGTTCCAGCAGATAACTATTGCTGGATACAGACTTGGGGTCCATGTATGGTAATTCCAGCAGGAGGTACAGAGGGTGTTGCAGATGATGAGAGGACAATGATTTTCCAGGAGGATGGCAGTGTTTCAAAGATAGACTATGCTACTCCTCATGAGCAGCAGATTGCTGGTTTTGTCCTACCTGTAACTACTGCTGGTGCCATCCCTGATTTACTTGAGATATTCCTGAAAATAGCACCGTAATAAGAAGTCCTGCAGTATCATCAAACATGTAAGGGTAAAACTGAATATTATCACTACGGAGCCTTGCCGTAGAGAGCAAAGATTAATGCCTATCACGGCAAGAAAATCTGTGATAGGCATTCTTGTTTGTGGGAGGGTAATTTAATATGGGTTTGCTTTTAATTCTTATTCTTGGACTATCTGGAGCGGTAATCTATGCCACAACCAGAGAAGACGAGGAAACTCCTACACCTCCCCCACCAGAGGAGGAAGAGGAAGTGGAGGAGGAGATTATTGATGCCGAATATCGGGAGGGCTATGTCTTCTGGGCGGCATTAGCCAACTGGAAAAAAGTATATACCAGTTGGATGAATGAGTGGCCTGCCGACACCGATATTAACTTTGCTTGGGAGATAAAGAATATCGGTGATGTAGGCGCCTATTTTCAAGTCTATATTTTTAACCCAGGGAGTTGGTACTATCTTGACCCCGGGGAGAAGGTTCAGGTTTATGAGGATTTTCACACCCCAGCCATACCGGTTACGCCGGGCTATGAGTATGGTCGTATTACCATACTCGGGAGGAAGATATCGGGGGAAAGAGTAGGTAGTGTCTGGACTTCCGAGGAATTTGAGATAATCTATGTATAAAGAGATAAGGAAGTACACCTAGTAGGAGGATAAACATGCTTACCGAAGCTACAATCAAGCGCACTTTATACCATCCAGAACAACTACCGGATAGTGCTGTAATTGCTAACATCGCTGCTTCCAGTGAGGCGTCCCCAACACTCCTCGATATAAAGCAATTCCCACCAATGATGGTCAGGCTATCTGAGGTTGCTGTTGAGCGAGATGATGATCTTGAGATGCGGTTCAGGACCGACAATAAAACACTAGCTGTATGCGCCGGCTCAATGTTTAACTTGCTCCCAAACAATTACTCTCTTCTCGCTAAAGATAAGATATTCTACAACCTCTATAACGGTGCCGCCGGCGCCAAAACTAATGTCAAAACTTACTTCTCATTGTGGGTTATCAAACCTACTGTGGCTCATAAGCTCCGATATGGTATTCCTCTTACCCCCGATGAGCAGAAGCTAAATAAAGAATTGGGCATCGCCGACACTGTGGAGAAGGGATTGTTGCCTCTGCCTCTATCTGAGCAGATAGCCAGAGAATTCCAAGTTATTCAGGAAGAGACTCACTCCTTCCTACTTGCCACTGTGCCTACGGCCGGGACCTATGTTGAGACTCTTCATCCTGAAAAAGGACAGTTTCTGGTACTCACTAAGGTTAGTGCCGACTCTGGAGCTGCGGCCGCAAATAATATCAGGGTAGCCATCGATAGAGACCATGTCTCTGATTATGTGGAGTTCCCATCTTGGGGTCTAGGTATAAATCCAGCTACAACCCTCAGTAAAGAGATTAGCTGTTTCATTCCAGCCCTTGATGAACTACGCATAAAATTGAAGGCAACTGTCGCTGATGTAAATATCAATGTGAGGTTTACAGTGCAGAAATGTGCAATGACTAATCTCTTCAGGGCCAAATGGGGACTGGCTATGGAGAGTGAGATTCCGGGAGACACCTGGAAAAAGGTAAAAGCGGGGGTGCTTTAATGCCAGGTAAGGAAGATAAGAAGAATAGTGGAGGATCTGTCCTAGCTGGTGGATTAGCAGTCATAGCAGGTGGGATTGTTGCCACTTTGCTTACTAATAAACCTGCCGAGGCTGCCCCGCCCGAGGAAAGGTGGGATTATCTGATAGAGTGCCAGGAAGCAATAGCCATGTTGCTGGGTAATCTAATTACAGCAGTAGAGGGGCTTAGCCTGGCGGTTTCAGTCAAGACCCCTTGGGTAGCCAGAGACCCAGAACATATATATAGCCACGATATCAGGGTGGCAGGTACCTTTCAATCCGATAAGATGGTTGACTTGACTAAGGGTAAGAGGCTCGTTATCGTAGTCCAATCCTCACTCAACCAAGCTATTAATGTTCAGATTATAGGTAACTATGTCGATAATATTCCCCAGGCTACAAACATAAATGGAGTTTTACCCTGCCCTGCCAATAGTAATATCAGCGTGGGTTTGGCTTGGGATGATTATCATCCGTTTATCGGTGTCAGGATAACAACAGCGATAGCACCAACCGCGGGAATACTAAACATATGGGCGGTGGTGCAAGAATAAAAATGACGATAATAAAATATCTAGGGTGGGTATTATTGACTGTAGCAGTATTCTTACTGTCCTTTGTGACAGCTACGGCTATAAGTGCTTGGTTATACTGGTGAGGTGTTAGATGGCATTTGTATGGGGAGCAGAAACTCAATTTGAGCCTGGGGCTGCCCAACTTATGACTTGTTGCCGAATTGATAAAGACAAGTTTGTTGTAGCTTGGCAAGACCCAGTTACTATGTTTGGCGTGGCTATAGTTGGGGTCGTTACTGGACTAAATATAGCATGGGGACCTATTTCAGCAGCTTTTTCTGTTGGCGTGCTTACTGGAAGTGCAATCCATATTTGTCCTCTTGACACTGATAAATTTGCCGTGGTCTATGGCGATAATGCACTAGGAGCCGATGGATATACAAGAGTAGGAATAGTAACAGGTAATACTATTGCTTGGGGAGCTGCTGTTGAGTTTCAAAATAATAATGTGGACCGCCCTTCTTGTTGTAATATTGGAATTGATAAATTTGGTATTGCTTATAGGGATAATAATAATACATTAGGATTGGTATGTATTTGTAGTGTAGTTGGCAATGTAATAACAGCGGGTGCACCTATTCAACTAGAAGCACCAGGACAAACCAACCAATTCTCCTGTCTTAGATGGGAAGATGATAAATTCATAGTTGCTTATAAAACTCGTACTCTAGGATTAGATATTAGAGTTATTACAGTTGCTGGTCTAGTCCCAACATGCCATACAACAACAACCTTTTCCGTTGCTGCCTCATCAGTGGTATATCCTGATAGTTTAGCTAAAATTTCTACAAACTCCTTTGCCGTTTGTTGGATAGAAACTGGGCCCCAGCTTCAGCAGGTTTGTGTTGGAACTGTAACTGGTAATACAATAACACAAGGACCTGTTACTCTTCTGGATAATATTGATAATGAATATAGCTGTGTAAATGCACTAACCTCAGACTCATTTGTAGTTCTTTATCCAGATAGGAACTTTGCTAGAAGAGGAACTTATAACATTTGCACTTTTGTAGGAACTACTATAACAGATAAAGGGAAAGTAGCTTGGAGACAACCAGCTATCCCTGGCCCTACTAATATGCTTTCTTCTAGTGTTATAAACGGGAAGTTTGTAGCAGCATTCCGGGATGCTGCTGTTGGCGGTAGAGGTGTAGTCTGCAAATTCCTTAACCCGCCAACTGTAACCACCGACCCTGCAACGGGGGTGAACTAATGCTTATTCACGGAGCAACATTAAACGGGACCTTAAATGATGATGGCGGGGAAGCCTGCGACTGTGGCTTTGAGTGGGGTTTAACGGTTGCTTATGGCAATACTACTCCAACTCAAAGTAGGACGACTGGGCAATCATTCTCCCAAGCTATAAACACGATAGAGAGACGAACCACTATTCATTTCAGGGCTTTTGCCACTAATGCTGCAGGAACAATCTATGGTGCAGATAGCACCTTTTTAACGCTGGCAGAGGTGCCGACTCCGACAACTAACCCGGCCACAGCATTATTAGTAACATCGGCTACTCTTAACGGGACACTTAGCGATGACGGGGGAGAAGCCTGCGACTGCGGGTTTGAGTGGGGATTGACTGCTGCCTATGGTAATACGACTTCGACAACAAGCCATATAACAGGTAACCCATTCTCACAGGGTATAGTAGGATTGTCGCCCTTTACAACCTATCATTTCAGGGCTTTTGCGACAAACTCAGGTGGGACTGGATACGGGGCAGATAGAACGTTTAAAACACCGGCAGAAGTCCCCAACGTTACCACCGACCCCGCAATTCCTAATACGGTTCTAGCCGACCTATGTGGAACTTTAGATAATGACGGTGGGGAAGCCTGCGACTGTGGCTTTGAGTGGGGTTTAACGGTTGCTTATGGCAATACTACTCCTACTAAAAGCAGGACAACCGGGCAGACTTTCAATGAGATAATAGTAGGGCTTCTTCCTTCCACTACCTATCATTTCAGGGCGTTTGCTACTAACTCAGGAGGAACAGGTTACGGTGCCGATGTAACCTTAACCACAAGTGCAGCCCCTCCCGGTGTCGTTCCACCTATTGTTAATACCATTGGAGCCACATCAATTACTAACTTGTCAGCTA
>Ga0307430_1002027_pt1 | contig 13939 bp, 11 predicted proteins | sample SalMarWE160130MG_FD_202159 | JGI IMG/M metagenome (GOLD analysis project Ga0307430, IMG submission 202159) | Salt marsh sediment microbial communities from the Plum Island Ecosystem LTER, Massachusetts, United States - WE1603-130 | ecosystem: Environmental > Aquatic > Marine > Intertidal zone >... | reverse complement strand
ATGGAAATAAGGTCTTTCCAAGAGGATTCAAGGGAATAGAAGAAACAGCAAGAAGAACGATGAGTAGGCTATCCTATAAGAACCCGGAGGATGTTGAAAAGATAGAGTTTTTACAAGCCGTTATAATGTCTTGTCAGGGGATGAAAATACTAGGGGAGAGGCACGCCGCTGAGGCGAGAAGACTGGCTGAAAAAGAGGAAAGCCCTGAAAAAAAGAAGGAATTACTTGAAATAGCTGAGGTGTGTAATTGGGTTCCCTATAATCCTCCTAGAACTTTTCACGAAGCCGTACAGATGGCCTGGTTTGTTCAGGTGGGTTGCTATATGGAGCAAAGTGGTCCAGGGATGGGCTTGGGGCGATTTGACCAATATATGTATCCATATTATGAAAGGGATATTAAAGAAGGTAGATTAACCAAAGAAAGAGCACAGGAGTTAATTGAGTGCCTGTGGATTAAAAATGCGGAAATAATCTGGATAAATGATCTGCTGGATGCGAAATATTTTGCTGGTTATCAGCTTTTCCTAAATATTAGTGTAGGCGGTAGGAAAAGAAATGGCATGGATGCCACTAATGAACTGTCATATATGTGTATGGATGCAACAAAAGATGTGCGCTTACATTCCCCTTCGCTTTCAGTCTTAGTTCACCAAAATAGCCCTGATAAGTTTTTGATGAAAGCCGCTGAGCTGACCAGAATAGGGATAGGTTACCCACAATGGCACAATGACGAAGTAGGGGTTTCAATGATGCTGTCTTGCGGAGCATCCCTTGAGGATGCCTATGATTGGGATGTAATGGGGTGTAGCGAGCCTCAAATACAGGGTAGAATGTGGAAATATAGTGATGCCGGAGAGATGAACATGGGTGCGTGGATGGAGTTCGCCTTAAATGATGGGTATTGGCGGACGGATTGGAGGAAGGATGGCAACAAGGAGAGGTGGGGAGTAGCAACTGGTGATCCAAGGAAATTCAAGAGTTATGAGGAAGTGGCAGACGCTTTTAAGAAACAACTGGTATATTTTACAGAACACCAAATGATATCCAATCAGGTAACTGAACGAGCACATGCGACTCGAAATCCTTACCCTTACGCATCGTGTTTGCTTGAGGGTTGTGTTGAAAAGGGGGTAGACTTTACTAGGGGTGGCGCTCAGTACAATGTGGGTCCATCACCCTCATATATTGGCTTAGCTGATGTGGCGAATTCCCTTGCTGCTGTAAAGAAGTTTGTTTTTGATGAGAAGACGCTTAATATGGATGAATTGATGAATGCTCTAGATAACAATTTTGAGGGAAGAGAAGATTTGCGGTTAATGCTGCTTAATCGTGGACCAAAATACGGTTGGGACAATGACTATGTTGACGAGATTGCAAGATGGGTTGCTGACCTTTGCTCTGAGGAAAGCCACAAATACCATAGCATAAGAGGGTGTCAGTGCAAAGATGATATGTTTCCGGTAAGTGCAAATACACCTCTTGGCTTGGTTGTTGGTGCCTTGCCTTCTGGAAGGAAAGCGGGAATGCCTTTAGCTGATGGTGTTTCGCCTCAGCAAGAAACGGATAAGTCTCCAACCGAGGTTATTAAGTCTGTTACTAAATTTGACCATAAGAGGCATGAGAATGGACTTTTGGTTAACATGAAATTCACCCCAACACTTTTAAAAGGTGAAAGGGGATTAAGAAACTTTATTTCGCTAGTAAGAACCTTCTTCGATCGGGGGGGATGGCATATACAGTTTAATGTAGTTGCTGCGAACACCCTAAAAGATGCCCAAAGGTACCCGGAGAAATACCCAGCTTTGATGGTAAGGGTAGCTGGCTACAGTGCCTACTTCACAGACCTTTCCCAGGGGATTCAGAATGATATTATCAGTAGGATGGAGCATACCAGATGGTAATATTTTGTATTGTAAGTAGCGTGAGTTAAAAGCAAAGGAAGGTGAATGTGAATACACAAAGAGTGTTTTGGAATCCTGGAATATGGGTAACGTTATTAAAACTAGGGAAGTGATGTGCATCTGCTAGAGGTAGTTCCATCGAGGTGTAATGGTTGCGGAATTTGTGAGGTGGCTTGCTCACAGTATTGTGCTGGAGAAGCGAACCCAGAGAAGTCCTATATTAGGGTTTTCAGACAAGAGGACAAGGCTCTAGCTTTTCCATTAGTAGTCGCTGAATGCAATATTCCACAAGACCTTTGCCCCTGTAAGGGAAACGGAAAGCATTGTCCTAAAATTGCAACCACGTTGCTTTCTTGTCCTGTAACACAAGAGGGAAGCCTTGTTATGCTATGCGGAGTTGACTGCAAGGAAGCAGTATGTGTTAAGTTTTGTCCTATGGAAGCGATAAAAATAGTCGAGGAAATTTCGCCCGGTGAAAAAGAGATTGGCTTAGAGATAATGGCTAACTCACTAGCTATGATGACGAAGAAATAATCATGTCACGGGGATGGTCAGGACAAATTCTTAGGGTTGACTTGTCAAGGATGGAGTCATCAAAGGAGGATGTAGCGCCTTATGCGCGGGCTTTCATAGGCGGTAAGAGTATTAATGTAAAGATAATGTATGATGAGACGGATCCTAAGACATCCCCTTTTGACCCAGCGAATAAGCTTTGTTTTGGCCCTGGAGTTTTAACTGGAACATTGACACCTGGCGCTGCCAGAATGAAGGTGACTTCAATGTCTCCAAACGGACTCCTGGCAAACTCTGGGATTGGTGGGTTTATTGGCCCTGAGATTAGGTACGCCGGGTATGACAACATTGTTATTCAGGGAAAATCGGACAGGGCGGTATACTTGTATATCCATGATGACTGCGTTGAATTCAAGGATGCTAGCCACATATGGGGCAAGGATATCTATGAGACTCAGCAAATAATTAGAGACGAAGTAGGATCTCCAGCTAAGGTTATGTGCATAGGCCCTGGTGGTGAAAAATTGGTAAGCTTCGCTAGCATTCTCACTGAGACGGGAAACGCTGCTGGCCGTGGTGGATTTGGCGCCATTATGGGCTCTAAAAACCTGAAGGCAATAGCTGTTAGGGGAACTCGTGGAATAAAAATCGCACAATTAGAGGAATTTAACAAGGCGTGCTGGGAGGCACACAAATTAATCAGAGAAAGCCCAGGGTGTGAGAGTATGGTAGCAGAAGGGGATAGAGGTGTCTTAGATCATTTTTATAATAGTGGCATGTTTGTTCTGGGGAATTGGGAAGAAGATGCTGACTGGTCAAAGTGGGGAAGGTTTGGTGGTAACGATGAATTTTTCGACCAGTATACCGCTTTTGTAGGTGGCTGCTTTGGCTGCCCAACATATCATATGAACATTTTCGATATTCCGGGAATCGGTATTGGAAAGGAGAAATGTGTTGGATGGTTGAGCTTCAGCGGTCCCGCATGGAACAATGACCGTAAGGTGATGGTTCATGCTAATTACCTTTGTAATAAGTATGGCATAGATGTCGTTTCAACAGGCAATGTCATCTCATTTTTAATGGAGCTACGTCATAAGGGCATAATTACCGACCAGGACACAGATGGTGTACCGATGAGGCGAGGTGATAAAGAGGCTATAATTTCTACAATTCATAAAATAGGCAAGCAAGAGGGGTTTGGAAAGCTTTTCAAAGACGGCGTGTTAGAGGCAGCAAGAACAATTGGCAAGGGTGCCGAGGATTGCGCTATGCATGTGAAGGGACTAGAAATGCAGCCATATGAGGTTCGGTCATACAAGTCGCAGGCACTTACTACGGCGGTAGCCATCAGGGACACTATAGAGGGACATTCAGATATTGATTATAGCTGGATAGCTAATCCAGATGAAATGGAAAAATGGGCTGAGGAACTCTATGGGTCAAGGGAAGCTGCATTTCCAACATCTTACGAAAAGAAGGCTATTATGGATTGGGATATGGAGAATAGAAACACTGCGGTGGACATGCTCGGAGTATGCAAGTGGCATATTCCGTGGGATATCACCCCATACCTGCAAATTCCAGCAAAATTATTCTTTTTAGCCACTGGAGTAGATACTAGTGAAGACGAATTGCTAACTGTGGCACAAAAGACACGAACATTGGAGAGAGCCTTCAATGTTATCAAAGGGATAAGAAGGAAAGATGATACCTTACCTAAAAGGCTATTTGAAACTGCAGCACCAGGTGGGCTATTCAAGGGACAGAGGCTGGAGAAGGCAAAGTTTGACGAAATGCTAGATGAGTATTATGAATTGCGTGGCTGGGATGAACATGGCGTCCCAAAAAAGAAAACTTTTGATAAATTTAGCCTCGCATCTGAGTGGAAGGTTTTTAAAAAGAATTTGAAATAGGAAAAGGAGGTGCTCACAAGATGCGAGAATCTTGACCAGATTAGGCAGGCAAAGCTTGGTTGCATTCAAGAGATGGAATGATGAATTTAAGTGGCAAGGAGGAATAAAGTATGAAAGCAAGAAATATTTTTACATGGTTATTGGCATTAGTTTTGGTAGTAGTAGGTTCTCTTGCTACAACTAGTTGTGGCCCCACAGCAACTGTGGAGGAAGAGAAGGTCTTCAAATTTGCCCACCTTGACGGGTTTTCCGGGGAAGCAGCAGCCTGGGCATGGATGAGTCAAACATCGATGGAGATCGCCGTAGAGGATATCGAGGCGAGCGGCGGGCTGGTGGTTGGAGGTGAGCGTTACAAAATAGAGATAGTTAAATACGATCATGCATGGGACCCTTCAATTGCCTATACGCTCGCAAAAAAAATAATATATAAAGACGGGATTAAGTATATCCACGTTGATAGTGATGAGGAGGTCTTGGCCATCCTGGACTTAACTAACCAAGAAAAGGTCATTCTGCTTCCAATATGTGGTGATTTAGACTACATTGATGAAGCACATCCCTACACTTGGCTTCACTACCCACTTCCCTTAGACTCTATGGAGATGATGTTTGAGTATTGCGCTGAAGCGCACCCCGAATATCACAGAACAATAGGCATCTATCCTGATAGTGCGGCAGGTTACCTAGATGACGAAGACCTAACAGAGGCGACCGCACACCACGGCTGGGAGATGTTAGATTCCGTTTTTATTCCTCATGGGGCACCCGATTTCTACGGAACTTTGACTCCCATATTGACCAAGGAGCCTGATGTAATTGAGCTTGGATTGACTCCACCAGGACAGCAAGCCGTTATTATAAAGCAAGCTCGGGAACTTGGTTACGATGGAATATTTATGTTTTCTGACACGATGGACGTCGCCTATCTCACTGAAATGTGTGGCATAGAAGCAATTGAAGGGAGTATAGCGTCGCCTCAATTTGTTGACTTCCCTACTGATACTGGAAAGAGATGGGCGGAGCGTTTTACTGCCAGATATGGTAGCTTACAAGGCTGGTGTGCTTGGGAGTACGATTACTTCATGTTACTGAGGAAGGCTATAGAAAAGGCAGATACCTTTGACACAGAGAAGGTAAACGAGGCAATGGACGAGGTAACTTTTGACGGAGTCTTTGGCCCAACTATGTATAAGTCTCAGGACGAACGCTTTCTCGTATTCAAGGACGGAGTTGTTGAGATAATAGATGGGGAAGCGACGGATGTATATCTCGCTTATCCCCCACGCATGCGGGACTAGTAGGAGGGGAATCCCGAATTAAAATGATTGAGCAGCTAGCATTAAATAGTTTTGTGCTTGGAGCAATAGTTGCTCTAATGTCAATAGGTTTGGTATTGACCTTCAGTGTTTTGGGGGTTATAAACTATGCGCATGGGGAAATGTATATGTTTGGTGCTGTTATTATATTCTTTCTGTGCTCCCGGTACGCAGCCATGGATTATGCTCTGGCCTGTGTTATAGCCGTATTGGCTGTTGGCCTGCTTGGATGGATCCTAGATAAAGTTCTTATTGTTCGTTTCCATGGCAATTTGATGGCGGGCGTTATTGCTACGATAGGACTACTCATGATCTTTCAAAACATGATGTGGCCGATATTTGGTCCCATACCCAAAAGTGTTCCATCACCGCTACCGGGTGTGATACAGATTCTTGGCACTTCCCTAAGCATTGAACGAATAATAGTTGTTGGTATAGCAGTTTTCGTCATTTTAGGCATGGCTTGGTTTATAAAGAACACCAGGATGGGCAAGGCAATAAGAGCTGTGCAACAGGATATTGAGGCAGCCCGTGTTCAGGGTGTAAACATCGAGCATATTTGCGCTGTAACTTTTGGTATTAGCACTGGCCTGGCGGCATTAGCCGGTGCTTTAATAGCACCAATATATATAATTGAGCCAGCAATGGGGTTTCTAGCGCTAGAGTTTGCATTTATAGTGATAATCTTTGGAGGTATGGGAAGTATAATGGGTGCTTTTATTGCATCTTTTATAATCGGCTTGCAGTATACCTTTACGGCTGCTTTCTGGGGTGTAGAGTGGGCCATGGCAATGAGCTTCGGAATTGCTATGATAGTACTCCTTGTTCGACCTAGAGGATTAATGGGGGCAAGTGGCCGTGTGGAGGAGGCGTAGAGGCAATAAAAATGACAAAAAGGCTAAATTTAATTATCCTCGTCGGTATTGCTGGCGTTTTTCTGCTTGTGGTTCCTCTGTTCGTTGGTAGCTATTGGCTTCATATTTTGATTCTCATGTTTCTAAATATGGCTCTTGTTGCAGGTTACCGTTTACTTTATGAAACTGGACTAGCGTCATTTGCTCATTGTACCTTCTACGCTATTGGGGGCTATACCTCTGCTTTACTTGCCATCAAGCTAGGGCTTCCTTTTGGAATTTGCTTTCTAGCAGCTGGTATAGTGCCGGCACTAGGGGCCGTCTTTATTGGTCGGCTAGCAGTGAGGCTGGAGGATATTTATTTCTTCCTTGTAAGCTTCGCTCTCTTTGCTGTGGTGGATGTAGTATTGAAACATTGGGTAAGCTTCACTGGTGGTTTTGACGGGATCTCGGGAATCCCACCGATAATGGGCCTTCAAGGCGAGATACCATATTATTATATAATCATGACATTTATTGCCGTGACTATGTTCATTCTGTATCGGTTGGATAGGTCTAGATTTGGTGCTGAACTCTTGGCTATTGGTGCTGCTGATAACCTGGCAGAGGCTGTTGGAATTAATGTGGTGAGGCACAGAACGTTGGCTTTTGCTATAGGTGCGCTTTTTGCTGGGTTTGCTGGCAGTCTATATGCCCACTACGCCGGCTACATAAATCCAACAGGCTTCTCATTTTGGCTTACTGTATACATCCTTATCTGGTGCGCTGTTGGTGGCTACCGAAAGTTCTGGGGACCTGTAGCTGCTGCTGCGGTGTTGACCTTGGTCTGTGAGAGCCTACGCGTGACGGGAACCATGCAGGCAGTACTTTACGGCGTAGTGATAGTTATAGTTATAACGGTAATGCCCCATGGCATCGCGGGTTTGGTTGATACCCTGCGAGAAAGGCGCGTCAAGGCGCCGATACTTGGGTGGCTAGGTTCCTTTTTCAAAGGTGATTGATATAAAAGGAGTGGAATAACAATGCTCGAAGTTTCTAAAGTTACAAAGCGGTTCGGCGGATTAGAAGCATTGAAGGATGTAGACTTGAAGGTAAACCCGGGGGAAATTTTTGGGCTCATCGGTCCCAATGGGGCAGGGAAGACCACTTTATTCGACGTTATAAGCGGGGTAACTCGCCCCACGAGCGGAAAAGTTTTCTTCCAAGGCGAAAGTATCACCGGTATTAAGCCTCACCGGATAGCGGAGAAAGGATTGGTACGAACTTTCCAAGCAACTAGGTTATTTATGAGTCTATCTGTGTTAGAAAATGTCCAGATAGGATGTCATATTCCTGCCAAAGCAAACATAGTTGCAGATGTATTTAGAGTGCCGTCTATTAAACGGAGGGAAAGCGAGATGCAGCAAAGAGCTATTGACATAGTTAAGTTGGCAGGGATCGAAACAATCGGCGGGCAAATAGCTAAGGATTTGCCTCACGGCAACCAAAGGGCGCTAGGAGTCGCTATTGCTCTAGCCGCAGAGCCAAAAGTACTATGCTTAGATGAGCCTGTAACGGGGATGAATATTGAGGAGACCCAGTTTATGATGGATCTTATTAGGAGAATACGGGGAGAAGGTATTGCTATCCTCCTTGTAGAACATAGCATGAGGGTAGTTATGAGCATTTGTGATAGGATTGCGGTGCTCAATTTCGGTAGGAAGATCGCCGAAGACACACCAGACAAGATACAAGTTAACAACGACGTAGTAGAAGCTTATTTAGGGAGGTCAGAAGATGTTACTTGAGTTGAAGGATGTAGTAGTTCGTTATGGAAAGGCAGAAGCGCTCAAAGCCGTATCGTTAAGTGTAGACACGGCGGAGGTAGTTACTCTTATTGGTACCAATGGAGCTGGGAAAACTACTACTTTGAAAACGATAGTGGGTCTCGTCCATCCCATTAGCGGTGAGATTTGGTTGAAAGGTCACAGGATAGATAGTGGTGTGCCTATAGAGAAAATAATCCGTATGGGTATTAGCTTTGCTATGGAAGGGAAAAGGCTCTTTTCATTTATGACAGTGCTTGAAAACCTCGAAATGGGGGCTTATTCTCGCCGGGATAAAGATAAAGACGAGATCGCTCGTGACCTAAGGAACGTTTTAGACCGATTCCCTGTGTTGGGCAAAAGACAAAGGCAGAAGGCAGGAACGCTGAGCGGTGGTGAGCAGCAAATGCTGGCCATTGGACGTGCCCTTATGTCTAAGCCGGAGTTATTGCTGTTGGACGAACCTTCAATAGGGCTGAGCCCTGTGGTAGTAGCTGATTTGGCAAGAACTGTGAAGGAGCTTAACGAGACGGGACTAACAGTTCTTTTGGTTGAACAGAATGCACGGATGGCTTTGAATCTTGCTCATAGATGCTATGTACTAGAAGTGGGAAAGATTGCTTTGGAAGGAGATTCTCAGTTTGTTCAACGGGATGATCACGTAAGAAAAACCTTCCTGGGCATTTAGAGCCTGCAAGCAACGGGCATTCAAGCATGCGCTAACAAATAATTACTGGTGTTCTGAAAATGGGGAATGCGGAAGCTATGATCTTTGATATTCAGAAATTTAGCGTACATGATGGGCCGGGAATAAGGACACTTATTTTCTTGAAAGGCTGTCCTTTGAGGTGTTTGTGGTGTTCTAACCCAGAAAGCCAATCTAGCCTCCCTGAACTAGTTTTTTATCCAGAAAGATGCCGACGCCTCAATAGATGTCTAGAAGTTTGCCCGACTCACGCTATCTCAGTAAAAGAAAATAGTTTGGTCCTTAATAAGGACTTATGTACCCTCTGTGGGAAATGTGTTGAGGCTTGCTATGCTGGAGCTTGGAAGATATTTGGCCAATGGGTAGATGTGGGTTATGTCATGAAGGAAATAGAGAAGGATATCTTATTTTATAGAAATTCTGCAGGTGGTGTAACGTTTGGAGGAGGGGAGCCTCTACTATGGCCAGATTTTGTCAGGGAGGTTTCCCAGGAATGCAAGAAGAAAGGTATTCCTGTAGCAGTAGAGACTTGTGGGCATGTTCCCTGGAGAAATTTTGAAAAGGTTATAGATGTTTTAGACCTTATTATGTATGACATAAAGCATATGGATTCTGCAATCCATAAGAAACTGTGCGGTGTTCCAAACGAGTTGATTTTAGAGAATATCAAATCTCTATCAAAACGAAAAGTGGACATTATCATAAGAGTACCAATCATCCCGAACATAAATGACTCTAACTATAATATTCACGATACGGCAGGGTTTGTGGCTTCATTAAATGGCAGCGTCAAAAGAGTGGAAATTTTGCCTTATCATAAATTCGGTGAAAAGAAGTATGGAAGGCTAGGAAGAGAATATGAACTCACTGATGTAGAAGTACCGGAACAACAGTATATGGAGGAAATTAAAACCGAGATGGAAGTTAATGGGTTAACTGTTAAGATAGGCGGCTGAAGTGAAAAAATCTTGCAAAAGGAGGTAGTTATGGCGCAGAAGACAGATGTTAAGCATTGGACTCACGGGTGTACGGAGCGCATTAATCGGCTTCGTGCCCAATATTTTACATTTACACCGAGTGTTGATACAGATAGAGCTGTTTCTTACACTAATTCTTATAAGGAAACGGAGGCGGAAGTGCTAGTGGTTCGCCGTGCTAAAGCGCTGAAGAGGGTTATTGAGGAAAAGGAAATTGTTATCTTACCTGATGAACTCATTGTGGGCACACGGGGTTCGCAGCCCCGTGCAGCGGAGATTTGTCCTGAGATATCCTGGATGTGGGTAAGAGATGAACTGGACACTATTTCTACACGGCCGCAAGATCCTTATTCCATTACTGAAGAGCAAAAAAGTATGCTTCGTGAAGAAATTCTTCCTTATTGGAAGGGGAAATCAATGGAAGAATATTACCTCGCTAATCTAAATGAGGAGACAAAAATAATAGCCCATAAAACGGGCATTATTTTCAGCGATTCCAAATCCTTATATGGCCCTGGGGAGATGAATCCAGGTTATGGGAATATCATTTTGGAAAAGGGCTTTCGTGGTGTAAAGGAAAGGGCAGAACAGAAGCTTAAAGAGTTGGATTACGCTACCATCAGCGATTTCGATAAGAGGAAATTTTGGGAGGCTGTCATAATTTGCTGTGAAACTACGAAATTATTAGGCCAGAGATACGCTGATAAGGCAAGAGAAATGGCTGAAAAGGAAAAGAATCTAAGGCGCAAGGAAGAGATGCTCCAGATAGCTGATATATGTGATTGGGTCCCGTGGAATCCACCCAGGACCTTTTGGGAAGCGCTACAAGCCATTCAATTTACTCAGATAGCACTTTACACCGAGGAAAATTGTAGCTCTGTTGGCCCAGGCCGTATGGATCAGTTCTTATACCCTTTTTACAAAAAAGACCTTGAAGAGGGAAAGTTAACCAGGGTAGGAGCCCAGGAGCTGACTGAATGTATGTGGATCAAAATGGCAGAGATTATTTTTACCATAAATGCTGATTCAGCCATGTATTTTGCTGGTTATCAGCCATTTCATTGTGTTACTGTTGGGGGGGTTAAGCGAAACAAACAAGACGCCACTAACGAGCTTTCCTACATAATGGTGCAAGCTTCGATGGATACAAGGCTCCATGCGCCATCCCTAAATGTGAGGATACATCCACAAACTCCTGATGATTTCTTAATGAAAGTTTGTGATCTGATCAGCTTAGGGACTGGTCAACCAGCTGTATTCTTCGACCCAACGGCCGCGCGAATGTTGCTTCGGTTAGGTGTTCAGATTGAAGATGTGTATGATTGGTGTGTGGCTGGCTGCGTTGAGCTTAATGTTCCTGGGAAAATGTCCAGATGGGCTGAAGGCAATCGGTATAGCTATGCCACCGCTGTGGAATGGGCCTTATTTGATGGAGTCAGCCACGTCTTCCAAAAAAAGATGGGGCTTTCTACTGGGGATCCTAGGAGCTTTAAGACGTATGAGGAGTTTAAGGAAGCGGTGAAGAGACAATTAGCATACCTCATTCGGCATGCTGTTATAGACACCCAAACTGTGGAAAAGGCACATCAAGTTAGGCTACCAAAACCTTTAATGTCTTGCTGCATTGAAGATTGCGTGGAAAACGGCATTGAAATAATGCATGGGGGGGCCCGTTATAACTGTGGGCCGGGTTTCGAGACCACTGGCATTGCTGATTTGGCTGATTCTATAACTGCAGTGAAGAAGTTGGTCTATGAGGAAAAGCTTTTAACGATGGATGAACTGATGATAGCACTGGAGAATAATTTTGAGGGATATGAGGATATCAGGCAGACGTTGATTAATAAAGCACCGAAGTATGGTAATGACATTGATGAAGTCGACTTTGCAGGTGCGGAGATACTGGATTTTGCTGTAACGGAAACTGAGAAGTACAGGGGCATTAAAGGGAGTAAATTTCTTGACGGCTTAGTACCTGTGATTGCCAATGTCCCTCATGGCAAAGCAATTTGGGCATTGCCTTCAGGAAGGAAGGCAATGCAACCGCTAGCTGATGGCATATCTCCCTATATGGGCTATGACCGCAGTGGGCCTACAGCAGTAGTAAAGTCCATCTGTAAAATAAATCATGATAACCACTTTGCGACACTTTTGAATCTTAAATTCAGCCCTGAGTTACTTAAAGATGAGAAGGGTAAAAGGAACCTGATTGGCCTACTCAGGACCGAAATGGAACTAGGTGGTTATCACGTTCAGTTCAACGTGGTGAGTGCTGAGGTCTTACAGGATGCCCAGCGCCATCCAGAGAAATATCCAGACCTTCTAGTCCGTGTAGCTGGTTACAGCGCTTGCTTCGTCGATTTAAGTAAAGAAATGCAAGACGTCATAATTGCGAGAACAGAGCACATGACTTGGTAAGTGGCTATAGGAAGTGGGTTATACTAAAGATGGTATGCCCAAAGAAAAATGGAGATAGACGTTACTAAATATTGCCGAGAGGACTGCGAGTATTTTAAATAAGGTATGTGTGTACGCATCCTGATGCAAAGAAACCGCCTAAATAAAAACTGGGGTTTACCATAAGAAGCTGAATAACAAATGGGCAAGGCCAATTGTTGACCGATAAAGGAGAACAGTGAATAGGTTATTGAGAGTGAATCTAACCACGGGGGACGTCTTAACGGAGGAAATTGCTGCTAGCATAGCAAAGAGTTTTATCGGCGGACTAGGCATAGGAGTCAAGTATTTATATGATGAAATAGACCCAAAGGTAGAGTCCTTAAGCCCTTATAATAAACTCATCTTTGCTACCGGCCCCCTTACTGGAACTAGGGCACCGGCTGCTAGCAGGTACATGGTAGTTACTAAATCCCCCTTAACTGGGGCAATAGCTAATTCCAGTTCAGCTGGCTTTTTTGGTCCTGAGCTGAGATTTGCAGGGTATGACATGCTCATACTCGAAGGTAAATCTACGATTCCTGTTTATCTTTGGATAAATAACGAAAAAGTGGAGCTTCGAGTTGCAGGAAGGCTATGGGACAAAACAACTCGTGAAACCTAAGATTTAATTCGAGCTGAAATTGATGAGAAAGCTAGAGTGGCGAGTATTGGGCCTGCTGGTGAAAATTCAGGTTTTCCTGTGTAATAAATCATAAAGGAAAGGCTGCCGGACGTTCTGGAGTTGAGGCAGTGATGGGATTGAAGAACCTGAAAGCGATAGCTGTAGGAAGCACAAGAGCTCCTCCACTTTTTGCCAAAGATGCTTTTGAAGAAGCAGTCCGAGCCACTGACAGGGATACAAGCCTAGCTTGGAAGATGTCCAGTTTCTGAAGGAATGCGGAAGCCCGGGCAGCGTTGAGATTGTTATGGAATTCAGCGGACTTGCAACTAGGAATTATCAAACTGCTGGTTCTGATGGTTGGGAAAAGATCAGTGGTGAAACCCATGCCAACACTATTTTAAAGTTAGGCGAGAGGGGGATAGCTTGTTTTGGGTTGTCCTCTTGCTTGTGGTGGAGAGACAGAGGTAACGGAACCGAAGGAGTTTGCTGGAGATGATCTTGGCTCAGAATATGAGACTGTAGGAGCTTTTGGTCCTAGCTGCGAAGTGGACGGCCTTCCAGAAAGCTTTTAATAACGAGAGAAAAGTGAAGGTGTTAAATGTTTAATGGTTACAACGGGAAAGTTTTATTTGTTGATCTAAGTTCGGGTTCCATTAAAGAAGAGAGCTTGCCAGAGAAGGTTTACCGTGAGTTTATCGGAGGATTAGGGATAGGGGTAAGGGTTCTCTATGAGTATATGAAGCCCAAAGCGGAACCGTTGGGTCCAGATAATATACTCGGCTTTGTGACAAGTCCCCTGACAGGGACAGGGCTCCAAGGCGCGAGACTCCAATTGGTAGGGAAATCCCCTGTTACTGGCGGATGGGGTGAGGCAAATTGTGGTGGGAGTTTCG
>Ga0307430_1002026_pt1 | contig 13939 bp, 16 predicted proteins | sample SalMarWE160130MG_FD_202159 | JGI IMG/M metagenome (GOLD analysis project Ga0307430, IMG submission 202159) | Salt marsh sediment microbial communities from the Plum Island Ecosystem LTER, Massachusetts, United States - WE1603-130 | ecosystem: Environmental > Aquatic > Marine > Intertidal zone >... | reverse complement strand
TTCGAGGCACAAAGTGCCCGACGCCAAAGGAAGCCGCCAGCAAGGTCAGTTGCGAGGAATAGCTCAAGAGGGTGTACTATCGAATTAGAAATTGGGGCTTGACAACAGCGCCATCATAGAAGGCCGCATTCGAATAATGTTACTCTTGTGGTGTTGGTTATTGATATGAATAACAAGGTGATTATGTCCTGGAGTGGTGGTAAGGATTGCGCATATGCCTTGCACACATTACTGCAGAACAACGACCACATAGTTGCTGCGCTGCTGACTACGGTTACGCAGGGATATGACCGCATCAGCATGCATGGCGTACGCAGGTCTCTATTGAAGAGCCAAGCCAAGTCGCTTGGATATCATCTTGAAGAAGTACTAATCCCGCAACAGTGCACGGATGAAGAATACGGGTATTTGATGGGAAATATTCTAGAGAAGTACAGCAGAGTTGGAGTAGGAGGAGTTGTGTTTGGCGATTTATTCTTGGATGATGTCCGTAATTATCGTGAAGAGAGGTTGGGAAGAATTGGCATGAAGGGCATTTTTCCCATTTGGGGAACCGATACCGCCGAGTTGGCACTCTCCTTCATTGACCTCGGCTTCCGGGCAGTTGTTGTCTGTGTCGATACAGAAGCACTTGATGGAGAGTATGTAGGAAGGGAATACGATCGGAGTTTTGTAGCTGATCTTCCAAAATCGGTTGATCCATGTGGGGAACATGGGGAGTTCCATACTTACGTTTATAATGGCCCATTGTTCTCTAATGGGATCAAGTTCAAGCGCGGCGAGAAAGTCTTAAGAGAGGGTCGATTCTATTTCTGTGATTTGATTCCTCTTGATCAATAAGGGACACAAGAAATAGTTGCTGCCCAACCATTCGCTGGAGCTCTTCGACAAGGCTCAGGATAAATGACCCCGAGATTCAGCCGGATTTACCCAGGGTTGATGTATTATCGGGATTGAGGACGGGCTGCTCCCTGGAAGAACAACAGGACTTCGCCCCGCAAAGAGCGCGGGATCTGCGCGCTGCTAAAATCGCAGCACAGGCAGCTCAAGAACGTTAGGCGGCGGTGATGCAGGTCTTTCAATCCCATCGAGTAGTTCATCCTCCTGACCTGCGAGTGCTCTACAGAGGCAATGTCTCTTATGATGCTGGAAAGCGGGGAGGTTTGAGGTAACTCTTTATGTGGAACCGCTTATTCATGTGTGTCCTACTCTTTGTAACGGTCTCTTCCTGCACCACTGCGGTCGACACCACTCTAAACTCGACGAGAGTTGTTCCTGTAACTCCGTCCTTAGCGAGCTCAATTAGGGATGCCCTGACTCCAGACATTCATTCTCATATACAAAGGCGTTCAACGACCACTTCCACACCTACTCCAACTATCGACTGGCCACGCATTCCCCCGGCCTCTGAATTCCCCAGCGACTATGACGTGCACTATACTACGCCAATCCCAAGCTGGACTCCTCAACCCACGGCCGCTGCGCGAGAGGCCTACCGCCTGAGAGCATGGAATCCGGACTTGGCCGCTAACTTGGTCAAGGTCATGGAAGAGTATCCCGAGAACCTTACCTGGGATCAGCGAGGGTATCTAGACGCATCCTATGAATCCTCATTCAGGTTTGCAGCCATGGCAGAGGTGGAAGCAGCCTATCGTTTCCCGACCTCGCCTCAGGCCAAAGAGTGGGAAGTTGCGAGTCTTTACAATAAGCTTCGGAGCTTTCAGTCAAATCTCGGCGAAGAGTATGCTGAGTTAATTGTCGATTCCCTCAACAACGGCGAGACAGACATCGAAGTACTCCAGCAGTGGTTTTTCGCATTGGCACAACCGCTACGTCTAGAAGTACTCAAAAGTGAACCTCCCCCAGGTTATTCGCTCAGCCAAATTCTGTTTATCAATCCCTGGGGCGCCGGCCTGAACGGAGGACTCTACATTTGGCTCTTGCAGAAAGGAAATCAGTTTGTCGCATATCCTCTTGCTTCCGCTCAGGAAATCATTTTAGGGGATGGAGAGGTCTCACTTGACCTTGTCGACATCACTGGAGACGGCGTATCCGAAGCTGTCGTCCGTCACCTCGATTGGGAATCATTTAATTTCCATTCCGGGAGTTTTGAAGTCTTCGACCTAACGCGCACTCCTCCCGCGAAGTTGGAGTTCAACCCAAATCCTGTTGACTCAGAGATATCGAACTGGCTTCCTGCACAACCAACGCATGGGTTTGCCGGCATTATCATGCAGATACCCTTTGCCATCGAATCCGGGGGATGTGCCCTTTTCGGCCCTACCTGGGTGTATCGCTGGACAGGGGAAATCTTTGTTCTTGACAACATTATGGCTCCAAGTAAGGAGGAGATGGATGCTGACCCCAGATGTGCCGATGCAATGCTCTCATGGTTCCTCATCGATTTGGCAAAGGATGGCAACGAGCCAGCAACACAGCTAATGGAGCAATTGCTTGACGACTATCCGCGTACAGACTCTGACGGAGCGCAGATTTCGCATGATCAACTTAGATATGAGATGGCTATTGCCCTCGCGTATCACGGCAAGGTTGATGACGCCAGGGCGCAGATGAACGAGATCGTTGTCGGCCATGACGATGTCCCTACCATATGGTCCGAAGCTGCATCCACGTTCTTGACTGCATACCAGTATGATGCTGATCTTCTAGAAGCATGTATTTTGGTCAACAATTGTTCCAACGCATTGAGTGTTGAGCAGCTAGTAAGTCTAATCAGTCCTGCTGATTTCCCGACTATTCTGATAATCCTCAATCAACTTGGTCTAGAGACTAGCCAGTCGGGGGCATATGATTTTGACAGGGATGGGCAACCGGAGTATTGGCTGTACGAATATCACCCACCCGACGTAAGATTATGGCCATTTTGGATTCTCAGTCTCACTGAAGGATCCATAAGAAGCCTTCTTGCATCCTACCGAAGCATTCAAACCGATCAACCGAATATCCAAATTCAATGGGAAGGCATTGTCAATGGATTTTTTCAGTACAAAGTCGTCTCTGATCCTTCTATTCCCGAGGGTGACGAGTTCTTCTATTGGAACCCGTCCATTCACCCCAACGTCCTGCCAAATGAAGATTCGTATGCAGCTATCAACTGCATTTTCATAGACCTGCTTACAGATGAGATATCGCCGCAGGCGGCCCTCCAGCAAATGGATGATCTCCGCAACCGAATTGTCCCTTGTACTAATTACGTCGTTGACAATTTCGGGTGTGAAATGGTGTATGTAACCGCACTAGCTCACGAAATGGCAGGCCAAGGCGAAGATGCGGCCCGAAGGTACTGGGAACTGTGGCAACAAGACCCACAAAGCCCATACGCCATAATGGCCAGAGCTAAGCTTGAAATGGACCCATAATGGCCATTTTCCCATGGTGAAACATGAACACCCGCATGCATCTGCCGCCTAACCAATTGCTGGAGCACTTCGACAAGGCTTAAGAAAAACGCCCTCGAGATTCAGCCAGATTTTTCAAGAGAGGGTATAGTATCGGAGATGAGGGCGGACTGCTCCCTGGAAGAACACCAGGACTTCGCCCCGCAAAGAACGCGGAATCTGCGCGCTGCTAAAATCGCAGCACAGGCAGCTCAAAGCTGTTGGGCCGCAAACTGCTGGAAATGGAACAAGTGATTTATGCCTACTAGTATTGATCCCCAGCCTAAAGAAGATGAGCTTGAGTGTGCTCAGTGTGGCGCATATTTTTTTCATCAATTAACTCGTTGCCCTGAGTGTGGAGCAAATATCTTTGAGCCAGAAGACGATAAATACGCTGATGATGATTCAGAACCTCAAGATGGATTATTACGCAAAATTGTAAATTTCTTACGAATTTTTTTTAGGAGATCTGATAGTGCAGAAACACTATTTAGAGATGCCGTAGAATATGTGGGTTTATATGAAGAACTTCTAAGCAAAGTTAGTGCTGATCACTCAGTTGCGAATCGTCTAATTGACTTCGAGCAACAAAAGATGCCTAACGGTACTCGTGCAGATTGGATAAGGAACGCAATTCAACGGTGGGAACGGGACAACAGAATAATTAGTAGAATGAAGAATTGATATTTTGTTATTGGATGTGCGAGAATGGCATACGTATTTATTGCGGCCCAACAATTCGCTGGAATCCTTCGACAAGGCTCAGGATAAACGCCCCCGAGATTCATGCGGATTGGCCCAGGGTCGGTGTATGATCGGAGATGAGGGCGGACTGCTCCCTGGAAGAACACCAGGACTTTGCCCCGCAAAGAACGCGGGATCTGACACAACTAGAATTCGTTAGCCTGCATGAGCATCGTTGTAGTGAATGTAAGCGGAGAATCAAAAAAATGAACGAAAATAATAGCACTAAACGAGAGTTGTCAACAGGACAACATGAGGAACTACTTGGTGTATTGAAAGCTCGTTTTGAGAAAAACATGAACCGCCATGAAGGTCTTAAATGGGCTAAAGTTCAAGCCAAGCTAGAGGCCAATCCTGAAAAACTGTGGTCGTTGAATGAAATGGAAAGAACAGGCGGTGAACCGGATGTTGTTAGTCATGATAAGACGTCGGGGGAATACACTTTTTGTGATTGCTCAGCAGAAAGCCCTAAAGGGCGCAGAAGCCTTTGTTACGATGGCGAAGCGTTAGAATCAAGGAAAGAACATAAACCCAAAAATAGCGTTATGGATATGGCAGATGCCATGGGCATTGAACTTCTAACAGAAGAGCAATATCGGGAGCTGCAGCAATTTGGAGATTTCGATACGAAAACATCAAGCTGGGTGAAAACACCTTCTGAGATCAGGACACTTGGTGGTGCCATCTTTTGTGATCGACGCTATAACACCGTTTTCATGTATCACAACGGTGCAGAATCATACTATGCCGCAAGGGGGTTCCGCGGTTTGCTAAGGGTCTAAAGGGATGATTCATTTTCCTAATCTCGGTTCAAACAAGATATAAAGGGGTCCGCTCATTTTCCACATTTCGAAAGCTGAGACGAGTTGGCTTCTGAAATATTGAATTTATCATATATACTATTCACTGGTATCCTTCGACGGAGTTCAAGATAAACGCCCCCGAAATTCAGCCGGATTTACCTGGCGTTAGGTTATGATCGGAGTCGAGGTCAGGTGAGCTCGAAGCCGTTACGGCGCCTAGGGTTTGTAGGAGGTATTCTGCTGTGCATTGTATGAGAAAGCCACTCTGGGTTATCTCTCTGATACTTCTTGTTACGATCCTGGTTTCGTGTGGTAATTTGCCGTATTCAACGACACTTACGCAAGGGATTACACAGCTTCCAGATTTGGATAAACCAATTTCGGATATGGCAAGTCTAGAATCGTATGAGCGTTTTGACATCAGTGAGGATTTGTATGTGAGGAAGGTCCATGATGAGGTATTCATCATCACCCATTCATTTCCTTGGCCTGGAAACTCAATGGTTGTTGTGATGAAGAGTTCGGACTTGGTTCTGGTAGACACACCCTACACGCCAGAAGCGACACGAGAGGTGCTGGAGTGGGTCGAAACTCAATTAGGCAAGCGAGAAATCACCGCTATCAACACTGGATTCCATTATGACAATCTGGGAGGCAACAGCTACTTGATCGAACAAGGAATCCCGGTCTATGGTTCGGAATTGACAGTGAAATTGCTTGAAGAACGCGGAGAAGAGATGAGGGCAATGACCCTGGACTGGTTACAGTCCCCCCAATATCAACGTTACTACAAGGCACACGAGGCATTGTCATACGTTGCACCAACGCATTTATTTAATCTTGAGGAGGGTCTACATCTGGAATTCGGGGATGAAATTGTTCAAGTCTATTATCCAGGGCCATCACACGCACCGGACAATGTGGTCGTCTATTTCCCGAGTCAAAAGGTGCTATTTGGAACTTGTATGATCATTGGTGGGGATAAAGTGGGTAACACATCCGATGCGGACTTAGATGCATGGCCAGAGTCCGTTCGAAATCTTACTCGATTCGACTTTGACTTGTTGGTTCCCGGTCATGGTAATCGAATCGATCCTGGATTACTTGAGCACACAGTAGATTTACTTACGAATTTCCAAGAATGAGATGTCAGGCGGCCCAACCATTCACTGAAGCCAATCGACGGAGTTTATCCTCAGTCCTTCGACTATGCTCAGGATAAACTCCGTCGAAGGACTCAGGGTAAACGCCCTTTAGTTCCATACGGATTTGCCCAGGGTTGGTGTAATAGCGTGGTTGAGGGCGGGCTGCTTCCTGGAAGATCACCAGGATCTACGTCCTGTAAAGAACACAGCACAGGCCGCTTGAAGCCATTATGCGGGCTCATTCGTTCCGAATTGATTGAATTTGATCTGATCCGTTTGTCAACAGGAGGGAATCATGAAACTCGAACGAAGTATTACCGTTAGTGAGAAAATAGATATCATTCGTGATCGTATTGATGCTTACCTAAACGAAGTGGGCTACAAGCAGGTGAGGGTACAGCCAGATTTATTATATCAACGCGGTTCATTACTTGGTTCTCTGATGTCATTTACCCCAAAGGGATGGCAAGCAAAAGCAAACATTCAAGTATTGGAGACTTCTGATAATGCAATTAATGTCGTGCTTGATATCGATGTAAATACTACAGGCCAATTAGTAACTGAAAAGGAACGTGGATTCTGGAATCTGGAACTTGAAAATTTTGAGAAAGCTGTACTGAGTGGAATTAGTAGTATTAAGGAAGTATCTGGATCCGAGAAGAAAATTATAAAGGAAAACTTGGTCGTAGCTGCAGTATTTTTCTTCCTTGCGTTTTTTATTGTCATAATTGCAAATTTATTCCTCGAAAAACGGCTTGCTTTATGGGTGGGCATATTTGTCGGACTTGCTTTGGGTTTTATAATTGCTAAACGGTGGCTGAAGTTTTGAAAAAAGATAAATAAAGGGAATCATTTATATTACCTGGCCAGGATAACCAATCGCTGGAAAACTTCAATATCGCTAAGGGGAAACACCCACGAAATTCAGCCGGATTTGCCCAGGATTGGGGGAGATCGGCGATGATGGCGGGCGGCTTCCTGGAAGATCACCAGGATCTACGTCCTGCAAAGAACGCGAGTGAGCTATAAACCGTAAGGTGGTTCTTCATGAACATCGAGTTAATCAACACCACTCCGTCCGATGATGAGGCCAAGCTGTTGATAGGTGAGCTTGATGCTGATCTACAACGCCGTTACCTAGGGCAGCCAATCCACGGCCTGGAACTGGACGAGGAAGCGGGCTTCCACGGAATCTTCCTGTTAGCACGACAACACGACGAACCTGTGGCGTGCGGTGCGTTGCGGATTGTGGGTTCTGGCATAGGCGAAGTGAAGCGTATATATGTACGGCCCGACGCCCGCGGTCAGGGTATCGCTCGCCTTTTTCTCGGAACACTCGAACGTGCTGCAAGCGAGCAAGGTCTTTCCACGCTTCGGTTTGAAACGGGCGTGCAACAGCCTGAAGCGATCGCTCTGTACGAAAGCGTGGGATATCACCGCATAGCCTGCTTCGGGGAGTATATCTACAACCCCGACAGCGTTTGTTTCCAGAAGAGTATTAGTCCTGAATGTGCCACCTAACCCGCGCATGCAGCTGACGAGCTGTCAACTCTACAGTTGATGTGTGATCGGAGTTGATGGTGGGTGAGTTTATTATCGTTGGGCAGCGTAGATTATCTAAATCAAGGTGAAAGGAATGCAAATACTTGCATACAAAACATATCTGACTGGTACAGTAAAAGCGAATGAGGAATTGCCGATGATCGTAATTCTGCACTTCATGGGCAGTAATCCCGATCAATTTTTCGACATTATTCTCGGCAGCTTTGATTATCCAGCAAGGGTGATTGCTCCCTATGGACCATATCGGCATGATGGGCAATATGCATGGTTTCCCGATGACTTATACAATCAGGGTGAAGATCGACAGGGTAAGTTCATCGACGAAACCGCAAAGAACCTGCTCGATAATATAGAGATCTGGGGGCAGGAATTTCCCACAAAGGGTAAACCAATCTGCCTTGGCATGTCTCAAGGTGGAGATATCAGTTTTACGTTGGCAGCAAAGTATGCGGATCGGTTTAATTTGTGTTTGCCGATCGCAGGCAGATTGTTGACGGACGAACTGGTCGAGAACAAGAACGCGGGTATGATCCGGACACACATCGGAACGAAAGACCCGCATGTCCCCCTCGAAGGCGTTCGAAAGGCAGCCAAGCACTTACTCTCTGCGAGTCTCGATGTAGACATTCGGGAGTATGAAGGTGTGGAGCATACGATGCCTGAAGAGATGGTGGCTTCCATTCACGATGATATCATTGCCGCAATGGATGAATAGCGACAAAGAAAGCACCGCCCAGTTATTCGCTGGCGCCCTTCGACGGAGTTTATCCTGAACATCGTCGAAGGGATGGATGGTTTTCGATTACTATTGACAGCGCCAGAGTCTTTACACGAAAGTGATGCGTAAAGTAAGTTCGATCTTTCGTGATCTGATAAAAATCGTAAAACCTGACTTTAACAAGGTGTAAACCGCACCACAAGTTGCGGGAATCTATTGACTCCTTACCAACCGAATCCCACAGTTCTGGATTTCAATTGAATCGGGCAGTAAATGATGTACAATCGGCAGAGCGAACGAATCTGACTTGTGCGGGCGAATCTGGCTCAGCCCGGGTATGGGGGGCTTTGAATTCACTGATTCACCAGCAGTCAATCAATCGCAGATTTTATTAATTTGCAGAGGTCACATGTTGATGAAGAATTCCATTCTAGAACTCATCGGCAACACACCGCTTGTCAGTTTGAACGGGGAGCAAATCTTTGCCAAGGCGGAGTTTCTCAATCCGGGTGGCAGTATCAAGGACCGCGTTGCGTTGGCGATGATCGAGGGGGCAGAACGCAGCGGACGGCTCCACCACAGCTCCGTGATTGTCGAACCCACTTCAGGCAATACGGGTATTGGTATCGCCTTGATTGGTCGATTGAAAGGCTATCAAGTGCGGATCGTGATGCCGGAAGATATGAGTAAGGAACGCAAGAAGCTGATTCACGCATTGGGCGCGGAGCTGATCCTCACGCCAGCACAAGCCGGGATCATGGGGTCGGTAGAGCGAGTGCGACAGATGGCGGCTGAAGACCCAAATGTCTTTGTGCCTCAGCAGTTCGAGAATCCCGATAATCCACGTGTTCACTATGAGACCACAGCGCGTGAATTGTGGCAGCAAATGGACGGCGAGTTGGCCTGTTTTGTTGCCGGGGTTGGCAGCGGTGGAACCCTGCAGGGCGTGGGAAAGTTTCTCAAAGAACAAAACCCCAACATCCAAGTGGTAGCGGTTGAGCCCCAGAACGTCTCTGCAATTCTGGGACATGAACCGGGTCTACATCAGATTCAAGGCATCGGCGATGGATTTGTGCCGGAGATTCTCGATCTTTCTCTGGTGGATGATGTAGTGGAGGTTTCCGACGAAGATGCGATTACAACTACACGCCGTTTGGGTACGGAAAACGGCTTGTTGGTTGGCATCAGCTCGGGGGCCAACGTATGGGCCGCACGGCAGATGGCTGCCCGAATAACGGGCAATGTGGCAACTGTTCTACCCGACCGGATCGAGCGTTACTTCAGCACCTCGCTGCTTTAAAATTTGTGGCAGCCGCCACTCACCTGTGATGGTGGTATCGATCAGGATGGCAAGTGAATTGGAATAAAGCAACTGACGTACGGGGCGAATGATCCAGTGAGGTTTCCTTTCATGGCGTCATTTCAATCCGGATGTGTGGACTCCGCCATGGCAAAGTGGTCCTCCGCGCCTCAAAAAATTTCGCAGTTCAAAGCCTTTAGGCGGTAGACTGTATTGTCTAAGTTCTGAGAAGCAGAATCAATGACGATTGATCCGGAAATACTTCATGCCCTTGTTGAATTATTTGATATCTCGCCTGACAAACTGGAAGTGATGGCCGGCGGTCACTTTACACACGTCTACGAGTGCAGCCGCAGCAACCAGCCTTGTGTCATCCGGATCTTGGACAAGTACTGGAACAAAGGCGATGAACCTCCTGCCGGATTCTGATAATGAATAAAGAGCGCTTGATATCCATTACGTTGAAATATTTACTACTGATACTTATTGCTCTCTCACTGATGAACTGCTCGAACTCATCAATCGATACCTCGGCGCCTGCTGTTGTAAACGAGACGACCAAGGTGATTGCTTGCCCCCAGGGTTCAGACATCTCGGTTACGACGGGTTATGTTTACTATGAGATTGAAGGCGCTACGGCGGAACAGCTTCGTGATCAAATGAATCAATTCGGTCGAAAAGATGAGTATGGTAATCATTGGGATGCGTACACAGAATGGTTCATTACTTGGTTCTATCCGTATGCTCAAAATGCTGATGGGTGTTCGACAGGTGAAATTGAAGTTGAAGTAGAGGTTAACTTTGAATTTCCGGAGTGGAATATTCCTGCGAATGCATCTCGAGATTTGATATCACAATGGGATGATTTTCTGCGTGCATTGCAGAAACATGAAGATGGTCATCGTGAGATCGCGATTGATGCTGCGTGTGAGATACTGCAGGATATTAATTCATTACCTTCCTATCCATCGTGCCTCAAATTGGATGAGGCGGTTGAGACCACGACGGAACAAATCTTAGATCTGTATCGTGAAAGAGAAAAGGATTACGATCGTGATACAGAACATGGAAAGTCGCAAGGTGTGTCGTTTCCTTGACGGCAATCCCGAAATTCGCTCGTATTTGTCCAGAGTTGGTGTATGATCGGTGTTGCGGGCGGGCAGGTTCCAAGTCGGTGGGCTGTAAGTAGAATGGTAGATGAACGATGTTGAAGAAGAGTAAGAAAAGTGCCTTCGTCATGGCAGGAATATTTCTCCTCTGCGGGATCGTAACCAGGATTGTTGGTGAAGCGATATTTGGTTACGAAACAGGAGTGTATGGTCTTATCCTTAGGTACCAAGCAGAAGGCGAGAGCATCGTCATCTGTTTGATCTTTATTCCGATCCTCATCATGGCTGCGGGTATACTCTCGCTGTTTATCTATCACAGGGACGACGATCACTTTGGGATATGGGGAACAATACGTTGGAGTCTGGCGGGAGTGATATATGGGTTATTGAAGGTAGTGATTGATTTATTGGTGGGTGTTGTTGGTTTCCGTGGTATTGGGGAATTGGTAGAAGACTTGTTAGGGTTTCTGGCGATCGTCTTATCCTATTTTGCAGTCTTTATGATATTGCCACAAGCTAAGCGAATATTGGGAGAGTCCAAGTAGTAAAATTGGACGTTGTAAGGAAAGCTCCGTCCACTCAACCGTTCTCTGGAATTGAGGAAGAAGGCCGGATTCAATTCAGTGTTACTGGACCCCAACCATGCGGTGCAAATAGCGAACGATCACACTGGACGAATGGACTACGTCTCATAAAGAAGGCGAAACCAGCGAAGCTTCTCAGATGTTGGGCAGCATTCTTATGGAGTGAAAAGGACGAGTATAGAATGTCGGATTCCAGATTTCTTCTCGGGGTGTGCGGTCTCTATTGTGGTGCTTGCTATCACTATCGCGCCGCTTTTCCAGAAGGCAAGCATCTTCTCGAGGAAGCAAGCCGCCAGGGAAAAGCGCTGCAGGGATTCACATGTGCGGGTTGTAGATCGAACGTCTTATACATCCATCCGGGATGTGCAGAATGCAGCATTCGAGCGTGTGCGGAAAGTAAAGATATTCTGCACTGTGGTCTTTGCGCCGAATTTCCTTGCGATCGAATTCAGGCTTTCCAAAATGATGGCCGCATCCATCATCTGGATGTCGTCTCGAATCTCGAGCAACTGCGGGTAAAAGGCCCTAATCGATGGTTAATCGAACAGCAGGAGCGTTGGCAATGCCAATGCGGATCCCGTTACAGCTGGTATGAAAGCTCCTGTCATTGATGCGGCGAAGTATTGAATTCCTATGGCCATGGTCCAAAACCATCAGGATAGTCAGCACCGAGATTCAATCGGATGTGATTGGGATTGCTGGAATATCGGAGCGCTGATGAATACAAAGCCGATAGGTGCAAATATATAGCGGGTATAATCAAGCGAAAATTTTGGGATTGACAATGGATAACAAAGAATTTTGGAATCGATTCGCACGAATATATGATCTTTTTATGAGGCGTTTCACGCCAGAATATTCGACTATCATCACGCGTATCGCAGACGATGTCGGAGATGCACAACGCGTGTTGGAAGTGGCGACAGGCACAGGATTGATCGCACTCGAGCTTGGGGAGAAACACGAAGTGGATGCTATTGATATTTCACCTGCGATGATCGCACAAGCAGAGGAAAAGATGCATGCACGAGGACTGGCAGGGATACGGTTCATGGTTGGAAGCGCTTATGAACTTCCCTGGCAGGATAACGAGTTCGATGCGGTCATATGTGCAAATGCGCTCCACGTGATGGAGCAACCAGGGCGAGCACTTGCTGAGATGAAACGGGTTCTCAAAGCCAGGGGAAAGCTTGTCGCACCGACCTACTGCCATAACGAAAATCGGCGGGCACGGTTTGCGTCCTTCTTTATGCGTCTTACTGGATTCAAGGTCTATAGTCGCTACTCAACGAGCGAACTGCAGGACTTCTTTGAAGCAAATGGGTTCCTGATCGAATCAGCCGACAAATCGAAGGAAACCATTCCGTTGTATTACATGGTTGCGCGGAGTGTCTGAAAAATCTGGAGCGTACGCTTTGTGGTGAGAGATACGTAATCACCGTTTTACCGACCGCGATCATGATGGTTTGCAAGCTTGTTTGCTTCAGTCGGTGAGATCGGCGATATAAGACAGTTATCTCTGTACCTGCTGTCGGTAGAGTAGTTTGTTGAGGATATGTAAGAAGCTGGAAATCGTTGTAAACTTTACACGTATAAGGGTGGAGGACATCTCTTCCATGTGATTAATCGCGCCCACGTCCTGTGTGTGATCGAAACGTTCTTAATTTCAATCGGGTACTTGGAATGAGGATCGGGCATCGTTTCAATATTACGTGGACCTGACACATCCAGCACGGTATATCGATCTTTGATTATGATTGGTCAGGATGCGTTCATGAATACGCTTGTTATTCAAGGAAGCCCGAAGAAAGACGGGAATACGGCTACATTGACCATGCATTTCCTGGAGGGGGCTCGTACTCGATTCGGATTTATCTGGTCGGCTGAGATCGAGAGCGAAGGATGTGATGGATGAAAGAGCGATTAAAGGCAAATTCAACACCCAGAAGCACGCTGGCAAGAACTACACGTCGGCGAATGGCAATGCTCGGCTTGTGTATCGCGCTGGCGATCTTCGGCGGCACGATGACAGCTTTGGCGGTGTATTTACTTTCACTGAATACGACGGATTTCCTCATGAAGCCGCTTGCGATCGCTCCCATAGGGATCGCTTGTCTCACGGACTCGTTTATTGCTGTTGCCGCGCATTCTGCTGATCTGCGTGGATGGCGGGGATACTTTGCTGAAGGTGTTGTTCAGCGCTGCCTGTGCGCTGGGCAGCGGTTTGTGGATGGAATTGCTGGCTAATTACTTCGTTGGTGAATCGCAGTTGCCTGGCCAGCTGGTGGATTCCATATCAAACAGCAGCTTCGATACTATCGAATTATCGCTCTTTATGAGTCGGATAAGCTGTCTGTGCTTTGCCTTGCTGCTGGCCATCGTGTCGGGGTGGGTGAGGGTTAAGAGGTCGCCCGTGGGTGATCTTGGACAAACGTCAAATCGCGGGAGCAAGAGTTTACATCGGAAGTAGATTCCATCACACAGCAACTACGCGGTATGCCGCGCCGAATGAAGTGGTTGTAAAAAGGTGAAGATATGATCGTAAAACATGAGCAAGTGGAACCGATCGAGTTCG
>Ga0307430_1002021_pt1 | contig 13954 bp, 8 predicted proteins | sample SalMarWE160130MG_FD_202159 | JGI IMG/M metagenome (GOLD analysis project Ga0307430, IMG submission 202159) | Salt marsh sediment microbial communities from the Plum Island Ecosystem LTER, Massachusetts, United States - WE1603-130 | ecosystem: Environmental > Aquatic > Marine > Intertidal zone >... | reverse complement strand
CTCTTTTAAATTTGAATTTTAGCGTGTTCTGATATAAAATTTATTAGCCCTTGTGGGGAGTAGCCAAGGGGTAAGGCAACGGGCCTTGGACCCGTGATCGGAGGTTCGAATCCTCCCTCCCCAGCCAACTTTCACTTTTTGCAAAATCATAAAAGGTTTCACCGGCATACTGCGCTTCATCATGGTATTTTTCCGCTATAATCCAGTCATTTTTAAGGTCACAAACCAGCCTGCGGTCGGCAATGCGGAAGTTCGAACCGATCTTTTTGAGAAAATCCCTATTCCTTTCAGGATTTTCTTGTTGAGCGTATTTTTCGGCCTGGTTGGTGTCTTTTAGGAAGGTAATGGCAAGTTCGAACCGATTATTGCTCTTTCGCCCAAAAGAGGAGATTTTTTCCTCTAAATCTTTTTTAGCGAGGATGAGCTTTTGTTTTTTAGCGGTATATTCTGCTTGCGTCAAACTGCCTTCAAGGTGCAGATCAAGCAAACGATCAAGCTTTATTTCTATTTTCACAAGCTCATCTCGCATTTTTTGGGCGAAAGAGCTTTCTGCCTGGGTAATTTCTGTTTTCTCATTTTCAAATTGGGCAACTGATGCATTTACCCAGGCAGAAGACAAAGAAACTTTTTTGATTTTCTCTTTTATCTGGGAAGTGATGATCTCTTCCCGCGTATATCTTTGCGAACAAGGATTTTTCCGTTTTGTACACCGCAAATAGTTATGTCCTTTCTGTGTTTCGGTGGTGATAAAGCAGCCGCACTCGCCGCAGCGGAAAAATCCGCGATAAACATATGGTTTTAGTTTCCGCCCTTTCGGTTTAGATTTTTGCTTCATCACTTCCTGGCACCTGTCAAAAAGTTTCTTTGTAATAATCGGTTTATGCTTTCCGTCATATAGTTCACCATTATATTCAATCATTCCATAGTAGATTTTATTTTTCAGCATGTATTGATAATTTGAGACGGAAAGCAACTTGCCTTTCCTGCCAACCAGGCCTGCTATGTTGACGATCTTTCTAATTTGAGCAAGGGGGTATTCGCCGGTAGCATAAAGTTCAAATACTTTTTTGATAAACTTTGCTTTTTCTTTATCAACCGTAATGCAGTGATTATTTTTATCATTTATATACCCTAGTGGCGCCCAGGCGGGCCATATCCCACTTCTCAGCTTCTGGCGAATACCTCTTTTTACATTTTCTGAAAGATTATCAACATAGTATTTTGATTGCCCAAAAGCAATAGATAGCATAAATTTTCCCTGAGGTGTCGGATCAAACCAAAAAGTTGGGAATTTTAGCGAGGTAATTTTTCCGGTATCTATAAGGTAAATAATCCTTCCACCATCAATACTGTTTCTTGCCAATCTATCCGGGTGCCATGCTAAAATTCCCTGGGCTTTTCCTTCCTCTATACTCGCTACCATATCGTTGAAAATTTCTCTGCCAGGCTCCTTAGCAGTTTTACTTTCCGTAAACTCACGAATGATGTTTACCCCTTCCTTTTTGGCATATTGTCGTAGCTCGAATAACTGGGCCTCTATGGATAAGACCTGTCTTTCCGGCTCATCTGTCGATTTACGAGCATAGAGGAAGAACTTTTTGGTTTGTAAGTCAATGTTACTCATATTGTTTTTAAATCAGTCTTTGGGCAATCAAATAAAAATGCGCTTAAATCTTTCGCTTTATGCGAAAGAGAAAATATTGGTTCTAAGAAAATTTTGTTTTCTCTGCGCTTTAGCGCAGGAACTTCCGCATTGCCGACCGCAGGCTGGTTTGTGACCTTAAAAATGACTGGATTATAGCGGAAAAATACCATGATGAAGCGCAGTATGCCGGTGAAACCTTTTATGATTTTGCAAAAAGTGAAAGTTGGCTGGGCTTTCTGGCCGAAATTCGAACTTTTTTTGGAGAAAACCCGTAACCGGATTTTTAAATAATTAAAGATCAATTCTATACAGACTTTACAATCGCTAGATAAAACAGAAAAACTATAAATATATTCTCTGATTTTTTTATATACTTTTTCCTTGCCTGATCCCGAATGCAGACGGGGCGGAAAGGGGGTCCGGGGGGAATTCCGCCCCGTCCTTCCGCGATCCTTTTTTGCTGATCTTTCAGGTTGTATTTTGTAAGATGAAATATTATTATCGAAAAAAATTTTTATTTGCCCTTTCTTTCCATATGCACATAGCAAGGAAAATTGCTATATTTGTTTGACTAATTAGTGAGTAATCAATATACTAACAATCAATAGTAAAATTTAAAGACTATCATAATTATAATAGTAAAACTATACTATATTGTCAAAGCAAAAATCTAAAATAGGAATGAATATGAAGAAGTACCGAAAGAAGCTCGGTATTTCCCAAGATGTGCTTTCAAAAAGGGCAAATCTTGCTTTCCATACCATTGCTAAGATTGAATCAGGTTCAACACCTGATCCACGAATTGAAACCGTTAAAAAAATCGCAGATGCTTTAAATGTCACACTTGATGATTTAATGAAATAAATTATGAAAAACTTTATTACGAATAGTGAGTCAGAAAGTTTAAAAAACCGCTTAGTAGAGCTCATTTCTAAAAGTGATGAGCTTAAATTTTTAGTAGGCTTTTTTTATTTTTCCGGTATTTATGAACTTTATGAAGGGTTAAAGCAAAATCCAAATACAAAAATAAAAGTATTAGTTGGTTTAAATGTTGATAAAACCAATAAGGGTATTTTTGAATTAGCAGATCCAGATAGCGAATTATCTGACGAAGAAAAAAGTTATAAATTTTTACAATCAGTAAAAAAATCGGTAAACAGAGAAGAATTCGATACAGAAGAATTTTATGAGCAGGTTAGATTTTTTGTAGAATTGATAAAAAAAGACATATTAGTAATTAGGAAGAGCTATAATCCCAATCATGCAAAAATATATATATTCAAACTTGAAAAAGGCCAGATTGGCAGGAATAATCTATTTATAACCGGGAGCAGCAATTTAACAAGGGCCGGACTGACAACCCAGGAAGAATTCAATGTCGAAATAAGTGATTATGGATTTGAAGATGCAGAAGATTATTTTGATACATTATGGGATGAAGCTGTAAGGATAACAGAAGATAATGTTACAAAAAAAAGACTTATCGAAATAATAGAAAACGAGACTCTTGTTAAAGAAGTTACACCATTCGATGCTTTTGTCCTAGTTCTAAAAACCTATTTGGATTCATTTGAACAAAAAGAAATTGGCCGGTCATTGGTAGCACTCCTGGAAAATAATGGTTACACCCCTTATAAATACCAGCTGGATGCTGTGAAGCAGGCACTAGCCATTATTGAAAAAAATAATGGTGTTATTATCGCCGATGTTGTGGGATTGGGAAAAACTGTAGTTGCCTGTTCTATTGTCAAAGAACTTGGGAAAAGAGGCATTGTTATTTGTCCACCCGGTCTTATAGGCGATAAGAATAAGAACTCGGGTTGGAAGAAATATATAGAGGAATTTGGACTATATGATTGGGAAGTCAGATCGCTTGGAGAACTGGAAAATATTGGTAAATTTGTTAAGAAAACAAAAGATATCGAGATCATCATTATCGATGAAGCACATCGTTTCAGAAATCAAGATACAAAAGACTATGAATTTTTAAAAAACATTTGCCGTAATAAAATAGTTATTCTTCTTACCGCCACTCCTTTTAATAATAAACCGGCAGACATCTTGTCATTGCTGAAATTATTTATTGTTCCTAAAAAGTCAGCTATTACATTGGAAAATAACCTTGTTGATAAATTCAAGCATTTTAAGGGAATGTTTGATCGGCTTGGTTATGTCAAGAAATATTGGAATTCACCGGACGAAGTAAAAAGAAAAAAGGCAGAGAAATATTATGAGAATATGTTTGAGAGTAGGAATATTGAGCTGGAAAGGGTAAAGAGGCACTCCCATTATCTCGCAAAGCAAATAAGAGATGTCATCGAGCCTATTATTATTCGAAGAAACCGTCTGGATTTACAAAATAATCCTTTTTATAAAAAAGAAGTTAAAAATCTGTCAAAATTGAATAATCCGAAAGAATGGTACTTTGAATTATCTGAGAAGCAATCGAAATTCTATGACAGAATTATCAGTGAATACTTCGGTGAACCAGATAATGGCGGTCAGTTTAAAGGCGCAATCTATAGGCCATTTGAATATGAAGTAAAGCGAGAGAAAATTATTGGAGAGAAATTAACCGAAAAAGAAAATTTTCAATACTTCCAACAGAAAAACTTATATGATTTCATGCGAAGATTGATCGTCAAGCGGTTTGAAAGCTCTTTCGGCTCATTTGAACAGAGTATTAAGAATTTTAAAAGAATTACCACACATGTTTTAGAATTTATAGATAAAACAGGCAAATTCATTCTTGATCGAATGCTGTTAGAAAAAATATACGATCTTGATATGGAGGAAATCGAAGAAAGGTTAGAAGAGTTTGCAGAAAAACTTCTTAATGGTGATTACCCAAAAAACAACCGGATATATAATGTCAATAAATTTATTTATAAGGATGATTTTATTTCCCATATAAAATCTGACCTGGACCTATTTGATACTATATTAAATGAACTTTTAGAATTAGATCTGGTAAGGGAAGATCCCAAGGCCGATTGTCTTATAAAAAATATAAAAGATGTACTAGAAGAAAAACCGGAAAAGGGTGAACCAAAAAGGAAAGTAATTATATTTTCTGAATATATTGATACTGTAAATTATCTTGAACCAATACTGAAAAAAAGATTTGGCAAAAGACTTTTAGTTGCTGGCAAGAGCTTATCTGCTAATAAAATAATACATATAAATAATAATTTTGATGCTTCTACCAAAGAACAGGAAGATAATTATGATATTTTGCTTGCTACAGATAGAATATCGGAAGGCTACAATCTGAACCGTGCCGGAATGGTTATCAATTATGACATCCCATGGAATCCTATACGAGTTATTCAACGTGTTGGTCGTATTAACCGTATAAGTAAGAAAGTTTTTAATGAACTCTATCTGATAAATTTTTTTCCAACTGAAAAAGGCGCAACAATTGTTAAGAGTCGGGAGATTGCCGAACAGAAAATGTTCCTTATTCATAATACACTGGGAGAAGATGCCAAAATATTCGACATTGACGAAGAACCAACTCCAGCCGGTCTTTTTGAAAGAATACAAAAAAATCCCGATTTATTAGAGGATGAAGGATTCTATACAAAGGTATTAAAAGAATTCTTAAAAATACAAAAACAATTTCCAGAACTTATAAAAGAAATAAGCAAGTTTCCTCCACGCATAAAGGTTGCTAAAAAATTTAAAGAAAATGAATTACTCGTTTTTATAAAAAAAAGACGAATGTATATAAATGGACTTGCTTACAGTGACGGTGATAAAAAAGATGTCAGTGAAATAACTCTGGAAGAAATCTTTGATCATATCAAATGTGAAGAAACAGAGCCTGCTCTGTCTTTAAGCAATAATTTTTGGAAATCATATGAAAAGGTAATAACCAGAAGAGAATATAGATTTATTCCAACTAGTGAACGAAGTCTTGAGCGACGAGCATTAAACAATCTCAAAAGCTTCATTTCAAAGCCATGGGAAGAATTAATGGCCCATATGGATTTTATAAGAACCTTACGCGAAGATATTATAGATTACGGCACTTTATCAGATTTTACTCTTCGACGCATCGCAAATCTAGAATTCAGTATCGAAAAATCTACAGATAGAACAAGAAAGGATTGCAAAGAAACTGCTGAAGAAATATCAAAATTAAAACAGGAGCTTGGCGAAGACTATTTGCTAAAAGAAAAAGAAAGACAGCAGGATCTTTCCAGAGAAATTATTATAGCTATTGAAAATCAGAAATTATGAGTAGAGATATTTTACAAGAAATTATAGACGATTTTGAGATAGAGAAATTTACAAGATTTTTTCGCTCTAAAAACCGTTCTTTTACTTCCAGAAGAGAATCACTTGACCGGTACAATGATAATAATTTTAAGGAAGCTTTTAAACTTGGCGAGATTGATTTTACTAATGAAGGGCAGAATTTTATCGTATGTACTTTCAGGTCTTCAAATTCACTGACAGAACGTTCCGGTAAAAAAGCTCAATATGAAAAGGCTAAAAAGATATTGAAGAACCTTAGTTTTGATTCCGGAGTTTTCATATTTTATGATAGTAATGGCAATTTCCGTTTTAGTTTAATTTATGCTAATTATCTGGGTAATAAAAGAAACTGGAGTACTTTCCGTAGATTTACTTATTTTGTCTCTTCTGATTACACTAACAAAACTTTTTTACAGAGAATTGGCTCTGGCGATTTATCATCTTTGGAAAAAATCAAAGATGCATTCAGTGTAGAGAAAGTTAATAAAGATTTTTATAAAGACATTGCCAACTGGTATTTCTGGGCAGTTCAACATTCCAAATTTCCAAAGGATGCTGAAGCGGAAGAAAATGGCAGAAATATTTCCATAATCAGGCTCATCACCCGCCTTATTTTCATCTGGTTTATGCGTGAACGGGGGTTAGTGCCAAAAAATCTTTTTGAAAAAGAAAAAATAAAAGACTATCTAAAAGACTTAGGACCTGAAGAGTCAACCTATTATAAAGCAATTTTACAAAATCTCTTTTTTGCTACATTAAGCACCAAACAAGAAGAAAGGAGATTCGGAAGTAATAAAAGATACAACAAAGGTTGGAATAAAGATTATGGCAACCATTATGTATTCCGTTATCAAGAACTTTTTAGAAACCCCGAAAGTTTAAAAGAGTATTTTTCTGATATTCCTTTCTTAAATGGCGGACTATTTGAATGTCTTGATGACAAAAGAAATGGAATTATAATTGATGGTTTTTCCAGGACTATGAAGAACCAGCCGACTGTACCGAATTTTCTATTCTTTTCTGATGAGAAAAATGCTGATTTAAATACGGAGTATGGTACAAAAAAGAAAAAGTACAAAGTACAGGGTCTAATTAATACACTGTCCAATTATAACTTCACAATTGATGAGAATGAACCGGATGATGCAGAAGTAGCTCTGGATCCGGAACTTCTAGGGAAAGTGTTTGAAAATCTGCTGGCAAGCTTTAATCCTGAAACTTCATCAACTGCCAGAAAAGCTACCGGAAGTTATTATACGCCACGGGAAATTGTAGATTATATGGTTACCCAATCCCTGAGAGAATATATAAAAACGCATCTTGGAGAAATAGACAAATTAGATGAAAAAGTAGACCAGCTTTTTAAAAGATTGGAGTCTGAAAATCCATTTTCCGATGATGTGAGTAAAAAAATTGTTACGCTTATTGATAACTTACGTATTGTGGACCCAGCAGTCGGTTCTGGCGCTTTCCCCATGGGTATATTAAATAAACTGGTTTTTATTCTTGGCAAGATTGATCCTGACAATGGACTATGGAAAGAAGCACAAATTGATGCTGTCAGAAAAAGTATTACTGACCCAGCTCTAAAACGAAAGTTAATAGCTCAAATCGATGAGCAGTTCATAAATAAAAACCTTGATTACGGCAGGAAGTTATATTTGATTCAAAAATGCATTTATGGTGTGGATATTCAACAGATTGCTGTAGAAATTGCAAAATTACGATTTTTTATTGCACTACTGGTTGATGAAAAAATAGATAAATCACAGAAAAACTGGGGAATCGAACCATTGCCAAATCTTGATTTCAAAATTATGCAGGGAAACAGTTTGATCTCTGAATTCATGGGGATTAATTTTGATGATGACAATATAGAGAAAGATAATGGACAAATATTTTCAGATCATCAGGAAGTGGATGAATTGATATTCAGGTTCCAGCAGAAGAAAAGCGAGTTTCAAAATGAGCCGGACAGGAATGAAAAGGAGAAACTCAAGCAAGAAATTGATAATTTGATGATTCAAATATTTGAAACTAAGCTAAAGGAACAAAAAGCGGATTACTTCAGAAGATTAGAGAGGATTGACGAAAAATATGCTATGCTTCCCAATAAAAAAGAGGCTGGTAAACTTATAGTGGAAGAGAGAAAGGCACTTTCTAAAAAAGAAGGCTTTGATCTGGAGAAGTTCGAGGCTCAACTGCGTGAATTTTCTGGTAAAAATAAAGTTAAGCCATTTTTTGCCTGGAAGCTTTATTTTGCAGAAGTTTTTCAGGGAGATAATCCGGGATTTGATATTGTGATAGCAAATCCGCCATACGGATTCCGTAACGTTTTAACAGCTGTAGAAAAAAAATATTTTAGAAAAAACAGAAATATACAATTTCCTTCAGGTGATATAGCAGAATTATTTATTCTAGTAACATTTGAGAACCTAATCAAAGCAAATGGGATTCAGACATATATTATTCCAAAAAAGTCTTTATATGGTGAGTCTTGGAAAAATATAAGGAAACTATGGGTTAAAAAAAGTTTGCTATATTTAATGGATGCGAGTAAAGCCTTCGAAAATGTTCTGCTTGAACAAGTCTCATATTCTTTAGTTAAGACTTCTAATATAAATTCTCTTATAGAAGTTGGAGCATTAGATAGTAAAAATGAACACGTAAAGGTTTTTGGAAAGTTTAAGATAGAGAGAATTTTTTCTATAGGATTACGAAATACTCAGATTTATAGAGGTTTATACCCAAAAAACTTACTTAATAAAATTCTTTCTAGCTCTATTATAAATACATCAAAACTCATCTGTGGTGAGATTGGTATTTCGAATATTACTGGCAATTTGACATTCAATTCTAAAGGTAATTACCCTTGTGTTAAAGGAATTGATATCATCAATTATGGACTCAAGCAGAATAGATACTTGAAAAGTAACATTGCAAAAAAATATTTATCGCTATATTCGGAGCATAAAATTATTGCTCAAGAAATTATAGCTCATGTAAAGAATCCATCTCCACATATAATAATTACAATGTTCTATGATGACTCAAAAAGACTTTTTAATGATACTTGTGTTGAAATAAAAGTACTTGATGAAAGATTATCTAAAAAATTTTTACTAGGCTATTTTCAATCAACTTTTTGCAATTGGTATGCATATAATTTAGTTTACAATCGTGCAATACGAACGATGCATTTTATTGATTATTATATTACTCAGATTCCAATTCCAACCTCTGTTATTCATAATATAAAAATACAAAACCCAATTGTTACGCTTGTTGACGAAATTCTCTCTATTACCAAATCAGATGACTATTTAAATAATCCTAAAAAACAATCCGAAGTTAGAAAATTAAAAAACCAAATCGATCAACTTATTTATGGACTTTACAACCTCACACTGGAAGAGATTGAAACTGTCGAGGATAATAAGAAAAATAATGAATAGATGTATTTACTTTATTTAGACGAATCGGAAAATTCAAATAAAAACAGGAAACCTTTTATTGATTTAAATATTTTTGGCTTATCAGGATTACTGATAACATCTAGATATATTACCAATTTTGTTGATGAGTTTTTAGAGATAAAAAAAGATAATAGGATACCTAAAGATTGGGAAATACACACATTTGAAATATTCTCGGGGACTGGTAAATGGAGCAAAAAGTTTTCCGATGATGAAAGAAGAAAAATATGTAAAGATTTTGCTAACTTGGTAACAAAGAAAAATCGTCTTAAACAAGCATGGTTTTGTTATAAAAATTCTAAGTTAGAAAAAAAAGATTATATAGATTTATTAGATAATATTTTAGAAAAATCTATTGCTTGCATTGGAAAAGATAAAGGATCAGGTAAACAATTATTGGTGATTTTCGATCAAAAGGATAATTTTGAAAAAGAAATCAATAAATTCATTCTTGAAGAAAGGAATAGAATTAATACTAATAATAAAAGCAGTGGGAAAATGTGTCGGATTATTGATCATGGATTTCCGGGAAATTCAAGATTATCAGAGTTATTGCAATTAGCAGATTTTATTGGATATATTTTTAGACTATCTAAAACTTTAAGAAGAAAAGATAGTTTATTTTCAAGAAAACAAGACCAAAGATTTATTGACTTTGTCGATAATTTAGTAAAAGTAATGAAAGATAAAGTAAAAGAGATCAAAATTATTGAAAAAACTTCAAATAGCCGAATATGATTTAAAATATATTGAAATCAAGAATTTTAGAAGTGTAAATATTCAATGGATATAAAGTGTGAAATACCATTGGTTGTTTCTGTTCTTATTTTATAGTAATGTTAAAAATATATAAAAATACTGATATATTAATTAATATTACGTTACAATTTATATAATCTTATAATATTTTACAATTATTATGAAAGCTATAACAAATGCAATACCAATATTATGACTTAGGCACTGTTTCTGCTGGTAAAATAATAGAAGTAAAACTAGGATATGCTGCTAATGTACGTGTTATGGATAGTTCAAATTATTCAAGTTTTAAAGCTGGAAGAAGGCATAAGTTTATAGGAGGATATGTAACCAGGTCCCCATACAAGGTGGTTGTTCCTAGAAGTGCACATTGGTATGTAGTTGTTGATTTGGGCGGATATGCAAGAAAAGTTAAATCAGGAGTACGTGTTTTACCAGGTATTTTGCCTTCTGTCAAACAAAAGCCTCTATCTTCTGTGCCTTCTCTTCTTTTAGGGAGAGAAGATTCTCCAAATTTTGATACCGAAACAGAACGTAAATTTGATGTTTTTATTTCACATGCATCTGAAGATAAAGATACTGTTGTAAGACCATTGGCAACTGCATTGAAAGATAAAGGGCTTAGTGTTTGGTATGATGAGTTTGAGTTAAAGATAGGTGATAACTTACGAAGAAAAATTGATATGGGATTATCAAAAAGTAATTTTGGAGTTGTTGTGATATCACGGTCTTTTATAAAGAAAGGATGGACTAATTATGAACTAGATGGATTGATTACTCGCGAGGTTTCGGGTGAACAAGTATTACTTCCAATTTGGCATAACATAACTAAACAAGAAGTTGTAGACTATAGTCCCTCCTTAGCTAATAAGTTAGCGCGTAATACTGCTATTAATATGATTGATGAAATAGCGGATGAGATAGCTGATGTAATTAAAAACAGATAAAATTTAATTTATATTAGATTTTAGTTAAACAATTTTCATAAAGGGAGTTCATATGGTCAATTATATTTATAATTCTAGAGGAGCTGCTGTTGGTTATTGGGCAGGAAAATTTATTTATAAAATTAATGGAACACCAATAGGACAACTTAATGGTACTCATGTGCATAGAATCTCAGGACAATATGTAGGAGAGTTATTCAACGATATGATTATTGATAAACATTTAGGAAATTTAGGAAATATTGGCAATAGTGGTAATCCCGGAAACCCTGGAAATCCAGGTAATCCAGGAAATAGGGGTTGTGTTAATTATGGATATCCCGACGTTTTCAATAAATTATTATAAGTTGATTTAATAATATATGAAAAGATTAGAGAAGTAGAAATCCAGAATAAAATTTTAAATTCTATTAATAAACATAAATCCAGATATGTTTAAAAAAGTATCAAAACTAGAAAAATTTGGAATATTTCGTAATTTTGCCTGGGATAAAACCACTCCTGACTTCTCCAGGTTTAATCTGATTTTTGGTTGGAATAAAAGCGGAAAAACCACTTTCTCTAGAGCATTTGTTGCTTGTGAAAAAAAGACAACAGATTTTAAGAATTATCCAAGAGATAAAGATGGAAATATAATCGGTAAATTTGAGATAAAGACAGAAAAAGGAACAGTGATCAACAATTCAAATTGCCAAAGAGGACAAAAACAAATCAGAGTTTTCAATAAAGACTTTATTGAGGACAATGTTTCATTCGATCCCATAAATCCAAGTAATCCGATTGTCTATGTTAGTGAAGAAGATATTGAAAGTAATAAAAGGTTAAAAGAACTTCAAGGGAAAAGAACCCCTTTGGCTGAAAAGTACGAATCTACCCTTAAGGATTTCCAAAGGTACGAGAAGGTAGAAGATAACTTTAGAAAATCAGTTGCACTCAATATAAAGAACATCGTTGGTAGTTTTAAGATTAGTGACAAATATAGATATTATGATAAAGGGAATTTCAAAACAATAATTGAAGAAATTGGAGTTGAAAATTTCTCCAAGCTTTCTGACGATGATCTTGAAAAGAAAAAGAAGCTCATTAGTAGTGAACCACTAAACAATCAAACTCTACTTCCTGAATATGATTTTTCTTTCTCTTATAACGGAAAAAGCTTGAATAGCTTCTCAGAAGTGTTTAATGAGATTACAAAACTTCTCAAGCGAAAAGTCATTGCGGAAACTATAGACCGCCTTAAAATCGATCCAGAATTGAATAAATGGGCACAACAAGGATTTGAACTTCACAAAACAAAAGATGAAAAAGAAAGATGCTTGTTTTGCCAGAGCAAATTTTCGGCAGGATTCTTTAATTCTCTATCAAAACATTTCAGTAATGATTATGAAAAATTACAAAGTGATATCAATTTCTTTATTGATTGCTTGGAAATTTTAAAACACGATAAAACCACAGAGGAGAATAAAAATCTCTATGCTGATTTACAAGATGAATATAAAAACCGGGCAGAAGAGATAAATGAAATTTTAGATGATTTATCAACTTGGGTTGATGAAGTTGTAAAGAAATTAAAAGATAAACACGATAACCCACTTCTAGAAATAAGTGACCCCCAACCTCCAAAGAAATTTTCAGATCTTTTTGACAAGAAAGTTGAAGATATAAATGCTGTTATAAAAGAACATAACACAAAAGTCGAAAATCATGAGCAGGAAGTCATACAGGCAAAAGAAGAATTAGAAAAACACCTTATTGCAATCGCAATAGAGGAACAGGATTATTTAAAGATTAAGTCAGAATTTGATAAAAGCATTGAAGCAGAAAAAGAAGCAAAAAAGGAAGTTGATGAGAATAACAAAGAAATCTCTAAGCTTGAAAAAGAAACTTCAAATATTGGCAAGGCGTTACAAAAAATAAACAAGCATTTAGAGGAGTTTTTTGGCAGAAAAGAAATTTTACTTGAGCTGGATAATCTAAAAAGGGGCTATATTATCAAACGTGATGGTGAGGTGGCCAATAATCTTAGCGAAGGAGAAAAAAACGCCATTGCTTTTTCATATTTTATAGTCAAAACACAAGAAAAAGGATTCAAGATTAAAGAAGGAATAATTATTATCGATGATCCAGTTTCCAGTTTTGACTCCAATTTTATTTACCATTGCTTTTCGCTTATAAAAAATCATTTCAAATATGCTGAGCAATTAATCATTTCCACCCATAACTTTGAATTTTTTAATCTTGTTAAAGATTGGTTTGGACAGAAAAACCGTAAAGTCGAGAGTGATAATAAAAAAATTGAAAAAGAGTCTGATAGGAAACCAATCCCGTGTGGATTTTTTATGGTTGAAAATATCATCGAAAATGGTAAGAGGTGTGCTTCTATTATTCCTCTTGAAGAAACCTTGCAAAAATTCAAATCAGAATATCATTTCCTATTTTCAAGATTAAATAAGTTTATTACTGACGAAGCACCCAACTATGCCGATTTTTATATTATTGGAAATATCGCCAGACGTTTTTTAGAGATCTATATAAATTTTAAAATCCCCACGACTGGAGATTTGAAAAGTAGAATTGATCAACTTGAGACAAAGACAGTAAGCGAAACTGAAAAAGATAAAGTTTACAAGCTTATTCAGGAATTTTCACATGGGCTTGATCCATCAAGCACAATCGAACATAAAGATAAAAGTGAAATTCAAAATGGGATTAGAGTTCTTATGAAAATTGTTGAAGAATCAGACAAGAAGCATTTTGAGTCCTTACAAAAAAATCTGTAACCATCCTTCTAATCCAAGGCATTAAAAAAAGTAAAGAGTAATAAAATTAGTTAGGTAAGTAATACCGAGCTTGAAAAAAGTCAA
>Ga0307430_1002018_pt1 | contig 13960 bp, 13 predicted proteins | sample SalMarWE160130MG_FD_202159 | JGI IMG/M metagenome (GOLD analysis project Ga0307430, IMG submission 202159) | Salt marsh sediment microbial communities from the Plum Island Ecosystem LTER, Massachusetts, United States - WE1603-130 | ecosystem: Environmental > Aquatic > Marine > Intertidal zone >... | reverse complement strand
TGAGCGTCATCGTGTCGCGCCGCATGGTCATCCACGGCCACGCGTTGAGCTCTTTCTCCTCGCGGTAGCCCATCCGCTCGAGCCGGTAGTTGTTCCAGAGCGTCTCGTCGTGCGGATACGGCATCATCTGGCACGTGGCCGAGCACTGCTGGTTGAGCCACTCGTGCAGGGCCACGTAGCCCGTGCGCTCGTCGATCCACGCGCCGCGGCAGTAGATGGCGTTGTCCGACGTGCCGGCCCCCTTGATGCCGCCGATCGCACCATACGTGCCGCCATGCGGGCTCGCGTTCAGGTCCTTCGAGTTGTAGAGCGAGTTGTAGCTCTGGTAGTCGCCGCGCTCGAACGAGACGTGCTTGTCCACCAGATCGCGGAAGTCGCCGCCCCAGAACTCCCACTTCTCGTTCGTCTCCACCCGCAGCGGCTCGTCGATGACCCTGACGTCCGTCCGCAGCCACGCGTTGCCGCCCGAGAAGACGAACACCATCTCCTCGAACTCGCGCCACTGGTCCAGGTGCCACTTGACCTCGGCCGACGTCATCGACGTCGTCTTCGTCCCGACGACCGTCTTCGTGCGACCGACGACGGCCTCCTTGCCGTCGTCGGCCTCTTCCTCCTTGATCGCCGTCGCCTCCGTCGTGGGGAACACGAGGAGCAACGTGCGCAGCGTGTTCGGCCCGTCGGCCTCACCGAGCAGAGCGAGGTCGGCATTGGCCTTGGCCTTCTCCCTCAAAGAATCGTACTGCTGCCAGAACAGGTCGGGCGTCGGCCAGTTGCGTCCCAGGCCGCCGTACTGGTTCAGCTCGATCTTGTAGTTGCTCGGTCCGTCCGCCCAGACCAGGTACGTGCCCGACGTATTCTCGATGTCGGCCGCCAGCGGCGCCCCCGCCTCCGCCATCGCCGCCACCATCAACATGCCGAGTGCCACTACCAGAATCGTTCGCATAATGCCCCTCCATCCTTCAGGTCGTGGACCGCCATTCTACTGCCCCCCGGTCAGGTGGCAACCGGAAAGAGAAAACGATATGGTGGCGCGTTGTCCGGTCAGTGTTCGGACAGCCTCGACTTGCGCCGCGTAAGACAGACCGAAGCCAGGCAAGAGCGGCCCGGCTGCCGAACGCTAGCCGGCTTGTTCCACTCCGCAATGTGGGTTACACTGCACACCAGATGACGACCGGTACGTTCACGGCCGCAAAGTGAAAGCGCACGAGACGGCGAGGGCAGCGGAAGCTATGATGTCTTCCGATTCCCGGGACGAGCTGATCGACACCTGCAGGGCGTCGCAGTCCGTCTCGTTCGGGCCAGGCAAAGGCCGCTGCACGCCGCGGGAATCGTCCAGGAGGTCGCCTGATGCTCCGCGCGAGGGTTAGCCCCGAACTCCTTCGCTGGGCACGGAAGCGGGTAGGCCGCAGCCTCGAGGTCTTGAGTAAGCGCAGTCAACTCAAGAAACTGCCCCAATGGGAGAGCGGCAAGGCAGCGCCCACGCTCAAGCAGTTGGAAGCCTTCGCCAGGGCGACCTATGTGCCCATCGGCTATCTCTTTCTCCCCGAGCCGCCGGAGGAGAAGGTGCCCATCCCGGACCTGAGAACCATGGGCAACGAACGCACCGGTCAACCGAGCCCCGACCTGCTGGACACCATCCACGTCTGCCAGCAGCGGCAGGCCTGGTATCGGGAATACACGCGTTCGGTCGGGGATGATCCGCTGCCCTTTGTGGGGTCAGCTGATCGCCGGACGTTCATCCCAGAGATCGCTCAACGGATGCGCGACGTCTTGGGATTCAGTCTCGACGCGCGCCGCCGGTGCCCGACGTGGACCGATGCCTTGCGCCGTTTCATTGAGCACGCAGACAATGCGGGCGTGCTGGTGATGACGAGCGGCGTCGTGGGCAGTAACAACCGCCGCGCGCTCGATCCCGAGGAATTCCGAGGCTTCGCCCTGTCGGACGAATACGCCCCGCTGGTCTTCATTAACGGCAAAGATACGAAGGCCGCCCAGATGTTCACCCTGGCCCACGAGCTGGCGCACATTTGGCTCGGCGAAAGCGCCTTGTCGGACGTGAGCCCCGCGTCGCAACCTTCGCAGAGCATCGAGGTTTGGTGCAACCAGGTGGCAGCCGATCTGCTTGTGCCGCTCGACATCTTTCGGGGTGAACTGCCTCGGACGAAACCGCTCGACGACGTAACGCGCCTGGCCCGGCAGTTCAAAGTGAGCACCCTCGTCATCCTCCGCAGGATTCTTGATGCCGAACGGATTGACCGGACCACCTTTCAAAAGGCGTATCGCGAAGAGGTAGACCGGTTGCGCGCCATCCTCGCTGAGAGAGGCGGCGGCGGGAACTACTACCTGAGTACGGGCGCCCGGGCCAGTAAGCGATTTGCACGGGCACTGGTCGTGAGTACGTTCGAGGGACACACGCCCTTTACCGAGACATTCCGCATGCTTGGCATGAAGAAAATGTCGACGCTCAAGCAGCTTGGCCACGAACTGGGGGTGAGTATCTCATGAGTTACCTCCTCGACGCTGATGTGTTCATTCGTGCCAAGAATCTGCACTATGGACTGGATTTCTGTCCGGCTTTCTGGGAGTGGCTGGTCTGGCAGAATCAAGCAGGGCACGTGTTCAGCATTGAGAAGGTAGGTGATGAGATTGAGGCCGTGGACGATGAACTGTCTGAGTGGGCGGCTGCCCTCAATGATGGGTTCTTTCTTCGACCGGATGCCTCTGTCTTTCCCGCATTGGCAACGGTCAGTGCATGGGCGTCAGGCCAACACTATGATCAAGCAGCAGTAAGCTCTTTTCTGCAGATCGCCGACTACTACCTTGTCGCCCATGCGCTCGCGGCAAAGCACACCGTTGTGACGCATGAGATCCCATCAGCATCAACGCGCAGGATCAAGATCCCGGATGCATGTATCAGCCTCGGGATCAAGTGCATGACCCCCTACGAGATGCTTCGACGGGAACGGGCTCGGTTTGTCCTCGCGCAGCTTCCGGGAGCAGACTGAGGCAGAGCCAGGCAATCGGTATCGAGGCAATCGGGGGACACTACGCTCATCTGCCCCGCGCCTACACTGTCTGTGGTTGCATGCGTTGACGGAAAGAGAAAGACGCGGTCGTTCTCGCGTGGGCCACAAGAAAAAAGCGCGGGGCTGGAGGCCCCGCGCCCTGGGGTTGAGGGGGAACAATGCCCGACGAAAGCTCGGTTCTAGGTCCCTTCTTCCCGTTGCAGAGGGATCTCGCCCAGTCTTTGCCGGGAAGACCCGGCTACGGCCGGCAAGCTGTTGGCAAGAAGGACGGCGACGGCGGCCCCGTCGCTAAGCGCCGCGCGCGGCCGCCATGCCGAGGCCGCGGCCGACGCTGCGCGTCGAGAAGAACGGCTCGCACACGCGGCGCAGCGTCGCCTGGTCCATCCCGCAGCCGCCGTCCGTCACGACGAGCCGCACGTAGTGGCCCGGGCGCCCACAACGCGGGCAGATCCGGCAACACCATCTCCATTCCCAGCAGTGCCTGGGCCGTCAGCTCCACGCTCCACATTGCCATGTTCCCCGATGTGAGCTATGCCGCCCACAGACGACGGCCCTTTCGCCGACGGGAATAGGCGTGGTGTCCCCGATTTGCCGCCAAACTGCCCGGAAACCCTTTGCCACAACCCCTCCCCAATGCTACCCTCCAGCATCGGACACTCAGAAGCTTGTCCCCACACCACCAGAAGCCACACCCGCAGCAGGTAGTCCGACGACGGGCCGCAACCATTCGAGCCAGGTATGCCAAGAGGAGGGGCGGAAACGTGGCACGCAAGACTATCGACAAGGAGACCAGGCGCGTCATTCTCGACTCGCGGAGGATGATCGAGAAGCTCATGAAAGCCGACGGCAATGAAGCCGAAACCCGTCGAAGGGTTGAGCGAGTCTTCGAAACAGTCATGGGCTACAACGCCTTTGAACACCTCAGCCGCGAAAGAGCCGTCAAGGGCTCGGGCGAAACAGAGCACGTCGACTTCGCCATCCAGCTCGAGGCCGGACCCGACGCCGAGCCCATAATAATGGTCGAGTTGAAGCGCGTCGGCGTCGATCTGGCGCGAAAGCATCTCAAGCAGGTGACCTCCTACGCCATTGATTCAGGCTGCGAGTGGGTTCTGCTCACGAACAGCCGCGAGTGGCGCCTGTACCATGTTGAGTTTGGCCAACCGCCGACAACACAGCTCATTGACCAGTGGAATGTGCTCACCGACGATATTGCGCAGGTGGCGCCTAAGTTTCAGTCCATCAGCTACAAGAGCGTCAAGAAAGGCAGCCTCAAGGGGCTGTGGCAGAAGGCAACGGTTCTCTCACCCGACAGTCTCTTGACCGCCTTAGTGAGTCAGGACAGCATGAACGTATTGCGCAAGGTCCTGCGGAAGAACACCAGCGTGATGATTACGCGCCGAGACCTCGTCAGGGGACTCACGAAGCTTCTCAACGAAAACGCCGCCATTGAGCTATCCAAGATATCGATAGAATTCCCCGACCAGAAGAAGACAACACGCCGGCCACGCAAGGCGAAACCAGTAGAGCCCTCTGAACCAGAGCAAGCCGAGCCAGCCCCGTCCGTTACTAACCCGGCCGAAGGCACGAAACTCGTATAGGCGCCGCACACAGGTGATGTAGGGGCCGCGTACACCGGGTGCGCGGCCCCCAGACACCGGGTCTGGGACCCCATACGGCAGGTCTGGGGCTCGCCCCAAGTGATGTGGGATCCCGAAGTCTGGCAGCGCGAAAGTGGCGAAGGGCGGCGGATGAGATCCTGCCGGTCAAGCCTGATGAGGAGTGAGTTCCGGCTGCCGTCAGGGGTTGTGCTGGTGGGGACGACCCTCGACTCGGCTGCCGTGTTAGGTCAGCGGCCCATTCCGGCAGCCAAGTCTGGCAAGGGTCTTGCACCGAGACTCACGGACATGTAAAGTAGAAGGGCACTGGGGTCATAGACAGACTGACCGAGCATCGACCTGACGGTTTCACTCATCCCCTGGTTCTCGATGCCGGACACACTTGGATGACGCGCCATACCATGAGTCAGATCGCCAGACCAGATCTCACCCCAATCAAGACGGTCGGGTTGGCCGCCCTTGGGAAATTCCAGATGAAGCGTGCATTGGTCAAGGAAATCGCTGCAGAGCTTGGCGGCGAAGGCTACCTCCACGAGCACGAGAGCCCAGATAGATTCCACCAGTACATGCTTGCTGCCAGGTCGTACGTCAAGATCGACGACCAGTCCACGATGCTCGAGCGCGTACGGATCGAACACTGCACGCGAGGCTTCGTCCACTTTCGCTATGAGGCCAGTAGCGGACCGACGCCGGAGTCAGAATGCGATGATGATGTTGCAGCGATCCTTCACGGACTGGCGAGCCTGGGGCCCAAGAAGCTGGATCTGGCGTACTACTTCCGAGGTGGCATGTCCGCCACCTCTCGCGCGTTCTCCGCAAAGCTCGGCCCCTTCTCGATCGCTGGCCTGAAGGTGCTGATCCACAAGAGAAGGAAGGATCCCGACCACGTCATACTTGACTGGAGTGACGGTCAGCACGTTGACGCGACCATACGGATGATTCGATCCGTGAAGATCACTGCGAGATGGCCTGTTCAGCTTCTGGAGCATACACACGGCATGCTTGATCTACTGGAAGAGGCGGGGATTAGCGATGAAAAGCGAAGAAGGAAGCAGATATAGTCGCATTCCTTACTCGCGTCCAAGACAGCGGGCCGACTCCCAGTGGTCGTTGCTGGACGAGGAGGGGGAGCGTTCAGTAACGGAGGGGCATAGGCGTTGTTCTGACCTCTCTACGGGCACGTCGCCCTCCCTGGTGAAGCTGGGGAAGGTCCCAGGTCTGTCTGTCATTCCGGCGCGTGCAGAGAAGGAGTTCATCGAGGGGCTCTTCCGCGATTTTCTGGGTGAAGTCCTGTCGCGTGTCGGGGAGGCCAAGGAGGGGTGTGAAGAGACGCCTCGCTATGTGCGCTCCATCCCCATCCATGATCTGGGCTCAGAAGCACTAGAGCTCGTCGGACCTCTCCAAGTCGAAGTCGAGTGCTATGACGAGGAGATCATCTCCAAGATCCCTGAGCTCGGAGTCTGGGCATCTGCGCCCACTGAGGGTGAGGCGATCATGGCCATCAAGAACCGCGTCATCGACCTGTTTGAAGAGCTGTCAGGTCTCGATGATGCTGTATTGGGGAAACTGCCCCGAATGTGGAAGCGGATCCTCAGCAAGAGGATCACACGAACCGCAGTCAAGGTCTGATACCCAAATGCCGAAGAGGCATGACAAAGCTCGTGTGGCCAGGGCGGTCAGCAAGAAGGCGGGTGTCAGGTTCAGGTCAGGTTCTGAGCAGACTGGGCCGGTTGTGCTGGACGGCAAGCGCGTGTTCAATGTCACAGTACCCAAAGGGCGCGGCGATCTCACACCTGGCACCCAGAATGCAATCAGAGACCAGCTGAAGCTGTCACGCGACGACTTCACTCGCCTGGTGGACTGCACCATGACTGGCACAGACTACATGAACCTACTGCGTGAGATGAGGGCACAGAACCGGATCTGATGCCTCTGCCGACAGTCGCCCTCCCCGCTTCCCCTCCGGGCAGATTGTGTCCGGGTTCTTCTGCCGCTTGCGCCAATAGCAGCCCTGGTGCACCTGATCTCGGGCGAGTCCACTCCGCCACGGCGATCGCGCTGAGCATAATCGGGGTAATCGGGGGACACCATACGTATTCCCCAGCGCCAACAGAGCCTGTGTGTGGGCGAATCGACAGCACTAGGCAGGGCCGGTCGGTTCGCGTTCTTCGCAGGAAACAAGAAAAAAGCGCGGGGCTGGAGGCCCCGCGCCCTGGGGTTGAGGGGGAACAATCCCCGACGAAAGCTCGGTTCTAGGTCCCTTCTTCCCGTTGCAGAGAAAGCTCGGCCGTTGGCAAAAGGACTTCGACTTCCGTGCCCTCGCCGGGGGAGGAGGAAAGCGTCAGAAAGCCGTTGTGGTGCGTGATCACGCCGCGCGTGGCCGCCATGCCGAGGCCGCGGCCGACGCTGCGCGTCGAGAAAAACGGCTCGCACACGTGGCGCAGCGTCGCCTCGTCCATCCCGCCGCCGGCGTCGAGAACGATAAGCCGCACGTAGTGGCCGGGGCGGACCTCGGGCCGGTCGGGATCGGTCTCGTCGCGCGCCGTGAAGATGTCGGTCGCAACGACGAGGTCGCCGCCGCCGGGCATCGCCTCGACCGCGTTGAGGAGCACCTGGAGGGTCGCCTGCATCAACTGGTGCGGGTCGCCTTGCGCCGTCGGGAGGTCGGGCACGAGCTCGGTGATCACACGGATGCTCTTGGGGATGCAGCCCTTGATCAGTGCGAGCGTGTCGCTCGCCACCTGGTTGAGCGACACGGGCTGGCGTACGGTTCGGCCGCCGTGGCTGTAGGCGAGGAGCTGGCTCGTGAGCTCGGCGGCGCGCGAGGCGGCGTCCCGGATGCGCTCGAGCAGCGCGTCGTGCCGCGTGTCGCCCGGCGCGAGCGACCGCGCAAGCGTCGTGCTGCCGAGCATCGTGACAAGCAGGTTGTTGAAGTCGTCCGCGACACCGCGCGCAAGCTCGGCGATGCCCGAGATGCGCCGCGTCTCGTCGAGCGTGCGCTTCAGTTGCGCCCGCTCGCTCAGGTCGCGCAACACGAGGAGCGTGAGCCGCTCGCCGCTGAAGCTGAACGTGGCGGTTCTCGCTTCGACGGGGAACGTGGCGCCGCTCCGCTTACGACCCACAAACTCGTGCCGGGCCGGCACGCAGCCGTCGTCGCCCCGCACGCGGTCGCACTCGTCGGGCGCGTAGAGCACTTCGACGGGCCGGCCGCGGAGCTCATCGGCGGCTTTGCACCCGAACATCTCGACGAGGCCGGCGTTGACCTGCTCAAGACGGCCCCGTCTCACAAGCGCGATCGCGTCCCACGCGTGGCCGGTCAGCCACCGCGCCTGCCGGGCCAGCTCGTCGTGATCCCGATGGAAACGGTTGCGCTCGGTCACGTCGCCGATCCAGACCAACGCGCCGCCGCCGTCCAGGCGCGCGGCAACGGCCTCGATTTCCAGCGGCGCGCCCTGCGCGCGCGGCAGCACGAACCCGCCGAGGGGACACGCGTCGCGCTCAGGCAGCTCGGCCAGCTTGTCGCGCACGATGTTGGGCTGGGTCGGGCTCAGGATCTCGGCGCACGTGCGGCCGACCAGGTCGGCAGCCGCCGCGCCGAGGTGCTCGCACGCCGCCGCGTTCGCCTCGATGCAACGCATCTCGGCATCGAGGCGCAGCGCACCGTCCCGCCCTCCGTCGAAGAGCACCTGGTGGCGTGCGCGCACCTCGTCGAGCGTCGTCGAGAGCACGTAAGCCTCGAACGCGCTCGCAACGTGCGGCGCCACGCGCTGGAGGAAGGTGATGTCGCGCTCGCCGAACGCCCCGACCGGCGCAGCGGCCACGACGAACGCGCCAAGCGGCGCGCCGTTCGCGAACAGAGGAATCGCCGCGTACGACGCCGGCCCGCTCGCCGGCGCGGCAGCCGAAGCGAATTCCCCGGCGCCGCTCCGCCCGCAGACGTAGGGTCGGCGGGTGGCAAGTGCTGGCCCAGTTGCCGTGCGGCTCGCCGGCACCGGCTGATCGCCGGGCGCGCCGATCGAGCCGCTGACCAGGACCGGCACCACCGTGTCGGTCGCCGCGTCGTAGCGCACGAGCGCGGCGGCGTCGAACGCGACGAGCTGCACCAGGTGGTGCTGCAGTGCGTTCAGGTAGTTGTCGAACGCGAGCGGACCGTCCGAGAGCGCCGCCACCTCGGCAAGCACTCGGTCCTGGCGCTCGCGCTCGCGCGCCTCGGTGACATCGACGCCGAAGATGAACAGCCTGCCCGGCTCCTGCTCACTCCGGCGGGCCGGGTCCGGCCGCATCGGCGCGCTGGCCCAGCGCACGGTGAGCGGCCGGCCGTCTTTGGCGAGGACCGTGCTCTCGTAGTCGTGCGCGGCAAGACACGCAGCGACATGCTCCTTGATCTCGTGCCAGGAGGCGCCACCGTCGTCGCGCGGGACGAACAGCTCGAAGTAGTTGCGCCCCTCGACCTCATCGCGCTCATAGCCGAAGGTGGCTTCGGCCTCGCGATTGAAGAAGAAGATCGTGCCGTCCGGCTCCATCCCGATGACGCACGCGCGCGCGGCCTCCAGCAGCTCGAGCTGCTGCTCGTCACCTCGCGTCGGCTCGGGCGTCGGCAGGATCTCTCGCGCCACACCGATCACCTCGATGAGCCGGCCGCTGCGATCGCGGCGCGGCACCGGCTCCCAGGCGACGCGGTAGGTGCTGCCGTCGCGTGCCCGGAGCGTCATCGGCATCCGCTGCTGACCGCCGACGAACCGGCCAACGACGTTGTCGGCCGCCTCGTCGTCCTCCAGCGCCAACAGGCACGACAGAGGGTGACCGGTCAGCTCGTCGCGCTCGTAGCCGGCCGTCTCGAGCAGCTCCTGGCTGACAAACGTGGTGCGGCCCTCGGGGTCTGCGCCCCACATCAGCTTCGACAGCTCGACAGCCAGCCCGGTCGTCTGGGCGGTGTGGAGTCTGGCCACACGCCTGCCCAGATTGCCGACCGCCGGCCGCTCCTGGGCACGTGCTCTCAGATTGAGATTGCTCCCGCTCATTGGACGGCTCCGCCCTCTTGCCTCATGAGGCCCTGGACCCCTGCCAGTCCCTGAGGTGGCCAGGTTCCAGGCGGCGCGTGTGGAGCCCTGACCGGCTCAACCCCGCCTGTCACCGGTGAATGCACCCAGGTAGCACCAACAGTGCCAAGACCGGCCGCTTCCACACCGGCCGGCGATTCGCGGGCCAAGGAGCGCGCGTACGCTACAGCCGTTGCGCCCGGCAGGCGATGCGAGGCACGGCAGCATCATTGAGAGGGGCAAGGCACCACGGGGCGGCTGTCCAGACGTGGTGGGGGTTACCTGCCTGGCGACAGCTCCTCAGCGGCAGAGCAGCGTGCGCAGCAGAGCAGCGTGCCCGGTGACGGCTCCCCGCCGATTGCCCTGGCGAGTAACGGAGGGCGTGTGGCACAATGCGGGCGCGGCGCCAGTAGCTCAGTTGGATAGAGCATCGGATTCCTAATCCGGTGGTCGGGGGTTCGAATCCCTCCTGGCGCATTCTCTGTGTGCGTCTCGTCGAGAAACTTCTGCGCTCGCCTGCGTTCGACGCCTGTGGCTACCGGAGCGAGTGTCCGGAAGCTGAAGGTTTCTGTAGTCTCCCGCACCCAAATGCGAATCACCTCTCTGCGAGTCGGTTCGACCCAATCAGATCACCGTCTGCGTATACCGGACCGTCCTGCCGTGTGTCATCCTTGTGCCATCTTCGTTGGTTCACGGGGATTCTTTGGGGTCTCTTGGTTTCAGCGAGGTTGAGAAGGGTGGTGTACCAGACACTGTGTGATGTGGCGGAGCGCCGGTGCAAGAATGGGTGTGACCCCGTGGCCAGCACCAACCGAACCAGAGGAGGACACACCCATGCCCTCGGACCGTCGGTCCGCAACGTTCGATCGCTCTGTTTGCAGACCACACCGGGTCGATGCGCGAGTGCAGGCGCCTTATGCGGGACGAGCCGGCCGAGGTGGGCCGACGGCTCATCGAGCGGTCGATCAACGAAGCACTGGAGACCGAGGTGGCGGCCTTTTCCGGTCAAAAGCCCTACGAGCGCGACACCTCGCCCAGCGGGTCGGCGCTCGTGATCACGCTCGTCATCAACTCCCACACCGCTCGCCTCCTCGGTGCTACCCCGTCTATGGTGTAGGCTCCTTTGTAGGGCCTCGTGCCGGCGATGGCGTGTCTCAACGCGCGACTTCGACGAGACTCTCAGCGCGCTGCGCTTCCCGTTACTGCATCGGCACCAGATCCGCACCACCAACCTGCTCAGGCGCCTCTTTGGTGAAGGTAAACGTCGGACCAAGGTGATCCCGCGCTTTCACTCACAAGGCAGAGGCCTGTCCCTCGTGTTCGCGCTGCTCGTCGACGCCTCCGAACGCTGGCGTGGGGGGCAGATGCAGGCCGACATCGTCGCGCGGCTCGACCAGCCTGCCGTCGATCCCGACAGCGCCTGGCCCGACCCGGACCTGGCCACACTGGTCGCATGACAACACAAAAGACGAGAGGCTGCATCGTGCCGCTCTTACAGGAGAACTGGAACTTGACCGCTGCCAGTCACATGCTTAGCAGCCGGTCCCGCATGGTCGCGCCTGCGTCACCTGGGAGCACCCGAAATGGCCATTTCATCAGACCACTGCCACTCCCAGCACTTGACGCTCTTCACATTCCCCTCGACAATGGCGGCAGCCATGTATTCCGGGCCTGGTGTGAGCTCCACCGCAGACCATGTCTGCGCCGCCAGCCTGCTTCCCCCTGCAGTCCGCACTTTCGGGCGACTGTGCAAGTCCAGCGCAGATTCACGTTGGCCGAGGAGGCGATTCAATCCTTCCCCAACAGCCTTCACGAAGGCCTCCTTTAGAGTCCAAACCCTAAAGAATAAAGAAGCCCTCTCGTGTTCGGGCGCACTGTAGTATTCCTTACGTTCCCGAGGAGCAAAGATACGATCGACAATCGCGTCAGCACTGGGGGGTAGGCACACGTGCTCGATATCCACTCCTATCCTGCGACCGTGCGCCACAGCACACAAAGCCAGCATACCGGAGTGGGAAATATTGAAACGCAAGCCGCTCGCATCCAGTGGCGTCGCCAATTCCGGTTTCCCGGCATGGCCATAGCAGAAACGGATCTCTTCGGGGCGTCGTCCGCTGTAAAGGGCCAAAATACCCCGGAGCGCACAACGAACCGCGATGAACTGCCTCCGATCCATTTCAAATCGAAGACGGCCAGCTCTGAGACATTCGTCGGGTGACAGCCAGGCCTGCTGCGCGCTCTCGCCCTCAAAGGCATCGATACGGATTCGCCACACATGAACCGCGTCATCCACAGGTGTTTGAATTCCTGTCGGCGGAACCGTAAAGGAATCCTGTATCATACCACGTTTTCCCTATAGACCAACGACCCCAGCAGGCCCAGCCCCGCGAACAATGCCGCCATGCCGATCTTTGCAAGCGCCAATCGCTTGCGCAGTATGTGGCCCAGGGTTTCCGACCGCACGCCGAAGTACGTCATGGCCAGGATGGCCAGCAGCGGCACAACAAACATCACGTTGTACAGCAGCAGGTAACCGATGGCGGCGGCCTGCATGCCCGGCGTGCGAGTCATAAACACGATCGTCGGCAGATACACCTGGCCGGTCCGGGACGATACCGATTCATCACTTGACCGGCTCAGAGGTCGCCGGGTCTACCTGTATGATCTGGCACGGTATAACCACCTCACGGCCATCAGTCGTTCTGCATGTCAATTCGCCTTCTACATTGCGCGCACCCACTAGCTCAGGCGTGCATACCACACGTAACGTGGGTATCGGATTCGACTGAAAAGAGACCGTCACGGGGACGTCTTCAACGACCACTTCCTTAATGGTAATAGGGTCCGCGGAAACAATCACGATCTCTCGTGTGACATCCTTGTTCTCTTCCCCGGCAACGTTGATCAAAAGCGCTGCAGGTCTAGCCGTAACCGTACCCTCAACACATCCTGACACTGGCAGGATAACCTCCCTCCGTACACCATCGGCGTGCACCGCGATCTTCAACTCTCCTTCTATCTGACCCGCTCTCCTACTACTCTCTATCAGTATGGAAGCATTCACAACATAATCACCCGGTCTGCCCCTGGATTTACGTCCGGCAGGAGAGTTCTCAAACACTCCATCGGAGCGCCACGGCCGTCCGGAGGCACTAATCGTAACCTCGCCGCCACATCCCTGACCGGCCACCGAATCGATCTTCGCCTCGCATCCCAATATCCTAAGCGATCCATCACCAGGATCACGAACCAACAGATATCTGTCTGCCTTCGTACCAGGTGTGATTGTCCCGAAAGCCAGCTTGTCTTCCACGATAGCCTTCTGGCACATCACTAATCCCTGAATCCTGAGCCTGAGGCTAGGGTTGACACTATCGTTGCTTTGCACGAAAACGTGTTTCGCAAAAGGCCCTCGCCTTTCGGTCAAAGCCACCCTCAACGAGATGGCGCCCTCTTCGCCCGGATGTAACCAGTCCTCTGTGCCGTCAATCGCCACACAGCCGCAGTCTGCTCGAACAGCGCGGATGCTCAAGTCCTCATTTCCGACATTCCGTGAAGGAAACGTCACCTGCAACGTTTTCCCCTCCACTTCCTTCCCGAAGTCATACAAAAGGGTCTCGAGCAGGATGCAGGGACCACTGCGGCGCTCGGAATCTCGCGGTCCCCTCCGAAGCAGCAGCGCCTCACCCTTCTATACACTCTCCAGACGTGCTTGATCCCACCACTTTGCCGGACCATTGTCATACACACGCACAGCCGCGCTATTGCCCTCCGCGCCTTTCTCGCGTGGGTCGGCCAGGACAAAATGGTTGCCCCTGATAAACAGGATGGCAACGCCATCGAATGCCTTCAATGTCTCCCAAGTCAGTCTCTTCCCGTCACCTCGCAAACCGTATTCCGCCGCAAGAGTCTTCAATTCCAGGAGTGACACGCCTCTTTCGCTGATGGGCAATCTGTTGCTGATGCTTGACAGGGTGACTGGCATTCCGAGTCTCAGGGCGGCATGATGGAGCGCTCGTGGCCCACAGAGCTTGTCGTCCTGAGAGTGAGCCGCCTGGCTCGCTGCTGGTCGTGGGAGCGTGAGAACTCTTACCGCTATAGGAATCGCCATTAAGAGGACAAGGCATACTGGAACTAAGACGTGCCGTGGAACCCATGCAGTCAGGCCATATCCAGCCCTAGCCATTACGTCGTCTCCTCCCCCAGTAGGCAGACAGCCCCACGAGGCATACAATGATCACCACTCCCAACAGGATGAAGAACCCAGTACGCCAACGCG
>Ga0307430_1002015_pt1 | contig 13969 bp, 15 predicted proteins | sample SalMarWE160130MG_FD_202159 | JGI IMG/M metagenome (GOLD analysis project Ga0307430, IMG submission 202159) | Salt marsh sediment microbial communities from the Plum Island Ecosystem LTER, Massachusetts, United States - WE1603-130 | ecosystem: Environmental > Aquatic > Marine > Intertidal zone >... | reverse complement strand
GCCTCAGCTCCATCGTTGATAGCGCCAGAGGAGCTACCCATACTCAAGGACAGGAGATAAACGATGGCCAAAAAGACGACTTCAAAAGCGCCGATCTACCAGATCAAGGTCACACTGGACGGAAGCAAGCCGCCCATCTGGCGGCGGCTGTTGGTGCGCAGCGACGTCACGCTGGAGCATCTGCACTACACCATCCAGGAGGCGATGGGCTGGACCAACTCGCACCTGCACCAGTTCATCGTGGGGCAGACGTACATTGGCGAGCCACACCCCGATTACGGATTCGAGATGCAGGACGAGCGGCGCGTGCGGCTGAATCAGGTTGCCCCCCGCCAGGGGGCCAAGTTCCGCTACGAGTACGACTTTGGCGATAGCTGGCTGCACACCCTGCTGGTGGAAAAGGTGCTGGAGCCGGAGCCAGGGCAGCAGGTCCCGGCGTGCATCAAGGGCAAGCGCGCCTGCCCGCCGGAGGACGTGGGCGGCGTGTGGGGCTACGAGGGGTTCCTGGAGGCCATCGGCGACCCCGATCATTCCGAGCACGAGGACTACCTGGAGTGGATCGGCGGCGAGTTTGACCCGGGGGAATTCGATCTGGAGGAGACGAACGAGATACTGCGGGAGTTGGGATGAGACGTCTCTGTAAAAGGCGGAGGAGCAAAGACGTGGACAGGAAAGGTAAAAGCGCCCAGGGCGGGACGACATGGCGTTGATAAAAGTGGTCGAATCCATGGGCAGCGCCGACGTCTTGGTCTGTGAGGTCCAATCCGACCACACGGCCGACCTGCTCGTCTACGTGGTCGAGAGCAAAGCAGCGGCGATGGGGGACGCACTGTGGTGTTACGTCGAATCCACCTCTGAGGCGACCTCCAAGGTGTGCTTTATCGATTCGCCAGGCAGCGCGCACCTGCTGGTGCATTTCGTGCGGTCGCGCATGGCGGCGGGGTGGCGGACGGCGCTTCATCCTTTGGAAGGCGCTCTGTAGGCGCAGGGCCGGACGACAAAGCCCGGTTTCCGAGGGGCCACCGGAGGGGCGGGCAAGTACATCGAGATCGGCGGGTTCGTGCCGGACGAGGGACCGGAGGATCTGAAGCAGGCCACGCGGGTGAACCTGGCACACTACAGGGAGCAGTGTGCCAACGAATAGGGACCAGAGGTTGCGTCACAGCCAGACCGTGCTAGAATACAAGCATCCGTAGAACGAGAGGAATAACGATGAATTGGCAAGACCGAATTGTCATCGATCCAGACATCCTGACGGGGAAACCCGTTGTAAAAGGCACACGCCTTGCTGTGGAATTCATCATCGACCTTATGGCCCAGGGCTGGACCGAAGCAGATATCTTGCGCAACTACCCAGGACTAACGCCGGAGGATATCCAAGCCTGCCTGGCCTATACCAGTACCGTGTTAAAAGCCGAAAAAGTTTACACGTTCGCAGTAGCCGAGGCATGAAGCCATGCGCATCCTGGCGGACGAGAATTTTCCCGGTGATGCCGTGGCAGCTTTGCGAGAACGAGGTTACGACGTGGCTTGGGTGCAGTCAGACGCACCTGGTATCAGCGATGAAGAGGTTCTCTCGCGCGCTCAAGCCGAAGGGCGTATCCTCGTCACCTTTGATAAGGACTTTGGAGAGTTAGCATTTCGATTTGGGCTACCCGCCTCAAATGGAATCATCCTCTTTCGGATTTCGATGCCTTCACCGTCACAAGTCGCGCGAGTCGCCGTGGCAGCACTTGAGAGTCGCACAGACTGGACAGGGCACTTTGCTGTCATCGAAGACGACCGGATTCGCATGACTCCTCTTCCCACGTAGCCATTAGCCGACCTATGCACAAGTAAAAAACCCGGCACCGAGCCGGGCCGTCTGCTCGTTGGTGGCTGGATGCGCTACACCGACGCCGCCAGGACCGCCTCCGCCGCGTCCAGCCGGGCCAGTACCTCCTCGCGGCCCAGGAACTCGAACGAGCCGAACAGCGGCGGCGAGACCGGCTGGTTCGTCGTCGCCCAGCGCAGGATGCCGAAGAGCGACCCGGCCTTGACGCCCAACGTATCCGCCAGGTCACGCAGCGGCTGCTGCATCGCCTCGGCCTCGAACGGGTCGACGGATGCAAGCAGGGCGCGCCCCCGGCGCAGCGCCTCCAGGCTCTCCTGCGGCGTCATCTTCTTTCCCACCAGGTTCTCGGCCGCAGGCGTCTCGATCTCGCGCAGCAGTGGCGTCGTCCACTCGACGATCTCCTCCAGCCGCTTCAGCCGCTCCTGGACGATGGGCACCAGTTGCCGCAGCCGCGCCCGCATCTTCTCCGGGCACGGGTCGTCTACCAGGCCAGCCCTCTGCCAGAAGGGCATCAGCCGTTCCAGCAATTCAAGCTCCGACAGGTTGCGGATATAGATGCCGTTCATCCAGTCCAGCTTTTTGTAGGAAAAGACCGCCGGCGCACGGTTGACGCGGAATAAATCAAAGCGCTCGATCAGCTCCTCGCGGCCGAAAATCTCCTGCTCGTCCCCCTCCCCCGGCGCCCACCCCAGGAAGGCCAGGAAGTTGAGCATCGCCTCCGGCAGGTAGCCCTGGTCGCGGAACTGGTCGACCGAGGTCGAACCGTGACGCTTGGATAGCTTGTGGCCATCCGTGCCGTTGACCAGCGGCAAGTGGCAGTACAAGGGTGGTTCCCATCCCAGGGCCTGAAAGATCAACACACGCTTTGGTGAGCTGGGAATCCACTCGTCGCCCCTGGTGACGTGCGTGATCTGCATCGTGTGATCGTCCACCACCACCGCCAGGTGGTAGGTAGGGAATCCATCCGACTTGAGCAGCACCTGATCGTCCTGCGTGGCGTTATCGAAGACGATGTCGCCACGGATGGCGTCGCGCACGACGGTCTGGCCGGCCAGCGGGACCTTGAGCCGCACGACGTGCGGCTCGTCGGCGGACACTGCGCCCGGCGGAAGGTCGCGGCAGTGCCGGTCATACCCCACCGGCAGCTTGCGCGCCCGCTGCTCCTCGCGCACGCGCTCCAGCCGTTCCGGGCTGCAATTGCAGCGGTAGGCCAGCCCGCGCTCGATCAGCTCTGCAGCGACCTGGCGATACTGGTCCAGCCGCTCCGATTGGACGTACGGTCCATACGGCCCGCCGACGGCGTATTCTTCCGCACCCGGCACGCCAAAACGCTGCAATTCCTCCAGGCTCGGACCCTCATCCCAATCCAGGCCCAACCAGCGCAACCCGTCGACGATCGAGGGAATCGCCTCGGGCTGGTACCGCGCCTGGTCGGTATCCTCGATGCGCAAGATGAACTGCCCATCCATCTTGCGCGCAAACAGCCAGCCAAAGAGCACCGTGCGCACGCTGCCGACGTGCAGCTTGCCGGTAGGGCTGGGCGCAAAACGAACTCGAACGGTCATGATTTTAATCTCCCATCGTATCATCTCAATAATCCGGGGGGCGGGGGGGGGGTTGGGGGGGCGGGCCCCCCCCCCCCCCACACACCCCCCATTTTCCCCTACTTGTTGAGAATGATACCTTCCATCTACTTCTGCTTGGCCTGAATCTTGGCCCACGTATCCCGCAGGGATACCGTCTCGTTAAACACCAGACCCCCCTTGGATGAGTCGGGGTCAACGCAGAAATAGCCTTTCCGTTCGAATTGGGTGCGGCTGCCGGTCGCCGCGCCAGCCAGGCTCGGCTCGACCTTGCAGCCGGTCAGCACCTCCAACGAGTCGGGATTGAGGTTGACCACAAAATCCTCAACATCCTCCTCTGGATCCTCATTCGTAAACAGCCGGTCGTAGAGCCGCACCTCGGCATCGACGGCGTGGGCCGCCGAGACCCAGTGCAGCGTGCCCCTGACCTTGCGCCCGTCGGGCGCGTCGCCGCCGCGGGTGGCGGGGTCGTAGGTGCAGTGCACCTCGATCACCTCGCCGCTGGCATCCTTCACCACGTCGATGCAGGTGACCAGGTAAGCGTACCGCAGGCGCACCTCGCGCCCCGGCGCCAGGCGGTAGAACTTGCGCACCGGCTCCTCCATAAAGTCGTCCCGCTCGATGTACAGCTCGCGCGAGAAGGGCACCAGCCGTGTGCCGCGCTCGGGATCGAGCGGATGGTTGATCGCCTCCATCTTCTCGACCTGGCCCTCGGGATAGTTATCGATGACGAGCTTGAGCGGGCGCAGCACGCCCATACGGCGGTTGCAGCGCTCGTTCAGATCGTCGCGCACACAGTGCTCCAGGAATGCGATGTCGATGGCGGTGTTCGTCTTGGACACGCCGACGCCGTCGCAAAAGGCGCGGATCGCCTGCGGGGTGTAGCCGCGCCGCCGCATCGCCGAAAGGGTCGGCAGGCGGGGATCGTCCCAGGCTCTGACGTGTCCCTCGTTCACCAGCCGCAGCAGCTTGCGCTTGCTCACCACCGTGTAGGTGAGGCCGTAGCGCGCGAACTCGATCTGCCGCGGGGGATTCTCCCAAACGCCCAACTGCTCCAGGAACCAATCGTAAAGCGGGCGGTGATCCTCGTACTCCAACGAACACAGCGAGTGGGTGATGCCCTCGATGGCGTCGCAGATAGGATGGGAGTAGTCGTACATCGGGTAGATGCACCAGGCATCGCCCGTGCGGTGATGCTCTGCGTGCAGGATGCGGTACATCACCGGATCGCGCATGTTCATGTTAGGCGACGCCATGTCGATCTTGGCCCGCAGCACGCGCGCCTCGTCGGGAAACTCGCCGGCGCGCATGCGGGCGAACAGGTCCAGGTTCTCCGCGACGCTGCGCTCGCGGTAGGGGCTGTTTCTGCCCGGCTCGGTTAGCGTGCCGCGATACTCCCGTATCTCGTCGGGACTCAGGTCGTCCACGTAGGCCAGGCCCTTTTCGATCAACAGCACGGCATAGTCGTAGAGCTGTCCGAAATAATCGGAGGTGTAGAACAGGCGATCCTCCCAATCGAACCCCAGCCAGCGGATGTCCGCCATGATGCCGTCGACGTATTCCGTCTCCTCCTTGACCGGGTTGGTATCGTCAAAGCGCAGGTTGTACAGCCCGCCATAGTCCTCAGCGATGCCATAGGTGATGGAGATGGCCTTGGCGTGCCCGATGTGCAGGTAGCCGTTCGGCTCCGGGGGGAAACGCGTGTGGACGTGATCGTAGCGCCCAGACGCCAAATCCTCTTCGACCGCCACCCGGATGAAATCCTTTGAGGTGGTTTCAGGTTCCGTCACTGTCTTTTTCTCCTTGATCCTGGTCGTTGTCGTATTATAGCATATTATGACGCTTTTGAGGCTCGCACACAAAGAAACCGGGTTTTTGAGAAAACCCGGTTTCTATACCCGCTCCAGATACCGCTCGGCTCCCTCCAGGTGCCACTGCAATTGACGCCGGTAGGTGGGGTGGGGCTTGAAGGAACGCTGTACCTGCTCAGGCGCGGCGTTGCCCGCCACGTCGATCTGATCCAGCGCCGCAACGCCCAACTCCATCTGACCGCAGTACTGCAAGTACCCTATCCGCTCGGGTGCAAAGCCCATCAGGTGTGCCGTGAGCGCATCCACAGCCAGGGGATCGGTCCCCGCCAACGCCACTCGCCAATCGACCGGGTCGCCTCCACCAGGCCCGTTGCCCTCCATCCCCTCCCAGCCGTCGATCACCGCCAGGTGCGGCCAGACGCGGGCGGCCACCAGCGCCAGGTTCACGTTCATCGCCGGCAGCCCTTGGTGCATCGCCATCTTGCTCGACCTATTCTTGCCCCCCAGCATTGTGCCCTTGATCCACTCCGCCAGGTCCGAATGCTGCACCCGCTTGGGCACCAGGTGGCCCACCCGGCGCGCCAGCCCCGGCGTGCCGCCGCCGCGCCGGACGGCGCGCGGATTGACCAGCGACCCCATCACTATGTTCTTGATGGCCAGCGTCACGACGACGCAGTCGTGCGTCTTGGGCAGACCCACGGAGATGCGGTAGACGCCGTCCTCGACGGTGGTGCGGGCCAGGTGCACCGTCACCGGGCGTAGCCGCCGATCATACACCTGCACCGGCACCACGTCGTCGGCATTGAGGTCCATCAACTCGACGCCGTACTCCTCGACCAACGGTTCGTAGCCGAAATTGCCAAAGCCCTCAAAGGTAGGAGAAAGCGCCGCCCCCTCGGCCACGACGATGGGGCCGTCGTAGCGGGCGCGGACGAAATCCAGGACGGCACGGACCGCGTCCACGTGCGTCGACGCCGCCTGGTGGGTGACCGAAACAAAGTTCGGCTTGACCAGCACGCGGCGAACAGTCCCCAGATCGATCTGCCCGGATATAGTCTCAAGAGCCGCCGAGACGTTCTCGCGGCGGCTCTCCCCCTGCACCAACGCTACACGGCTTCTGCCCGTCAAAACTCGAACCTCTTGTGCCGCATGACCACGTTCTCCACGATCCCGATGCCGATCAGCGTCGTCAGCAGCGCGGTAGAACCGTAGCTGACAAAGGGCAGCGGAAGCCCGGCGACGGGCAGTATGCCCAGGTTCATGCCGATGTTGACGACGAACTGGAACAGGATCATCGCCAGCATGCCGGTCGCCAGCAGTCGTCCATACGTATCTGATGCGATCAGGACGGCGCGCAACAGGCGCAAGAACAGCACCGCGTAGAGAGCGAACAGCAACATGATGCCCGCGAAGCCAAGCTCCTCGGCGGTGACGGCAAAGATAAAATCGGTGTGACGCGCCGGCAGGTAGCGAAGCTGGCTCTGCGTGCCCTGACCCAACCCCTTGCCCCAGAATCCACCCGAACCAATGGCGATCAGTGCCTGCCCGACCTGATAATTTGGCTCAGGGTTGAAAAAGCCCAACACGCGGTCGCGCATATATCCAAACTCCAGCACCTCGGTCAGCTTCCACACCGGGTAGAGCCCTGCCAAGCCCAAGAGGATCGTCAGAATCATGTAGCGCACCGGCATGTCAGACTCGAACACCATCGCCAGCCACATGGAGACGAGCACCGCAGCGGTGGCCATGTCCGGCTGCAAAAAGATCAGGGCCACCATCACGAGCATCATTCCGGCAGACACGAGGTAGTTGACGAGACCTGGACGCTCGGCCTGCTCCTCCATCAACCGTGTCTTGGGCGCTCCGAACAACGGCGTGGAAGCGCCACGCCTGCGCCGCCGCCTTCGGCTGAGCATGGCCCCTATGGAGATTGCCAGTAGGATCATCGCCAGGTATGAGGGCTGGACGGTGAACACGCCCAGGTCGAACCACGTTTTGACGTCAGCGATGTCGCTGCCACCAAAGGGGAACAAGAGCGCCAGCAGCACGATGGCAATAAGAAAGGCCAGCCACCAAAAGTCGCCGAGCCAATGGTAATCGCGCGGGAAGGCGGCCAACAAAAAAATCAGCCCCACCCCGGCAACCCCGACTGTCGCCTGCCTTCGCCACAGGCCAAGCACGTTTTCGTCGAGGCTGCCCTTGGTGGCGCTGTACACCATCACCACGCCAAAGACGGCCAGCAGAACAGCAACGAGGAGCAGCACGTAGTCAAAGTGCCGCCAGATACGAGCTCCCGTCATCTCTACCTAACCCGGCCAGGCCGGAACCAAAACGTTAACCACGAGGGCCTGCGCTGATTTTCCTGCTATCAAGCTCCCTTGCGCCGCCTTTGCCCGTGCAACAGGGGGATATCGGCAACCAGCCGTGACTCTCTCGCGCTTTGAGAGATGGTCACCTGAACGTTATCCGCGTCGATATCGATGTGGCGGGATATGACCGAGATGATCTCATCCTTGAGCGTATCCAGCAGCCCGGGCGAGATGTGTGCGCGATCGTGCGCCAGCACCAGCCGCAGGCGCTCCTTGGCAACCTTCCCACTCGACGGTTTGCGACCTCTCTTCAGGCGTTCAAGGATTCTCATGGTTAATCTCCCCCAGAGCGCACAAAACTGATAATACGTCCCAACACACCCTGCTCGCGCAGGGTCAGGAATGGCACATCCTCCCCTTGCAGCCGCCGGGCGATGTTGTGAAACGCCTGCCCGGCCAGGCATCCATCAGGGGAAAAGGCCAGGGGCTTTCCCTGATTTGCGGAAACTAGGATGTCGGCTTCCTCCGGCACGATGCCCACGAGGTCAATCGCCAGCAGTTCGACGACATCGGCGATATCCAGCATCTCGCCGCGCCGCACCATGTCCGGTCTGACCCGATTGACGATCAGCCGCGCGGGGCCTTTCTCCTCCGCCTCGATCAGACCGACGACCCTGTCTGCATCGCGCACGGCGGCGATCTCGGGATTGGTGACGATGAGCACCTCGTCGGCCGGAGCGACGGCGTAGCGGAACCCCTGCTCGATGCCGGCAGGCGAATCGATCAGGATGTAGTCGTATTGCCCCTGCAGTTGGTCGCAGATGCGCACCATGTCGTCGGGGGTGACCGCGCTCTTATCGCGGGTCTGCGCGGCCGGCAGCAGGAACAGCTCCGAGAGGCGCTTATCGTGCACCAGCGCCTGCCGCAGCCTGCAGCGTCCCTCGATCGCGTCCACCAGGTCGTAGACGATGCGGTTCTCCAGGCCCAGCATCATGTCGAGGTTGCGCAGCCCGACGTCGGCGTCTATGACGATCACGCGATTCCCGTTCATTGCCAGGGCAACGCCCAAATTGGCCGCGAGGGTTGTCTTGCCCACCCCGCCTTTACCTGAAGTGACTGTAAATACTCTTGCTGCCATCGGATCTCCTCATACCGCCCAAAATCGTGAACCACGAAGGTAACCGTTCGCCCCCTCTCCCTGACAGGGAGAGGGTTGGGGTGAGGGTGGCTCCACAAGACTAAAATGAAGCCGATACATCAGATTCCGCCGCTCCAATGTCGCACCACTCTCCCCCTGCCCCTCCCTACGAGGGGGGGGTGAACGCTTACCCACAAAGAACACAAAGAGCACAAAGCGTTATCATCAACGCGCATGCCACGGCACGGCCTCGATCTGCCCATCGCGCACCGACGCCATCTCCGGCACGGGCTTGCGCCGCTTTTCCTCCGGTGAGCGCGCGATGTGCCCGGCGATGCGAAGCTGCGTGGGAGCCAAATCCAGCGCGCAGATCACGGCCTCAGCGTCCCCTAACGCCCCGGCGTGCACCACCCCACGCACCTTGCCCCACACCACGATGTTTCCACCGGCTACCACCTCCGCGCCGGAATTGACGTCGCCGATGACCACAACGTGGCCTGGGTGGCGCAGGCTCTGTCCGGAGCGCAGTGTACGCTGCACGACCAAGCCGTCCACGCTGGGCGGCTCCTCGCCTTCCTCAGGCGTCGGCTCGGGCTCGCGCGGGCGCGCCGGCCCCAGGTCGATTACCAGTCCCAGGTCTTGCGCCGATGCCTCCGTGAGCGGGCTCGTGCTGACCACCGCGAACAGGTCGACCTGGTGGCGGGCCAGCAGCGTGCGCACCCTCTCAACCTCGGAGCGGTTCAACTCCCGCCGCCCGATGTCGAGTGCGACGCTGCCACCGCGAAAGAAGGCGGGATTCGCGCCCAGGCGCGCCTCCAGTGCAAGCAGGTCGGCGTGCCAGTCAGAGCCGATCAAATCCCCCTCCGGCAACGTGATGAGCAATCCTTGACGGATACCCTTGATGGTGATCGCATCTGGATTCACACGCGCTCTCCGGTGTTTCACTATGGGATATTATAGCACAGGAAACGGGCAATGCCCAACTACAAATGACAACCACCACCTGATGGTCGAGAGCGAAGGAGAAAGAGACAATCCGTACGGACAGCTAGGCCAGCCAACAAGCGCAAGGCCCGACGTCGCCGGCGGTCGTCGCGCGGAGTGGATCCGTTGGTGTGGATAGGAGGCGCCGTGGGGTTTATCGTCTGCTCCTGGTGCTTGGCGCATGGCAGCCGGGTGCCTTTGCCAAGCCGGTGACTTTCGACGCCAACTTTCACGAGACCCGGGGGGAGGTGACGCGGCTGGTGTGGTTTGCCACCAACGATCCCACCCAGCCGCAGATCGAGGTACGCATCACTGCCGATGTGAAGCAATAGACAGGCCTGGCCAAGCAGACCTGTCTGCGCCGGGAGGCACACATCGTCAGCGTCGCGTCGGAGCCCGGCGCGACTGGCAGTCAGGTGGATGCCATCGAGTCGAGCGCTATGAATTCTCCTCCGCGATTTCGCCGTCTCGCACCGGCAGTACCGGCTAATGCCAGTGGGGGCAGCATCAAGGCGGTTTAACTTCCACCATCGCCGTCATGCCCCAGCGCAACGCTCCGAATCCCTCAGCGTCTGTTAACTCCACGATGACATCGTAGACCACATCACCACGGTAATTCCCTGGTTGCAGGGCAATCTCGCGCACTACACCGGTGAACTCCTGCCCAGGCAGTGCGTCTACCGTCACCGTGGCCGATTGTTCCTCTGCGACCCGCACCACGTCCAGTTCCGTCAGGTCGGTGGTGCGCGCCTGAAGGCGATCCAGCGTCGCCAGCACCAGCACCGTCTCGCCAGGTGACACCGTATCACCCACCTCGACGTTGACTGCAGCCACGGTGCCGTCGAAGGAAGCGCGGAGCGTCGCCTCCTCAATCTGCAACTGAATGCGCTGCACGGCCACTTCTGCCTGTTGCAGGCGGGCTTCGGCCTGCGCCGCCTGCTGTTCCCACTCCGCCAATGCCTGCTGCAGGGTGATTTCTTGCAGTTCCACCCCGTAATAATGAGCCGACTGAGCCAGCCGGGCCTGCTCGAGCCGCGCTTCCGCTGCCTGGTACGCCAACTCGGCCCGCTGCAAGGTTTCGGCATACGCCTCCCGTACCGAGTCTGGCTCCCAGGGCCTGTCGAGTGCCTTCTGGTACTCGGTGCGGGCGTTGTCGAGCGTGATCTGCGCCTGGGCCAACTCCGCCTCCGCGATAGCGATGCCGGGGGCCGATGATTGCGCCCTCGCCTGTCTCAGTTCCAGTTCCACCGTCCGGCTGGTAGGGCGCGTGGCCGCAAGCTGGGCCAGCACTGCGCGCTGGAGCGCAACGTTGGCCTGGGCCTCAGCCAGAGAGAGCTCCAGCAAGGCCGTATCCTGCCGGGCCAGCGCGTCGCCCGCGGACACAGAGTCGCCTCCCTGTACCAGTACCTCGACCAAAGTGCCTGCAGAATCAAAACGAAGTTCGCTCCAGCGGGCCGGCTCGATGACTGCCTCGGCCACCACGGTGTTACCAGCATCTGGAGCCACCACCGGCACCGCGTCAGCCGACACGGTCTCCGTCGCAGCCGATCCACCGCACCCTGCCAGCAAACCCAGAGCCAGCACCAGCATTCCTATCAGCAGCATTCTCTTTGTCACTCTCCGATTCCTCCTTCGTCATTATGCGCATTGCGTGTTGCGTGTTCACTCACTCATATGCCAGTGCTTCGCGAACGCTGACCTTCGTCGCCCGCAGCGCCGGCCACAGGCTTGCTAGCGCTGAGAGCACCACCGTAATCACCAACCACAGAGCAGCACCCACAACCGAATAACTGAAATCAAGTTTTCCACCTAACAACACCATGCCAATTAGCCAACTGAATACCAATGCGCCGGGGTAACTCAGCGGCAAGGCCAGCAGCCAACTCAGAATCCCCAGGAACACACCTTCGATGACAAAGATTTCGGCAATGGCAAATGACGTGGCCCCAATAGAACGCATCACCCCAATCTCCCGGCCGCGTTCCACCACGTTGATAGACATCGTGCTGGTCAAGCCCAAACCTCCTACCGTCGCTGCCAAAACAGACATTGCCATCAACAACGAAGTTATCACCAGGTTCTGGGAGCGGGTTTGCTCGCGCACGGCGCTGGAAGTGACAGAATCCTCTACCTTGAGATGGCGCTCAGCATAACGAGCGCACAGACTGTCACCTAGTACTTCCTGATCCTCAAAGTTTTGGTTTTCAGAAACAACCCTGACCATAGTGCCATGATTGGGGTATCCTGACTCTTGCGCCAGAGCGTCGAAAGGCACAAAATGATCCCGTTGGCGGTTGTTTATATTAAAGATCAATCCTACCACTCTCCAAGCAGATTGCTGCCCGCCAATAGTCAGCGTGACCTTCTCGCCAACGGAGATGTCCTCATCAGTGGCAACCTTCTGATTGAGTAGAATGGCGTGCCCGTCACCGGGGAGCAATCTGCGCCCGCCGACGACCCGTGGACTGAATATCTGGGTATCGGGCGGTACACCCCAGACTTGTACCTGTTGCTCCTCAGCACTGTCTAGCACCAGCACCGCGTTCTGGAAGCCCCACACCTCGACGTGAGTGACGCCGGGCACGTTTGCTATCGCGCTCTCCAGCAGTGCTGCCCGATAGGGTTGTTCAAAGGAAATGTCTACATCCATCCCCACATCGCTCATCAGCATCTCCATGGAGTGACTCAGCGAGTTCCCGGCACTCATCACCATGATGAAAAGCGCACCGCTGAAAACCAAGGCAATCAACGTCAACACGATGCGCGCCTTGCGGCGGAAATTATTGCGCAGGCCGAGCACCAAGAGACGTGGCAAGCAGCGCAAGTGCCCGATCCAACGGTCCAACGGGCTCTGGCCAAACTTGCCTCCCAGGCCGTAGGTATCAAGAGCCTCATGCACTGTGATCCGTGCACCGCTGACCACCGACATCAACGCTGCCAGTACCGGTACCCCCAAGCTCACCGCGGCCTGAAGACTAATGGCGGACATGTTCATCCGGTATGCTCCAATACTGATGTTCATCATGTCTAAGAACCATTCGGCCATCGGGTAGATGGCACAGATACTTAGAGGCACAGCCAGGCAGAAAGCCAACCCGCCGTAGGTCAACGCGACCGTCAGGTAAAGACAAACCACGCGCCAAAAGGTCGCGCCGAGGACTTTCATCACTCCAATCTGCCAGATTTGTTGGGCCATCAGGGCACTCATCGTGTTGATTATCAAGAAGGCACTCAACCCCAGCGATAACCCACCCAGAATTCCCAAGATAAGGAAAAAAGTGTCTACTCTCTCTTGCATTGGGTGAACATCGGGATCGGCGACCCGGTGTCCGCCGACATAGAAGCCCATGCGCTCCAGCCGGCGCTCGATCCGTTCGGCGGCCTCGTCGGCGGTCTCCTCGCTGAATGACTCCAGGCGGATGTGGAGTTGGTCGAAGTTCTCATGGTCGGTCAGCCAGGTGACGGTCTCCGGCGTAGCGTAGAAGGTCACGTCGCCGCCAAGCTGCGGGGGATAGACAGTGGGCACACGCACAATACCTTCAATGGGCAACCGCCGCCCGCGTTTTCCGAACTCGACGATGATGGTCGTGTCGGGAAGGATATCGAAATACCACGACGACTGACGCTCCACCGCCAGCGCGCGCCCGGCGGGCCAGTGGCCGTCTACCAGATCAATCAGGTTCATGCGCTGCGCGTCACAATCGGCGCGGGCGACCAGATTCCCATCGCGCCAGTATGTCTCGCCTTCTAATTTCCAACGGAAGGAGGCAAGAAGTTCACCTTCCGCGTCAGCAAGGCCAGCCTCTCGTAACACTGCATCAACAACAGCCTGATCGAACGGGCCTCCCCAGAAAGTAATGTGCGCAGGTATGGTCGCCTGATGATCCTCCGTCATTCGGGTATGCATCACGCCAGACATGCCGAATACCAACCCGAGGGCAAAGACACCCACGGCGGTGGACAGCACTGCCAGAAGGGTGCGGAGTTTGTTGTGTGCTAGATCGCGCCAAACCTTACGCCAGATTACGCTCATCGTTAGCGGGCTCCGCTATTCTCGTCGCGGTGGAGACGTCCATCGAGAAGGTGGAGCACCCGTTCTGTCCGCGCGCTCAGGCTCCGGTCGTGGGTGACGACCATCAGCGTCTTGCCCTGGGCCACCAGAGCCTCGAACAGCACAAACAGCTCAGCAATTCCCGTTTTGGGGTTGTCTACCACCGTCCTGTGCATTCGAGAACGCAGAAAGCTGGACTATAGATTGGCGTTCTGGCATCAGCCCCCCAACAATGAAGCCAGCGGGCCCTCTCAGACCG
>Ga0307430_1002012_pt1 | contig 13978 bp, 9 predicted proteins | sample SalMarWE160130MG_FD_202159 | JGI IMG/M metagenome (GOLD analysis project Ga0307430, IMG submission 202159) | Salt marsh sediment microbial communities from the Plum Island Ecosystem LTER, Massachusetts, United States - WE1603-130 | ecosystem: Environmental > Aquatic > Marine > Intertidal zone >... | reverse complement strand
TTTAAGTTCGCAAGCGAATTCGATTATGCGCCGGCCAACGCCGATGAGGCCATACAGAATTATGATATAGTGCTGGATTCGCTCGGTCAATTAAGCGCAGACTTCATTGCCCCGCGGGCTGAAGACGTTGACCGTCAGGGCAATATCCTTAACGAAGACGGCTCGGTAACTCGCGCCGAGGGAATAAAGGAATCTATTGAAAAACTCGGCCAGGCCGAGGTTATGGGTTTCACACTGCCTCATCGGTTTGGCGGTTTGAACTTCCCGAATATTGTCTATTCGATGGCTATCGAGATTCTCTCGCGGGCGGACGCCGCACTTATGAATATATTCGGCCTGCAGGGAATCGCTGAGACAATCAATGCGTTCGCATCAGAAGAAATAAAGCAGAAATATTTAACCGATTTTTCCGCCGGCAGGGTAACCGGTGCGATGGTATTGACCGAGCCGGACGCCGGCTCCGACTTACAGGCGGTCAAGCTCCGCGCATTTGAGGATGACAGCGGCAACTGGTTTCTGCACGGCGTAAAACGGTTCATAACCAACGGCTGTGGTGATGTACTGCTGGTATTGGCCCGAAGTGAGCCGGACAGAAGAGGAGGCCTGGGACTGAGTTTGTTTGTATGTGGGCCGGGGCCAACAGTGCATATTCGTCGGCTGGAGGATAAATTAGGGATTCATGGCTCGCCAACGTGCGAGATATTTTTTGACAACACGCCGTGTGAGATAATCGGAGAGCGGCAGCGGGGTCTTGTAACATACGTTATGAGCCTGATGAACGGCGCCCGTATTGGCATCGCAGCTCAATCGGTCGGTATCGCTGAGGCGGCTTTCCGCGTTGCCCGTGATTATGCGGCCACGAGGAAACAGTTCGCGGTAGCTATCGAGAAGCTGCCGGCTGTCCGTGATATGCTCATCGATATGAAGATTGCCATAGAAGCATCTCGAGCGCTTTTGTATGAAACGTCATGGGTGGTGGATATGCAAATCGGATACGCCAGGCGACTTGAATTAGATTCCCGCTTGCACGGGAATGACAGTAGGGATAAAGCCCAAGCCAAGCAGCTCAAAAACGAATCGAGAAAATACAGAAGATACGCGGCAATGCTGACGCCGATGAGCAAATATTTTTGTTCTGAGATGTGCAACAAAGTTACTTACGATTCGATTCAGGTGCTCGGAGGCAGCGGCTATATGCGAGATTACCCATGCGAACGGCATGCCCGAGATGCCAGAATCACAACTATTTACGAAGGGACAAGCCAATTACAAGTCGTTGCTGCGGTTCGCGGTGTTTGCAGCGGAACAGCCGGGAAATTCATCGCCGAGCTGGCCGGGCAAGATTATGATGAGAAGGTAAAAGATTTGCTCGGAACACTCGCCGAGGGAACAGAAAAATTAAAAGAGTCGGTCGCCTTTGTAAAAGAACAAGGCAATGAATATATGGACCTCTACGGCAGAGCGCTGGTCGATATGGCAATAGATTTGATTAACGGATACCTGTTCTGCGGCCAGGCCGGCACGAAAGTAGATATGCAAGTCCCTGTGGCTGAAAACGGCCAGGCTGACAATGGCCAAACAGTTTCTATGAAAGAACGCAAGGCGACGATTGCCCACAGATACGTTACCAAGAACGCCCCGAAGATTGCCTCACTGGTCAAACTAATCCATACCGGCGACAAATCTACATTCACCGAATACGAGACCCTCGTCGGACCGGTGCAGGAACTGGGATAAAATCATTGTAAAGTATCGATTGTCAATTGTATAATGAAGCCCCGGTAAAACAGCCGTGGTTTTTTGTTCTCTTGACTGTATTTGACAGGACTCGTCTCGGCTGGATGCTGAACTGTAGCTGGAAAGATTTTTTATTTTCCAGCAGGTATTTGACCCCAAACAAGGAAAATGATATGGGACAGGCAATCAGCAAACTAACCATTAAAGGCTACAAATCCATTCGAAATCTTGAAAATTTCCCGCTTCGAAATCTCAATATCCTTATTGGACCCAATGGATCCGGGAAAAGCAATTTTGTTAGTTTTTTTGAATTTTTGCAGGCGATTTCAAAAGAAAATGGATTGCCTAACTCTTATGTTAAAAGGAAAGGAGGCGCAGATAAATTTCTTTATCTGGGTCCTAAAGTGACTCAGTCAATACAAGTTGAATTAATAATACTGACGTGTCCTAAATATACGAAAGAGCTTTCCGTTACGGTTACCAATGAATTCTCCTCTTCTACGCAAATAATAACTCTTAATCCAAATCAGGAAATTGATAATATTGAGAAACTCTTTTCGAGTTTTATTGTTTATCATTTCCATGATACAAGTGATTTTGCGGCGGTTAAAAATTCCTGCACGAAAAGAGATTATGGGTATTTGAGACCAGATGGCAGCAATCTGGCGGCGTATCTGTTGCGATTAAAGAGAAAACATCAGCACGAATATGATTCTATCCGCGAAACGATTCAGTTGGCTGCACCATTCTTTGATGACTTCTGGTTGCGTGAAGAAGATGATAAAGACGATATTCTTTTGGAGTGGCGTCAAAAAGGATCGGATTACCCATTCCATCCAAGTCAGATATCTGATGGCACATTGCGCTTTATCTGTCTTGCGACGGCGCTGCTGCAACCTAATCCCCCGTCAACGATTTTATTAGATGAGCCGGAATTAGGATTGCATCCTTACGCTTTAACACTATTAGCAGGCCTAACCCAGAAGGCTTCCAAACGAACACAGGTGATTGTCTCAACTCAATCAGCCGCACTGATAGATCATTTCGAGCCGGAAGATATTGTTGTTGTAGAACGTCAGAACGGCGAATCGATATTCAAGCGATTAAAGAAGGCCGATCTCAAAGTTTGGTTGGATGATTATTCTCTCGGCGAGCTTTGGCAAAAAAATGTCTTCGGTGGGAGGCCTGCACGTGAGTAGAGTTCGTATCCTTGTGGAAGGTCAGACTGAGGAGACTTTTGTCAATGAGATGCTAAGCCCTCATTTAAATCAGATGGGTGTATATCCTCATGCTTTTCTTTTTCGTAAAAAAGGCGGCAGCTTTGCCTATCAAAGAGCGCGAAAAGAAATACTTAATTCTTTGAAGGAAGATAACACTCTTATTTGTACAACGATGGTTGATTTTTATGGAATGCCGAATGATTGGCCCAGAAGAACAGAATCTCAGTCTTGTCAGAATTATCAAGACAAAGCTCAAAGGGTCGAGCAGGCATTATCGGAAGATATTGTTGCTCAAATGGGTGACAGTTGGAATCCTGCACAGTTTATTCCCTATGTTCAAATGCACGAATTTGAGGCATTGCTTTTCTCAGATACATTGATACTAGCCGAGAGCGCGAGGAAGTCGAAAGTTTCTGCTCAGCTTGAGTGTGTCCTGCAGTCGTTTTCATGTCCTGAAGAGATTAATGATAATTATAATACTTGTCCTTCCCGACGAATAAAACAACACATTGAAAATTATGTGAAAACGGTAGATGGTATTATAGCAGCTCGTAAGATTGGACTTAAAAAAATGCGTCAGGAATGTCCGCATTTTAACGAATGGATTACAAAATTGGAGGATATTGGGAATCAATAAAATCTTATGTTGAAAGCAGTTATATTTGATTTCGACGGTGTGATAACCGATTCGGAGATTTTACATTTTCGAGCTTTCAATCAGGTGTTGGCCCAATACGGTATCGAGCTAACAAAAAATGAATATTACACAACTTATCTGGGCTTCAATGACGCTGATTGTTACGAGATGCTTATCGGCCAGGGCCTGCTCAAGACAGACAAGCAGCAAATCAACAATCTCATAGAGCAAAAAAAGCATATATTCAAACAATTAGCACAAACCGAAGGCAAAATAATCGAGGGAGTGCGAGATTTTTTAACGATGCTTGAAGAGAACGATATACCAATGGCGATATGTTCCGGCTCACTTCTGACGGAGGTCGAAATGGTATTAGATGAGGCCCGGCTGCGCCATTTGTTCGAAGTGATAGTCTCGGGCGAGCAGGTAAAAAAAGGCAAACCCCACCCGGAAGGATTCCTGCTGAGTTTACAAAGACTCAATGAGAACCGTGAAAATCCCATTACGGCTAACCAATGTATTGTTATTGAAGATTCACACTGGGGGCTGGAAGCCGCCAGAGCGGCGGGTATGCACACTATTGCCGTAACAAACTCTTATGATGTCGAGCAGTTGAGCTTGGCTAATAAAATCGTTAACCGGCTGAGCGAATTGAGTATAGACGATTTACAACAGCTTTGTACTTAGATTTCACATGGGCTAACTGGTGCACAGCAGCGTGTAATACCAATTATAGTTAAAATTGACGAAAAAATTGTACATTATACTAACTGGGAGGGCCTGGATTCCTCCGTAAGGCGTCCTGCGGACTGCTTTCGCAGGAATAACAAGGTCAGGTAATCGACAATCAATAAATAGAATTGGTATAATTCTCAAAATAGCAATCTCGTCCTATCGGACTATGCAAGAATGGAAGGGATTTTGAGAAAAGAGTAAGTTGAAAACGAAATGTTATATCAGATAATAAACGTAGTCCTTTTGATTAATCAAAAGGACTATGAACCTTGATTTGTACCTTGTTTATTCATCATCCACCGCAGGGCTAATGCCCGGGTCAGTTCTCAGTGGCCACAACAGAGTAATCTTCTTCGTCCAGCTCCCACCACAGTCTGCGATAGTCCTGGCCTTCGAGAATCCACCAGATGTCATCCGTGTCGTTTTCAACTCCTGCCCTTATTTCCAAACGAACACGATTGATTCCTAGGTCGTTCGCCACTTGGTCGAGAATCTCGTCAGTCAAAGTGCCTAACTCAAGGTCATATCCGAACATAGTCTCCCAGCCGGTGATAGTTTGGTAAGTAATGTCGGGATAAATCAAAATGGTATCAGCCCATAAATTACTTGTTACATAAAGAAAAAGCACTAAGAAACAACTCACTGCTTTAAAAAACTTCATCGTTTTAACCTCCTTCAATGTTTACCCCACTTTTTATAAAGCCGAATCGGAAAGCCTTACGAAGAATCCTCCTTCAATTCAAATATTTTAGCAGAATCTATCTTTCAAATCAATTATTTATCGGCTATCTTGGTGGCGGACCAACGGGCTTATCTCTTTTACGCCAGTTCTCCGCAAGTCCAACAAAGTCAGGGAGGTTTACAACCCCGTCGGCGATAATGTCCTGCTGAATGCTACCTGGTGAGCCAATCCAGAGCCATTGGCTAGTGAGAATGAGAAAGTCCTGAAAATCGACCTTAAAATCCTAATTCAAATCGCCTACACGGTAGGATGAAACATAATTGTAAAGGCCCCACACTTCTTGCGCACTTAAATCCCGGCCGTATAAGCGCACTTCGTCAATGAGGCCGTTAAAGAACGTTTCCGGGCTCAAATTACCTCTTGTCCCGATAAGAAAAGGATGCGTTGTATCATCCAGGATGCTTCCAGTACCAACTTCTTTTTTCGCATAGCTTACCTCAACACCGTTATGATACAATCTGGTAATGTTGTCGGCTGCGCTCCAGGTCATTACCAAGTGCTGCCAGGTATTAAGGATTAAGGTATTGCTGACACTCTCGGCGTACGCATGATTACCTGTGTATCTTACCCGGCCTACTAATGTCAAGTTCATACCTTCTGCGTATATTCGTTTGTCCCCGTCTCCTTTGTCCAGCACATGCCAGTGAGAGTCCACTCTTGGATAGATCCATGCCGCCATTGTGATTGCGGTAAGGTCATCCAGAGAAGGATTGGTTGGAATACGCACATAATCATCGACTCCATCAAAATTCAGGGCCTGGCCTACCTTACCCGTCGTCCAGGCAGGACCAAAGATAGCACCGTCATTACCATTACCCGATGAGTCAGCGGCCGTCACGCCACTTCCCTCATCAAATTTCCACCAGCCAAAAGGTCCTGCTGTGCCAGGGCCTAAGACAGTCACAGCCACGTCTTGCGTGGTGAATTTGGTCCGGTCAACTAAGGTCAGCGTAAACACATATATGCCTGCCACGGTTAGGCCGGTAACATCGGTATCGGGCGAGCTTTGAGCAAAAAATACCGGTGATGTGCCAGCGGGCTTGCTCTTGACCGACCACCAGTGGCTTATGGGGTCGCCATCCGGGTCGCTGGTTATAGCGGAAAGTAACGTATTATCGGCAGGAAGTGTGATGTTGTCAGGTGAGGCACCAGCATTTGTTATCACCGGTGCTGACGGATTCTGTGGATATACCGTAACGGTTAAGTTTTCCGAGACGGTGTGCGTGGGGTCGCTGACTTCAAGATTGAAAATATAGTCTCCCGCAACAGTCATATTGGTAACCTTGCACTTGGTGTTTGTGGGACTGACAAGCGAAGCAGATGCCCCGCGTGGTTGACTTATCAGAATCCACCGATACGACAATGGATCGTTTTCCAGGTCGATAGCTCCACCACGTAATTCTGTGCTGCTGGCCGGCAGTGTCACCATGACCGGCAGGCGATTGTGGACATCTAAGGGTACAGGCGGCTGGTTGTCGGGATAAACGTTGAGCACTACATCACGGGTAACGGTATTCATGCCGTCGCTTACAGCAACCGTGAAGACGTATTGGCCGGCCACGGTAAGTCCCGTCACAGATGTTGTTGCAGAGTTAGGAGTAATTAGCGACGCGTTCGCACCGGCAGGTCGGCTTGTGACAGACCACGCATAGGATATTGGGTCCAGTTCCGGATCGGTGGCAGAGGTTGATAAGTTTGTAGTCGATGGGCGGAAGCGACTTCCTGCCGACTGATTCAGGTAGTCCGGGCTTGCTTTGAAATCAGTAACTATTGGCGGCTGGTTGGTCCCAGGATGGGGATAAATGGTTATTACCGCGTTGGAAGGCACATTCACCGTCAGCGTGCCTGTGCTTCTGCCCAGCTGGCTGGCTGCAGTGGCCTGCAGGCCGAGCTCCTGATAAACCCCGCCGCCCACCGACTGGCAGAGACCGTATGTGCCGGTCGGCAGGTTGTTGATATGCGTGGTGCGAAAGCCGGAGCCATTTATCAGCACCACGGTTATCGTATCGTTGTGCTCAAAGGCCAGCGTGCGCAGGTTCGAGTCGCTGGAAATGGCCTCAATGCGGACGGCACCGGGGCGAACATAGTGCATTACCTGCCGGAAATTCCAGTACTGACGTATCCGAGAGAACGACGTGTTGTTTGGGTTCCACTGGAAACATTGTCCCAGGCCATAGGTCTCCCAGTATGATACCCCGCCGAGGGTTAAGTCGTCATATAAGTGATTCATATTCAGGTTCATAAACTCAGTCTGGGCGGTAGGCAGGCCTTTCGACATGCCGAAATCACGGATGTAGCTTCTGTATGGGTCGTTGGCCCCATAGAGATGGTAGCTTAGACAACCGACATATTGCCACATTTCCTCATCGCTCTTAACGTTCCGGATGTAGTTGTCCCAGGCCACTCTGGCATTTATGCTTTCGGGAAACTGTATCTTGGTGGAAAGGCCGACTGCCTGAAGTCTGAGCCCTAAAGTCTTTATCATCTCGTCCACGACCCAGGCATTGAACGGGTTGTTGTTGCCGGCCTCATTCAAGATGCAATAGAAGTCTGCATCTATGCCGTGGATGTTCTTAAGATTTAAAAGATAAGCCAGGGCAAACTCGGCGTATTCACCCGGATTGCGCAGCAGCCAAGTTGGTGCCGAGCCGCTGCTGCCACCGTCAAAGAAAGACGGACTCACATATAGATTGAAGGGCTCGCCATTTGCCTCAACAGCCAGCTTGAAAGGCAGCACCATTTGCAAGATACGTTTATCTGCAGCAGATGTATTGAAAGCAGACCAATTAATATTCAGGGGTTCCCAGTCGTCGTTTTCCCATTCCCAAGCTATCTCATCGCTGCGGTTGCCGCTCGGAAGCTCCAGACGCAGCCGAGTCAGGCCCAGCTCATTGACGGCCTCTTTGATTATAGCGTCGCACAGCAGTTGCGAAGTCCACGGCGGCGCCCAGGAACTGGCACCCCAGCCCAGGATTGTCTGGTTCTGAATAGCCGGATCGACCGTCACGGTCACATCGGCCAGCACTGTCCCTGCGCACGCCAGCAGTGTAACAATTAATACGATTCTATTTATCATCGTTTCCTCCTTCCTGCTATTAACAGTTTATAAACGGCAAATCAGAAGGGCTTCATATAAACTTCATTTTATCATAAAGACAACAAGAATTCAATTAAGAAAGGGTGATGTTTGCTATGTGTGTGCGACCGGATTTGTTATGGCGGTTATGCTGCTTGCTTTCGGACATAGATAGCCATTTTTGTTGCTTGCTGATTATGATTTGATTCGCGCTACAAATTGATAATTCAAAGGGCCAGGCATATACCCGGGGCCGCGAGGACACAACGGTTACAAAAGCCCTATAATTTTGTTGACCCTATGGGTTTAATTTGGTAGGTAGTCCTATACCGCCCATAGGCGATATGGTAGCTGGTATTTGGGAAATCTCGATTAGGAGGTCAAATTTCATGAAAAAGTTATGTACAATTGTGATGTTTGTCCCGCTTGCGTTGTCAATCTGTCACGCTGACACTATTCTTCTCGATAACTATCCCGGAGTTGTCAATGGCTCGACCAACTATGACCCCGAAACGCGGACCTGTGGGCGGGGCAAGTGCAGGGTTTTCACCGAGCTTGACCAGGCCGCCCGGGCGCTCTTCAATGCCGACGTACTGTACGTCCGTGCCGGCACATACTCCCGGGCGTCGGTGGGCAAGTACATCGAAGTTCATGGCAATAAGGTCAACTACTGGACGGGAGCGTTCGCCATAAATGTCAGCGGGACGCTGCAGAAGCGAAAGCTCGTAAGTGCCTACAACGACGAGGTGGTGATTATCCAGGCCAAGCCGGGGGTGAGCAACTACAATCCTGACCCGACGGACAACAGCTTCAAGAAGTCATCCCACTACTATCCCCATCCGGCAATCAGCATCGGCGGCGCCTATGTGGACGTGGTGGGTTTCAAGACCTTCGGCCAGGTGGTGATCAGCGGGCACGACATTATGCTCGATGCCTGCGACCTTGGAGGAGGCGGGCCGCACATGAACCAGGGACAGGTCGTGGCAATCAACAGCAACAGAGAAGGCGGAGTCTATAACGTGGTCATACGCAACAACAAGATACACCACAGTTGCTGGGGTGAGAGCACAGGCAATGGAGCAGCCCTCATGGGATACAATTTCAGTTGTGTTATCGAGAACAACGAATTCTACGACAATTTTGGTCCTGATATAACTATCAAGGATACCGGCGGCCAACTGGGAAGGGAAATCCTCGTCAGATACAACTTCTTCGTGCCCAGTTCCATCAATCCCTCCGGAAATGAAGGTATACACGGTCACAATCAGGACCGCGAGGTGGACAGCATATATATTCACCACAATATATTCCTCAACAAATGTACGGGCATCTCATTCCGGATGCAGCCTCGACTCCAACACGTGGCCTACAACAATACCTTCGTAAACTGTGGCTGCGAGAAAGGAGAGACAGGAGATATAGGTGACTGGTTGAATCCTGTAATCAACGTATATAACAACCTTTATTACCACTCAAAGCCGGGCCAGAAGTTCTATGATATCCAGACGAAGCCGTGGAGCAATCTGAATTCGGATTACAACCTCTTCTTCTCGACAACTGGCGATACCCAATGGCGGCACCTTTACCACAACAGAAGCTCGATGCTCACCGGCTGGAAGGAGTACTCCGGTAAAGATGGAAACTCGGTGTGGAAGGACCCCGTTTTCGTAAATCCAGAGGGATCGAGGCCGGAGGACTTCAAGAGGACTGGCAATCCCAGGGACGTCATCGGCAGTCCCTATGCTTTCGTTTGTGGCGCCTATGTCACGGGAAATGAAGTGATAGGCATAAATAAAGAAAGGGATAGAGAACAGGGTATTGGCATGGATTCCGTTGACCAATAGCCGACGAGATAGGCTGCTGTTAAGCGCAATCCCTTTACTGTGCAATTATCCGAATCTGCTCGACCCAGAGACGTGAATCCATTATCAGCTCGCGGCAAGCATAGATGTACACATTCAGATTTGCGGTGTAGCAGTTATTCTATCCGGGATATTTGCGGATACTACCTTGATGTACACCCCTGGAATGGCGACTTCGGTGCGCCGGGGGTGGAAAAACAGCTAAACTCCAAGGCCAAAAAGGCCGATTTTCTTCTAATCGCTATGTTTATATAATCGCTATGTTTATAAAAGAAACAGCAGATTTTCTTTGACAATGCTTCTTGTAAGTCGATAATTGGCGCAGATTCCTTTGTTATCGGATGTAGAAACCAAAGCCAAAGGATTGGCTCCTCGGCGCGCGCTTCTCGGCTTACTCAGGCTATATTAATGACGAACGAAACTAATTACGATACAGTGTTCGGCAGAATGGTGGTAGAGCAGGGTCTCTGCACCGATGATGAGCTGCGTCACTCGCTTGAGGAGCTGGAATCTCGCAGTAAGGTCAATCCTGCAATACTTAAAGACCTTATGATCGAGCTGGGCTACATCACGGCATCCCAGGCCGAGAGGTTAAAGACAGGCATAAAGGAAAGCAAAGTTGCGGCACATAAGATTCCCGGCTATAAAGTAGTCGGCAAGCTCGGCGCCGGCGCGATGGCTGTTGTTTACAAGGCAAGGCAGTTGAGTCTGAATCGGATGGTCGCGATAAAGATTCTTCCGAAGCGCTTCAGCGAAAATCCGGAGTACGTCGAACGGTTTTACAAAGAAGGCCAGGCCGCCGGCAGGCTTAATCACCCCAATATCGTCCAGGCCATTGACGTTGGTGAGGCAGGGGGCTACCACTATTTCGTGATGGAGTATGTTGAGGGCAAGACTATAGCCGATGATTTAGCGGAAGGAAATGTTTTTGAAGAAGCCGAAGCGCTGGACATAATCATTCAGGTTGCTAATGCACTTGCTCACGCTCATGCCTGTAGTCTTATCCACCGTGACGTAAAGCCCAAGAATATAATGATAAGCACTAACGGCACGGTTAAACTTGCCGATATGGGTTTGGCTCGCGAAACAACAGACATCGAGGCGGCACAAAGCGAGGCAGGCAAGGCTTACGGGACGCCTTACTACATTGCTCCGGAACAGATTCGAGGCAAGATAGACATCGACGGCAGGGCCGACATTTACGGCCTGGGAGCCACGTTGTACCACATGCTGACCGGCCGCGTGCCGTTTATGGCAGAGGATTCCGCCGATGTTATGCGAAAGCACCTCAGGGAAAAACTAATTCCCCCCGACCATATAAATACGACACTGTCAGCAGGAGTCTCTGAAGTCATTGAAATAATGATGGCCAAACGTAAGGAAAACCGCTATAACGACATTGAAGAGCTGCTGACGGATTTAGAGGCGCTTCGCCAGGGCCAGCCCCCCCTTCAGGCACACAGAAGATTTGATGTTTCTATGCTCAAGCAGTTGGAAAAGGGAGATGCGGTTGAAAAAGAAGTGGGTTACAAAGAAGAGACCGTCGCCCAGTACCGGATGGCGATATTAATTTTAAGCACCATAGTGGCGGTGTTCTTTGTGATTATTCTTCTTATGTGGCTTACGTAATCAATTGTCATTAATATTGTCATCCCCGTTCAGCTTGTCATCGACTCCGATCGGCCAGTGGGGACAATAGTCAATAATCAATTAATTTATGCCCCGAGGCGGTGCACATTTTTCAACCGAGGAACTTGTTCGGGTCCTCAGCCATTACGACATTGGCATAATTCTTCAGGTAAAGCCCTTGTCCGGCGGCAGCAGGCGTGCACCGAAGATGGCGATTGTGTCCGAGCAGGGCAAATTCCTTCTTAAACGTAGGCCGAAAGGCAAAGACGACCTCTACCGGGTGGCGTTCGCACATGCGGTTCAAAATCATCTCGCAGCCAAAGCCTTTCCGGTTACCTGCCTGCTGGCAACTCGCGATAAGAATAATACGGTCCTGCAACTGGATAATCACATTTATGAGCTTTTTAAATTTGTTACAGGCTCTCGGTACGATGGCTCGCCCGAAGCAGCTATTGATGCGGGTCGGCAGTTAGCTAAATTTCACCGCTATTTAACTGATTTTGCTTACGAGTCCGCCTTGGGCGGATTAAAGACCTGTTTCCATGATTCTTCTACCGTTCGCAGGCATCTGAAAATGCTCGGTTCTGACAGGACCAATCCGAATAAGAAATTGCGAACCACCGCCGAGGCCTTGATGACGCTTTATAACGAATCGAGTGTCCGTGTAAATGAATTAGGCTTCGACTTGTGGGCCCATCAGGTTGTACACGGCGATTGGCATCCGGGTAATATGCTATTTTCCAAACACAAACTCGCTGCGGTTCTCGATTTCGATTCGGTCAGGATTGCCCCGCCGCTTACCGACCTTGCCAACGGGATGCTGCAATTTTCCATTGTGGCTAATCGGCTTAATCCAGCCGATTGGCCCGATTACTTCGACCAGGACAAACTCCTTCAGTTCCTAAATGGTTACCGTAATGTAATCAAGTTGGATGAAAATAAACTAAATTCGCTGCTTGATTTGATGATTGAAACGATGATAGCCGAGGCCGTACTGCCGATAGTGGCGACCGGCTTCTTCGGCCATCTAAGCGGCACCGATTTCCTCCAGATGATTCTACGCAAAGCAAATTGGCTGAACAAAAACCATAACAAATTGACTCAGGCAATTTGTTCGTAACCCGCGCCGTGTCTGTTATTTCGTGTCAGGGTTTTTTCTGTTCAGCTCATCAAAGATTGAGCGTTGTGATTCCTGAATAAAGAAGCCCGTTCTTTTAAGAAGCTCTTCGTATTCAGCTTTCGATAACAGCACAAATTCACTTGAATGTGCCTTTATATCCTCGTCCCAGTAATTATCATAATCAAGCTCTTCGGGATTCATATCCTTCACAAGCAGCGGCCCACTCGTCGAAAGAACATTGCCATCCTCGTCGGTCTCAATGGCAAATATATCGCCCGTTCTTTTATGCTTGTAAATAGCTTTATTGCTCATTGCTAGGATAATATACAATTTATCAAAAAATTCCCACTTGACCAAATCATAAATTTCCTTATCATTTACTTTGATGCAAAGTTCATAAGGAGCATTTTACAGAATGGAATCACGTGTAATCGAACTAACTGAAGCAACTCATAAATACGGCAATCTGAACATCCGCTCTTGTGGTAAAGAATTTTTCCCAACAGATATTTTTGGTAGCTCATCTAAAAAGGCAGGCCTTGGCGCCCAGGTCACAATCAAAGCTGATGGGCTTCCAAATCTGATCAATACTGACATCCCCACAGACAAAAATACAGGGCGTCCACGATGGATGTTCAGAAAAAGAAAATGGGTAAAGGAATTTGTTCGCTGTCATAGACTGCGCGCTAACGATGCAGTGATAATTGAGCGTCTCGCAAAAAGAATATATGAAATCAGACCAAGGAATAGATCGAGTAATCAACAATCCCTCTTTCCGGAAGAAACTACGACATCGCACGATTCAGAGTTCGAGCATGTGAAGCTCGATGCTCGAAAACTCAATATCCTGAACTCCCCCAAAAAGGGCGGCTCTTCCACTCTCGACTCCCTACCCTACTTAAAGGAACTAAACGTTAAAATCATTGAAAACACTCAACCTATTCAATTCACACCGAACATAAATGAGCATATACATCGCTGGGCTCCATATGTGCAGGGATTTTCCGCTCTGTTTGTACAGGCTATATTGGACAAATATAAAAAAATCTATCGCCATCCGATCATTCTCGATCCTTTCGCCGGCTGTGGAACGGTTTTGGTTCAGGCTAAACTTAATGGTTACAGGTCGATAGGCACTGAACTCAATCCCCTTCTTCAGTTTATAGCTAACACAAAGCTCAACTCTTGGGATGTATCTCCCAAACACCTCCTTAAGACCT
>Ga0307430_1002007_pt1 | contig 14000 bp, 14 predicted proteins | sample SalMarWE160130MG_FD_202159 | JGI IMG/M metagenome (GOLD analysis project Ga0307430, IMG submission 202159) | Salt marsh sediment microbial communities from the Plum Island Ecosystem LTER, Massachusetts, United States - WE1603-130 | ecosystem: Environmental > Aquatic > Marine > Intertidal zone >... | reverse complement strand
TTCCTATAAAAATCATAATATTTTATACTTATCACTGGTACCTCCTTGTTTGTTTTTTGCTTTTATCCAATTCTATTCAGATTTGGATATTTATTAAAGGGGGTACCTTCTCTCTTGCTATTTCAGTATAATTTATAAAGAAAATTGATTTTTTTTGATAAATATGATATATTATATAAATAGAAGGACCTGCCTTTTTTTTGTGAAAATCAGGGAAAATTCTTTAAAGACTACACAAATGAGCAGTATATATATTTTTGAAAGAAAGTGTATTAAATTTAATACATTGTACCGATCATTTTATATGGCAATAATTGGGGCAATATAATTCCTTATAAAGAATAGAATTATAATATCTCAAATATCACTAATTTTGGCATGTTCCTTGCATATTAATACACACATATGGATAAGTTTATTACGGCAATAGTAACACGAAAAAAAGAAGCAGCACAAGTTCGGCAAATCAAAGGTGAATTAGTAAGAAAACTGCTGCATTTTCTCATCGCACTGGTACCACTTCTGGTAACCATAAGCAAAGATTTTACGCTCATGCTGCTCACAACCGGTACTCTCTTCTATATTATAGTGGAAAGACTGCGGCTGCAAGGAATTACCGTATTTTTCATATCCAATATAACAGTAGTGGCTTCACGAAATCGAGATGTGGGAAGGTTTGTTCTCGGCCCTGTTACACTTGCTTTGGGCGCTATACTTGCCTTGCTTATCTATCCTGAGCCGGCTGCTCGTATTGCTATTTATGCCTTAGCTTTTGGTGACGGTTTTGCCAGCCTGATCGGTAAAATCGTCCGCGGCATTAAAATTCCGTTTACCCGCGGTAAAACCTTTGCCGGCAGTTTTGCCTGTTTTGTTTCAGTATTTTTAATTACCTGGCGTATCCTCGGATCGTTTTGGAAGGCTTTTTGTGTTGCGTTAGTTGCCACTGCTTTAGAAGCACTGCCTACAGGCGATTTCGACAACCTTATTATACCCATAGGTGTTGGATTTTTTACTTCTCTTCTTATTGGTATAATATAATCTTCTTTTAAACCCAATAATAAAGGGCCTTAATTTTTATATTGGCAAGTATTATTCCGCTTAATAATAATACGCTGCCAAGTACCAGAAAAATTAATCCCGGCGCAAAGAGCAGTAACTCCCGGCCGATCAATAAAAAGCTGACCGCCGGTATCAACATAACTACATCCCGCTTCAAAGCGGCAACAACAAAAGTAATTATTGAAAACAGCTTTAAGGCACTCATCATAATGAACAGCCCTTGTTCATCTCCGAGTCGAAAAAGGCCGTTACTAAGCAGAGTATCTGTCTCGAACGATACCGATATGGCAAGGGCAAATGAAACCAGAGCAATTATCCCTATCAAGATGTTGTATTTCTGGTAATCAAGCTGGAAGGCATAAAGACTGGAAAAGAAAATAGCAAAAAGGCCTAAAAATCTTCCGAAATATACAGTTCTTATAAAAAATATATTTATTGCATCGGGCCAATTAAAATATGCTACAAAAAAACTTCCGCATTTAAACACCTCGAACAATAGTGAAAAAATAAAGATATTTAAAAAAAATAACTCGGAAGAACCGGTTTTTTTGAAGAGAAGCTTGAACCTGAAAAATGTAATAAAGCTTATGAGATAAATTATTACTATACTCAATTCATCCCATAGCGAGACCGGAGCATTATGTTCATAAATAAACCAGAATAGGTGGGCTTGGGCATTTTTACTCATTTCAAAAAGCGGCTGCCTGGTAAATAATAAAAAGACAATTACTATGAAGAATAAAGAAAAGCCCATAGCAACGTAAAAGAAAGCCTGTAAAAACGAATTGCGCATGCCCAAAGCCATAGCCAATTAATAAACTAATTTTAAAAAAGAAAAAAGGGAGAATCCCTTATTTTTATCAGAATTTTGTTAAAAAGTTATGCATTTTCCTTAATAAAATCCTTTAAGGATTATAAGAAGATATACGATATTCTCTATATAGGGTTAACTATGATCAAAAAGGCTTGTTATACATTCATATTATTACTCATTTCTTTTACACTATCAGCGGGAGATATAGCCACCTTTTTAAACCTGGGATTCTCGGAAGATTCGCAATACTTCATGTTCGGGCAGTATGGTCTGCATGCCGATACGACCAACTCCTATGCTGAAGTTTATATTGTAGATGTAGCCAAAAACTCCTTTGTACCCAGCGGGATAGTGAAAAAAGACTTCGATGTACCGCTCGAACCCGGTAACGATGGAGTGGGCGGTATCTACTATCTGCTTGAAAGTAATTATCCGCAAATTAAAAAATATAATATCAGTCATCTTTCTTCAGGCAGATTTGTATATGTGCTTCTTAACGGTGTACCGCCCAAATCATCCCTGGAATTTCGTGATTTCAATACAGGTGCTCATTATGAAATTTCTCTTATCCAAACGACCTCAGGTACGGGTAAAAATGTATCTGCTGGTTTTCACATTAAGATAACAGTTACCTTCAAGAATGGCACAAAAGCAAATTATACAATCGGCAGACCCGATTATTTGCGTAAAGGCGTAAAGGCGTATTATATAAAATACATCCTGCTGGCACCGGACAGTAAATCATTAGTGTTTATAATGGAGAAACATATGCTTGATTCTTCCGGTGATAACATCCGCTATATGGTCGAAACAAAAAAAATATATTAAATACTTCCTTTAGCTTGATATTTTAATAAAAAACCAATACTATCCAGAACAATACTATGGGTTCCATGCAGGTCATCTCATTAGGCGGATCGATTATTTCCCCCCAAGCAGTTGATATACAGTTTTTGCATAAATTCTATTCTATAATAGAACAGTACCTCCGTACAAATACACAGCATAAACTGATTATTGTGTGCGGCGGCGGCGCTCCGGCCCGTAACTATCAAAATGCCTACAGACAGGTTAACGCCTGTTCGGATAACCTGGCCCTCGATTGGATTGGGATCGCAGCCACCAAACTCAATGCAACACTTATCCGTTATATATTTCAGGATTTCTGTGATGATGACGTTGTCACTGACCCGACTCAAGCCTTCTCTATAAATAAACAGATTTTGGTGGCTTCCGGCTGGAAACCGGGCTTCTCCACGGATTACGATGCCGTACTTCTTGCTGAGAGATTCCAGGCAGATTCTGTTATCAACCTCTCCAATATCGACCAGGTATACAGCGATGATCCGAAACAAAACCCACAGGCTATGCCGATCAAGGATATAACGTGGGACAAGTTTAAAGAGCTTGTGGGAGAAAAGTGGGAGCCGGGGAAAAATCTGCCTTTTGATCCGGTAGCCACAGCTCATGCGGCACGTATCGGCTTAAAGGTAATCTTTGCTGCAGGGAGAGACGATGAAAATCTAAAAAATATACTTAATGCAAAACCATATACGGGAACACTCATCCATCCTTAGCATAACCTGTCAGTATTTATATATCCTCCTGAATAATGCCAGATTGTCTCTGCATAATCCTCAGGAAAAGGATTGAGCCTCGTAAAATCCGGCAGCCAGATATCATCTTCTGCGGGCTCCTGTAAAAAGCCCTCTTCGATATTATATTTTTCCAGCAGATTCGTTGCTTTTTTATATTCACTGTGAGTAAGCCTGCGGTCTAACATAAGGGCGCAGGCATTATGGCTCTCGGCTTTAGCTTTTTTTTGATAAGAAGTAACGGGGATAAATTGAGTCATAAGAGAAAGCAAAGCCTTTTTCTCCAGCTTTTTTTTATACCAGGCCAGTACCTGCTCTGCAGCCGTTATGGCTTCCGGCAGCAGTAAATGTCTTACTATTACCCCTTGAATAAACCTGCCCTTTTCCCACCGCAGCGGCTTGGCCGCGGCCATATGGCGCAGAGCGGCCGCTGCGCGTTGAGGATAATCCGGTGCGGCGCAGAGCTTGCGGGCAATAACCTCATCCAGTGTTTTTACATCAGCCAGATAGATATCAACATGGCGATGAAGCAGCTCAAGCATAGCTATAGATTCATAACCTGAGGTATTCCAGATAACAGAAAGCTTCATCCCTCTGTCACGGGCCAGACAAACGGCACTAATAATACCGGGTATGAAATGACTACCGGTAACGAGATTAATATTACAGGCACCACTCGCTTGCAGACGGCACATAATATCCGCCAATTCGCTGTCAGTGACCTCTCTTCCTATACCATCTTTGCTGAGCTGATAGTTTTGACAGCTCACACATTTAAGAGTACAACCGGAAAAGAAGAGTGTGCCCGATCCCGAATTTTTGCATAAGGGCGGCTCCTCCCCTTTGTGTAAACAAGCGCAGGCCAGTTTTATCTGACCATTTTGTCCGCAAAACCCGGTTTGCCCCTGCAGACGGTTCACACCACAGGCACGGGGACAGAGCTCGCATTGTTCGTAGAGCGAATATAATTCGCTGTCTTTAGCCATTGTGCTATCATAATCATCTTATATCTAACTTGACAAGATAAAAAAAAGCGTTAATATTGTGAGTTACCAAAAGCCGGCGTGATGAAACTGGTAGACGTGCCAGACTCAAAATCTGGTGGGGGCAACCCCGTGTGGGTTCGAGTCCCACCGCCGGCAATTATTGTGTGGGTTCGAGCCAAGGGAAAGCGTCAGCTTTCCCAAGCGTAGCGAATAGTATATTATTTACTGCAAAGAAAATAAAAATGAAGCTATCATCCAAATGCGAATATGCCTGTCTGGCCCTTATAGATTTATCCGAAAATTTTGGAAAAGGGCTCTGCCGCATAGCAGATATTGCCCAAAGGAAGAAGCTCCCTAAAAAATTTCTTGAACAAATTCTTTTGGTTTTAAAACAAAGCGGATATGTGAAAAGTAAGAAAGGAGCAAGCGGCGGATATAAGCTTGCCAAACCGCCGGAAAATATATCATTAGCAGAAATTATCCGTCTTATGGACGGTGCGCTTGCCCCGGTGGATTCCGTAAGTACATACTTCTATGAGCCCACTCCAATCGAACAATGTAAACCTCTGCTTAATGTTTTTAAAGAGATCCGGGACTATGTATCTCACAAAATGGAAAATACTCGCTTTAATGAGTTTATTAAAAAACAGTAAAAATCTTGATCAGAATAATATTTATTGCTATGATTTAGGGCTTAATCCATTAAGGAGAAGCGGCTTATGTTAATCCATATTTTGGTTACCAGATTCAGAGGATACGATATGTGCACCCTCTATTTTGATGAAAGGGAGGAAGATAAAAAATACGAGAATCCCTTTGTCAAGTATGAGAAGGAATTCGTGTCAAACCGCGGTTATATTTCCCAGCACCCTGAGGATACCTTCGGCCAGACCTATTTCGGCTACTTTATTTTTCCCCATTTTTCTGCTGACGAGATTTATAACCTCTACAAAATAAAGTGCGAAGCCAAACCAAACATCGACAGAAGATTCAATATTTTTTTTACAAAGCAATATATGCATCTGGAAGAGATGATAAAAACCTTTCACAGGCCGCTGGAGTCTTTTATTGAGGAAAAACACAAGTTTAAGCATTACTCTCATCGCCTTGAGTATTTTGAAAGGTCAATCCAGATTATCAGGGATATGCAGACGGCGATTTACGAAACAGACGCAAACCTGGCAAAGATCGAGTTTGATTTACACGATCGCTTTATCAAGCACATAAAAGACAAATATAATATATAACCGGCTATATAAAAAAACAATAGACGCACGGGGAATAATCGGGTAATAATATATTCATACACCATGCTCACTAAACAAGAGATAAACAGAATCAAACGGGAACTCCATCAGATACTTCAGGACGATGAGAAGATCAACGATCTGCTGGAAGGTCTTTACTCCGGTATAAAGCTTATAATCGATAAAAAAACCGGAGGTGGCGGTGTTCTCTTCCTTTCCAATAAGAGGCTGTTCTTTCTCACCTTTGAGGATGAGGAAAGGAAGTTCGAAGAGATCTCCTTCAAAGACATGCTTTCCTTTCATCTGTCCAAAGCAGACAGCTATTGGGAGATAACCATCCAACTAAAGGATCATTCCATACGCTTCAAAGCCTTTGACGATGAGGAGTGTGTGGAAAATTTTACGGACAAGCTAAAAGCAGCAATCGAATCGCAAAAGGAAAAGGTAGTATTTTACGACTACAGCTCCAACTACGATTTTTTAATGCTTGAAGCCAGAAAGATCCTCCTGAGCCTTGAGGACTACTTTAATAAGAACAACACGGAGTTCTGTAGAGTTCTGGTAGACGACCTGCTTACCCTCGCCTTTCTGGTAATACGTTCCAAAAAGCTTTTAAGCGAAAAAGAAATATTCTTCATGACCCTAAGTCTGCTCCCCCTACACCAGCAGATAGCTTTAAAAGACAAAGAAAAAATATTCGAGATAATCAATGATTTCGATTTATCCCATGTAGAAATTGTTAACAGAATGTGGCCTAAAATCGCCCGCTTTTTTCCCGAAACCGTTAAACAGGAGATCACCTCGTTCCTTTCGCTGGACTATTTACGAGAGATCGACAAAGAAAACGGCTCCAATCATCATGATAAAATAAGAACTATGTTCTTTAATTTTGTTCAGTGCCTGATTAAAGCGGACGGCAGGATAACCGAAGCGGAAATCGAGATTGAAGAAAAATTAAACAGTATAATCTTTCAAAAGCACAAAGTATCGTTATCAGAGAAAGGGCCTGTCAAAAAAAAGGCTCCTTTAAAAAAGGAGCTCTCTAAAAAGAAGCTGAAAGCGGCAGCGGAAGAAGAAAAAGAAACACTCGATTCGGTATTGAAAAAAATCAATGAACTAGTGGGCATGAAAAACATAAAAAAAGAAATCAGTACACTGGTTAATTTAATAAAAATCAGAAAGGCTCGTGAAGAAAGGAGCCTGCCGGTTTCAAAAAGCTCTCTGCACGCTGTTTTCTACGGACCGCCCGGTACGGGCAAAACTACCATAGCGCGCCTGCTTGGTAAAGTGTATAAAGCAATGGGGCTGTTAACAAAGGGCCATATTATAGAAACCGACCGGGCCGGACTCGTGGCCGGTTATGTTGGGCAGACAGCCATCCAGGTAAATGAAGTTGTGGAACAGGCTTTGGATGGAATTCTTTTTATCGATGAGGCATATGCCCTTAAACCAAGAGGCGGCAGTGGTAATGATTTCGGCCAGGAGGCAATCGAAACTATTCTAAAACGCATGGAGGATCAAAGGGAACGTTTGGTAGTTATCGTTGCCGGTTATCCCGACGAGATGAAGCAGTTTATCGAATCAAATCCCGGTTTAAAATCCAGGTTCAGCCGTTATTTTTATTTTAAAGATTATAAACCCGAAGAACTTATTAAAATATTTGCTATTTTTTGTAAAAATGCCGCCTATAAACTCACAAAACAAGCGCGTACCAAACTGCTGGAATTACTGAAAAGTCTTTATGCCAAAAAGGACAGAACCTTCGGCAACGGCAGGTTGGCAAGAAATATTTTTGAAAAGGTTATCGAAAACCAGGCCAACAGGCTGGTGAAAATAACACCCTTAACAGACGAGATTCTTTCTACCATTCAGAAGGCAGACATTCCCTCGGAAAAAGAGCTGGAAGATCAATCTCCGATTATTTAATAATGCATACCAAATTCAAAGGATAATAATAACCTATTCTCATTAATAAAGTATCCTATATAAAAAATTAAATCAAAACCGAATTCATTTATTCCTATACCAAATCCTGTAGTATGGGCAATATTTTCAAAGTCTAAATTATAATCAAGGTTATCGTATATTCCAGAATCAAAAAATAAGACTAAGAGGGGTACAATTTTTGTAATATAGACTGAAAATGCCGGAAAGTACATACGAATGTCAAAATTATTGATGATCTTTAAAAAACTATCAAATCTAAAATCGGCAATTCCACGCATAGCTCCGCCAAAGGCTTCCTCAACAGTAACACCACTACCCCCGATACTTTTGCCGGGCTGTAATAGGAATATAATCTCCCCCGAGGTAATCTATAACGAATCTGTTACATATATAGAGGTTAAAATCATTATAGGTTTTATCTGATGCACGAGGTATTTTAATTAAAGTTAAATAACCCCGTATATCAAAGGTAAAGCGGTAGAAATCAGAACGTCCTTTTATCTTATTAAACAAAAATTCAGGTCCATATTCAAATGTCAGGTTGCAGCTATAACCTTCCCTGCAAAATAGGTTATCATCTTGGATCATATTATCAAAAAGCATACCAATTACTATTGTATTCTGAATAATTCCCTCAGCTTCAGTTAAACCTGAGTTGAATATTAATGAATTTGGAGAATTATCTTCAAGATTTATATCATAGATACCCCTTAAAAGAAGATATGCTTCCAAGAGATTGTCGTTTTTATGGTGATTAAAAAGTAAACCCTGACGAATACCAATTGCCCAATTGATATTCCATTTATAATACTCTGAAAGATCATCAACAGATAGTGGAATATAATAAGAGTTATCTATATTTCTATAATAATTTGCAGCTTCATATGCAGAACCCAACATAATATCAAATTTTGTCAGCATCGGAGAGATAAGTTTAATCCCATAATAAGAAAATTCCAGATCTACTCCCCAAAACCGGGGGATTGGGTAAAGAGAAAACACAGATTTATCTTCTTCTTCATCACAAAAAATGGTAAACGATATTAACAGTACTAAAATTAAAAAGAATATTGTTTTATTCATTAGTCTGTAATACCTCTGCAATGGAAAATCCTGTGGCCAGTCGTATAGGATAAAGAGTAGCTACAATAGCTACAAATATGCATACAAATAATAGTGCTGCCATTGTTATCAAAGGAAAATAACAAACAATATAACCCATAGCTGTAGCGGCACCTTGAGTAAACTGGCAGGAAAGCCATGCTCCACAAAAAACAGCTAGTATACCTCCTACTGCACTTAATATCAGAGCCTGGCCTAATATTATCCTCTTTATCTGCCAGTTAAACCCACCTAATACTCTTAGAACAACAAATTCATATATTTGGAATAAAGTATTGATAAGCATTGTCTGAAATATGGCCAGAAAAACGATGATGAACAATATCCAGTTAATAATATAAAAAATAGAAAATACAGCATCGATCGATGCTCCTACATCTTCCTTCTCCTTGTTATGTGTGATAATCTTTAGATCATAATCGTCTTTTAAATCACGTGATAATATAGTACTAGCCTTGTCTAAACTGATTGTTTTTGATAAATGAATCTGTACAATTGTATAACCCTTAACCTCCCAGAATTGTGTTAATGTTTTTTCTGAGCAATAAGCCACCTTTCCCATGCGATGAATAAAATCTGTATAATCTCTGATTGTACCTGCTATATTAAATTTTATTTCTCCAATCTTGGTATTCAACATGATAAAATCACCTTGCCTTAAATCTAGCTTTCTAGCCAGATTCTCATTTATCAGAATACTACTGGGATTATTCTCCAGGTGAGTTATGATATTTTCAGTATTCCCTTCCAATATTTGCATATCAGAAAAATTAAAAAAGTTCTTTATATTACAGGCTTGAAACATAAAGCCATTATCAGATAAAGATTTATGCTCATAGGGTATAAATAGATAACGCATGGGATTTGTTTCCTGTATAAACTCATATTCTTTAAGTTTGGGTATAAGCGACTTATTTAATTCTGCACCGGTATTGGAAAAAATAATCAGATCAGCCCATCCTGTCTTGTCCAACCAGCTGCTGACAGTATTTTTAATATTTCCTGTCATGCCCATAAATGCACTAATAATGCCTACCGTTATGGTAATAGCTACTATAGTTACAATTGTACGCTTTAGCTTCTGCGTAAGGGTATTAATGGCAATTAATCCAGGTACTCCCCATATTTTTTGAAAAAGAGTTTTTATAAGCCTCAGGATATGTGGTATTAAAAAATCAGAAACCATTACAATGCCAATAAACAGGAATAGCATTGTGCTTATTTTTATATAGGTGAAAATGCTATTTTCTGATGGAATTAATGAACTAATGATGTTTATTATAATGAATACTATTCCCACAAATGTTTTAGCCTGAAAATTTGTCTTGGTTTGGTTTACCGACTGAGCTCCCCTAAAAAGGACCAACGGTGAGGTTTTAGCCGCCCTTGCTGCGGGAATAATACCCACTACCAGAGTGGTGATTACACCGACAACACAGGCAAAAAGCACATGGCCTAATGGGGGTAAGACAAAAAATGTTGTCTGGAATCTTACTAACAAACTTACCATATAAAGCAATCCCGAACCCATGACTAGCCCCAAACCCAAACCTAATATACAGGCCATAATTGCATAGCAGGCAGCCTGCATAATAAAGTAGATAACCACTTCGTTATTTGTCATGCCAATTAGACGTAGTAATGCAATCTCCTTTTTACTCTGCTCAACCCTGGTAGACAGGGTGTTATATATAATAAATATAGCCAGAAATATTGAGATAAAAGAAAAAACAAAGGAGGATACACGGAGCTGCTTTGTCTGGTCATTTTCTGCAGAAATTGCAAGTTGGTCTGTATATACAATAACATTAAAAGGTAAGAGGGATTCAATCTGGCTTGCCGCTTCTAATATATTGAAATTCTGTTTAAGCACAATATTTAAAGCACTTATTTTATGCATATAATCAAAATTATGCTGCACTATACTTAAATCAGTAAAACCTACCCTATTATAATGAAGAAGTCCCGAACCTTTATCCGCTTTTAATAGACCTGAGACTGTAAGCGGGACTATACTATTTTTAGTCTTTATATAAATAGTTGATTTAACATCGAGTTTTAGATCCCGAGCCAGATTTTCACCTATCATTATTTCATTTTTCTTTTGGGGATAATTTCCTTTTTGTATAATGTGGTTCCTTACATCCATGTCACTGTCTAAATCAATGCCATAGAGATAAAATTCTTTTTGTATATCGTTATTACTTGCTGTGCTTTTTATTTTTAACATGGGATGGACTGAGAATACAGCAGGATGTTGCTTAATCTTGTTTATTAATTCTTGACTAAAACCCTCATCCCGGCTGCCGGCAGTGGGATTATTTTCTGTTGAGGATTGCACCCAGATATCGGTTTTACCTGTTCCTAATTCTTCTATAGTTTTTAAAATAGAGCTTTGAATGGCATTATCTGCGATCGATACTGCCAATATGGCGGCAATACTTAAAGCAATACCGAGTATGGTAATAAAAGATGGTACAAGATGACTGGCCAGATTCTTAATAGCTAATTTGATTAATAAGAACATTAGATTTTACCTCTTCCTTAATATTCTATAATTTTAACATTCTGTTGTAGATGTACTGGACATTGAAAGTATTATCATTATCTTTATTAATAAAACCAGCCACACTGCCATCTTTGAGTAATATAATTCTGTCTGCATATTGAGCCACAAAAGGATCATGGGTGATTAAAACTATAGTAGCTTTATGCTTTTGCTGTACATTTTGTATAAGCTTGAGGATTTTTTGCCCATTCAGACTGTCCAGATTACCGGTGGGTTCATCCATTAAGATTATTTTTGGTTTCATGGCAAAGGCTCTAACAATTGCTGCTCTCTGTTGTTCTCCCCCTGATAGCTGGAATGGTTTATGGTTTTTTCTTGTACTTAGATTTGTAGATTGTAAAAGGTCGTCTATTCTCTGCTTATTCTCATGGTTAAGTTTTTTCCCGGCCAATAACAATGGTAAGCATATGTTTTCTTCAACTGTTAGTGTAGATATAAGGTTGAAGTTTTGAAAAACAAAACCCATTTTGTAACGGCGGTATATGGTAAGCTCTTTCTCACTCATATTTGTGATATTCTCATTATCAATAAAAATCTCCCCCGATGTCACCCGGTCTATACCTCCTATAATATGCAGCAGAGTACTCTTACCGCTTCCGGAGGCTCCCATAATCGCCAGAAATTCACCCCTCTTAATGGCTAGATTTACCTGGTTTAAGGCCTGTACCTTAATCTCCCCAATTTCATATATTTTATCTAATGATTTCACATTCACCATCATATACACCTCTTGGATTTATTTTTTTTCCAATATATAGCTTCAAGATTTTGAACTTAGTTTTTTTTACTTGATGTAATAAATTGGATTTACTAAATAGTATAGATATTTCTTTAGTAGAATAGAAAGCTACATGCGCTTTCTCTTTTTGCTGCAGCCAAGAATTGATTTTCCTGACAAACAAACTATCAGTACAGGGATCGAGCAGATAAAATTTACCATTGCTCTTTAATATTCTGTGTATTTCTTTTAATACTCTATCTGGGTAAATGTAATGATGAAATGAGTTGGTACAGAGAATATAATCGAAATAATTATCTTTAAAATCTAGCTTGTGTGCATCAGCTATTTTATAATAAGTATTATTAAACCGGGAAAGAGTTATAGCCTTTTTAATCATCTGTTTAGAAATATCAATACCAATACTCTTACCTTTGCCTTTTATCTTTGCCGCAGCGTATTCCACCGCCCAACCGGTAGCACAGCCAATATCCAGAAAATTTGTATCGGATTTAAAATCAATTAAATCCAGCACCTGTTTCTGGATAATACGAAAATAATCAAAAACCCCTTTTTCATAATTCCTTGATCGTTTATCCCATTTGGATATATTGGCTTCAATATTGATATTATATAGATCATTAAACATAGCAATTCCTTGTCTTTAATACAATCTGTAACACCAAGGGAGTGGAAAAAACAATGTATCTTTGGATACATTGTTTATATTTCTAATAAATTGATTAGTTCTATTCGGCTTTTTATAGATGTTTTCTCAAAAATATTATGCACATGTCTTTTTATCGTACCTGTACTGATAAAAAGCTTATTCGCAATTTGTTTATTACTTAATCCCCCTGCTATAAGGGATATAACTTCTATTTCCCGTTTTGATATTTGATACTTTGCCGCCAATTCATCAAGTTTTTGATATAATTCTTTTGGTATATCAAAGTAATGCTTGATTGCATAGAACATTGTTAAAAGACTCCAGATCAAATAGATAGCCACACCAACTCTGAAGCTACTAGAAACAAGAGTGGATTTTTGTTTAAAATTTATAATAAAATCAAAAATAAAAAAGGAAATCATAATTAAACCCATAATCAATAATGAAACAATATATAAGCGCATTGATTTTGACTTAATTTGTTTGAAATTTACAGCTACAATACCAATAGTATAGATACTAACAAGAAAAATACTAATAATAAAAAATGAATTTATAATTGGAAATATTTCATTAAAAAATAAGAAGGTTATAATCATTATACTGAATAGAATTATAGAATATGTGATAAAAAGAAATATTCTCCATCTAGGCGGAGGATTTTTAAGAAGTGAATGGGCGAATACGGGGCAAAATATTAAAATAAAGCTTTCTGCTACTATGGAGATGATATCCAGATAAAAGGTAAGCCAGGAAGAAATTAAAGGTAAGTTGAGATCAATATATCGCTTTAATCCGCTGGTGATTACCAAGATACTTAAAAAGAACATAAAAAAAAGGTAGCTTTTTAATACAGGACTCTTATTCTTAAGATATATTAAAAAAATAATAATCAAGGTTGGAAAACCAATCGAGAAGGAAATTATCCAGTAAAGCAGGCGTAAATGTTCCATAGCAATTGTTTATTTATCACAAAGTCTGAAAAGAATCTGCGTGCTTTAAGTTAAAGTCTTTTACATGCTGTAAGTATTCCGGACTAAAACCTTCCAGTCTTATCTGTTTAATTAACTCCCTGAACACCTTTGAATACTTTACGTCTGTGGCTGAAATATCCTGTTTCATATATTCGGCAAGGTCCAGATCGGTTACAATTCGCGAGCCCTTTTTTAACGAATCGATATCTTTCCGGTCGTCTAAGTAAAACTGGGACACGGTGAGCAGGCGCGTGCCTAAAAATACCGCCTCTTCCAGGTCATGAGTTATAAAAATGATG
>Ga0307430_1002006_pt1 | contig 14006 bp, 4 predicted proteins | sample SalMarWE160130MG_FD_202159 | JGI IMG/M metagenome (GOLD analysis project Ga0307430, IMG submission 202159) | Salt marsh sediment microbial communities from the Plum Island Ecosystem LTER, Massachusetts, United States - WE1603-130 | ecosystem: Environmental > Aquatic > Marine > Intertidal zone >... | reverse complement strand
AGCTATGTTTAAGAATTATTTGAAAATCACTTTAAGAAACATCAAAAGTAATAAAAGTTTTTCGTTTATCAACATTGCCGGACTGGCTGTGGGTATGGCCTGCTGTCTGCTTATACTCATATGGATTAATCATGAAATGAGTTTTGACCGGTTCCATGAACATTCCGATTCCATTTACAGATTGGCCTTTACTTCGACAAGGAGCGCTCAACAAGGATGGGGGACGCCGTACCCCTTGGGCCCTGTAATCAAGGATAATATTCCAGCCGTTGAGGAGGTTGTGCGATTAAGCCGACTGAACAGGAGATTGGTCGCCTATGATGAGAAAAGATTTTTTGAAAGCAGCATCATTTCTGCTGATCCTTCAATTTTAAAAATATTTTCTTTTTCCTTCAATAAAGGTGACCCGGAGAGCGCACTCATATCTCCCTCTTCTATGGTCGTTACGCAAACAGTAGCGGCTAGGTATTTTGGATCAGAAGATCCTCTTGGAAAAAACCTGATGATTAATAACCGTTTTCCATTTACTGTAACCGGAGTGATAGCTGATATTCCCGATAATTCTTCCCTACGATTTGACTTTCTCATTCCCCTGGAATTTTTACAGTCTATAGGTGCCCCGATGCATTGGGGCGCATTCGGCTATGACACCTATCTTTTACTCAAGCCCGATGTCGATATTCAAGATGTTCATAACAAAATCGAGAAATTGGAAAAACCGCTTCCACATAAATTTGTTCTTCATCCCTTTAATACTATGCGTCTTTTTGGGATTAATGAAACGGGAGTGATTCGTTCGGTTTCGTTATTTTCATTTTTGGCTTTTCTGGTTTTACTCATAGCCTGTGTCAATTATATCAACCTCACCACTGCCCGGTCTGCAAACCGCGCCAAAGAAATAGGTTTAAGAAAAGTTGTCGGCGCGCATAGAAAGGATATTATCAGACAATTTTTTGGCGAATCCATTGTTTTTGCTTTTATCGCTCTCTGTTTTGCCTTTGTTCTGGCTTTATTGTTTCTTCCAATGATCAGCCGGGTTGCCGGAAGCCGGTTGTCCATCAATTTAGCTCAGCATCAATTTATCTTGATTGAGATTGTGGGGATTCTGTTATTGACAGTGATTTTCTCTGGATGTTATCCGGCCCTTTTTCTTTCCTCATTTCATCCTGTTAAGGTTTTCAAGGGGATCCTGTATTCCGGCAGGAAAAATTCAATTCTTAGAAAAGGACTTGTAGTCGGGCAGTTTATCGTATCCATAGTATTGATAATTGGTACTTTGCTTATCAATGAGCAGCTGCGGTATGTGAGTCATCGGAATTCAGGCTTTAAAAAAGAAAACCTCATATATATGCCGATGCGGGGTGAGGGAAACCTCTGGCAGAAATATGAAATTTTCAAACAGGAATTAGAACAGCAGCATGATATTATCAGCGTTACAGCCTCGACTTGTTTACCGGTTGGGGGAATGATTGAGGAATGGGGACAGTTGGATTGGAAAGACAGAGATCCTGAAGAGCGCTTTGGAATGAGTCATATGGCGGTGGATGCCGATTTTCTGGAAACCTTTCAGATAGAGCTGATTGAAGGGAGATTCTTCTCTGATGATCTTTTGTCCGATAACCAGAACTTTGTGTTGAACGAAGCGGCTGTAAAGGCGACCAAACTTCAATCCCCGGTTGGGGAGAGATTCCGTCTTTTGGAAAGAACAGGACAAATCGTCGGAGTGGTAAAAGATTTCCACTTTGATTCTCTGCATACTGAAATCGGACCGCTTGTGCTTCAGATGATGCCCTACAGTTACTGGGCATACCAGCATTTAGTTTTTGTTAGAATCAAATCGTCTGGGGTGAGAAAAACCTTGGCATCTATAGAAAGGTTGTGGGATAAACATGTTCCTGAATATCCATTTGAATTCCATTTTATAGATTCGTCCATGGAGACTTTATACGGTTCTGAGCAGCGGCTCAGCGCCATGCTCAGATATTTCACTTTTGTCTCCCTTTTTATATCGTGTTTGGGATTGTTCGGTTTGGTCTCATTTTCAGTGGAGAGAAGGACAAAAGAGATTGGAATTCGAAAAGTATTGGGGGCATCCGTTGGAAGTGTGATCAACTTAGCATCAAAGGAGTATATCGGTTTAGTGGCCATTTCCAATGTTATTGCCTGGCCGGTGGCTTATTATTTCATGCATAAGTGGCTTCAGAACTTTGCTTACCGGATAAATTTCAATATTTGGATTTTTATTCTTTCCGGACTGGCGGCTCTGACCATTGCCCTGGTCACGGTGAGCTTCCAATGCATTAAAGCGGCCACAGCCAATCCTGTGGATTCGCTGAGGTATGAATGAATAACCTGAGATTATAAGATTATGAAAATGAAGAAAAAGAGCGGCACTCAAACTCCTCCTTCTCTGGCGCACTGGCTTCTTATCAGAATGACTAGGGAAGAGGAGCGGGACTCTGTGGCCAATGATTTCGCAGAGATCTACGCCCAAATAAAAAAGGATAGAGGCACCTGTCAAGCCCGGCGCTGGTACTGGGCGCAGGTCCTTAAATCCTTTCCTATGTTTTTAAAAATCCAAATAAGCTGGAGTATAGCTATGTTTAAAAATTATTTGAAAATCACTTTAAGAAACATCAAAAGTAATAAAAGTTTTTCGTTTATCAACATTGCCGGACTGGCTGTGGGTATGGCCTGCTGTCTGCTGGTCCTTTTTTGGGTGCAGGATGAGTTGAGCTTTGACCGGTTCCATGGAAATGCGGATCATTTGCACCGGATTATCGCAGATTTGAATTTCGAAGGGGATACTCTTCACATAGCCATGACGCCCTCAGCTTTGGCACCAGCACTTCTGGAAGAAATTCCAGAAGTCGTCAATTCAGCGATATACTTTCCAGCTCCAAGCTTGCTTGTGGCTCGTGGGGAAGAAAATTTCTATGAAAAGAGTGTCGCTTTTACAACCTCTTCGTTTCTTGAAATGTTTACATTCCCCTTTATCAAAGGAAGTCAGGACTTGGCATTGGAAGATTTGTCCTCTGTGGTCATCACAGCCCATGCAGCGGAAAAATATTTTGGCCGGGAAAATCCGATTGGTAAAGCATTGAAGATCAACAACAAACACGACTTTATCGTTAGAGGGATTATCAAAGATGTTCCGAAAAATTCTCATTTACAATTCGATTTCCTTCTGCCTTTTGCAGCTCTTGAAAAGATGCCGGAAGATGTCGGTATCCGCTGGAGTCCTGTGATGGATAATTGGGGAATCAATTTTTTTTACTCTTACATCCAGGCCGAAGAACATACGGATGTTCATGCCCTAGAGAAAAAAATCACCAATTTTACCCAGGAGCATTCACATATAACCACGACAAAGCTTCATGTTCAGCCGATCGAAAGAATTCATCTTCATTCCAATTTGATGGCTGATGTCGAAAATAACGGCAGCATCAAACATGTCACTATTTTTTCCCTTATTGCATTTTTCGTCCTTTTTATCGCATGCATCAATTTTATGAACCTCACCACAGCCTATGCAGGTAAGCGGGCGAAAGAAGTAGGAATGAGGAAAATATCAGGAGCCAAAAGGGGGCAAATTATCCAACAGTTCCTGGGGGAATCCATCCTGCTATCATTTTTGTCCCTGATTTTTGCTGTTGGGATCGTGCTTGCGGTTCTTCCTGCGTTCAACAGTTTATCCGGAAAAGAACTTGTGTTCGGTATGGCAAACAGTGGAGGTCTTTTTTTCATCATCATTATGATCACCATCGCAACCGGCATCCTGGCGGGATCCTATCCTGCATTTTTCCTCTCTACGTTTCAACCGGTCAATGTCCTGAGCTCCTCGGGAAAGTTCGGGCAACGGAAAACAGTATTCAGGCGATTCTTGGTTGTTATCCAGTTCTCTCTTTCGATTTTTCTCATTATCGCCACATTCGTTATTCATGACCAACTCCATTTTATCCAAAGCACTCCCATCGGCTTTGATAGAGATCACGTGGTCAGTATACGGCTTCGAGGGGATTCTGCACAGTATTATCCGTTGGTGAAAAACGAACTGTTAAAAAATCCACATGTTTTGGGTGTGACGGCTGCGAACCAGCTGCCCACTCATATCAAATATTCTTTCACCGGAGCAGACTGGGAAGGAAAAGATCCGGAGGATGAGGTTTTATTTCATTTTATCACTGTTGATTTTGATTTCATCAAGACATTGAATCTTCGTGTTCTTGAAGGCCGGGATTTTTCAAAAGAATTTCAGAGTGACCGGTCCTCAGCATTCATAGTGAATAAGAAGGCAGCTGACATTATCGGAAAAGAATCTTTGGTCGGAGAACCTTTTCGGTATTTTGGGCGAACGGGGAGTATCATCGGTGTTGTTGATAATTTTCATTTTGATAATTTTTACAATGAAATAAAACCCCTGGTTCTTCTGTATGAACCCCCGAGCAGCGACAATTATCTTATGGTGAAAATATCCGGTGATAATATTTCCGAAAGCCTGGCAGGGGTCAAAAAAGCATGGAACAAATCAGTTCCTTTTTATCCTTTTGAAGGGAACTTTCTGGACGAAGAGTTCAACAGGCACTATCAATCGGAAAAACGAATGGGAACGCTTTTCAACAACTTCGCTTTTCTGTCTGTTTTTATCGCTTCCCTGGGTTTGTTCGGCCTTGTTTCCTTTATTGCTAATCAAAGGACCAAAGAGATCGGTATTCGAAGAGTGGTGGGAGCATCGGCCGTTGATATTGTCAAGATATTGACCAAGGAATTTGCCCTGTTGGTGGTGGCGGCCAATATCATCGCCTGGCCGGCAGCTTATTATTTCATGAGCAGATGGCTGAATAACTTTGCCTTCAGAACACATATTCATATTTGGATGTTTGTTTTTTCAGCTGTCATTGCATTTGTTATCGCATTCCTCTTGATAAGCTACAAGACTATCAAAGCGGCCACAGCCAATCCCGTGGATTCGCTGAGGTATGAGTGAATGACCTGAGATTATAAGATTATGAAAATGAAGAAAAAGCGCGGCATTCAGACTCCTCCTTCTCTGGCGCACTGGCTTCTTACCAGAATGACTAGGGCAGAGGAGCGGGAGAGTGTGGCCAATGATTTCGCAGAGATCTACGCCCAAATAAAAAAGGATAGAGGCAGCTGTCAAGCCCGGCGCTGGTACTGGGCGCAGGTCCTTAAATCCATTCCCATGTTTTTAAAAATCCAAATAAGCTGGGGAGCCACAATGATCAAAAACTATTTTAAGATCGCCTTTCGCATCATAAAGAGAAAAAAAGTTTTTTCATTCATTAATATCGCCGGACTCACCATAGGCATCATGTGTTCTTTATTCATTTTGCTTTTGATCCATTATGAGTTCAGCTTTGACCGGCACATTGAGAATGCCGAAGATATTTACCGGGTCATCATTCAGTGGCCTATGGAATTCATGAACACGGACAAAATCACCTGGACGGCAGCGCCCCTGGCCCCTTTTCTCAAAGAACAGTTCCCTGATGTGGAAAAGGCCGTAAGAGTCGATGATGTTGAAGGAGGGGTCTCTCTTTCTTACGGGGATCACGTTTTCTCAGAAGATAGATTTTACTTTGTAGATCCGGATTTCCTCACCATGTTCTCCACTTCCTTTATTAGCGGTTATTCAGAGACTGCTCTTAATCAGCCCCTGTCCGTTATCATTTCAGAGAATGTAGCCCGCAAGTATTTTGCCAATGAGAATCCTCTGGGGAAAACTCTCCGCTACAACAATAAATTCGATTTTCAGGTCACAGGTGTCTTTAAAAATGTGCCTAAAAACACCCATTTCACATATGACTTTCTGGCTTCTTTTCAATCGATTTATACCCTCCAGGGCGAAGATGCCGTTTACATAGATCGGTGGAACAGTATGAATTACCAAACCTATGTCCAGCTTCGGGAAGAGACAGACCCTCTTGAATTAGAAGCTGCTATGGAACAAACCCTCGTCAAAGTCACGCCCGAACACATGAGCGATTTCCACTACTTTCTCCAGCCTCTTACAAAGATACATCTTGGGGGCTTTATTCCCGGAGAATTGGCGCAAAACAGCCAAATGAAATACATCACTATTTTTGCAGCAATTGGACTGCTTATCATCCTTATCACCTGCTTTAATTACATTAACCTGAGCACCGCCTGTTTTTCTGCAAGAGCCGGAGAGATCAACACACGCAAGGTGGTGGGCGCTAACCGAAAACATTTGATCCAGCAGTTTATGACTGAGGCTTTTTTGAACACAATGATCGCTTTTGTCCTCTCGCTCGTTTTGTTGTATTTTGCTATGCTTTTGATCAATACACTGATAGGGACAGATATTGAACTGGCTCTGTTGCAGAAAGTGAATATCCTCGCGAGCGTCATTGTTCTGGTATGTGTGATCGGTTTTCTTTCTGCGTATTATCCGGCCCTTCATCTGTCCTCATACAGATCCGTTTCTCACTTAAAATCAGGGCGGTTCGCCGGAGATAAAAGGTCAGGATTGTCGCGAAATATTTTGGTTGTCGTTCAATTCGTCATTTCCATAGCGCTTATCGTCTCAGCTGTCACCATTCGCCGCCAGGTCGATTTCATCATGGAGCAAAATCTCGGGCAATTGAAAGATCCTATTGTAACCCTGCCGGTAGTCAGGGAAAATGAAGAGATCAAAGGGAGCATCGATGTTTTTTGTGATGACTTGGAAAAGGAATCCGCCGTCATAGGGGTATCGGTTTCTTCCAGGCTGCCCACAAATATCCGGTCAGGAGATAACGCTGTTTGGGATGGGCAGGAACAGGGCCAGAGAATCCTGTTCCATAATCTGAGAGCTGACTCTAATTTCCTTGACATCTATGATATCCCGCTCATCGAGGGGAGGAATTTCTCCAAAGATTTCCCTTCTGATATGACTCAGGCCTATATTGTCAATGAAACGGCTGTCCAAATGATGAACATGGAAGATCCCATAGGAAAGCGTTTTGGCTACAGCTACAGAGAAGGGAGCATTATCGGAGTGGTGAAAGACTTTCATTTCGTTCCCATGAACCAGCGGATAAAGCCCCTGGCCATTCGATGGGAGCCGCAGGATATGCGCTTTATCTCGATCAAGATCGACGCGCAGCATCTATCCCGGGCGATCCCGCTTATTGAAAAGAAGTGGAAGGAACTGTCGCCCGGTTTTGCTTTTGAATATTCTTTTATTGATGAGGAGGTAGAGGCCCTTTACCGGTCTGAGAGAAGGCTGAACAGAGCCGTCACTCTGTTTACCTATATTGCCTTGTTTTTAGCCAGCCTTGGCCTTTTCGGCCTTGTGATGTTTTCCGTTGAAAAAAGAGTTAAGGAGATCGGGGTGCGAAAGGTGCTGGGTGCAGGGACAATGGATATTGTGGCTCTTCTTTCCAAGGATTTTATCCGTTTGATTCTGCTGGCAAGCCTCATTGCTCTGCCTCTGGCTTATTTCCTCATCAATAAATGGCTGAAGAGTTTTGCCTACAGGGTCGAATTGAGTGTGTGGGTCTTTATCCTTTCCGGTCTGGCTGTTCTGGCGGTTGCTCTGCTTACTGTGAGCTTCCAGACCGTAAAAGCCGCCTCAGCTAATCCCGTGGATTCGATCCGTTATGAGTGAAGAATGACTACATAAGATAAAGATAGTTTCAGAAGACCTGCACCGGCAGTATGATCCGTGAAGGATAGACTGAATTTATCTGGAGAGTAATCTCAGGAACACCTTCTTCAGGACAGCGGTCCTTCATGGCTTTATCATGTCCGGCAACAGCTATCCGGATGGAATGGCCTTTTTTGAAGACATTGGACATCGGAAGCAGGGTTATCCCGAACTTGGTGATCTTCCCCGGGATCAATGGCTCGGCATCTTCTTTTCTAAAGGTATGGTAGATCCCTAAAGGCACAAAAGGCGCCTCTGATGGATCTTTTTCTTTTCTGTGAAGAGCCCGGAGCAGTCCTTCTGTGAGATACGTCACCCTTCCTTCCGGTGATATGTCTTCAAGATAAACATGAAAAGCCCCGTCCTCATGACTGGAGGATAGGTACAAATAGATTGATGGGCTGCCGGTTATCTCAAGGTCGCTTTCAAGAGGTGCTGATGTATACGTCAAAAGCTTTCTGTCTTCTTCCCTGCGGTCTCCGTAATGCACAGCCATTCCCATTTGAGCCATCCATCGGTTTTGATCTCCGGTTGTTGCGGCAAAGTCAACTCTATAGGGATCACTCCCTTCGTTGTTTTGAGGAGGTTTGGTCTGCAGGCTGTGGTTTGGCCCCAAATACCATGTCTGATCTTTTGTTCCCTCCGGCGGCCATGTTTGGGTTTCGTTCCACTGGTTTACTCCATGGGTGAAGTAAAGGATGCGTCTTTCTTCTTTTGGTGCGGTATCGTCTTTCAGGTGCCGATCGAAAAAGTCAAACATTTCCTCGCAGATCTCTTTCGGGGCTGTGGAAAAGCTCGGCCCGTTCTTCTCCTCATACAGGTTAACAATGTTTCTTAAATTATGGCCTGTGGGACCGATAACGACTTTTTGCGGTGTGTTGAAGGTCAAATATTTTTGAAGGACTCCTTTGGCTACCTCTGCATCGAACCACCCTGCTCTTGTATAGGTGCTTACCTGTGCTTTTTCAATTTTTTCCCTGTAACGATACATGGCAACATCTTCTATGGAATAGTCAAAATCAGGCATTTTCTGATCTTTATATTCTATCTGCTCGAGGGTTTCATAGAGATCCTGAGTGTTTCGGTGATCCTGCATGGCCTGCTGAAAAACGGCGAGGTCATTCCCTTTGGGTCTTTGGAGTCCTCTAATAAGAGACCGATAGAAAAGCCTCTTCCAGAAAGGAATTGTCTCCGGCTCGTCGAGCAAGGTCAGGAGACCGGTTGTGTTATCTTGGTCCATAAAACGGATCATTCGAACCCAGGTCTGGATAAATTCGGTCGATCCCAATCCTCCGGGCCGTATAACAGTGTAGGGATCAAAATCAGGTGCGACACAATGCACAGCCTTGAGCGCCGGATTCATGGTGGCGCAGCAGACATCTGCCGTGGTTCCGGAATAGGAACCGCCCATAGCGCCAACATGCTGGTTGGACCACGGCTGCCTGATGATCCAGTCGATAGCCAGATCCATCGCATCGATCTCGTTTGGGGGATATTCAGCAACACGGGGCCCGCTGGACTGGCAGGACCCAGGTGATTGGATCCAAACATAGGCATATCCGTTTTTTAGGAATGGTTCGGCAGATTCAAAATTCATTACAGGCTGCATCCCGTAGGTCTGCATCGCTTTATAAAGCCAGCCGGGATCAAAATTGTTTCCATATCGCGATGTTTGGATCAAAGTGGGAATCGTTTCTCCGGATTGAAGATCTGTGGGAAGCCACACGCTGATCCATATTTTTGTCCGGGAATCCAGGGTCAGATACTGCGTGCTGTTTATTGGGAGGCCCGCAGGATTTTCTTTTTTTGTGTAATCAGGGGTGAATAGGATTCCAATGGCAACGAGCAGAATCAGGACGCTCAACAGGATGCCAAACACTCGTGCCGTCCATTTTAAAATGGAACCGATTATTTTTTTTTGACTCATTTTTTCTCCTTAGAAGCTCGATCGTTGTCTATTATTATTATTTACGGCCTCCGGGAAGTAAAGTTTCGATATTATGAGAAAAAGAGGTGAGGAACAACTTTTCCGTCAACCTTTTTTAAACACAGGCCGTCTTAATAAATGTCCATTCCTGTGTTTGTTTTAAATTGATTGTATTGGAGTGCGGAGATGTTTAAAAACTATATCAAGAGCGCCATCCGTAATTTAAAAAGGCAAAAGGGATATTCCTTGATCAATCTGGCAGGACTTGCCATTGGGATAACCTGTTTTATTTTGATATTCCTGTATGTCCGGTATGAGTTCAGCTTTGACCGGTTTCACGAAAACGCTCAAAACATATACAGAGTGATCGTGAATACGAGCGAGAGCTATATGGGGAAATCCCAGGTCGCCATAACGCCCGCCCCTTTGGCCGTTGCCATGGAGGAGGAGTTTCCTGAAGTATTGAAAGCCGCAAAGGTTGACTCCGAAAGGGCTGTGATGGAGTACGGGGACAAGCGGTTCACAGAGGATCGCATCTACTATGTAGATCCCGATTTTCTGGAGATTTTTAATTTTCCTCTGAAGGCCGGGGATCCTAAAACAGCTCTGAGCGAACCCAACTGTCTCCTTGTCAGCAAAGATATGGCCGAAAAATACTTTGGCCGGGAAAATCCGGTGGGCCGGACGATCCGTGTCGACAGCCGGGATTACCGGATAACAGGCATTCTGGGAAATATTCCCGGCAACACCCATTTCCGCTTTGATTTTTTGGCCTCATTCTCTTCTCTTGTCGATCTCTATGGCAGAGATCGTATTTACCGGTGGAACAGATGGAGCTATCACACGTATGTGCTTCTCCACGGACAGGCCGATCCTGTTTCTCTTGAAAAGGAACTGGTCGGATTTTTAAAGAAAAATTATAGTGAAGATGCCACACAAACACTCCGCCTCCAACATGTGGCGGACATCCATTTCTACACCAAGGCCAATTTTGAGCTCGAGCCGACCGCAGATATCCGCAATGTCTATCTTCTTTCAGCCATCGCCTTTTTTATCCTTCTCATTGCCTGCTTTAATTATATGAATCTGTCTACAGCCAGAGCCACAGCCCGGGCAAAAGAGGTCAGTATGCGGAAGGTCATCGGGGCCAACCGGACACAGCTCATACGGCAGTTCCTTGGCGAATCGGTCCTTTTGTCCTTGATGGCTCTTTTTATTTCCGGGGTGCTGGTTAAGCTTATCCTTCCTTTTTTCCGGATTTTTATGGATAGAAGACTGGAGGCGGCTTTCATCCAAAATGGAAATTTCATAATGAGTTTAATCGGTCTGGCCCTGCTTATCGGCCTTGTTTCCGGAAGTTATCCAGCCCTTGTCCTTTCCTCTTTTCAGCCGGCAGCCGTACTCAAGGGTAAAGGAGGGCGAAGCTCTCGGAGTTCATCTTTTTTCCGCAGCTCGCTGGTGGTCAGCCAATTCGCTATCTCTGCGGCTCTCGTTTTTTGCACCATAGTTGTCTTCAACCAGCTGCACTTCATGAGGAACAAAGAGCTGGGTTTTGTCAAAGACTCTATCGTGACCGTACCGCATCCTGGGACAGCTGCCAATGCCTTCAAAAATGAACTCCGGCAGAGCACACAGATTCTGGATGTTTCCTCCTCAGACTATCTTCCTTACCATATTACGGGAGCCAGCTTTGCAGAGTGGGACGGATACAATTCGGAAGAAAAGCTTCTCGTTTACAGAAACTGGGTGGATAGTGGTTACTTGAGTCTCTATAACATTCCGGTTATCCAGGGAAGAGGATTTTCAGAGGAATACAGCGATAAAGAAGGGAAGGCCTATATTCTCAACCAGGCGGCCGTAAAGGCCATTGGCTGGGATGATCCTATAGGCAAACGGTTTGGATTTGGCGGAGAGGATGAGCAGGGTGTTGTCGTGGGCGTGGTCAAAGACTTCCATTTCACTCCTTTGCATCTCACTATAGGGCCCCTTGCATTAACGCCTAGTTCTGAAAGGCCCAATTGGCTCTCCATTAAGATCAGCTCCCGGAATGTCCCTGATACTTTGGCGTTTATCCAAAGGGCATGGGAGAGGCATTATCCGGAGGAAGACTTTAGCTATACTTTCCTGGATGACCGATTGGACCGGATGTATCGGACAGAACGAAAATTGGCAAAAACATTTTCCATTTATACCTTTATTGCTCTTTTTGTGGCCTGCCTTGGTTTGTTCGGACTGGCTTCCTTCACGACAGTGCAGAGGAGGAAAGAGATCGGTATTCGTAAGGTGCTGGGGGCCACGGAGTGGAACATAACTTTTTTAACTACCAAAAAAATCATGGCCTTAGTGCTGATGTCTAATGCCATTGCCCTTCCTGTTGCCTTTATGGCCATACGGAATTGGCTTCAGAATTTTGCCTACAGGGTGGATATCGGTGTGTGGGTTTTCGCTTTATCTGCTGTATTGTCCCTTGCCATTTCTCTGCTCACGGTTGGCTATCAGACCATCAAAGCCGCCACAGCCAATCCCGTGGATTCGCTGCGGTATGAGTGAGAAATGAAAGCTTGATGGACTGTGATTATCTGTTGTTCTCTCTTTTCTATAGGTTTTTTGTTGACCGGATGTGTTTTTTGTGTTTATGATGGATGATGAAGTCGCTTAGAGGGCTGATATTTAATGGAATTGAGGGAAAATCATAATCAACAGAAAAACCAAATTCTTATCCTTAGAAAAGAAGAATCCGATATGTTTGGAAAGAGGGGATGAATATGCACAAAATTTTGCTTATGGGCATAGTGATTTGTTTTTTATGTTCTGCCCCAATTAATGCGGATTTATTTGACCAGGATTCTGACAAATTGACTTACGGTCAAATATGGGACAAAGACATGAAGTGGGGTCTGATCCTTGAGATAAAAGTAAAAAAGGATCGAAATCGTATTGATGTGCCTAATTTGGATATTCTCAAAGACGGGGCCTATTTTATGGTATTTATCCCCAATAATCCCACTTCAGAAAAGGCTCGATATTGGGCCCTCATTAATGATGATTCGGATCTTGCTAACTACTGCACCTCATATCTTGAGAAACATGGGGGAGAAAGAAAAGTAGGATATTATGCCAACAAACCGTATCTCGGCCTGGCAGCTCCTCATAGTTCCGGCCTCACTACCTTTACATTGCTTCTGGATGCCGCTGGTCATGCAAGATGGAAAACTTGGGCCACATCAGGAACTATGGACAAACTCGTGGAGAGCAGCCGGGGTTCCTTTCACAGGAAGATGGTTGAAAATGTGACTGAAATGAGCATCTGTTCTGATGTCAACAATGCACTGGGAGCTGGTTCGAAACTTTTAATTTATGGAAAATATCAATCCAAAAAGCCCCAGCCATCGATTAAGGAGTTTACTCTGACTGAGGACTGTACAGAGATGAGTATAGGAGGCCTGGATTCTGAAAGAGATGGGGCTTACTGCCTGTATTTTATGCCTAACAATACATTGAAAAGTGAGGTCCAGTACAATCTTTATGTAAATGACGATCGGGATGATCTCAATTATGCCAGTGTGTGGCATGGCGTTAAAAACAATCATGGGCCGGAGGAAGGAGAGGCCTTATTTGAGGAAGGATTAGAGAGAAGTCCAAGAATTGCCTTGGCCGAAGGAAACAGTTCTCTCACCCAACATACCTGGATAACCCGGGATTCCCAGGGACATGTGAGATACTGGAGTGAGGAGGCAAGCGGAAGATATTCCAATATTTATGCTTATGGGGGTTATCATAATAAAGAGGTGGAGAACTTAAACAAGCTGACTATCCGTTCGAATGTTAAGAACGGACTGGCTGCGGGATCCAGATTGATGCTCTACAGCGGGGGCACTCATCCTTATGTCATAGATCCAAGTTCGGTAAAAAGCCGGATATTAGAATACCGCTGGTACAGGGAGATCAAGGTTGTCAGGGATGTCACTGAAGTGAACATTCAAAATCTTGATTTAAAGGCAGCTGGATTTCTCAACATAGATATTATTCCGAATAATCGAACGACAGCTCAAGATCTAGGAGGGCCAGGTCATTACTGGGCTTATGTGAATGGAGACATGAATGACCTTCACTACTGTGATGTTCATTATGATGTTCAAATGGGAGTGCTGTGCGCTATAGGGGGGCATGTACAGCCTTATTATGGATGGGCTTATCCTCAGACTTCTTCCCATCAGCCCGCGTTGTTCATTCAGGATGCCCAAGGCCATATTCGCTCAAGAGGTTATGGAACTTGTCATGTGGCTGGAGGCATGCAGACAGGGAAACAATCTATCTGCGGCCGGGCATTCCATCAAACCCAGGCTGTGAGCAACATGACCAGCCTGAAGATCAGAGCGGATGTGAGCAAAGGGATAGGAGCTGGAA
>Ga0307430_1002005_pt1 | contig 14011 bp, 10 predicted proteins | sample SalMarWE160130MG_FD_202159 | JGI IMG/M metagenome (GOLD analysis project Ga0307430, IMG submission 202159) | Salt marsh sediment microbial communities from the Plum Island Ecosystem LTER, Massachusetts, United States - WE1603-130 | ecosystem: Environmental > Aquatic > Marine > Intertidal zone >... | reverse complement strand
GAGGGATAGTAGTGCCGCAGCAGTTACCACTCTTCGAGGATTACGTGACGCCAGAAACCGAAGGCATAAAGTATGCTGGGTCAAAACTGAAGCTATTACCCTATATTTTGCAATTAGTCAATGAAGTCAGGCCTTACACTATTCTCGATGGCTTTTCGGGCACGACGAGGGTTGCACAGGCTCTCGAACAGTTGGGATATCGAGTCATAGCGAATGATATTGCGATCTGGTCGAAGGTGTTTGGAACATGCTATTTGTTGAACAAGAGACCAAGAAGCTATTACAAAGACTTGATAAGTCACTTGGACTCCTTGCCTGGACGAGATGGGTGGTTCACGAAGAATTATGGCGGATTACCCAATGGAGGTGTTTCTAAACAAGCAGATGGTCTCAAGAAACCTTGGCAGATTCACAATACGAGAAAACTGGATGCCATACGAGAAGAGATTGACAGTGCGGAACTAGATGAATGGGAACGATCTGTAGCATTGACGAGCCTCATCTTGGCACTGGATTCTGTTGATAATACGCTGGGGCACTATGCAGCATATCTGAGAAAATGGTCTGCTCGTTCATTTAATACTATGGTCTTGAAGGTCCCCCAACTCTTTGTACCCGAAACTAGTCATCTGGTTTTCCAGGAAGACATATTCGATTTCCTTGACAAGATAGAAGTTGACTTGGCGTATTTCGACCCTCCTTACGGATCGAATAATGAGAAGATGCCGCCTTCGAGGGTGCGCTACGCCGCTTACTATCATGTTTGGACCACAATCTGCTCGAATGACAAGCCCAAGTTGTTTGGAAAGGCCAAGAGACGTATTGACACGAGAGATAAAGTAGCAGCTTCTATATTCGAGGAGTATCGCCGCAATGAAGAAACCGGCAGATTCATAGCCGTAGAAGCAATTGAGCGGCTATTGGAAAGTGTAAGAGCCAAGCATATCATCCTTTCCTATAGCTCCGGTGGAAGAGCAACCGCTCAAAGCCTTGATCAGGCCATTTCAAAATGTGGAAAGATCAGAAAAGTTGTAGAAGTTGATTACAAGAAGAACGTGATGGCCGGGATGACCTGGACAAATGAATGGGTCAGAGACGCCGAGAAGCCTCACAAAGAGTTTCTTTTCCTAATCGAGAAATAGCAAAGCCTAGCCAGCAGTCACAGCCGACCAATAGATCACGTTTCACGAATCACGCTCCACGTTCTTCCATTTCTCCAATCGTTCGATGATTTCCTTCTCGTACCCGTGCCCCTTTGGCTGGAACCACCCACCCTCAATCCCCTCCGGCATGTAGCGCTGCTCCACCCATCCCTCGGAGTAGGCGTGAGGGTATTTGTACCCCTCGTGCTCGCCCAACGTCTTTTTGTAGTGCTCGCGCAAGTTGCCGCTAAAGACCTCGCTCTTATCGCGCAGATAGACGGGCACCGGCCCTGCTCCGTGCTCCTCAATCTCCCCCAATGCCCCCCAGTAAGCGCCCACCGCGTTGGACTTGGGCGCAGTGGCCAGGTAGAGCGTCGCCATCGCCAGGTGATACTGCCCCTCCGGCATCCCCACCCACTCGAACGCCTGGGCGCAGGCGTTGACGACCACCACACCGTTGGGGTCGGCCAGCCCGATGTCCTCCGCCGCCAGGATGTAGAGCCGCCGCAGGATGAAGCGTGGGTCCTCGCCGGCGGCGACCATCTTGGCCAGCCAGTAGAGCGCCGCGTCGGGGTCGCTGCCGCGCACCGACTTGATGAAGGCGGAGATGGTGTCGTAGTGGGCATCGCCCGTCTTATCGTAGCGCAGCGCGCGCTGCTGGATCGAGTCCTCGGCCACGGACAGAGTGACGTGGATCGCGCCATCGACGGGGGCGGTGCTCTCCACGGCCAGCTCCAGCGCGTTGAGCGCAGAGCGGGCATCGCCGCCAGCGACGCGCACCAAGTGAGCCAGCGCATCGTCGTCGAGCTGCACGTTGCGCCCGCCGTAGCCGCGCTCGGAATCGGACAGGGCGCGGCGCAGAATCGTCACCACCCCGTCGTCAGCCAGCGACTTGAACTGGAACACGCGAGAGCGGGAGACCAAAGGAGCGATGACTTCAAAGTAGGGGTTCTCGGTCGTCGCGCCGATGAGCACGACGGTGCCGTTCTCAACGTGGGGCAACAGTGCATCCTGCTGGGCTCGGTTCCAGCGGTGGATCTCGTCCACAAGCAGGATGGTGCGTCGGCCATGCATTCCCAGCTGATTTTCAGCTTCTTTGATTATGCGTCGGAGATCGGCCACGCCCGCTAGCACGGCGCTGAGAGTCTCGAAATGCCTTTCGGTCGAGTTGGCGATGATCATCGCGAGCGCTGTCTTGCCGACACCTGGCGGCCCCCAGAAGATCAACGAGGAGAAGAGACGGTCGGCTTTGATGGCGCGGTGCAGCAACCGCCCCTCCCCAACGATGTGCTCTTGGCCGACGAATTCGTCCAAAGTGCGAGGGCGCATACGAGCCGCCAGCGGGGCCTCACGACGGAGTTGTTCTCGGCGTCTATGCTCGAACAGGTCTTCCATATTCAACTAAACTCACTTTCAGTACAAGATGTCGTGTAGGACAGGCTTCCTCGCCTGTCCAGCCGGCAGCCTGCGTACTCATTTTAGTCCAAGTACAGCGATGCACAGACCGGAACTGAAAGACGAGATGAAGCGACTGAGTGACCGATCCCTCTCACCTTCCCTTTGGGGTAACCCTCAGTATACATCGGCGAGAGGGATGAGGCAAATCGCCTCGGCTAACCAGGCCAACAATTGATCCTATGAGAAGCCTTTCCGATTCACCACACCACTCATTCCGTCAGATTTGACCGCACACGTTCGATGTGCCTCACGGGCGACTGGTAACCAATGGCGGAATGTCGCCGTTCTGTGTCGTAGTACTGCACCCGCTCATCCACGACCGCCGTCAGTCCTGCCAGGCTTTGGGCGTCCAGGAACAACGAGCGGTTTTCTTCCTTGAACCGCCCAATGAGGGATTCCATGGCCGCGTTGTCCTTGGCTCCTTCCAATGCATACAACGGCCGTGCACCATCTTTCAGGAGCAATTGTCCCGTCCAATCGTAGCTGGTGAAGACAGCATCGGATGTCGTCTATCCGCCTGGTCGTGGTGGACGATCATTCCAGCGCGTGGGATGTCATACTCCCGAAAAGTCTCCCTGTCTCGCTCCCAGGCATCGAGAGCCAAAGCCGTATTAGCGCTCTCGCCGACGGCCCAGCCGTAAGCCATCTTGCAGACGTGTCCGACGATCGGGATCAAGTGAGCCTCTCGTGCCTCACCAGCGAACAGAAGTTCGGTGAAATCAGTGCAGGCGACCGTTCGGCTGAGCTCACGTCGAAGCCTCGAACAACTGATTTGCTCGAGTTGTGCCACCAGATTGACCCGCCCGCCAGCAGTGCTGATGACCCGGCGAACACCACTTGGCTTCGGTGTAGAAAGCGGCAACTGTGCACCAAGCCCTTCACGACCTGACCCAACGCCTGTTCTCGCGACCGTGAGACATCACTGCAGCACACCACAGCCTAGACGGTGGTCCCCGGCCCCCTCTCGGCGGATCAGAGTCGTCTTGGGCTTCAATGGCAAATGTGCTCGGCCCATAAGCGAAACAGCGCACATCGAAGCCTTGGTCTGGCTGCGCCACCCGGCTCGCTCCTACACGCTGCGCAGCCTGCCGGGGCCACCCCCCGGCCGACTACGAAGCCGCCGAATGGCACAGAGTGTGTGATGCTGCTGCCTGAGTTTCGTGAGGGACTGCGCCATAGCCACTTGGGTTTCTCTGCCTAGTGAAGGACAGATGCCTGACCATTTTGGACATTTGTCCTATCCATATATGGACAACAGACCCATTGAACCGGCTGGTAAAATGTGCTACAATTCTTCACTGAGGCCACCGCCTCAGTCTTTCCATCGTACACGATTCAAGACGCACGTTCCAACCTAGAGCTGCCAGACGGCAACCCCGAAAGTTCGGGTTTCACAGAGGCCCCCCGCCCCGAGCCCCCAGAGGGCCAGTGGCAACCAAGCGACCAAGAGGCCCCGAAGGTCAATCTTCGGGGTCTTTTTTTGTTTGTGCCGTATCGATATATGGACACGACGCACAACCTCCCTCAAGAGCTACAAGGAGCCGTGCAGGCCGAGGCTGAGGCCCACGGCTTCGACGAGGCCGCCACGCGCTGGCTGGCCCTCCTGCTCCAGGATGACGCTACCCTCCCCGCCCCAACCGCCGGGGCGATGGTGGCTCGCGTGCGCGAGCTGCCCATCGGGGCCGACCTGGCGACGCTCGACGTCGCCCTGCGAAAGCTAGGCAGGTGTGATCCGGCCAGGCTGACCACCAGCGAGCGGCGTGTGACCGCCATGCTCCTGCGAGACCTGGCGTCCCAGGCCCACGCGCTGGTGGCCACTATCACGGGAAATGGCTGCGCCATTTCCTATGACAAGGAGGCTCAATCGTGAAATTCCGCATCTGGAAATCACTGACTTTCTTCATCGGGCTGGTTCTCTTCATCGCCGGATGCCGTTTATCCGCGCCTTCGGCGTGATCCTGGTGGCGGGCAGCATCTTCAACCCGCCGCCGTACCGCATCGGATGCTTTTTATCCGCGTCATCGCCCTTGAGAGCATCCCGCCCTACACGACCCTCACCCGCGACATGCTGGCCGTGGACGAACAGACCATGCACCAGCGGGTGGCCTCGCGCCTGGTGCACGAGTCGGAGATCGAGCACTACCTGGGCGGCATGGTGATCGAGACCATCCACGCCGGGGAACCGCTGCGACGCAACGCCGTGGTGACGGCGGACAACCCGGCCGCGGTGCGCCGCCTCTCCCTGGCGCTGACCGACCCCGATATGATCGCGGCGGTGATCCCGGTCAGTGCCAGCGGCAGTAATGCCGCCATCATCCCCGACAACGTGTCGGCGGGCGACTACGTCAACGTCACGATGGGACTGGCGGGCAGCGTCAGCTCGATGGCGTCGTCCGCAGGCAGCGCATCGCAGTGGGGCGCGCCGCCGAGCCTGACCACGCCAACGCCGACGCCAGCGCTGACCTCCACACTGCCGCCCACCGCCACGCTCCCGGTGTCTCCCAGCCCGCTGCCGTTGAACGGGAAGGTACCGGAGCCTGCACTGAGCGTAGTCGAAGCGGTAGCCCCGCCGCTGGACAAGATCGTGCTGCCCCACGTGGACGCACCGCAGGTGCGCGTGATCGACGTGGCGCGCGAGAGGGTGCCCAACCCCAACTACGGGATGACGTTTGGGCAGGAGGGCGCGCAGGAGCCGCCCTTCCTGGAGGGGAATCTGGAATCAATCACCCTCCTGGTCCCCAAGGCAGCGGAGGAGTTGCTGTACTTTGCCGTGGACAACGGCACGTTGCACATCTCGGTCGTCCCGCACGCGGCGGTGCTGGAGGGCGCGTCGCCCAGCACGGGCGTGCTGTGGGAGGACGCGGATGGGTACATCCGGCGTGCGCTTCTTCCAGGAGGAGCGGTTGCACGCGCTGGGCGTGGTCACCGACACTACCACATCCACCATATCACCTATCTCCCAGACGACGGCGATCACCGGAACACCGGCACTGCCGGTACTGGCGACGCCTGTCCCGGCTCCAGGAGCCGAGGAAGGGGCGCTGCCCACGCCCACGGCTGGAACCAGCGTCCCGTCGAATGGCGGGACCGCCAGCCTGGGTAGCCTCTCCGACTACCTGGTACCGTTGTGCATCGGCGGTGGGCTGGTGATCGGTCTGGGGGCAGCAGGGTACGCCCTGATGCGGCGACGCAAGGAGCAAAGCCGATGAAGGTCAGGGAAGCGTTGACCGCGCCGGGCTCGGATCAAACGCTGCGCGTGCTCCTGGCCCTCGACCTGGGGGGCGTGTCCGATCTGCAACTCCTGATGGGCGAGTTGCAGCCGGGCAACCCACATCACCTGGAGATCGCCGGGGTGGCCCGCGAGGGCACGCTGGTCTACGCCGACGCGGTGGAGAAGGAGGCTGACGTGGTCTTGCTCTCCCCCACCATCCCCGGATACAGCCCCGAGGTGATCCAGCGGCTGTACCACCACGAGAGGCAGCCCATCCTCACCGTGGCCCTGGTACCCGCCGTGGGCGACGCGGATGCGGGGCATCCGTTAGCGGTGGCGGCGGACGCAAGGCGTCCGAAGGAGAAGGCCGGGGCGGTGGGCCACCTGACCACGCCTCTCTCCCCCGAGTAGGGGGCGACCACTCGTGTCGCCCCTACCCGCCTGGCGGCGATGCTGCCCGGCAACCAGAGGTTGCACGCGGTGCGCGATGTCTACGCCCACCGTTCCTCCGACAGCTACATCCCGCGCCTCTCGGCCGAGGTGGCGCAGATCGTGGACCGGGGCGGCTGGCGGCGGCAGACGGTGGGCTTCTGGGCGCCCTCCGGAGGTGTGGGCAAGACCACCCTCTCGGTCAACGTGGCCGCCTCCCTGGGCGTGATCGCCAACAAGCGCACGCTGCTGGTGGACACGGATATGAACAAGGGGGACGCCCACCTGCTGCTGGATCTGCAGGGGGAGGAAAAGAACATCTACGCCCTGGCCAAGCAACTGACCACCTTCGGCGGCCTGTCGGCGGTGGACGTGAAGCGCTTCCTGACCCCCTACCGGCAGAGCAACCTGGCGGTGCTGATCGGCATCCCCCAGACCTGGATGGCCTCCGACGCTTGCCTGACCGGGGAGCAGGGGATGCGCTTCGTCAAGCGGCTGCTGGAGCTGAGCGAACCGGCCTACGACTTTATCGTCTTCGACCTGGGCCAGACGTACAACCACCCCGTGCACCTGACGGTGCTACAGCACGTCGACCTGGTCTTCCTGGTGGTCAACTCGACGGTGACCTCGCTCTACGCCGGGCACAAGGCGCTGGGGGCGCTGCGCCAGGCGGGCCTGCTGGAAGGCGACCGGCTGCGGGTGGTGGTGAACAAGTACCACCCACGCCACGGCATCTCGCGGCGCGAGGTACAGGATGCCCTCGAAGGACTGCCCACCTTCGCCGAGATCGCCGCCGACGAGAACCAGGAGGTGACGATGGCCTTGAACGACGGGGAGCCGCTGATCCTGGCCGACGGCAAGTGCCGGGTGGCCCAGGACATCCTGCAGCTGAGCGCGGCCCTCTACCCGCCCCTGGCCGACATCCGCCGTCTGCAGGGAGGCAAGCAAAGCGGCTTGCTGGGGAAGCTATTCGGAGGATAGACAACTATGGAACGATTGGCATTGGGACAGGGGGGCGAGGTGGATCTGGTGGGCCAGATGGTGCACCAGGCGGCCATGCGCACAGCAGCCGAAACGGGGTGCTCCCCCTTCGAGGTAGTGCTGGAGGCGGTGCGCGAGCGGGTCACGGCGCTCCTGACCCCGGCGCAATTGGAGAAGCCGGGACCGGCCGAGCGGCAGGCGCTGCGGCAGGCAGTGGTGGAGGAGATCGCCCGCTACAACCAGGCCGCCCCGGTGCACGGCCGGGCGACCTTCGACGAGCCTGCCGACGTGGTGGCGGAGCGGGTGCTGGACGAGATCCTGGGCCTGGGGCCGCTGGAGACGCTCCTGGCCGACGACCGACTGGAGGACATCTACATCCTGGGGCCACACGAGGTGGTCGTGGTCACGGCGGACGGACAGCGACGCTCTGTAGGGCTGGACTTTGGCGACCGAGAACGGCTGATGAACCTGGCGCGGCGGGCGCTGGCCCAGGACGGCAAGCGGGTGGATTTCGCCCGGCCCTTCGCCGACGCCCGGCTGCGGGACGGCTCCCGCTTCCACATCAGCATCTACCCCTGCGCCGAGCCGTGGCCGCAGATCGTCATCCGCCGCCATCGCAAGTTGTTCTCCCCCGGCGAGGATCGGCTGGCGCGCCTGATCGGCCTGGGCACGCTAACGCCGCAAGCGACCTTGCTGCTGAGAGCGGCGGTAGGGGCGCGCGTGTCGGTCCTGGTGACCGGCGCCACGGCGGCGGGCAAGACGACGCTGATCAACGCCCTGGCGGGGGAACTCGACCCGCTGGACGCGGTGGTGTGCATCGAGGACACGCGCGAGCTGGATTTTCCGGGGCGAAACGTCAACTACCTGGTCACCCGCCCGCCCACGCCTGAGGGAGAGGGGGCGGTCACGCAGCGGTATCTCGTACAGCAGTCTTTGCGCAAGCGGCCCGACTGGATCGTGCTGGGCGAGGCGCGCGGGGCGGAGGCGTGGGACTTTGCCCAGGCGGGCAACACAGGCCACGCCATCCTGGGCAGCGTGCACGCCAACAGCGCCCGCGACGGGATCGAGCGCTACCGCGACCTGTGCCTGGAGGCGGGCGAGAACTTGCGCGAGCACGTGGTGCTGCGCGGCGTGGTGCGCGCCTTCCGCCTGGTGGTGTACGTGGAGATGGACACGCGGCTGCGGCGGCGCGTGGTCAGGACCATCACCGAGGTGACGGGCAACGTCACGGAGGGCAACGTGCCGGTGCTGCAGGAGCTGTTCGTGTGGGAGGAGGAGCAGTTGCGCCCGACGGGCTCCCGCCCCTACCCGCTGTTGGAGAAGCTGCTGGACACTATCGGTGGATACGACCACGTGCTCAATTCCGGCGTGGAGCGCCGGGGTTAAGCCAAGGAAAAAGCCGCGCAAGCGCAGCTTTTTTCCGCCTACACGGGGACGGCATCCCGCCGAACTGGCTGCAGGAGGCGCAGCGATGGATGAGTTGAGACAGAACGGGCTATACGTTCCGCAGGTGGAACGCATCAGGTTATCATTGGAGACGCGACTATGGATCTCTTGAGCCAGCTATTCTACGGCCCCAACGTGGCGCTGGCGCTGCTGGGCGGCGCGGGGGTGCTGACCATGTTCCTGGCCCTCTTCGCCTCCGCTCCGGCGGCGCAGGTGGGGCGCAAGGTGTCGGGTGAGGGGCAGCGCCGGACGTCGCTCCAGCACATGATCGAGCAGGCCAACATGCCCGTCACCGCCGGCGAGTTCCTGCGCACCGGCGCGATCCTGGCCGTGGCGACGGCGGTCCTGGGCTACGTGCTGCTCAGGACCATCACAGGCGTCGCCCTGGGAGCGCTGATCGGCCCGCTGGCCTACTGGGGTTACTTGGGGGCCAAGCGGGACAAGACGCGCCGGGCCTACCAGGAGGCGCTGGCGCGGGTGGCGACGATCCTGCGCGACGTCATCGGGCGCGGGGGCAGCTTGCGGGAGGCCATCGGGGCCGTGGCCCAGCGCGGGCCGGCCGTGGCGCAGGCGGACTTCCAGGAGACCAACGCGGCGCTGGCGTCAGGCGAGGCGCTGGAAAAGGCCCTGGAGCCCCTGGGGGAACGGCGGCGCGACCCCGTCCTGGGGATGCTGCTGGAGATCCTGCTGGTGCACCGGGAGCACGGCGGTGGGGTAAAGTCAGTGCTGGACCGGCTGGCATCGGCGGCGCGGCGGCGGGCCAACGTGCGCAAGCGCATCCTGGCCGAGCAGGCCCAGTTGCGCTGGGAGGCGCGCATCGTCAGCATCGCGCCGTTCATCATGCTGGCCATCTTCCGTTTCTCCGCGCCAGGCCTGGTGTCGCCCTACTACGCCACCACCTCGGGCGAAATCACGGTGCTGCTGGCCGGGCTGATCAGCATCGCCTCCTACGTTCTGGTGATGCGGGTGGGCAACCGCCCGCTGCAGATCGTGGAGTCGGCGTTCGTGACCTCGGAACCGGGCACCGGCGGCAACCAACCTGTATCCCGGCCACAACCCACACCTCATTCCGGCCTGGCCGGAGAAGGGAGGACGGCGTGAACCTGTTTACTATACTGCAGGACAGGAAGCATCAAGGAATGCCAGATGGCTCTGCAATTGAGAGGTTGAAGATACTATTGCAGAGTGTGTATTTGCTATCCTCGATCAATGGTTGCCCCTTGAACGGCCATTGGTTTCAACCAAGATAGTGCCGACAACTGGTAACGCTATCTGCCAAAATCATTCCGCACTATCTCTCCTGTCGCTGAATCAACGAAAACGACCCGCGCTTTGGTTAAGCCGCTGGCAGGCGAATAGGCCAACTCCCACGACAGTGGAATGGCCTTCCCAGCAGCACCATCATAGGCGTTCGTCCTGATCTTTTCCACGACAGCAGTCGTATCTACGCCGTTCTCCAGCGCGATCTCCACCGCTTCATCCGAATCGATCATTTCCAATGGCAATCTCTTTGCGCTACTCATAGGTATCTCATAGCCAGATATTCCATCAATGCCCACCACGATTTCTTCACCTTGGAGAGCAACCACTGTCGCCTTCTGGTTGGCAGGGGAGAAGACGCTGAATCCCCAGTGCGGCGAAGTGCCATCATTGAGGTAGGCTCCCTGTTGGGGGTCACGAGTGGCCGATATGGCGAACACAAACGCGTCCTCGTGCCACTCCGCCATTGCTGGTTTGATGTGTTCATAAGCTTCCAGCGCTGTCCAATGTCGAAGCACCGTGGGTGTAGGAGGTGCGGCCTTTCCCGAACAACAACCGGCTAGCATTATTGCCGCGATCAATATTGGAAATATACACGTCTTGCCCATCTCTCACTTCTGCCGATACACAGCCATTGCCGAACATGCACCACCGCACCGGCAACCAATGACGCTACCTGCCAAAATCATTCCGCACTATTTCCCCCGTCAACACATTGACAAAGACACGGCGTGCCTTGGTTGCCCCGCCAGCAGGTGGATAGGCAAGTTCCCATGACAATGGAATGGCCTTTCCAGCAGCGCCATCGTAGTTGTTCGTATAGATCGCATCTAGAGTAGCGGTCGCATCTGGGCCATTCCTCAATGCAATCTGTACTGCTTCATCCGAATCGATCATCTCTTCCAATGGCAACCTCTCCGCACCGCTCATAGGCACCTCGTAGCCCGCTCTCCCGTCAATGCCCACTACGATTTCTTCACCTCGAAGAGCCACCACTGTCGCCTTCTGGTTGACAGGGGAAAAGACACTGAATCCCCAGTGCGGCGACGTACCATCATTGAGGTAGGCTCCCTGTTGAGGGTCACGAGTGGCTGATATGGCAAACACAAACGCGTCCTCGTGCCACTCCACCATTACCGGCTTGATGTGTTCATAAGCTTCCAGCGCCGTCCAACGTCGAAGCACTGTGGGTGTAGAAGATGGAGTAGCCTTTTCCGAGCAACAACCGGCTAGCATTATTGCCGCGATCAATATTGGAAATATACACGTCTTGCCCATCTCTCACCTCTCCCAGTGCACGATCACCGGCGAGCGAGCGACTCTATACCGATTGCAGCTCGGGTAAAGCACGATACGCCGTTTAGGCAAAGTCATAGGACACCTCTGCGGGGCCAATTATGACATCTGAGATCCACGTGTTGCCGTCGTAGGTGCATCGCACTTTGTGCTGGGCACCCGGCAAGACCTCAAATATCACTCTCCCATCGGTTCCTGTCCTGGCGTACGCCACATAACCACTGTCGGCCTTCAACAGGTCGACGCGCTGGTTGACCAGATCGACGTCGTTTGCAGTGACGTGCACCGTCAACGCCACCGTCTGTACGTCGAGTTGCGTATCGGCGTCGACGGTGGTCACGCCGGTGGCGTGCTTTCCGCCATGGTAATCGATTTCCAATTTCATCTGTGCCCCCGGCACGACCTCGAAGGAAGCGATACCGTCGCTCCCCGTCTTGGTGTACGTGACGTAGGCATCGTTGGCCTTGCGCAGGTTGACCCGCGCGTTCTCAATCGGCTGTCCTGTGCTGTCAATCAGGCGTAGGCTGAAGGCCATTGTTTGCACCTCTAGCTGCGTGTTGTCCGTCACCGTCGTCACCGGTGTGGCATACTTGGCCCCGTGATGATCGACTTCCAACTTCATCTGGGTGCCGGGCACCACTTCTAAGGAGGCAATGCCGTCGGCATCTGTCTTGACATAGGTGATATACGCATCGTTGGCCTTGCGCAGGTTGACGCGCGCGTTCTCAATCGGCTGTCCTGTGCTGTCGATCAAGTGCAGGCTCAAGGCCTTTGTCTGTACCGGAATCTCGACGTAGCCATCCACCACCACGGGATCAGTCATGTAGCTCGCCCCATGATAGTCCAGCTCCAGCCGCATCTCTGCCCCCGGCACCACTTCGAAGAACGCGATCCCGCCAGCATCCGTCTTGGTGTACGTGACATAGCCGCCGGTAGTGTTCCTCAGGTTGACCCGCGCGTCCTTAATCGGCTGTCCCACGCTGTCGGTGACCTTCATCGCCAGACCCTGTGTCTGTACCTCGACCACGACGTCGAACTCGACGGGGACCACCGTGTTCTCCGTCACTTCAATCGGGTCCGTGACATACGTATCTCCGTGGTAGTCCACCTCCAGCACCATCACAACGTGTGGCACGACTTCAAATCCACCGTACCCGTCGGCATCGGTTTTGACGTAGGTCACATAGGCTCCATTCGCCTTCCTGAGGTTCACCCGTGCGTTCTCAATAGGCTGGCCCTCCGTGTTGGTGAGGTGCACGCCAAACAGCAGCGTCTGCACCTCCAGTTGGGTATCTCCCGTGACCGTCGTCACCGGCGTGGCATACTTGGCCCCGTGATAGTCGACCTCCAGCTTCATCTGGGCATCGGGAACCACTTCGAAGGAAGCAATCCCGTCGGCACCTGTCTTGACGTAGGTGACGTACCCGCTGTTCGATTTGCGTAGGTTCACCCGCGCATTCTCTATCGGCTGCCCTGTACTATCGATCACTCGCAGGCTGAATGCTCTCGTTTGCACCGTCTCCGGGGCGTGGGAAGTGGACGGGCCTGTGGCATACGTAGCCCCGTGATAGTTCACCTCCAGCTTCAGGTCCCCGCCAGGCACCACGTCGAAGGAGGCCCAACCGTCACCATCCGTCTTGACGTAAGTGACATACCCATTGTTGGCCTTGCGCAAATTGACCCGCGCGTTCTCGATGGGATTGTTGCTGCTGTCTACCAGGTGCAGCCTAAAGGCCTCGGCACCCAGTATCACGTCCACGTTGGCCGTGTTGGCCTCAGACAGCCATTTCGCACCGTGATAGTCGACCTCCAGCTTCATCTGTGCCTCGGGCACGACCTGGAAGGCCGCCACGCCTTCGGCGTCGGTCTTGACGTAGGTGACGTAGCCGTCGTTCGACTTGCGCAGATTCACCCGCGCGTTCTCGATCGGTGCGCAGTCACTGCCGATGAGCTGCAGCCGGTATTCCCGCGTCTGCACGACCGCGCCGGTGTCGTAGCTGCCTACCGCAGTGGTATACTTTCCGCCGTGATAGTCCACCTCGAACAAGCCCGGCACGGCACTGCCGTCATAGTCGCTAAAGTCGACCACGCCGTTCGCATCTGTCTTCTTATAGGTAATGTAACCGCCGTTGGCTTTACGCAGGTTGACGCGGGCGTCGGCTATCGGATTGCAGTCGCTGTCGACCAGCGTGAGTTTGCCTGGTTCAGGGTTGACGCCGGTGCAGATCGGGGTGTAGCCAGAGTCCACGTAGGTCACCGGTCCGGCCAGGCTGGGGCAGATCAGGTCCGGTACGGTGCCCACCGTGATGTAATGTGGCCTGGTTTTCACATATGTAGAGATACCAACGGTGGTAGTCAAGGTAACGGTATAAGAGCCAGGCTCAGTATAAACATGGAGAGGATTGGTTTCGGTGATAACTGGACTACCATCTCCAAAATCCCATCGCCAACTTTCCACCCATCCCCACGGACTTGAGAGATCAGTAAAGCTCACTGTTAGCGGGGTCGTACCCGTTAATGGCGCTGCCGAAAAATCGGCCGCATGCGGTATGTAGAAAGTAACATACTCACGCGCAGTCCCTTTGTCACTCGTCGCTTCCACTACAAGGACGTACTTTCCACCTCTTGTCTCTGCATACTCCCATGTGTAATGACGCTCCACTACCGTACTCGCCGGAATAACGAGCGACTCTGTCGCCTGGAACGGTTGGAAACCTAAAAGATCGGCAACTGTCGTCAGAGTTATGTGGAGACTCTCATCGATCTGTAGATTATGTGCCTGAATGGT
>Ga0307430_1002004_pt1 | contig 14027 bp, 9 predicted proteins | sample SalMarWE160130MG_FD_202159 | JGI IMG/M metagenome (GOLD analysis project Ga0307430, IMG submission 202159) | Salt marsh sediment microbial communities from the Plum Island Ecosystem LTER, Massachusetts, United States - WE1603-130 | ecosystem: Environmental > Aquatic > Marine > Intertidal zone >... | reverse complement strand
ACTTCGGCACTTGGATTTGTGCAAGGCGAAGTTATACAGGCGTTCTATCTTCAGCCAGCCGCTGCTTTTTTCTGCTGTACTTTGGTTGTTGTGGCGATTCTGGCTTTGCTCACCGCAGTTTTCGGAGTGTATTTCAGATTGATCGAGCGTTTCTTTACTGAGGTTAAGATCCGACATATTGTTTTGGCTGTGATTATCATTATCTTGGCCGGCTGGGCGGTGACGATGTCGCGAGCATTGGCCGCAGCGGGTTAATAGATAAGAGATGACAAAGACTTGACGTGGAAACAGAAGCAGAAGACAGTGGACAAAAGAAGAGAGAATTGCCAAAATTTTATCTCTTTCCTCTTGACTTTTGGAGCATACCTACTATCCTGCGAATGAGAAGGCAACCTGGAATGCCTGATGTCATATGGAGTTGGCTGAGAAATTAAGGATGGGGATAGATGACATTCCATATGGAATCAGGCGAAGAAGGTTCAATTGCGAAATCCTGCCAATCCGAGGGATATGAACAAACATTTGCAGGTCTTGTTGATAAGTATTTGACCTACATTCTTTCTGGACGAAATATTCCTTCATTTGTTGTATTCTTGGTGATGGGATGGGTTTTTGTTCAAGATAATAGAGCAGGTAGACTTCAGGATTGGCATGACATTTTTTGGACTGCACAAAAATGTCTGTTTTTTGTGTTGCTTTACTTGGTTTTGCAGTTAATCCGCTTCGTTTCCCAATCGTTCAGTAAATAACATATCTGACTATAATGTACGCGGTTTCCGGTATTTTCTGTAACTTATGGGTTGGCATGAAAATTCGCAGAGGGGGAAAGCCCGCGTGAAACATGTTGGAAGCCCCCCAGATAAATCTGGGGGCTAAATATTTGGCCTTGATGGGGGTATGTTATCCGCGCTTGATATTTTTGCAGGTCCGGCTACAATGTGCGCACAGAACGTCAGATGTGGATATTTTTGGAGGCTAAGTATGATCAAAGTTCTTATCACTGACAAACTCGCACAGGAAGGTATCGACCTGCTCAATTCAATGGATGGTGTCGAGGCTGTTGTTAAGACCGGAATAGGCGAAGATGAGCTCGCGCAAATTATTGGCGAGCACGACGGCTTAATCGTCCGAAGCGGAACAAAAGTCACATCAAAAGTCTTAGCTAATCCCGGCAAGCTAAAGGCAATAGCCCGCGCGGGCGTCGGCGTGGATAACATCGATATTCCTGAAGCAACAAGAAAAGGCATCCTCGTTATGAATACGCCTGGCGGCAATACGCTAAGTGCCGCTGAACATACGATGGCTTTGATACTGGCGATGAGCCGAAATGTCGTGCCGGCCTGTGATAGTCTAAAAAGCGGTGCCTGGGACCGAAAAAAATATATGGGCAACCAGCTAAACAACAAAGTGCTTGGCTTGATAGGCCTGGGCAGGATAGGAATGGCTGTAGCCAAAATGGCAACAGGCTTCAATATGAAGGTGCTCGGCTATGACCCAATTGCTGCACCTGCTGAGGCGGAAAAACTCGGCGTTGAGGTGACAGACGACCTCGAAAGAATCTTTAAGGAAGCAGACTATATCAGCGTGCACGTGCCGAGGAATGAACAGACGCTGAATATGATAAGTACAGAACAGATAAATATGATGAAACCCACGGTGCGGCTAATCAATTGTGCTCGCGGTGGCATAATCAGTGAAGATGCGCTTTATAACGCGCTTGCGGAAAAGCGCATAGCCGGTGCAGCTCTGGATGTCTTTCCGAAAGAACCGCCGGAGAACGACCGCTTTAAGGAGTTTGAAAGTTGTCTTGTAACGCCACATTTAGGTGCCAGCACAGAAGAAGCCCAAATTGAGGTTGCGGTCGAAGCTGCTCAAATTCTTGTTGACGCTATCAAAGGCGGCCCGGTCCGAAATGCCGTCAATGCGCCATCCGTAGTCGGGGCCGTGCCAATAATTGTTAACCAGTATGGCAAGCTCGCTCGGCGAATTGGCATGCTTCTTAGCACGATTGCGCCCGGAAATATTAAGGAGTTGCACGTGCAGTATCGTGGGACGATTGCCGATATGGCGGTCGGTTCAGTGACAGTTAATTTCGCAATCGGCTTGTTGCAGAAGCATTTTGATATGCCTTTGAATTTTGTCAACACCCCTGTTCTTGCCAAGGAACGAGGCATAAGCTTCGATGAAACAAAAAACCCTGAGGCTAAAAACGTCGCAGCAAGTTTCAGCGCAAAGGTCGTGACCAATAAAGTGACTCGAACCGTGACCGGCTCTGTTTTCGGCGAGACGCTGCTGCGTATTATTGAGATCGACGGCTTTAACATAGAAATGACGCCACAAGGTCCCGTTCTCGTTATCTTCAACGATGACAGGCCAGGTGTTATTGGTGCCGTTGGGACTGTCTGCGGCAAGCACCGTATAAACATCTGTACTATGGGCGTCGGACAGAAATCGGCAGACCAAAAGGCCATCCTGGCTGTCAGCTTGGATAAGGAACCTGATGCGGAGGTTGTGAGCGAGCTTGGAAAGCTTGACTTCGTAAACGAGATTTACGTCTGCACCTTGGAATAATTCTCGTGATGCGTAATACGCAGTATGACATACGCGATACGGTTTTAGCATGTCTGAAGAATTGATAATTAGTGTAAGTGGAGTTAGAGGTATCATCGGTCAGAACCTCACTGCCTCCATTGCGGCTGAGTATGGCAGTACCTTCGGGACTTTTCTGAAAAAAAGATGCGCCGATAATGCAGGCAGATTGTCGGTCTGCATCGGCAGGGATTCAAGGCCGAGTGGACAGATGCTTCAGTCAGCTGTTTGTGCCGGATTGTGTGCGACCGGTATGAATGTTATTGATCTGGGTATTGCGACCACGCCTGGCGTAAGCGTTATGGTGAGGGAGCTGGGCTGTGTTGGTGGCGTGATTATTACAGCTTCACATAATCCGATTCAGTATAACGGGATAAAGATGTTGCTCAGCAGTGGGATTGCTCCATCGGATGATGACGCTGGGCGTATAAAGAGGCTCTTCCTTGATAAGCAATTTAGCCTTGTGGCTTCACACAATTGTGGCCGGGCGAAGTCTAATGCACAAACCGACAATGTACATATCGCGAAGGTGCTGGCGATTACTAACAAAAATGAGATCATGGCAAAAAAGTTCAAGGTTGTCCTGGACAGTGTTAATGGAGCGGGGGGGCGAGTTACTAAGAAGCTGCTTAGCGAGTTTGGTTGTGACGTTTTTGCGATAAATGATGAGCCTACGGGCTTGTTTGCGCACGAGCCTGAGCCGACTGCTGAAAATCTGAAAGATCTCTGTGAAGCAGTGAAAGCTGAAGGTGCTGATATTGGCTTTGGCCAGGACCCTGATGCGGATCGAGTTGCTGTTGTTGATGAGACCGGGACTTATATCAGCGAAGAATATACTCTTGCTCTATCGACTATGTATATTCTCAGTAAGAATCCCGGCACCGTGGCAGCAAATTTGTCAACTTCAAGAATGATCGACGATGTAGCCGGCAAGCACAAATCTAAGGTCATTCGTACACCTGTCGGTGAGGCGAACGTAGCTGCAGCTATGTTGCAGTACAATTGCATCATTGGAGGTGAAGGCAATGGTGGTGTGATTGATCTGAGGGTAGTGCCTGTTCGTGACAGCCTTGTTGGTATTGCTCTTATTCTACAACTGATGGCCGAGACAGGAAAGACGGTGGGTCAATTGGCAAGTGAAATTAGCGGTTATTATATGCACAAAGAGAAATTTGCTGCAGAAAAATCCCAGTCGCAGCAGATCATGGATTTGGCTAAGAAGACTTTCTCCGAAGCAAAGCTTGATACCAGTGACGGTTGTAGGTTTGACTTCGACGATGGCTGGCTGCATCTAAGAGTCAGCAATACCGAGCCTGTAATTAGAGCCATAGTTGAGGCGAAGGACCAGTCTACCGCGCAGAAGTACATTGATGCTGTTCTTGATATGCGCAAAAAAGTGCTGGGTTGAGGCACGGATGAAACAGAACAAGAATGACATTTCCAGACGCGAGATAAGATCCGTCACATATATTGGCGCTGTAATAAATATTGGGCTTTCGGCCATGAAGGTCGTCATCGGCCAGATGGTCGGTTCACTTGCGATGGTGGCTGACGGGATCCATTCGATTTCTGATCTTGGAACCGATGCGGCTGTATTGCTGGGCTTGCGTCTCGGCGCAAAAAAGGCCGATCAAAGCCACCCGTATGGGCACGGTCGAGCTGAGACTTTTACCGGAGGTTTAGTAGCTGTTGTTCTGGTGGTTGTTGGAGGGGCAATGATTTATTACGCCACCATTGCTATAGCAAAAGACGAGGTCACAAAACCTCATCCAGTCATTCCCATAGTGGCAGTAATCTCGATTGTTTCTAAGGAGTGGCTTTACAGAATCACAAAGAGAATTGCTGTTGCGTCTCATAGTCCTTCACTCTATGCCAACGCGTGGCACCATCGCAGCGACGCCTTAAGCTCCGTAGCAGTCGTTGTGGGTTTTATAGCACTTGTTTTTGGCTTTGGCCATGGCGATCAGGTTGCTGCGATTGCGGTGGGGCTGATGATTATATGGATAGGCGTACGGATTATCGGGGATGTATTACGGGAGCTTACCGAAGGTGCCGTTGACCAGGCCACTATTGAACGTGTTAAAGGGATAATCAGCGAGAATTCGGCGATACGTCAGTGGCATCAGCTCAGGACACGAAGGGTCGGCAGAGAAATATTCCTTGACGTTCACATCTTAGTGGATCCGGGCCTAAACGTGATCGCTGCCCATGAGATAACTCAAAACTTAGAGGATACTCTGGATGCGGAGTGTACGCGTCCCGTCAATGTTACTATTCACGTTGAGCCTGACATACCAGCCCTGAGAAGATAGATATAGAACTGCCGGGGTTTTTTCAAGCCGTGAGAAAAACTTTGCAAAGATCGCTTGAATTGCGTAGAATACCTTGCCTTTGGAATCCTTAACGGTTTGGTAAAGGCAAATTTTGTTATGAGTCTTGAGAGTTTTTTCAATCCGAAATCTATTGCTGTCGTAGGTGCCTCCCGCCAAAAAGGCAAAGTCGGCTATGAAATTCTTGCAAGTATAATTGAAGCCGGCTATGCAGGTAAAATCTTTCCTGTTAACCCAAAAGCGGATTCAATCGAAGGTCTGAAATGTTATCCCGACCTTGAATCAATTGGAGAGATTCCGGAGCTTGTTGTTGTAATTGTCCCGGCAAAAGCAGTGCCGACTGTTATGCAACAGTGCGCTCGGATTAAGGCTAAATCTGTCATAATAATTACTGCCGGCTTCAAAGAGGTTGGCAAGGAGGGAAAACAGCTTGAGGAACAGGTCGTTCAAATTGCCAGGCAGGCTGGTATCAGGGTAATCGGGCCGAATTGTCTGGGTATGATAGTGCCTGCTAATAAGCTAAATGCCAGCTTTGGTGGTGACTTGCCGAAATCCGGTGTCATAGGATACCTTTCGCAATCGGGAGCACTGTTGGCGGCCATCCTCGATATAGCCAACTTTAATGGTATTGGCTTTAGCAAACTTATCAGCATAGGCAACAAGGCAGATATCGATGAGCTGGACGTTGTCGAGGCCCTTGGTCAAGATGCCGAGACCAAGGTTATTGCAGGTTACCTTGAGAGTATCACCGATGGAAATGCCTTCGTCCGTGAGGCCGAACGCATATCATACAAAAAGCCAATACTGCTTATGAAATCAGGTGCAACAGAGGCCGGTGCGAGAGCTGCTTCCTCTCATACCGGCAGTCTCGCCGGCGGCGAAGTCGCTTATGAATCAGCATTCAAACGAGCTGGAATCATCCGCTGTGAATCGATAAAGGAGCAATTTGACTACGCCCAGGGGTTCGCCAACCAACCGCTACCAAGGGGGCCAAATGTTGCTGTTATAACAAACGCGGGTGGACCAGGAATCGTGGCAGCAGATGCCATCGAACAACTGGGCCTGATGTTTGCAAAACTTACAGATGAAACTGTCGACAAGCTAAAGAAGAGACTGCCCTTAGCTTCGAATGTACATAATCCTATTGATGTTCTTGGTGATGCGCTTGCAGATAGATACGAATTTGCACTTGATGTTGTGCTGAAAGATACCAGCGTTGATATTGTCATTGTTTTACTTACGCCACAGGCAATGACGGAATCCGCAGCCACGGCTCATGCAATCGTGAAAATAGCAGGCAAAAAGTCTTTCAAACCTGTGCTTGCCTGTTTCTTGGGTGCTGGCAAGGTTGCCGAAGGAATAAAGATTCTGCGGGAAGGCAAGATTCCCCAATATGACTCTCCGAAAAGTGCTGTAGCGACAGTTAAGGTAATGACTGACTACGTAAGGTGGCGCAGTCACCCCAAGCGTGTTGTTAAACTCTTTGCGGTCAATCGAAGAAAGGTCGAGAACATAATCGACAGGCATCTCAGGCAGGGCATGATGGAGATTGGCGAAGCTGGGTCGAAAGAGATACTCGAAGCTTATGGCTTTATAACGCCGAAGGGTTCCATTGCTACAACGGCAGAGCAGGCGGTGAATATCGCCCAGCAGTTGGGATTTCCGGTGGTGCTGAAGATATGGTCACCGGACATATTGCATAAGTCGGACGTCGGTGGCGTCAAGGTTGGTCTTAATAGCAAACAAGACGTAAAGGACGCGTTTGACCTGATGATGTACCGAATACCTAAGAAACGACCTGAGGCTGATATTCTTGGGGTTCTTGTTCAGCAAATGTGCAGAGGTAAGAATGAAGTCATCCTCGGCATGAATCGCGATCCACACTTCGGGCCGCTGATGATGTTCGGAATGGGCGGGATAATGGTGGAAGTGCTAAAAGACGTGTCCTTTTATTTGGCGCCGTTGACAGCCGAAGAGGCAAAGCTGATGCTTGTCAATACTAAGACATATCAAATGCTGAAAGGTGTGCGAGGCGAGGAGGGAGTCGATATTGATAAAATCGCTGAGGGATTACAGAGATTGTCTCAATTGGTTACAGAGTTTCCTCAAATAAAGGAAATGGATATAAACCCGTATGTTGTAGGCCCGGAAGGGACAACGCCAATTGCTGTTGACGCGAGAATTGCTTTGCAGAGTTAATATGTCAGAATTTGACTGGAAAGAAAAATACAGGAACAAAATAAAGTCTGCTGCTGCGGCCATGAAGCTGATTAAGTCCGGCAACAGCATATTCATCGGAACTGGGTGTGGCCAGCCGCAGCATCTTGTTGAGGCACTTGTTGAGTACTCTGGGCATATCTATGATGCTCACATTGTACAACTGCTGACGATGGGCGCCGCTCCCTATGTCGATGAAAAGTTCCGCGAAAAGTTCAAGATGAATAGTTTCTTCATAGCTGACAACGTCCGGGACGCTCTCGAGAAAGGAATTGGCGACTATACGCCGATATTCTTATCCGAGATACCCCAGGAATTTGAAATGGGAAGAATCCCTATAGATGTTGCGTTGATCAGTGTCACGCCGCCCGATGTGAATGGCTTGTGCAGTCTCGGTGTGTCTGTGGATATTGTCAAATCTGCTGCTGCTAATGCCAGGTATGTCATAGCTCAGGTCAACAGTTGCATGCCACGAACGTGTGGCAATAGCTACATACATATAAATACAATTGATTTGCTTGTGCCATACGATGAGAACATAGTTGAGATTCCTATTCCTGAACCCGATGAAACACTGCACCTTATTGGCCAAAACATTGCCAGGCTTGTTGAAGACGGAAGTACAATCGAGTGCGGCATCGGTCGGATTCCACAAGCCTTAGCTGATTTCCTTGTTTACAAAAGAGACTTGGGCATTCATACCGAGATGTTCAGCGACTGGATTATCGACCTGGTTGAGTGTGGTGCGATTACCTGTGCGAAGAAGTCACTTAACCGGGGTAAGATCATTGCGAGTTTCTGCATGGGTTCGCAGAAGCTTTATGATTATATCAACAACAATCCCTTCTTTGAGTTTTATCCGACCGAGTACGTTAATGACGTTAATATCATCAGTCAGCATGAGAAGATGGTGGCAATTAACGTTGGCTTAGAGATTGACCTAACGGGTCAGGTGTGTGCTGACTCCCTGGGATACAAGTTTTACAGTGGTATCGGTGGCCAGGTGGATTTCATCCGCGGTGCTGCTCGAAGCAGAGGTGGCAAGGCTATAATTGCGATGCCGTCTACCGCTCGCGGTGGTGAAGTAAGCCGAATTGTTCCACATCTGACTGAAGGTGCAGGTGTGGTCACAACACGGGGCGATGTGCATTATGTAGTTACTGAGTACGGAATTGCTTATCTGCACGGCAAGAGTATTAGGCAAAGGGTTCTTGATTTAATCAATATCGCACATCCAAAATTCAGAAAACAACTTATTCAGGTTGCAAAGGCTCAAAACTATATCTATCAAGACCAAATAGAATTGGCCTGGGAACAGGTAAGCTATCCGGAGGAGCTGGAGCATTATGATACGCTGAAGGATGGCACAGAAATCTTTTTCAGGCCTATTAAGCCCACTGACGAACCTGCACTATCGGAGATGCTGTATTCACTGAGTGAAGATTCTGTCCGGACGCGCTATATGACACATACGATGGCATTTCCTCATCGTGATGTTCAGCAATTGACTAATATCGATTACAAAAACAACTTAGCCATTGTGGGTGTTGTTCCCAGTGCTGCAGGCGAGGAGGTTGTGGCTATTACGCAATATTTCCTGGACCCAAAGACGCAAGCTGCCGAGGTGGCATTTCTCGTTCAGGATGAATGGCAGCAAAAGGGTATGGGAACTTTCCTTCTGGATTATATAACCCAGATAGCTAAGCTCAGAGGTGTTAGGCGCTTCTACGCCAAGGTGCTGCCAACAAATAGACCTATGTTGACTATATTTCACAATTCAGGGTATAAGGTCAACACCAAGTTTGACGGCGAGGTATACAGCATTTCGTACGATTTAACAAAACCTTAATTTTAACTGAACAATATTGTAGCCGTATATTATATGTACGCATCGTCACATCTATTTACAATCCATCCGCCAGAGCATAAATCAAAACATTCCCTACAATACACACATTCATTTGCCAGTTCTGGAACAACGGCTGGCTGCCGATCTATGCCTCTTCCTTTGAAGTAAACTACGTTTAATTTTTTAACCTCTGCACAATATCTAACACACAGCCCACACATGCTGCAATCAGTATACTCAGGAATAAAGCGAGATTTTTCTATTCCGTACTTTCTTGCCAAGCTTGGCAGTAATGGCCACAAGAGTTCAACAATCATCCTGCGAATTTTCCTTATCCTATCGGTGTCAGTTTTTACAACGAGATTTTCCTGAACAGGATAGATACAGGATGCTACCAACCTTGTTTTTTTGCCATTTGAGATTTCGACCATGCACAAACGACATGCACCATAAGATGAGAGTCTGTCGTAATGGCAGAGTGCGGGGATATGGATACCATTCTCACGGGCAGCTTCAAAGATGGTTGCCCCCTCTTCTGCTCGAACTTTTTCCCCATCAATTTCCAACGATATTGTTCCCATTGTTTGTTTCCTTTTCTGTCGTTTAAGTTGCAGCTTGTGCGGTCTCAGAAACAGGCTTAGGTGAAATTATCACCACGGCTTTTGCTTTTTCGGGACAGACCTTTGCGCAACTTCCGCATTTGATACAGTTGTCCTGTTCGATAACATATACTTTATCTTTCGTTTTAGAGATCGCGTTAGTTGGACAACTCTTTGCGCATAACCCACATCCGATACAATCGTCCGCGTTAATGTAATAGGCGATAAGTTCCTTACAAACGCCTGCGGGACAACGGTTTTCTTCGATATGAGCTTCATACTCATTCTTAAAATGTTTAATTGTGCTCAGGACAGGATTTGGAGCTGTCTTTCCGAGAGCACATAGAGATGCTTCCTGAATAAATTCTGATAGTTCTTCCAGGAGTTCAATGTCACCCTCTTTACCTTTTCCGGTTGTTATGTTATTCAGGATTGTGAGCATTTGTCTGAGTCCTTCACGACATGGGACACACTTTCCACACGATTCATGAGCAAGAAAGTCTGTATAGTATCTAGCTGTATCCACCATACAGGTATTCTCATCCATGACTATCATTCCGCCAGAGCCCATCATTGAGCCGGCTTTTGTAAGCTCGTCAAAATCAACTGGGACGTCAAGCATGCTTTCGGGCAAAATCCCTCCGGAAGGACCACCAGTTTGCACGGCCTTAAACTTCTTGCCTTTAGGGATGCCGCCGCCAATATTATAGACGATTTCTCTTAAAGTTATTCCCATAGGTACTTCGACTAATCCGGTATTGTTAATCTTTCCGACCAGTGAGAATATTTTGGTACCTTTACTGTTCTCCGTGCCAATGCTTTTAAACCAATCAGCGCCTTTATTGATAATAAAGGGCACATTGGCCCAGGTTTCTACATTGTTCAAGCAGGTAGGTTTGTTCCACAGGCCTTTTACAGAGGTATGAATGTATTTGGGTCTGGGCTCACCGATATGGCCTTCAATAGCACTCATAAGGGCGCTGGATTCGCCTGATACAAAGGCACCAGCTCCTCGATGGATAGCAACGTCAAAATCGAACCCTGATCCAAGGATATTTTCCCCCAGCAGACCGTATTGCTTAGCTTTCTCAATTGCAATTTCCGTATTCTGCAATGCAAGTGGATACTCCTGGCGTACGTAAACAAAACCTTCATGTGAACCAATGGCATAAGCGCCGATAAGTAGGCCCTCCAGAACACTGTGCGGATTGCCTTCTAAAAGGCTTCTGTCCATGTATGCACCTGGGTCACCTTCATCGGCATTTACAATAACATATTTTGGTTCTCCCGGAGCATTACGTGTGGTTTGCCACTTTTTCCCAGCAGGGAAACCGCCTCCACCTCTACCTCTCAGATTAGCCTCTTCGACCTCCTGAAGAACCTGCTCAGGTGTCATTTCAAAAAGTGCTTTAGATAAGGCCCCATAGCCATCAAGGGCAATATAATCGTCTATACTTTCCATGTCTATGAATCTGTTATTGCCCAGCACAATACGGGACTGGAGGTTATAGAACGGAATTTCAGACTCCTTCGTAATCCTCGCGCTGTTATTGGGATCCTCGTACAGAAGCCGCTCAACAACCTTTCCTTTAACCAAAGTCTCGGAGACAGCTTCTGGAACATCCTCGGGCTTCAGACTCACATAGCAGGTCTCTTGTGGGAGAATGATCGCACAGGGTTCTTTCTGGCAAAACCCGTGACAGCCTGTGCTTTTTACTATTACCTTCCCAGACAAGCCTTGCCTTTGTATTTCATCAGTGAAAGCCTTTAGCACATCTTGGCTGTGATGTGTTTTTCCATCAGTACCGTTGGTTATGCAAACGACTTTCTTACCTTTTGACTTAGCTAAAAGGTTTTCCTTAAGCTTTTCCAAGTCAGCGGTTGAGTTCAACCTTTGCATAATTTTTTCCTTTCTCGCGACTTACTTTGCATGAAGCGGCAATCTCTTGGATTTGTTTGGTAGAAGGATTGCTGTAATACTCTCCATCAACTACCATCACCGGCCCTAAAGCACAGCAGCCCAAACAGTGAACTGCTTCCAGGGTGAATAACTGCTCTGAATCTGTCTCGCCCGGCTGAATACCAAGGATTGACGACACTCTGTCAACTAAGCCGGCGGCTCCCCGGACATGACAGGCTGTGCCGGTACATATCTGAATCAAATGTGCTCCCCGAGGTTCCAGGTTCAATGCCTCATAAAAGTTGGCGATATTGTATATACGAGCAAGCGGAATGTTGAGTCGTGTTGAGACCCATCTCAAAGCATGTCCCGGGATCCAGTGGACTTGCGTTTGAATATCTAAAAGAATCTGGATCAGTGCGTTCTTCTTATAATTGTACTTCTCGATAATATCATCAACCAGTCGTAAGTCATGAACTATGTCGAGTATCGCTTCTTCTTTCTTTTCGATAAGGCCGAGTCGCTCAGCGTGGTATTCTGCTTCTACTTCAAGGTATCTTAACTCATCGAAGAAATGCTGTTTTTTAAGTCCGAGCGAGTAATATTGACCTAAAACTTCCAAGCCTTTCAAAACAATATTTTGTTTGTTTAACGGGGCTTTTTCAGGTGCCTCTAATGGCGGTGCCGCTTGCTCGGTGACTTCGGCCTCTTTGGCTGGTCGGCCTAGCTCCATTCCCTGCTTGACGGATTCAATAAGCCTTTCCGGCGCAAACGGCTTAGTCAAAAAGTCCAAGGCTCCGATTTTCATTGTTTCAACAGCAGAATCAATCGAACCGTAACCGGTTATAACTATTGTTACAATGGATGGATCGAACTCGGAAATCTTGGCCAGCACTTCCATGCCGCTTATACCTGGCATTTTGAGGTCCACCAGTACAACTTTCGGATGGGATTGTTCGACAAGTTTCAGCCCCTTGGTTCCATCCCGTGCAATTGCTGCCCGGAAGCCTTCTGCTTCAAGGGTTTGCCTGCAACCCTCACATATTGATTCTTCGTCATCGATAACTACCACATCCGTTGTCCCTGGCTCTTGAAAACCTGACTCTGGCGTTATCTGCTCTTTGGTATACATTATAAGCTCCTTCTGCCCACAATGGATATCATTACGTAATCAATACAATCACTTCTAATCCATCGCAAAATCCTTGCCAGGTTATCAATCGATAGAGCTCAAATGCCCAGCAAAGGCGCAAGTGTTTTCCTAACAATAGGTTAAGGACAATAAAATTTTTTGGGAGCAATTATGGATGGGAGAATTGAAGGATAAAGATGGTATTTTTAGTGCCGACGATGGTCAGAAACGAGTAAGGTAGTACCGTTGTTTACTTAAGAGTCGACTTTGATTTTATATTTACTGATTTTTTCTCGCAGCGTCTTGCGGTTAATGCCCAAGTACTCGGCTGCTTTGGTCTTATGACCGTTAAATTGCTTCAGCACCTTGCTAATCTTTTTCCTTTCCATTTCCGCAAGGCAGCCTTGCTCTAACGAATTGATATTGCCTTGAATTGCCAATTCGTTAAACGACAAATCATCAAACTCAATTACTTTTCCTTCACATGTTACAATCGCACGCTCGATTGTGTTTCGTAGTTCTCTTATGTTTCCGGGCCAATCGTACATTTCCAGAGGCTGCATCGCCTCAGTTGAAATATTTGTTACAGGCTTTTTCTTGTGCCGGCTGAATTTCTTCAGAAAGTACTTCGCCAACACGCCTATGTCCTGCCTTCTTTCTCTGAGAGGTGGTATATTGATGGGAACAACATTTAGACGATAAAAAAGGTCTTCTCTGAATCTTCCTTCATCTATTTCTTTCAGCAAATCCTTATTGGTAGCCGCGATAATTCTGACATCTACCTTTATTTTTTCTAAGCCACCTACCTTGGAAATTTCCCGTTCCTCAATGACTCGCAGCAACCGTGCCTGCATATTGATACTGATGTTTGCGACCTCATCAAGAAATATAGTCCCGCCGTTTGCCATCTCGAACTTACCCTGCGTGGTCTCTATAGCACCGGTAAAGGACCCTCTGGTATGTCCGAACATCTCGCTTTCAAAAAGGCTCTCAACAAGTACCCCGCAGTCAACCGTCACAAACGGCTTATTAGCCCTATTGCTTAGACGATGTATTGTCTGTGCCACAAGCTCTTTGCCAACACCGGTTTCGCCAGTAATAAGAACAGTGGAGTTTGTAACGGCAACTTTCTTTATAAGAAGAATAAGCTTTGCTATGTCGTTTGATTGGCCAATAATGGTTTTTGATATCATTTCTTCGTCAAGGGCAAGCGCTACACAGGCATCTTCCAGAGCACGTAGTCTACTATCCACAGCTCTCTTAACAATGGAGCTAAGTGCTTCAGGTGTGAATGGCTTGGGAAGAAAATCATAAGCACCTCGTTTCATCGCTTCGACAGCGGAATCTATTGTGGCGTATCCGGTAATCACGATTACTACAGAATTAGGGTCATTTTCCTTGAGTCTTTTTA
>Ga0307430_1002001_pt1 | contig 14029 bp, 9 predicted proteins | sample SalMarWE160130MG_FD_202159 | JGI IMG/M metagenome (GOLD analysis project Ga0307430, IMG submission 202159) | Salt marsh sediment microbial communities from the Plum Island Ecosystem LTER, Massachusetts, United States - WE1603-130 | ecosystem: Environmental > Aquatic > Marine > Intertidal zone >... | reverse complement strand
TGGATGTGTCGGACCCGGCTGCCCCGGCCAAACCCCGCCACTTCCACGTTCCAGGGCAACCACGCATAGCCGCAGCCGGCAAGTGGGTGTACGTGCTCGAGCCGGTGGGCGGATTATACCTCCTGCGCGTCCCGTGACGATGGCGGCACACCGGTGAACTGCGCACGGCGCGAGAAACCCGACGAGGGCGGGTGTAGCATTTCCCGCCCTCGTCCGTCGCATTAGTTGAGAACGCCCAGGGAACTATTCTTCACCGTCGCCCGGCATAGCCATCACTACGATGGCATATTATTGCAAATAGTGTTGCAATCTGTTCTGAGTGTTGACTTTTCCATCGTTTGAGCGTTATAATCATGAGAGACCGTAACACCCAGGCGAGAGGCTTTGCCCCAGCCTCGCCCTGGCGCAGAACGACGGCCCAAGGAGAGAACGATGAGAGAAGGATTATCACCGCTCATTTCTGCAAACCTTGCATGCAACGCGGCCCTCTATGCGTACAATCTGGACGTATCTGAGGCGCTCCAGGCCCTGAGTGACGACGATTGGCAGGTGCGCATGGCTGCCGCTGTGGCCCTCGAGGGAATCGGGCCGAGAGCCGCGCTGGCTGCCCCCGCCCTCATCCAAACGCTTGAGAAGGACGAGAGAGAAGACGTGCGTCGGGCTGCCGCCGAGGCACTGGGCAGCATCGGTCCGGTGACGACGGAGGCGATATCCGCCCTCGTCCACGCCTTGGATGATAACAGCGACTATGTGCGCTGGGCCGCTGCCAAGGCGCTGGACGCCTTCACCAGGCAGGGCGTCAGTGTAAAAGCTAGTAATTAGTAGTGCGGTGTAAACCCCTAGCACTTACAGGGCAGGTCACTGTCCTCCTTCGAGCCGGTCTTGCGACCGGCTCTTTTCGTTGGTGTAACATTTCCCGCTCTCGTCCGTCGTACAGAGTGAATCTCAAGCAAGAGGTGAAGCATGAAGAGAATCTCACTCCTGATACTGCTGGCCGCATCCGCGACGCTCTGCGGCATCTACCGACCACCCACGCCCGTTGCCAGCCCGGCGGGGGAGATCGAACCACCTGGCCACATCGGCGGCTTAGCCAACGCCGTGGCCACCCAGGACGACTACCTTTACGCTGGCTTTGGCTCGGAGATGGCTGTCCTGAATATCTCCGATCCGACCTCTCCCGAGCGGGTGGGCTACGTGGTGCTGGGGGGCATCGTCGAGGATGTCCTCGTCATTGAACAATACGCCTACGTTTTCGTCACCAGCCCGGACCCGAGCAACTCCTCCGTCGCCCAAGGGCTACGAGTGGTGGATGTTTCGAACCCTACGACCCCGGCCGTGGTCCAGGAAATACCCATGCCCGGTTACGTCGTAGCAATCGTGGGCCACTACGTCTACGCTGCCAATTGGAATGACCTGAAGGTTGTGGACATCTCAGATCCTGCTGTCCCGACGGAGATGGACGTCTTCAGCGCTCCCGCACCAATCGTGGGCATGGCCGTGGCCGACGGCCACGCGCACGTCGTCTGGAGCGTCTGCCACCGGGCGGCGTGCACGAACGGGGTGAGCGCGTTGGATATCTCTGACCCTGCTGCGCCCAGGTTGGTCGAGTCGCTCGAGGCCCCCGTCTACCTGAGCGGACCCATTGCGATCGTAGAGGATCACGTCTACGTCGGCTATAACGGCGGCCTGTACGTCATGGATGCTTCAATCCCCGACGAATGGGACCCTGTGAAAGAACTGAGCATTGCGAGCGCAAAGCCGACGAGCATCGCCGTGGTGGGCGACTGGGCCTACGTGGCCTGCACGAGCGGTGTTCTGGCGGTGTTGGACATCTCCGATCCCGGCAGCCCGATTCTCGTGTCCATCCACAGGATCTTGGAAGATTGGACCGCGGACATGGTCGTGGTGGCAAGTGACCCGCCGGGTCACATCTACGCCTATGTCGCTGGCGGCGACGCCGGCGGCCTGCAGGTGATCGATATCTCGAATCCGGCAGCTCCTTTCGAGGCTGGCAGGTACGGAGCACCGGGCAGGGCCGCAACGATGGACGTCACGGCCGACAACGCGTACATCGTCGGCACAAGGAGGCAATTCTGGATCGTGGATGTCTCCAATCCATCCAAGTTCACTCAAGCCGGCTTCCACGCGGGGCGAATAGAGGAGTATTCATACTTTTCGGGGGACGTGACTGTGACCGCCAACTATGCATATGTAGTCACCAGGATGGGCCTGGAGATAATAGACATTTCGAATCCATCTGCGCCAGCCAGCGTTGGCTCCTACACCTTATTCTCAGACACCTCCGCTCTGGCGTTGCAGGATGACCATGCCTACGTCGTGACAGTAGAAGATTGGACGCACGACACCTTGCGGGTAGTCGACGTATCCAATCCTGCTGCGCCGTTTGAGATTGGCCGGGTCGACCTCATCGCCGCCGAGGTCTGGACAACAGACATATTTATAGCGGGTGAATATGCCTACGTCGCCAGCAAAGAGGGACTGTGGATCGTCGATGTGTCTGATCCCACACGTCCGGCCCAGGTTGGTTTCCACGAGACGCCAGGGGCTGCTCAAAGCGTGATGGTGAAGGGTGACTATGCCTACGTCGCAGATGGTTTTTCGGGCCTGCGCATATTCGACATCACCGATCCCGCTGCCCCTGTCGATGTCGGCCACGTTGGCATCGTGGGATGGACTGCAGACGTCGCCGTGGGAGATGGATTCGTCTACACCCTTAACGAGCAAGAGGGATTGTGGGTATTTGACATATCAAATCCCGCCGCCCCGACCAACCCGCGCAATTTTTACATCCCCGGCCGCCCGGTGCAGGTCGCCGTCGATGGCGATCTGGTGTACGTGCTCGACGCGGTGGGTGGATTGTATGTCTTGCGGGTAAAAGAGTAATCTGCTTTATGAGGAGAAAATGCGCTGTGGAAAGGCAAACCATTCGTAACCTTTTGCTATGTTCAGCAATCTGCTTCCTCTACATGGCCTGCAACTGGTCGGCAGTTGAGGATAAACCTCCAGATATCCCCACCTCACTGACTTGTCATGTGCACGACGACAAATCTACAGTCAAGTGGCCCAACGTCCCCGCCAGCGACATTCCCATCTCCGATATCGCGTACATGGTCGCTGACGGCGACCTGCTGTGGGCAGCAACAAATCGTGGCTTGGTGCGCCTGAACGTACGGTCTTGGCAGTGCGACTTATTTCACCAAAATCTGGGCTTTGCGCTGACAGACGCATCCCTACTGCTGCCAGATAGAAAGGGCGGATTATGGGTGAGCACGCAGTGGGATGCGCTCGTGCACTTTGATGGCAGGTATTGGCGTTTCGTCTACGAATACGGCCCGAATATCGACGGCACGGCTCTAGGGTTCGACCGGGCGGGAGATGTGTGTATCCAGGAATCTCACAGTCGCTTTGGAGTTTACTACTCCCTCCTATATCCAGAGAAAGCACCACAGCGCCCGACGGCGGAGCCTCTCTCGGACGTTACCCTGGATTGCGACCTGTGGCGGCAGGTATCGAGTCGCCACTGCAGTTACAAGTCGGCCGCCGGGTGCGACCGCATCCGACACTTGCTGGAGCAATTTGGATTATCCGATTTCCTTTCCATCGCTGCATCTGATGGCAACGAGGTATGGCTTGTGTCACCCTCTTATCCTAGCGAGCTGTACCACTGGCAGAACGACTTTACCGAATACAGCGTGATACCGTACGGAGACGTCGACGCAGTGACCATAGACCCCATCTATGGCGGCGCCTGGCTCGCCACCGAGGAAGGACTCGTGCACGTTCGATCCGAGAGCAGGTTCCGCCTGGGCCAAGCGTCTCCTGCGCAGGCTAGCTTTGCCTACCGATCGCTTCCGCTGCGCCAGGAGACATTTCCGGGCAGCGCCACCGCCCTGGCAGTAGATGCAGATGATCGGGTGTGGGCTGTCGGCGACGCGGGAGTGTCGCTTTACGATGAGGAGGAACGAGCGTGGAAAAGGATCATCTCGTTGGATCGGGGCCCTGGAACGATCACTGCCGACCCGGTGCAGGGCGTCTGGGTCGCCGACCGAGGAGAGATCTTGCACCTCGGCGAGCAGACCTTGAGATGGCCCGCGCCGGACGTCATCACCCCCACGGCGCTCCTGGTGGATGAAAACCGACGGGTCTGGATGGGCACTCTCAAGGACGGCGTCTGGATGACGGCGCCGCCCGAACCTGCGGATGCGCTCGTCTGGCAAATGTTCTCCGCCGCCGACGGCCTGCCCGATCTGCGGATCACGGCGTTGGCGCGAGGGCCCGATGGTCGTATCTATGCCGCGCATCACGCGGGCGTCAGTTCGTTCGACCCTCTTAGCGAGAGGTGGACTACTCTGCCCAATAGCGCCCCCATCAAGCCCGGCTGGGCCAACGCACTGGCCTTTGACCCGGCAGGCAGGCTGTGGGTCGGCTACTACCCCGGTGCGACCGTGCGGCTTTACGAGGATGGGCGCTGGGTAGACCACAGTCTACCAGCCAAAGTATGCGGGATTGACGCATTGTTGGTAGACGCCAGAGGCACACTGTGGGCGGGTGCTTCAACACACATGGGAATTCCCAAAGGAAGGTTGCTCTGGCCTGTGGGTGTGTGGCGTTGGTCCGCCGCCGGGGATGACAGGCCGGGATGGGAATCGTTCGAGCCGGATGGCTTTGCACCTGCATCCAATTGGCCCGTCTTGCGCAACGCGCTGGCCCTGGCTCAAGACGCCAATGGACGCATCTGGGTTGGTGGCGAGGAAGGCGTCGCCGTTTGGGAGGGAGAGTGAATTCAGTAAAACGATCCGGAATGACAAAAGGCGTGCGATGGGGACTGTGGGCGAGCATATTTGCACTTGTAGTGAGCGCAAGAAATCCCATCAGGACCGATGAAGGGAGAACGCTGTCGACATTGCCGGCACCTACACCTATCCCGACCGTCGACTGCCCGCCCTCTCCGCCCCACCCAGCGCAGGCCATCCACAAACCACTCGACCCCGCCCTGCCAACCCCGCCGCCCCGCCGCGAGCTACCCTTCCGCCACGCGGTGCACACGCTGTTCCTCGACGAGACAGTGGCGCGACTGGCCGCCGACGTGGGGTTTGACACGATTGTGCAGGTCCTTCCCTGGCGCGATCTCAACCCGCATCCCGGCCTCTACGATTGGGAGGCGAGCGACTATATGGTGCGCACCGCCCGCACCTACAGGCTTGACCTGGTCGTGCGGCTCGATATGCCTCCCGACTGGGCCGTCGTGTCCGATGCGTGTGCACGGGGCGGGTTTCCCTTCGACCCGCACGCCTACGCCGATTTCGTCGCCGCCGTCGCGGAGCGATACCGGGGCCACGTGCTGGGCTACGTCATCTGGAACGAACCCAACCTGGCCGCCGAGTGGAGCCGCTCCGGCGGCGACCTGCCGCACCATTGGGAGTCATTCGATGGCTGGGTGGCTCGCCCGGAGGATTACGTCAGCATGTTGTGCACGGCCCAAGCCCGCGTACGCGCTGTCGATTCTGGAGCGCTGGTCATCGGCGGAGGGCTGGCGCCGACTAACGAATTCTCGCCCCGTGCGATGGACGACCGCGAGTTCCTGCGCCAGATGTATGCCGCCGGCGCCGCCAGGTGCTTTGACGTGCTCGCCGTCCACGACTATGGCTACGGCCTCTCGCCCGAGGATGAGCGCGGCGCCCACAGCGGCCTCAACCTGGCCCGCATCCTCGATCTGCGCGACGTGATGCTGGAGTATGGCGACGCCAAGCCGGTGTGGATCACCGAACTGGGCTACACCGTGCACTCGCACGTACAGCCACCCGTCAGCGAGAAGGAGCAGGCCGCCTACTTGGTCGGTGCTTTCGAGCGCGTGCAGCAAGAGTGGCCGTGGGTGGAGATGCTCACGGTGTGGAATCTGTGCTATGGCAGACCATCGGAGGACGAGATGAGTGGCTATAGCCTGGTCGAGCCTGACCTGACGCAGCGCCCGGCATACCGGGCGTTGCAGAGGATGAAGAAATGAGGTAAGGAGCGGCGAGAATCTGGTCAGGCCGCGCTACTCGACGTTGTCAGCGGATAGCGATTGGCGCACGGCGAGATTCCCCCAGCAGTTTCGAACGGTGAAGAGCGGCACCCAATGAGTCTCGCGGCCATCGACGGTGACGTGCAAGACGGCGTCCTCTGGCACGCCCGTCTGCGGGTTCAGCCAGGCGCCGGCGGCCTCGTCCCACACGCCGGCGTAGTAGCCCCAGCGACCGCCGCAGGGTACGCCGTGCACCGTGACGCCGGTACGCAGCCGGTAGACCTCACCCGCCTGCCAGGGGCGCTCGACGTGACCCCGGAACAGGCACGGGCTATCATCGCGCAACGATACACGGTGCCGGGAGAGGTGCGAACGCGCAACAACCAGCGCGTTCGGAAGGAACGCAAAGAGCGGCGGATAGAGCGCAAATCCAAGAAGAGAGGAAAACGCTCAAGCTAATAAGAGGCGAGCAAGGCTCCCTCAATCTTGAGACAACTTCCCCCTGCTCCACGTCTATTATATCCAAGACTGGACAGGGCGTCAATTCTCAAAACCCCACTGCAGTGAGGGAGAGACCCGTGCGTCCCGTAGCTGGCTGGGTGAATCCTAAACGCTATTGAGGGTTTTAAGGTTCAATCGCTTGACAAGACTTGGAACATCTGAGCCAGTGGTAGAATATGTTGATCAGGTCGTTCCCGGCGACGATGCGACTGCCAGGCAGCCACAGCACGTCCCAGAAAAAGACCCCGCACAGCAGCGCCAGCACGACCACGGGCCAGATTCTATGCCACAATCCACCTATCCTTCTCATTTGGCCTAGCCCTCCCGCATAGCCTGCTACTTCACCTGCAACGGTCCGATCAAGACCCACTCTCCCGCCGGCTCGCCGTCTGCGTCGATCAACGACACGTTCTCGATGACATCAGAACGCGCATAGGTATACATACCCACTCGCATCGTGTAATCTCCCAGCGGCGCATCCGCCGGGATCTGTAGATCAAACCAGTTGAGAACCGTATCCCCAACCCGCCAGTAATCGGTATGAAGACTCGGCCCGTCCCGCTGCTCAAGCTTTTGCCCTTCTCCGTCCAACAGATGATTGAACCAATGGTAGTAGATATCCTCAGCCGGGGTACGGGTTACCCGCCAGATCAACATCCACTGCACGGTACCGCCAGGACGCAAATCTCCCTCCAGGCAATAGCCAACCAACTGTGCGCCGTTGGCCCAGGTACGCGACCCGCCCAGCAGAGGTTGCATACACGCAATATCGGGCTCGCCGCCCGGCCAGCGGTAGAAGCGGAAAGAGCGGATTCCCTCACGCAGCGGGATGCGGGCATCTGCGATCTCTGGCGTGAGCGCGGCCAGCAACTCCTCGCCGGGCGTCATCTCGTAGGCCGCCCAATAGACGGCCGGGTCGGCAGGGAACACGAGCGCCGTGCGGACATCCACCGCACGGTGCGGTTCTCCATACATCAGCACGTCGGCCACGGCGGGTATTTCGTACATGCCGGGCTCGTCCCCCTCGGAGAGCACGATCACCTCTGTGCTATCGATTTCCCGGCCCAGGCGTTCAGCTGTCTGGACTGCCTGGACCTCATAGCCGACGGGCGTGCCGTATCCCCGCTGCGTGTCGTGGGTCATGACGAACTGGAGCACCGAAGTGATCTCATAGACCTGCGCCACGGCAATCACGCCCACGAGCGCGACGAACACTCCCTGCACGATCCGTCCCTTTGGACGCACTAAACGCCCCGCCCAAACAACCAGCCATCCGACCAGGATGAACTGGGCAGCAAAGGTCGAGGTAAAATAATGTGGCGCAGGGGGCACAGAGGATCGCGTCAAGAGCAGGGCCGGTACTGCCAACCAGGTGACGAGCATCAAGCCGGCCGCCGCTTCATCATCCAGGCCGCTCCGCGCCCGGCGCACCGCTCGCCACAGCGCAATGCCTCCGCCAAGGATTGCCAGCACACCAGTGACGACAAAGAGCCAACGCACGTTCAGGGTTCCTGCGACGAACTCGGGGTAGCGATCCGGACCGATCAACCAATGCAAGCCCAGTCCCGTGGTGATGAGCCAAGTATTTTGCAGCGCATCGACGCTCACCGTCGACGGTTTTTGCACGAGAGCGAGAAAGTGATGGACGTTTCGCCAGTCCCCCTGGGCATCGACGACAAAGTATGGCACAAAGGTCAAAGCTGCCAATGCGCCACCGAGCAACGCACCGCGCCAATCCAACCGCTTGCAAAAGATCAGAGCCCACAGTAAAGTCAAAAAGATGTAGGGAAAGGCAGAGAAGTGAAGCTGCACGAGGGATGCCAAAGCCAACCCGTGCAACACCATCGCCCAACGACGCCCGCGCACAAAGGCCAACCAGCCGGTCACTACGTAAAGGAACACAAAAGGCGGCAAAAAGTTCGCGTGCCACACCTTGCGCGAGTAGATCACAGCCCACGGCGAGACGGCGAACAACAAGGTGGCCACGGCAGCTGCCACCCGGCCAAACCAGTGGCGGGTCAAAAAGTAACAGCCCACCACGGCCAGCAGGTTGGTAAAAGCCACAAAGCCGGTGGCAAAGATGGGACTGGGAGTGATGGCGTGGGGGATGGCCATCAGCCAAGCGGCCCCCATGAAAAAGTTCAGCCCTGTCGACGACAACGTACCCACCCATGCAATCTGCCCGCCACGCGCCATCTTTAATCCGCACTTGGATATCTCGGCTTGATCCCACAGGAACTCGACCTGGTCGATATGGCGAAGGCGCAGCCAGGCAGCCACAAACACGATCGCACACAAGACGACCAGTTCGATCCAGAAAATGCGTGAATGACGTTGTTCCGCGTTCAACGCACCGTCACCTCCGGCAGCCACACGCGATCGATGGTTGCGCCATTCGGTAGCTGCACGGGCCAACGCAGCATCGTGTCCCTAGAATAGATGCCCACCTGAAGACGATAAGCGCCAGGTGCGGTCTCGGGCGGGACAGGGATGCGCACGTGATGGACGATCACGTCGCCAACCTCCAAGCCACGTATCGCCGCCCCCCAGCCATCCGACTGTGAAAGAGGCTGTCCATCCTCATTTAACAAGTGCACGAAACTGGCGATCGGTGGCATCAGCTCACCATCGATCTGCCAAAGCAACACCAGAGACACTGCTTCGCCAGGAGAGACGCTCTCCTGCGCCAAACGATAACCGAGCAAGCTGATCCGGCCATCGAACGCGACCGGCGGCTCCAGAGAAACGCCTTCCGGCGTCCAAAGCGGCGACTCGGCAGACCAACGTTGTAACACCGGCTCGATGACGGGCCGCGCGTCGAATTCCAACACGCCGTGTGCGTCGGGCTGTACGTGCCCCACCACCGCATCCCGCAGATCCGGCGCATAGGCCAACGGAGCAGAGACCGCGTAACGCGCCGGGCCGTTCATGGCTAGGACCAGCGAGTTGCCATCAGGCACCCACTTGGCGATCAGGCGGTGCCCTTCCTGCCAGCCCAACTGTTCTGCCGGCACGTCGGCAATGCGCGGCCCCTGCACGACGGCCCGGACGATAGGCGTTGAGGGATCATAGTCAACATGGTATAGATCGATCGAGTAGCCCGCGCGCGCCTCGGGCGTCCGGGGACGAAAAAAGGCATACAGATCGTAATGATCAAGCACCATCCCCTGCCGCAGACTGGTGCGACTTATGGCGTACCAACCTGGATCCGGCGTGTACGGGTTGAACGCCATGGATTCACTCCCCCCCACAAAGCGCAAGAAACCAGGAGCAGGCCAATAGCGGATTCCGTATGCCCCGGGAACGGCCGTGCCAAAATAGCCCAGGTGCACAAAATCCAACCCACGATTCTCCATGAGTGTGCGCAGTGCCGGTAGGTCCTGTCCCCAATCGAGATTGGCGTCGACCAGGTATCGGTCGGCATTGGCTGGGCCGCCGGCGAGCTCATTGAAGAAGGAGAGGTGATGCGGGTAGATCGCCGCTGCATTGACCACCAACCAGACGACCAACACCCCGACTGCGACCAGCGCCGTGGCCTGGCGGCGACCGCGCAGCGGCCAAGAAAATGTCGCCGCCAGTTGGCCCGTGATGACGAACGCGAATGGCATCATGGGCAGCAAATAACGATGTCCCAACTGCAGCGCGCTGGCCCACGCGACACCACCAAATGCAACCACGGGAATCGCGCAGGGAAGCAGCGTCCGGAATGCACGCCGTTTGACGCCGACGACCAGCGCCGCAGCGAATAGGATCAACGCAGGCAGCGGGGTTTTGAGCAGCAGTGTCAGGGGATAGTAGAACCACACGCCGTTGGGCCACACCTGGCCTAGGGCATAGACCGGCTGCCCGCTGGCAATGCGCTCTCCCTGGAAGAGGATTCCCTCCCAAAAGACGCGGGCCGGCAGGCCATCGACGACGCTAAAGCCATAGACGGCCCAGATAGTCAACAGGCACAGGACGGCCGCGCCAGCCAAACCTCCTGCCCGTCGCAGCAAGGTGTGGCGCGACCAGCCCGCCATTGGCCGAAGAGCCAACGCGAGCAGAAAAAAGATGGGGCCCACGATCAACCCGCTGTACTTGCTCGTACAGGCAGCGCCGGCCAGCAGGCCGGCGAGGATCAGGTGGAGGATAGAAGGATGCTCAAGCCACCTCCACCACGCCCACGTGGCAAAGAAGAGCGTCGCTGCCACACCGAGATCGTTGGTGCTCAGTCCGGCGTGGGCGACGATTCCGGGATCCAGTACGTACAGACTCAGCGCCAACAACCCGGCCAGCCGATTCGACAACTGACTGGTCCAGCAAAAGATTGCAGCACCGAGCAAGACGGCCAGGGCAACGTTCGGCAGACGAGCTATCCGAAGGAGACGTAGCGATTGGTCCGAGTTGGCCTGCCACACAAAGACGTCGCCAAAGGACCCTCGCTCCGCGCGCTGCCAGGCCTCGCTGTCAAGCGGCAGCCTGGGGTCGAACAGCAGCAGCGGAACGGCCACCCAGACGTCGAGCAGCGGTGGGTGGTGATTGCTGAGGCGCGCATCGCCGGTGCGCAGATAGGCATACCCGGCGCTCAGTTGGTAGAGCTCATCGAAAGTAGCCGAGTCAACGGCAGCACCCGCCAATACCTGAAGGACCAGCAAAAGGAGCAGCACCGTCGCCAAGATCAACGGCGTCCCCCCCTGCTTGGGGGATAGAACCTTGTGGGCAAGCCTGGCGGCTTGCCCACTAATGGTTTTCCCAATGTCCCGTTCAGAGTCAGGCATGACGGGATGTGACGACGGAAAGGTCATACCAGGCACACCTAGGGCGTGCACTCCTCGTCGAGTATGACCCTAAAGTACTTAACGCGCCAGTCCATAGGCGTTATCTCATAGACGCCAGCAAAGAAGCCAACCCTTGTCATATCACTCAGCCCAGGCATCGTTACAGGCCCTGTCAGTTTTGAGTGTCCATTGATGTACAGTGATGTGACGTTATCCCCATCGACGCTAACCTGCAACTTGTTCCACTGATCGTACACGAGATCAGGGTCTTCGTCCAGCCCGGCGTAACCTGTAGCGCCAAAAAGAGCCTTTTTGGGAAACACGTAATTCTGCTTATGCAGTAGTCCCCAACTCATCTTTTTACTGGCATACGACATGCCCAACACGTAGAACTCGGTACCAGATTCGCTCGCACCAAAGATCAGCCCGGCATTATCCCAGAATCCCCAGTGATAAAACCTAACCTTGGCCTCAATACAGAACTTGTTACTGGACGGCTGATAAGGAGCATACGTGGTCGGTTGAATGAACCACATTTTGGGACCGCCTGCGTCGATATAGATGCGGTAATCGTCGTTGTAATATCCTCGCTGCCAGTACTTATTCTCGCCCGTCGATTGGCTGTAATACACCCACACGTTCTCCTTTGGCCACCCACTCTCAGAGCAGGAAAAATCATCGTAATAGCCTGTGGAAGCCGAATCGACGTTGCTCCAGGCAGGGCCTTGGCCCCAAGGGCCATCAGCGCGCACGCGATAATACCACGTTTGCGCTTCCGAGCTTCTATCAAAGACCATGTAGGGCTGCGTCGTCGTGTATGTCTTCAGATTGCATTGGAAATTGGAGCGCGTGGCCTCCTGGAGTACATAAACGACAGGAGGAGGGACAGACATAAAGGAAGCGGTGTAAACACCGTTAACCGGAGACGAGACGTCCAAAGTGAGAATAGGAGGATAGTTGTTGTAGATAATGGGGAAATAAAACTCCACTTCCGTGCTCGCCATCACCGCCACAGAATCTGATATCGGCAGCCCTGCACCTGTGACATTGACCGTGTTGGTAAAGTAGGTGCCTTCGCTCAACTCGGCGCTGACGACGACGGTGAAATCGATGGTGGCCTCCTCCTCTGGTTCCATGCGGCCGGTGCAGGTGATGACGTCCCCCGATACGCCGCAGCTTCCGTCAGCCCACCCCGACACACTGGGGCCATTCGCGTAGCTCACCTCCGGCGGCAGGGAATCCGTCATCGACACCGCGCTGACGGCGCCACCGCCGACGTGGGATATGCGAATGGTATAGCCCAACTGTTCGCCAGGCTGGACGGAAGAAGAACCGGCCTCCTTGGAGACCTGCAGCTCTCCAGGAGAAACTCCTGTGGAAACCATGTTCGACGTGACCAGATCGCCGGTACCGGTGACTTCGGCAGTGTTGGTGATCGTAGCAGAAGTGATCGCTGAAGAGATTTCGACATTGTAAATGATGATGACAGCCCCATTGCCGAATTCACCGACCGTCCAGGTCAGCACGTCATTTGTAACAGTGGCACTACCCGTCCCAAGCAACTGCAAGCTATCAGTGACATAGTCCACCTCAGGCGGAAGCGTGTCCGTCATCCAGAGGGCAACGGGGAAGTATGTGTTTTTAGTAATGTGAATGGTGTAGGTCAGCGTCTCGCCAGGTGCCGCCTGGTCTGTATTGACCTTTTTAACCACATCCAGATCGTCCATCGGCTCTGCGCGTACAGAGAGCGACAAAGAAAGGACAGTCACAAGCAGTAAAGCCAATCCAACTGCCGTCAACACCAGCGCTATCGGGCGCGTACGTAATTTCTCGTAAATCTCCACTTTATCACCTCTCTCGCTCACTAGCTTTCGGGGGAGCAGGGGGGATTGTACCACCTGCTGTACACACTGTCAACCATCGTAAGGCGACATCAGCAATGAAGAATGCGTGGGCAGGAGGTAGGGTCCAGGGTATAAGAAACAGGCGCTGGAGGGGCATGCTTGGAAACAAGGCGGGCAGGATTGGGCCGGCTTGGGGGCAAGCTGGTCAGAGGACAGGGGTTGAGATACAATTGTGGGGGGCAAGCACTGGGACACAGGGTAAGAGGCGTTACGGAGGCTTGAAGCGAATCTGGACGCGCGTGCTCAACATGTGCTGGATCTGCTGGGCACTGAGGCGTGCATTGCGCCAGGCTTCCAAGAGACGCCAGGCGAGGTTTTTGGCCGAACCCACCCCTGCAGGGAAGGCCTTGCGGAACAGACTGCCGCGCTCGATGAGCTGGGCAAGCGTATGAGCGAGTTGCAGTAGCAAATAGAACACCTTGGCTGAGAGCGGGTGGTGGGTGTAGATGTGTTCCAGTGCATAGCCCCCATTCTTTTGCACGTTAAAACCTTCGTTCTCGATCTTCCAGCGTAGACGACCTCCTTGGTTGGATAATTCGATCACGTTGATGATCTTGACATAGAAGTTGGTGATCCACTTGAAGCGAGTGGTTTTGAGTTCTCCATTGGCATCGGGTTTGGTTTCCAGGCAGCGGATGACGGAGACCGTGTGTTCGTTGTTCTTGGAGTCGACGTACTCAATGTCATTCACCCAGTCGAAGTCTTGCACGGTCTTATACTGATCGGCGGGACGAAAGCGGATGTGGTTTTCGGGAAGGCAATCGAGGAGACCGTTGAACTGTTCTTGGACAAAGGGTAAGTCGTCTTCCTGCAAGACAATAATGTACTTCCAGCCATACTTC
>Ga0307430_1001984_pt1 | contig 14108 bp, 13 predicted proteins | sample SalMarWE160130MG_FD_202159 | JGI IMG/M metagenome (GOLD analysis project Ga0307430, IMG submission 202159) | Salt marsh sediment microbial communities from the Plum Island Ecosystem LTER, Massachusetts, United States - WE1603-130 | ecosystem: Environmental > Aquatic > Marine > Intertidal zone >... | reverse complement strand
TCATATTCCGGTCTTCGAGGGCTCCCGTACAGCCCACCCAGTAAAGTATCTCCGGATTGTCGGCCTCTGAGATGTCCGCCACTTCCAGGCCTTCATACCAGGTGGTCCTCGTGGCGGTCGTGCCCCGGAACGGATGTCCCCTGGCTCCCAGGCTCTTAAGCGTGTTCCGGACATCTTCGGGGAACCGGCTCTGCTCCATGGCCAGGTTGCGGCGCATGTCTATTATCTTGTCGACGTGCTCGACGTAGACCGGGCATGCCTCCATACAGGCGCGGCAGGTAGTGCAGTCCCAGATCACCTCATCGGTAATTACTTCGGAAATCATGTCCTTGCGGGACTCGACGGGCTTTCTCTGCCAGGGCACGGGATAAGTCTCGTAAAGGTGGTCCTTCAAGTCCAGAACAATCTGCTTGGGACTGAGGGCTTTGCCGCTGAAGTTGGCGGGACATACATCTTGGCAGCGTCCGCAGCGGGTGCAGGCGTCCAGGTCCATAAGCTGCTTCCAGGTGTAGTCCTCGATTTTCGATACACCGAATAGCTCCGTATTCTCGAAGTCAACCGGGTTCAGGGCTCCTTTCGGCTTGAGCGAACGGAAGAATATATTGATGGGCGATAGCAGTATATGCTGCAGTCGCGAGCGGTTCACCCATATATAGCCGAGTAATATAAAAGCCGGTACGGTGTGGATTATAGCCCGGTGCCATACCAGTATTTCGTTCTTAGCTTCAACCAGAAAGGCGGGGAAAATATGTGAGAGCAGGTAGCCCACCGGCGACCACGAAGCCCAGTCCGTAACAGCGGTATCGCTGGCGGCGATGCGGTATCCCTTTACCATGAAGCCGGTAAGAACGATGATGAATATCCAGACGTATATCAGGCTGTCTTCCGGCTTGTTGTCCAGTCGTGATGGGCGGATAACGTAGCGGCGAATTACCGCCAGGATGCCGCCGATAAGCAGCAGTACCCCGCCGACTTCGGCGGCAAAGGAGGCGTACAGGTAGACGGTCTGCGGCGGGTTGGTGATGCCGGTGACGTAGGAAAACAGCCTGATTATTTTACCCAGCACGAGAACCGCCGCGCCGCCGAAGATAAGCGCGTGCATTATGCCGGGATATAATTCCCTGGTGCGGACAATGCGGATATTGGCAACGGCTACCGACAGGGTCGTAAACAGCCTTTTCCAGAAATTCCCCGAGCGGTCATCCGGCTGCCCCAGCTTCCAGAGTCGGTAGTTACGTCCGAAGCCGAAGACGAAAGCCGCGGCCAGCACCGGAACGAACACCAGCGCGCCGATGATTACCGGCAGGAAAACATCCTGTATATAAATCAGCTGGTCAGCCCAGAATAGCTCGTTTAAAGACATTCAAATATTCCTTTTTCCTGCATTATCATACCGCCGGATAAAAAGTAGTCAGGTGGGCGATGAAGAATATGACGACGATAAAACCGACCGCCAGGAGCGCCAGAACGATAGCCTTTCCGTATTTCGGCCCGATACCCAGGTCGGAGGCGGTGAGCCTGACACCGTTGAGTACGGCGTAGGTTACCGCCGCCAGTATCAGCACCTCGATAATAATCGCGATGGTCCTAAGAAATATGTCCATTTTTTCCTAATAAATGACCGAACTGAGTCTGAACCCTGCAATCGGGACAGAGTTCTAACTGTGAGGTTGAGGAGTGCCCGGAATCTTTCATCCTGGCCCGCAATTTGTCTATCATAGTCCTGGGTCCGATGGCACCGCCGCACCTCGAGCAGCGGGCAATCTCATCTTCGAACAGTACCGATTGGCTGTCCACCTTGTCCGGTTCGAGGAGACGCTCCACCTGGAGGCACTTTTCCGGACAGATTTTCACGCACTGGCCGCAGGCCACACAGACGCCGTGTTTGAAAATTATCTTGAAGGAATCAGCCCCTTCACCCGATGATACCGTCAAAGCACCGGTGGGGCATTCCTGGACGCAGAGACCGCAGCCCGTGCACTTCGTGGTGTCGAGGCTCACCCTGCCGAGCGGTGAGAGCTTTTGTAGAAGCTCGCGGCGGCTGATTTCGCCTTTACTCTCCTTCATTATCTCCTTCCCGTCTTTCGCTCGTCTCTGCGGCATTATCCGCCGGTCTGGCTTCTTCCTCGTTCTCTTTAACGACTTCCTTTACCGTCTCACCGGGTGGCAGAAGCTCCAGGTATTTCAGGCCCAAGATGAAGATAAGTGCCAGGAAGGCGATAAGCCCGACGGAAAGCAGAATTTCCACCGGAGTCAGGGGGAAAGAGCCTGTAGCCCCCCAGACGCCCTCTATTTTTCCCGGGTAATATTGCATGGGGTAAGCCGCCCCCGGAATCACCAGATAATACCTTTCAAAGAAAACGCCGATTACCACCGAGACCGCGGCGGTAACTATCCAGCCGATATTTTTGTTAAATTTTGGCGTAAATAAAATTGCCAGCGGGATGACAACCGCCAGGCCTATCTGGAAACCCCAGAAAATCCAGCTGTACTGTCCGGTCAGCATGTACAGCGTCGCCTCCCGGTGCGGCGAGTAAAGGTGGGTCAGCTTATCGACGATAATCAGGATGAGCAGGATGACGATGAAGTACATCAGCAGGCGTCCCAGGGAAGCCACCATCTCCTTTTTCAATCCCCGACCGCTCAAGATAAGGGTCAATATTACGGCAACTATCAACAGGGCTACGCCGGAGGTTAGCGCCGCAGACAGAAACTCCAGGGGTTTTATCGGGGAGAACCAGGTTTCCCGCGCGGCAATAAAACCGAAGATAGCCCCCGTGCCCATGTGTACCAGGACAGCCCAGCCAGCGGCGATGATGCCCATTATCCGGGAGGCGCGGTGGCCGCCGGAAAAGATAATCCCCAGATAGACCAGGCTGATGATGAAATAGCCCCCGTAGAGGATGCCGTTGATAGCGAACATCGATTTCATGTTGTTCAAGTAAAAGAACATGAAAAGGCGCCAGAATTTCTCCGGCCTGCCCAGGTCTATGGCTATGGCAAGCATGGCACCAAAAATCAGGACGATAGCCAGAAAGACCGCCATGCGGGCGATAGGGCGGTATTCCTCTTTCCCGAAGACATAGGTCAGCGAGGAGAGAATCAGGGAGCCGGCGCTGAGTCCGATGAGGTAAATGGCGAGAACGATGGGCATGCCCCAGGGAATAACGTTATTGCTGCCGAACACCTGGTGTCCCTGGAGATAGCTGATGATAAAGCTGACGAAGCCAGCCACCGCCAGCGCGGCAAGGACCGCCGCGAAAAAGCGATAGCCTCTCGACTTACCTTCAAGGGCGACAAATTCGGTTGTCAATCGGGACTCCTCATCCGGTTAAATAAAATACCTTCGGGCTGGTGCCCATCTCTTCCCGCAGTCGCATCCACTGACGGGATGCCAGTAACCGCGATACCTGACTTTCGGGGTCATCAAGGTCGCCGAAAGCTATCGCGTGCGCCGGGCAGGCTTCGGCGCAGGCGGGGACGACTTCCTCGCCCACCTTTTTACCCTCTTTGATTGCTTCGTCAATGCGGTGGAAGCAGAAAGTACACTTCTCGACGACGCCGTGCACCCGGTGGGGGAACGGCCATGTCCCCCTGTCGGCACGCTCCGGGGGAAGGTCGGGGCGGTGGTACTCTTCTTCCTCCGGCTCTTTATAGTTGAAGCTCCGGGCACCGTAAGGGCAGGCGACGATACAGTACTTGCAGCCGATACAACGCCGGAAGTCCTGGATAACGATACCGTCCTCACGACGGTAAGTAGCCTGAGCCGGGCATACCGTTACGCACGGGGCATCGTCGCAGTGCATACACGGCATCGGTATCAGGTCGATTCTCACCGCCGGGTATTCGCCGCTGCTGACCGCAATAATCTTATGCCAGAAGGGCGCCTGGCGCTTCGCGTGTTCCTCCGGCGAGCCGTGCGGTACGTTGTTTTCCGCTTTACAGGCAACGGAACACGACTGACAGCCGGTGCACTTGTCCAGGTCGATTACCATTCCCCATCTTGTCATTATCTATCTAACCTCATGCCCTGTAGACCCTGACCCTGGTGTTGAAGAAAGCCGCCTGTCCGCTCAGGCGGTCGTAGTCCACGCCGATAATTTCGTTGGGATTGACGCCGATTCCCTGTGCCCATTCGCCACCAGCATAATGGCCCTGGCCTGTAGCGATGCTGACCACGCCGGGGTGAATCCCTTCAAATACCCTGGCTTTTACTTTAACTTTACCGTAGGGGGATTCCACATAAACCGTATCGCCGTCTCTAATCCCCAGATCTTGAGCGGTCTGGCTGTTTATCTCCGCGTAATTGTTCCAGCCCTGGCCGTGCATTACCAGGAACATCTCCTGCGCCCAGGGGTAGTTCTGGCTCCCGTTCTCAATATCCAGCAGAGGCTGATAGGTCGATAATATCAGCGGAAAAGGATTGCTGCCACCGAGGAAGTCAGTTTCCTGGTAGTGAGGCAGGCATGTCAGACTATCGATATCATCTCCGGTCCATCTCAGCGCCGCCTTCAGATTGCCCGACCGGAACTCGAATTTCTTTGAAGGCGTGAGAAAGATACGGTCGTATTTATAAAATTCGTAGTCCGGCCCCACCCAGACGCCCCTCTCGAGGAGCTCATCCCATGATGCAAGGTCGGCGGTGCGGTATCTGACGAATCCCTGAGCATCGTCGCCGATACCCGTGAAGGACTGCGCCACCGTATCCCCCAGCCTCCCGGCTAATGCGAAGACGATATCAACGATATTTCTGGTGTCATACAGCGGCTCCACCGCCGGCTGCTTGAGTCTGACCTCGGCGAAGCCCGAGCCCGGCGGCGAGTGGTCGTAAGCCCATGATTCTAGGAAAGTTGTCGACGGCAATAAAATATCGGCATACTCCGCCATCTCGCTGATAAAAGGGGCGACGTGGATATAATAAGGCACCTTCGCGAGAGCTTCGTCCCAGCGTCCGGCACCGGGGGCGGACATATTGAAATTACTGTTGAAGCCTACGGCTATCTCGACCGGGTACGGAATGTCTTCCAGTATGGAGTCCGCCACCTGGTTGGTAGCTACTTCGGCAGCCGGGAACCTGACCGTTTTCCGCAGGTCCAGCGCCGGCCTTGCCCTGCCGTCTCCGGCAACATCATCTTCGGTGGTCGGCGGCATAGGGTGGTATTCCGGGTCTTCCTGATAGGTAACTCCGCCGGGAACGTCAATGCTGCCGACCAGGGCGTTCAGGCAGAATATGGCATAGCTGGTGTAGGAGCCGTTGGGCCAGCTGGTGGCACCCCGCCCCCGCCAGGCTATGGCCGGTCTGGTGGTGGCGAATTCCCTGGCTATTTGCCGGATAGTATCGGCGGGAATGCCCGTTATAGCCGAGACCGTTTCCGGGTCATAGTATTCGATTACCAGATTTTTATATTCATCGAAGCCGGAAGTCCAATTCTCGATGAAATCAGCATCGTAGAGGCCTTCACTGATGATGACGTTGGCGATAGCCATCGCCAGGGCGCCGTCGGTGCCGGGATTGATAGGTACCCATTGGTCGGCCTTGAGGGCGGTAATCGAGTAACGGGGGTCGATAACCACTACTCTGGCGCGGTTCGGCCTTTCCCGCCGGATTTTCCCCCACATCCTCAGGCTGCGCGCCAGCGGTTTGTACGATTCTAAAATGCTTGCCCCGAACGAGAGGATGTAGCTGGTATTATCGAGGTCATAGGCGCTCTGCGTGTAATGACCGTCCGCCATCCACTCGCCGGATTTGTCCGCCTCATTATCGAGACCGTCCCCGGAAATGACATTGGGCGTGCCGTAAGCAGCGCCGAAGCGGCGTATGATATCTTCATCGCTGACGGAGTTCAGTCCGTAGAGAAGCAGCAGACTTTCGGGTTGCCCTTTCGCCCTGAGCGCTTTCAGTTTCTCACCGACCTCGTTCAGCGCCTGCTCCCAGGATACGGGAGTCCAGCCGGGGTCTATCCCCCTGCCTTTGGCCGGATTGGTCCTTTTAAGCGGCGTGGTGATACGGGCGGGGTCGTATAAAACCTGGAGGCCGATGTTGGCACGCGCGCAGTTTTCACCCTCGGAGACCTGAGATAAGGGGTTGCCGGTTATCTTCACCGCCCTGCCATTGACTACTCTCACCCTGGTGGCGCAACGGGTGGCGCAATTCAAACAGGAAGTAGGGACCCACCTCTCGGTGATGACGTCCTCACCCGCGGGCAGTTCCGGCGAATATACGGGGGAACCCAGGGCGGAATAGCCGAACATGCTGCTGGCGGCAACCGTGGCTCCGGCGGCCGCCGATAGTTTAATGAAGGTCCTCCGGCTCATGCCGGAGCGTCTGTTGCTCCCTTTTCTCGAACTACCTGGCTTTCTGCTCTCCATCACATCTGTACGCCTGTTTCGGCGTTCGCTGTACCTTTACGGTTATATATGTTAGCGGAGCTTGATTTGTCTGAATCGATAATGATATCGGCTGGTCATGCGTGTGAAGTCCGGTCTGGCTAACTTAAACCAAATTTACAATACACCATAGTAGCCCAAAAAACAAGGGGGCAGTATCGTCGGAGGCGATGATTATGAGGCTCTATACTCATATAAAAAGCTTGTTTTATGCTACAATGTTTCCAAATAGTAAGATGCGGTGAAAGAAAGGAGAAGAAGGGATGACCGAATTAAAATACGCCAAAAACATTATCACAGAGGATTTGATGCCACCGCAGTCGGCTGAGGCAATCAAGTTGATAGATGACCAGGCGGAAGAGGGCAGGACCATCGACCGGACGCTCTTGCTGGGGATATATGATTCGATACTGAAGGGCGCATTTTTCGCGGGTTGCGAGATAATATGGGGTCTGACAGGAAACGGCCCGGTGAATATCGAAGCCCCTCATACGCACGATTTCGATGAGATTATCGGGTTCGGCGGTACCAACCGGAACTATCCGCGCGAGCTGGGGGGAGAAATCGAGTTCTGGCTGGGCGACGAAAAACACATCATCACCAAGACCTGCCTGATTTTTATCCCCAAGGGCGTGAAGCACTGCCCTATCATTTTCCGGAGAGTCGATACTCCCATCTTCATGTTTGAGTCGGGAAACGACACGATGTACGAGAAGCTGAAATAGGTATTTACTTCACGCCGTTTTATTTTTTAATGTAAACATTGGACATGCCGGCGGTGAAATGGAAAATCGGCCTGTCCACCCGGTTTATTTTAAGCGGGCAGTGCTTAATTCCCGCCGGGATAAAGGCGATAAAACTCCTGTCCAGGATATTCTGCTTGCCGTCTATCCATAGCTCCACTTCCCCGCCGAGGTCGTAAGGGTCGTCCGGGTTGGTGCCGACATAGGCGACGGTTTCATCGAAGTCATGCACGTGCTCTCCTACGACGCCCTCTTCTCCCTTGGTCTCGGGCCATTTGCCGGGCCAGTACCATGCCGATTCCATATAGAAGGCGCCCGGACGCACTTTACTGTTCATGCAAATCAGGCGCATCGCCTGGTCGGGGGTAAACTTCGGGGGACCTTCGTCTGCACCAGGCTCTAACTTTAAGTCCGTGACAAAGTATTTTTCATCCCAGTTAGCCATTATTTTCCTTTCTCCTTTCCTTTTTCTCGGTGTCCGCCCGGGTCGGCCTCGGCCAGGGTGCCGGCGCCGACCATGATGGTTATCTCTATGTGAGGTTTATCGAAACGCTTCCAGGTCAGCGGTCCGTGCTTGACGCCCTTGGGCACGAAAACCGCCGAGGTCTTATTGATGGTGAGCGGTTGGCCGTCCACCATAAACTCAATTTCCCCGCCCAGCTCCTCGCGATTATTAACGTCGACGCCCATGTGTATCACGATTTCGTCGTAATCGTGGACATGCTCGTAAATATGGGTGGGCGGGTCCGGCATACCGGATACCCAGCCGGCTTCTACGTACATCTTTGCCCCGGGCACCAGGTTGCTGCTCATTAAGGTCATGGCGGGGTGACGGCCTTTAACTTCTTCGGTGGGGATTACTTCGTAGGCTGGTTTCTTCACGAAATATTTTTCGGCGTTGATTTTGGACATTCTATCTCATTCTCCTCCGTAATTTTAAAGCGGCTGTAAAAGATTATATTCCCTTTACGGTAAACTAAGCAATTAGCCCGAAGTCATGCCGCCGTCAATAGGCATGACATGACCGGTGATAAAGGAAGCCGCATCAGAACAGAGCCAGATGACCGCCTCAGCCATGTCTTCCGGCTCGGCGATACGCTTCATCGGAATCGAATTTGCCATTTGCTGTCTCGCCTCTGGGTGAGCCCCAGAAAGATATTCCATTAGAAGCGTCCGTCCGGTGGGGCCAGGTAATATGGTATTCACCCGTATGCCGGAGGTAGCGCACTCCAGCGCGGCCGTCCTGGTAAGTCCGATGAGGCCGGCTTTGCTGGCGGAATAAGCACAGAAGCCCGGCACCGGTTTTAAAGCCCCGACAGAAGATGTATTAACGATGACTCCGTATTTCTGCTTGAGCATCTGCTTTATCTCGTACTTCATGCAGAGAAAAACGCCTTTAAGGTTGATGTCTATAGTGCGGTCCCAGATTTCCTCGGGGCAGTCGACGATGTTGACCACGGGCACGCGCTTGCCGTCCGGGCCGATACCGGCATTGTTAAAGGCGTAATCAAGTCGTCCGCAGGTCCGGATGCAGGCGTCAATCATTGCCTCTACCTCCTCCGCGCGCGAGACATCACATTTGACAAAAGTTGCCTCGCCCCCGGTCTTATTAATAAGGCGTGCCGTCTCTTCGCCGCCTTTGATATTTTTATCGGTGGATACGATAACCCTGGCTCCCTCGCGGGCAAAAAACCGGGCCGTAACCCTCCCGATTCCCGAAGCCCCGCCGGTGACCAGTGCCACTTTACCCTGAAACTTTTTCGCCATCTACTACTCCTTTCCTCTTTCTTTGGGGATTTTATTTATATCAGACATCGTATTGTGATATGATTTTTGCGTACAGGGAAAATATGGTTAGTATAGTATGCGTCCGAAACCTTGTCAACAAATATGCGTGAGACCTTCCGGACTTTAAGTATTATAATAAATAAATCAGGAGGTATACAGTGTTACTTGAAAACAGGGTAGCGATAGTTACCGGGGGCGCCAAGGGAATGGGCCGGGGTATCGCCCTGAAGTTTGCCGAGGAAGGCTGTGACGTTGTCGTCAACGCTTTGCATGTTGAAGGCGCCGAAAAAGTGGCGGAAGAAATCAGGGTCCTGGGACGCAAGTCCCTGGCGGTGAAAGCCGATATCTCAAACAATGCCGAAGTTCAGAACATGGTTAATGAGACTATCAAGCGATTCGGGAAGATCGACATTCTGGTCAATAACGCCGGGGGGGTCATGGGTGTCCAGGGGGGAGATACCGACACGGCAACCGAGGAGGACTGGGATAAGGTTTTAAGCGTGAATCTGAAAGGCGCTTTCCTGGTCTGCATGGCGGTCATTCCCCATATGAAGAAGAAAAAATATGGCAAGATAATCAACCTTTCGTCGATGGGCGCCGTTAATCCGTCTGTTTCCGTGCTTCATTACCATGCCGCCAAAGCGGGGGTTCTGGGCCTGACGCTGAACCTGGCCTTCGAACTGGCTCCCCAGAATATCTACGTTAACGCCATCGTCCCGGGGCCTATCGAGACACCGTTCTGGGATGCTCTACAGCCGCCGGGGCCGGGCAGAGACGCCCTGTTTGCGGCGATAGCCAAAAAGGAAGTCCCGCTGGGGAGGATAGGGAAGCCGGAGGATATTGCCGGGCCCGCCCTTTTCCTGGCTTCGGGGCTTTCCGACTATGTTACCGGTCAAATCATATATGCCGCCGGGGGACAGCCGCTGTCGTCGCACGCGGCCACTTTCTTATCATCGGGTGAAAGACCGGGCGGGTAACTCAAAAAACGGCATCAACTTTTCACTAACAGTCTGCTATGTGTTACGCTGTTAAGTGACTGTCGAGAATAACGGAGGGAAACGTGAAGAAGCTCAGAGTCAGGAATAAAAAGATAGACGATGACCTCCTGATGAAAAAGAGGCGGGAGGAGCTGGATAAGTGGCCTACCGGCAAGGAGGTAGACTTCGATGAGGCGGTGGCCTACCAGAAAAGCCTGCCGGACAGTAAAATCTGGTGGAAGGTGATGACAAAGCTGCGTGAAGAGGGAAGGATGAGTGTCTTCCCCAGAGCCGGAACGCCGGTGCTTGAAAAAATGATTGAGCTCTGCCAGGGCCTGAGGGACTCCGGTGTCGTCCTCATCCCGGTGACCACCGATAGTTACACGCGGGCCCGCCAGTACGAGAAGGTCGAGGATATACTCAAGGAGTGCGAGAAGACCGGCAAGCCGTTGCTGAACGGGTACCCGATTATTAACCAGGGTGTGAAGAAGACTCGCAAGCTCGTCGAAAGCATCGATGCAGCTTTCAGTCCCAGGGGAGCCGGCGGGGAAATCGCCATCGCTTCCGGTATGACAACCGCGGAGGCGGGAATCGGGTTCCTGGGTTTCGGCAGCTATGCTAAAAATATGACGATACAGGACCTTGTGGAAGGCAGCCAGAACGGGATGAGGATTATCGGCTGGTACGCCGACAGGGGAGTAATTTTATGCAAGGACCTCCACGGGTGGCTGCCCAGCTCTCCTTTCCCGTTGAGTATCAATCTTGCCTGTCAGATTATAGAGGCGGTTACCGCCGCGGAGCAGGGCCAGAAAGCCCTGTACCCGCTGGTGCACTGCATGGGTAATATGACTCAGGATTTAGCGTGGATAAGACTTGCCCCGAGAGTAATCAGGGAGTACCTGGACATGTTCGGCTATCAGGACACGATGATTATCGGCACGTGTCCCGCCCAGACACCCCTTTTCCCGGTCGCCATGGACCTCGGTGGGGCCTTTGCTTACCTCACCTACGTGTCCATGGTGGGGGCGTTATCTAAAAGTAACGCCGTCGACCTGAGAAGCATCGACGAGGGTGCCGGAGTTCCTAATAAAGACACCAATACGGTAAGCTACCGGGCGGCTAAATGGATTTTCGACGTGGTGCGTGAACAGCAGATTGAAATCGATGTTAAAGGCATAGATACGGAAGAGAAAGTGGCCGAGACCGAGATTAGGGCGATACTAGATAGAGTACTCGACCTCGGCGACGGCGATATCGTCGATGGCACGGTTAAGGCAGTCGAATCCGGAGTCCTCGATTCACCGTGGAGTCCCAACGTGAACGTGAAGGACCAGGTGCTGGGGGTAAGGGATGTCAGGGGAGCCTGCCGTTACCTCGAATTCGGCAATCTCCCAATCCCCGAAGAGATTAAGGAATTCCACCGCGAGAAAGTGGCGGAGAGGGAAAAGCTGGAGGGGAAAAAGGTGGATTACCATTCCACCGTCAGGGATTTATGGAGTCTCAGCAAGGGAAAAATCGTGGGCATACCTCCCTATGACCAGTAATTTACCCCTTTGACCGGATACAATAAGCCCGGAAGGAGAAGCGATGAAGAAAGCACCAACAATCATAACCGGAACAGTGGGAATGGATGCACATGTTATCGGTACTAAAATCGTCTCCCGTACGCTGAAGGATGCCGGGTTCAATGTCGTCGCACTGGGCATGCAGGTATCTCCTGAGGAGTTTATCAGTGTCGCCCAGGAAACGAATGCGGATGCCATCCTGATAACTTCTCTTTACGGCATGGCCGAGCTGGACCTGAAAGAATTTAATGAGAAACGCATGGAGGCCGGGCTGGGAGACATGCTCCTCTATATCGGCGGCAACCTGGTGATAGGCAGGTACGACCCGAGGGAAGTCGAGCCGAGGTTCAAGAAACTGGGGTTCGACCGGGTCTACCCACCCGAGACGGACATTGTCGAGGTAATTGAAAGCGACCTCAAGAAAGATTTAAAAGCTAAAGGTAAGATGTAGTCGGAAATAGCTACCGTACTGATGATTTATGGATGATATCAGACTGCTGATTGATTTCGGGAGCACTTTTACTAAAGTTGTTGCGGTTGACCTCGATAAGGTAGAGGTAGTCGCGACGGCCCGGGTCCCCTCGACCGTGGAGAGTGATATTACGGTGGGGCTGGGGGAAGCCTTAAAAAAGATTGAGGTAAATACCGGCATAGGCGACCTTGAAGAGAGGGAAGCCCTGGCATGCAGCAGCGCCGCCGGCGGTCTGCGCATGGTTTGCGCCGGTTTCGTGCCGGAGCTTACCAGCAAAGCGGCCAATCAAGCCGCGCTGGGGGCCGGGGCTAAAGTAACAGGCTGCTATTCGCATAAACTCACCCGGCAGGAAATCAAGGAGATAGAAGTTACTGCCCCTGATATAGTGCTGCTCTCCGGAGGTACGGACGGGGGCGACGAAAAGGTCATCATTCATAATGCAAAAATGGTCTCCCGCACCGGCAATGCCGTACCAAATATAATAATCGCCGGTAACAAGACGGCTTACGACGAAATACGGGCTATTTTCAGCGATAACAGTAAAAATGTTTTATATACCAGGAATGTCATGCCCGAGATAGGCGTGCTGGATGTGGCTCCCTGCAACCGGGAAATCAGGGAGCTATTTATGAAGAACATCATCGAGGCCAAGGGCATCGCCAGAGCCAAGTCAATCATCAAAGACGTTATCATGCCGACGCCCTCGGCGGTGCTGGAGGCGGCCAGACTGATAGCCGACGGATACGAAGGCGCCGCAGGGTTCGGTGAGCTTATCGTTATCGATGTCGGTGGAGCGACGACGGACGTTCACTCTATCGCCCAGGGCAAACCCGCGCAGGCCGATACTGTCGTAACCGGGCTGCCCGAGCCTTACGAGAAAAGAACGGTTGAAGGAGACCTGGGCCTGAAATATAACCTGGACAGGCTGCTGGAGCTTGTCAGGGGGAGAGAGACACCTCCTAATTTCGATACCATCGTACAGGGGTTCCACGAGGGTAAGCTCCCCCTGACTGACGAAGAGAAAGCCTGCCACCGCCTGCTTTCCTGCCTGACGGTTGAGGTTGCCATGAGCCGACATGCCGGGAGGATTGAAGTGGTCTACGGGCCCACCGGAGAGAGGCTGGTCCAGCACGGCAAGGACCTGACTCATGTTAAAATCGTCATCGGCACGGGAGGGCCTATAATATTTTCCGGGAGTTGTCATGAGATACTGGAACACGTCCTGTTCCGGGAGGAAGACCCGTTCAGTTTAAAACCTGAAAACCCGAGATTCTACGTAGATGAACAATATGTTCTGTACGCTGTGGGACTGCTCAGTCAGGTCGAACCGGACAAGGCCTTAAACATTGCCAGGAAATACCTTAAACAAATATAGTAGTACTCGCCGGGGATATATGGTGAAGGGAGAATATGCTTAGCCATTGCCGGGTGCTGGACTTAACCGACGATAAAGGGTTCCTGTGCGGCAAGACACTCGCCGACCTGGGCGCCGATGTCATCAAGATTGAGAGGCCGGGCGGTGACCCTTCGCGGAAAATCGGGGGTTTCTGGCATGATACCCCCGACCCCGAAAAAAGCCTGTACTGGTTTGCCTATAACTCGAATAAACGGGGTATTACGCTGGATATAGAATCGGCGGAAGGCCGTGTATTATTTAAAAAGCTGGTTAAAACCGCCGATTTCGTTATAGAGTCGTTCGCTCCCGGCTACATGGAAAAGTTGGGTCTGGGCTATTCCAGCCTCAGCGATATAAATAAAGGAATTATCATGGCGTCTGTTACGCCCTTCGGCACGGAGGAACCCTACCGCGACTACAAAGACTCGGATATCGTGGTTATGGGCATGAGCGGGACGCTGTACCAGACCGGAGAGTCCGATGGCCCCCCGGTGCATATCAGCATGCCCCAGGCCTGCCTTCACGCCGGGCTGGACGCCGCCGTGGGCGCTATGATTGCCTATCATTACCGGGAAATGACCGGAGAAGGACAGTATGTCGATGTTTCCATGCAGCAGAGCGCGGCCTGGTTCCAGGCCAATGCCATACCGACCTGGGAGCTTAATAAGAGGATTTTGAAGCGGTCCGGCGCCTTCCGCGCCGGCATGAGTAAGGATGTCGGCCAGCGGCAGGTCTGGCAGTGTAAGGACGGTTACGTATTCTTCAATGTAATCGGCGGCA
>Ga0307430_1001983_pt1 | contig 14111 bp, 13 predicted proteins | sample SalMarWE160130MG_FD_202159 | JGI IMG/M metagenome (GOLD analysis project Ga0307430, IMG submission 202159) | Salt marsh sediment microbial communities from the Plum Island Ecosystem LTER, Massachusetts, United States - WE1603-130 | ecosystem: Environmental > Aquatic > Marine > Intertidal zone >... | reverse complement strand
CCTGTATAAGTAATTTTAGCCCCTCTTCAATAGCTTTTTTCTTGGTTTTGAACCCTGAAAGACTAAGAGCAGAACTGACCAAATTGTCATCAAGCACAACATTCGTTCTCATTATTAAATCTCCCTTAATGTGTAATTTTTACATAATTATACACATTGAGGAAAAGCTATGCAAGAACAATTTATAAAAAATATAGAAATAAAAGGAATAAATAGAGGAAAGGCTCTTAACTTGTGGCTGGGCCACTTGCTAAATGGGCCGGTCTGTGTATAATCTCGTTGTATGGCTATCGAGACTGAAAAACTGACGCCGGCGATGAAGCAGTTTCACCAATTCAAGCGCAAATATCCGGACTGCATACTTTTTTTTCGCATGGGCGATTTTTACGAGACCTTCTACGAGGATGCCGAAACCTGCTCGCGGGTCTGTGGCATAGCGCTGACCAGCCGAAGCAAAGGTGAAAATCCTATCCCACTGGCCGGCGTGCCGTATCACGCTGTCGAAGGATACCTCAAGAAAATGCTGCAGGCCGGCTACAAAGTCGCCGTCTGCGAGCAGGTCGAAGACCCCAAAACAGCTAAGGGCGTTGTTAAACGTGACGTCGTGCGCATTGTCACTCCAGGCACACTCACCGATGACATCCTGCTGAACGCCAAAGAGGACAATTTCCTCTGCGCTACAAGTCTGGGCACAAAGCAGCAAGCTGCTATAAGCTGGGTCGATATTTCGACCGGCCACTTCTTCGTTCAAAAGCTGCCGGAAAAAAACTTACTCGATGAGCTGCTCAAGTTAAGCCCAGCCGAGTGTCTCCTTGCCGACAGACGCGGTGAGCTATTCGAAGCTGAGACGAGGAAACTGGCCAAAGACATCGCTCAACTGACCAAAGCCACAGTAACCGAGCGACCCGCCTGGTATTTCGATCCCTATCAGGCAAGGCAGCGATTGCTCAAACATTTCGGCACAACCACTCTCGAAGGCTTCGGCATCAGTGACACCGATGACGGCTTGATTTGCCCTGCCGGTGCTATTATCGAATATCTCAACGAGACTCAAAAAACAACGCTGGGCCACATCCAGAATCTGAAAAAAGTAAATCGTCAAAAATTTCTGCAGATCGACCCAACCAGCCTGCGGAGCCTTGAAATCCTGCGAACTCTTCGCGCCGAAAGCCAAAAAGGGTCGCTTCTCGAATGCCTCGACCAGACTCTAACCGGCATGGGAGGCAGAATGATAAGAGCCTGGCTGTGTATGCCGCTGTGCGAGCTTGGTGCAATCGAGCTGCGACAGGATGCTATCGAAGAATTAAAAGATAGTGACACCAAGTTGACCGACATTCGCAAATTATTTTCGAGCATATCCGACACCGAAAGAATCACAGCCCGCATCAGCACCTTCAGGGCAACGCCGAGAGATTTGATTGCTCTTACAGCAACACTGCAACAAATACCGAAATTGCGCCAGGTTCTGCAGCAGTTTAGAGCCGACCTGCTGATACGGTTGGCCGGCCAGTGTGACAGCATAGACGAATTAGCCGACCTGCTTGAGGCTGCGATTGAGCCGGATCCTCCCTCGCATCTTCGAGATGGCGGCGTAATTCGAGCCGGCTTTTCCGAAGAGCTGGACCGACTGCGTTCGATATCCAGAGACGGCCAAAGCTGGCTGCGGCAATATCAGAAACAGCAAATCGAGCGGACCGGCATCGGCAATCTTAAAATCGGTTACAACAAGGTTTTCGGCTACTACATCGAAGTCACTCGCTCCGCAGCGGACAAAGTCCCGGCTGACTACGTCCGCAAGCAGACAATCAAAAACGCAGAACGCTATATCACCGAGGAGCTAAAAGAATACGAGACTCAAGCACTCAGCGCCGATGAAAAAGCCCTCGAATTGGAGCAGCAATTGTTCGACCAGGTTCGCCGGCAGGCTGCTGGGTACATAAGCCGGCTGCAGGCACTTGCCGATACGCTCGCCCAGTGCGACTGCTTAGCTGCATTGGCGTACTTAGCCAGGCGGCGAAACTACATCCGTCCAAAAATGACCAGCGGCGGTGAGCTTATCATTAGCGACGGCAAACACCCGGTTTTAGCCGAAGTGCTCGGCCCGGAGTTTGTGCCCAACGACATCGAGCTTGGCAGCGGTGCCGGTGACATCCTCGTTATCACAGGCCCGAATATGTCCGGCAAAAGCACCTATATAAGACAAAATGCCCTTTTGGTTCTGATGGCGCAGACCGGCTCTTTTATTCCCGCTTCGCAGGCCACCATCAGCTTAGTTGATAAAATCTTCACCCGCGTCGGCGCGTCCGATGAGCTGGTTCGCGGCCAATCGACCTTCATGGTCGAAATGACCGAGACTGCCAACATTATCAACAATGCTACAGGCAAGTCCCTCGTAATTCTCGATGAGGTCGGTCGCGGCACAAGCACTTACGACGGGCTTGCTCTTGCCTGGGCTATTACCGAGCACATCGCAAACAACATAAAATGCCGGACTCTCTTCGCAACACATTATCACGAGCTGACTGAACTTGCGGAATTGTTTACGAACATTAAAAATTGCAACGTTGCCGTTCGAGAATGGATGGACGAAGTGGTCTTTCTGCACAAGATTCTGCCCGGCGGAACGGATAAAAGCTATGGCATCCACGTTGCCAAATTGGCCGGCGTGCCGAAATCCATCGTCAAGCGAAGTGCTGAAATATTGGAAGAGCTTGAAAGTGCTTTCGCAAAGGAAGCTACCAGCGACCGCCTCGCTCGGCATAAAACAAAAGAGCCTGATAAAGACCTGCTCTTTGTGGAAAAGCATAAGTCCGTCTTGGATAAACTGGCATCCACAGACGTAAATAAACTGACACCAATTGAAGCTATAAATTTATTAAACAAAATAAAGAACGAAATAGACGAAAAATAGCCCATTTTTTAATTGGCGGGAATGTTTACATGAAGGCCGATTGAAGTTTCCACTCCAGCAGTTTATAATTATATTATGATCAGCAACGAAATAATTCAAAAAATAAAAGAGCGACTGGTAAGTTCCTTTCGCCCTCAAAGAATCATTCTCTTCGGCTCACGGGCAAGAGGCACAGCCGACGACCGTAGCGATGTTGACATCCTCGTCGTTTGCAACTTTGAGGGTAAACGCCGCCAGTTAATGCTTGAAATGGACAGGTCACTGATCGGCTTGAAATTGGCAAGGGATATAGTGATTTTGACGCCGGAGGAATTTGAGCGGGACCGATATATACAGGGCACAATCGCCAGACCTGCCTGGTTGGAAGGAAAAGTACTTTATGAAACCTCCAACTGAAGAAATCTTGCGGAAGGTTAGGCAATGGTTTGCCTTCTTATTACCAAATTAATAGGTTCTAACAAGATGAAATGCAACCAGCGAGTGTCATTCCCGCGAAAGCGGGAATCCACTCTTTTAATATTTTCTGGACTCCCGCCTGCGCGGGAGTGACAAACAACAGTCAACATTATTCATCCTATTATATATTAGGAAAGGCAGATACTATGAAAACTTCCAAAAGGCTAATAGTGGTGACCCTCTGCGGGCTTTTGCTGCTGCAAATGTCCTGCTCGCAGGTTGAAATAACCGGCAGACAGCAATTCAATATCGTTCCAGACTTCCTTATAAACTCCATGGCTTTGCAATCCTACAACGAATTTATCGCTGAGAACAGGCTCAGCAGAAACACCGAACAGACACAAATGGTCAGGCGTGTAGGCAACCGTATCCGAGCCGCGGTAGAGAGGTATTGTGAGGAACACAACTGCTACGAGAAAATTGCGGGCTATGAATGGGAATTCAATCTGGTGGAGGATCCCAACGTTAACGCATGGTGTATGCCGGGCGGAAAGGTCGTGGTCTATACCGGCATATTGCCGATTACGCAGACCGAGGTAGGCTTGGCCGTCGTGATGGGCCATGAAATCGCGCACGCATTCGCCAAGCACGGCTCAGAGAGAATGTCACAGGGACTTTTAGTTGATATGGGTGGCGTGGCTTTATCAACTGCCATCGAAACAAAGCCTGCCCAGACGCAGGAGCTTTTTAAGCAGTCTTACGGCATCGGAACGCAGTTGGGCTTTTTGCTTCCCTATAGCAGGGTGCAGGAAAATGAGGCTGACCATCTGGGCCTGGTGTTTATGGCTATGGCCGGTTACAATCCGAATGAGGCCGTCTCCTTTTGGCAGAGAATGGCCGCGGAAAAGAAAGGGGCAAAGTCACCGGAGTTTTTAAGCACGCACCCAGCCGACGAAACCCGAATCCAGAACATCAAAAACCTAATCCCCGAAGCTATGCAATACTACCGTGAGCAGTAAATAGGTGAGTTTGCTCAAGTAAACTAAAAAGCGTGATTTATCAAGGATAAATCTAATTGTCTAAGTGAATTTCTCTTGACTAGTCTTTTCCCTTTTTTGCCTGCTGGTTCTGTATCTGTGTTCTGATTTGTTGGCTTCTTTTCCTCACATTTTCTACTTCAGCAAACTGTTGTTTGATTAAATCCATCAATTCTTTGCCGAATGTCTGAGGTTCACGATTCAGCGAGTCCTTAAGGTAACAGGACAATGAATCCAGCGCTATCTCCGCAGCTACGCATATGTTTGGTAGTGTTTTCGGATTAAAATATGCCACGCGAAGAAGTTTATTGCGGCTATCTCCCCGTAGTTCGAGCGGGTGATTTGTTATATATGCCGTTGGCCGCCAAACAATTGGAACTTGTTGTTCTTTAAGTGAGATTATTTGATTTTCCAAATTCAGCCAGCTAATCATTGTTGATTGTAACTCATTGATTTCATCCCATCGTGCCTTAACAGTGGACGGTTCTTGAATTTTTATCTTTAGTATAGGTTTGCCAGTCCAAACCTTCCCTTCATCGTAGTCTGGAGCCGTGAGGCCTTTACCTGTACTTTTAAAAATCAATTGAAACGACCGCGTTCTACCCTTCATCCAAAAAAAACACCATTTGTTCAATGTACTATAAACCTTTAAACTCAGTTTTTTGCGTGAGACCACTCCTATGAAAAACGGTATCGAAGAATCAAAGAGACAATCTCTTTCCTCTTGATGTTGAAACGCAAGCGGTTCTGCTTTGGATTTGATCTGAATACTAAACGACTTTCCTAAAGGGGTGACGATGTTCCCTCGCACAGAAGCCAAGTGCACTATGAAGTCAACTCCAAATCGGTCTTCTTGACGTGGTACCGGTATAGTGAAACCCAGTTTGCTCAAAGCTGGTATAGCCAGATATTCTGATCGGTTCCCCTGATAGAAACCCCAAGGAATCCCTTTAGTCATCTTTCAGTATCTCCCATAAACTCAAACGCAAATGCTACACATCATATCCGTACCGTAACCACTGTCAAACCAAAATCCTGTCCCAAGGCCCGGCCATATTCGTCGTTCGTCGCTCATATCTCGTCGCTCGTGAAGCGTATATCGTTAAAAAGCACCAGAGACCGTCGCCGGTGCGGCGACGGCTAAACAAAAATATTTAGACCCATGTTTCACATGGGGTTTTAATGCGTGATTATTTTTAAAGTTTTACCAAATGTGTTTTAAAGAATTTTTCTGTGGCCTTTACGGTTTCATCCTTGACGGTGCGAGGGCTTTGAGCGACCCATACCGTAAAATTGTAAAGCTCCTGCGTATCGACCTTGAGCCATTTTCCGTTCCTGTATAAAAACACAAACAAGGTTGTCATCGCGATGCGCTTATTGCCATTCTGAAAAGGGTGATTTTTGATAAGAAGATAAAAAAGCATAGCTGCTTTGGACACAAAAGTCGGATATAGTGATTTCTTTGCAAAGCTTTGAAAAGGTGTGGCTAAGCAGCTTTCTAAAATATTGGGAAAACGAGTTGAAAAATCCGGAATTCCACCCTCCGCAGTGCTACGGAGGACGGGCGGCTCATTAAAAGAAAGCATTTCTTGTGCGAGCTTAAATTCAATGTACTCCACCTCTTTTACGGTTATGTTTTTCATTATTCAGAGCCTAATAGTTTCAGGGTTTGGCCGTACTCTTTGACCGTTTTCTTGACTGCTTCATCAATCTGTTTTTTATCCTCCGAGCGTAGAGTCCTTCCTAAAATAGCAGCTATTTGTTTCTGAGGAATGGCAAAGTTTCTGCCGATTCTTACTGCTTTGATTTGACCTTTCTTTACCTTCCTGTAGGCTGCTATCCTGCTGATACCCAAAATCTTTGCCAATTGTGGAATGGTAATAAATTCGCTTTTTTTCATAAAAAACCGCCTCGTGTTATTTATAAGCACTTATTTAATATAGGCTTAAATCACAATATCACTTGTCATATTTTAACGGAACAAGTTAACTTATGTTAACTTCAATAAATAACGTTAACATAAAATCAATACAATGCCAAGTAAAATTTAGTAAACCCCGTTAGAAGCCTGCCTGCGCGTAGCCGCTTCGGCGAAGGCAGGCCACGGGGCATTCTAACGGGGTAAAGCTTAAGAGAGAAAACTTATTCAATCCGATAGAACAAATAGACAAACTCCTGACCAATTTGTTGCTCGCCTGCTTCTGCGAAACTTGTCCCTGCGGAAGCAGGGAACAGGGGTAGTTCATCGCTCGTCACTTGTAACTCGTATATCGTATTGCGTATCGCGTATTGCGTGAGGCGAAATTCGTGATGAGTATCAACCTGCTAAAAATTGGTGCTAAAGGCCAAAAAATCCACCTATAAACTCGACACACACTCCGTGCGGGGTATAATAACAATTACGTTTGTAAATAATATAATTTTGTCATAATTGGGAGGTTCATAACTATGTTGCTATGGATTTTTAGAAGTATATTTCTTACGGTTATTATGGCGGTTTTATTCGTTAATTTAACGTCACAAAACATTGCTGTCGGTGAAGACGGAAAACCTTCGGAGGAAGTCCGCAGTGCGAATTTTAACGCGATTGTCTGGAGCAGTATGGGCATGGCATTATTTGTTTTCCTGCTGGATGTTTTTACACCCAAAAACAAGTTTAGCGCCCTGGCAGGAGTTTTCCTTGGCTTATTGGTCGGAGTGCTTATAAGCTGGGCGCTGGCGCCTATGGTAGATATGGTTATGGCCACATACAGGATTGATATAACTCCTTATGCGATAACGGCAATTAAATGGATGATGGGAATATGCGTATGTTATCTTACCATCAGTATCGTAATGCGGACAAAAGATGATGTGCGTTTTGTTGTCCCTTACGTTGAATTCGCCAAACAGACCAAAGGCTCCCGCCCGCTGGTATTGGACACCTCGGCAATCATTGATGGGCGGATAGCAGACCTGTGCCAGAGCAGATTATTTGACGCTCCGCTGCTTGTGCCGCGTTTCGTTCTCAATGAGCTGCAATTGATAGCTGATTCGGCAGACAAGCTCAAGCGTAACCGTGGAAGACGAGGACTTGATATACTCAACAAGATGCAGACAAATCCGGTTATTGACGTGCAGATTGATGACACCGTAGTTCCGGAAATAGAGGAGCTCAAAGGCGTTGACCAGAAACTGTTGATGTTTTCCAAGAGCTGCAACGGCCGGCTGGCCACAACGGATTATAACCTGAGCAAGGTTGCCCAGGTCCGTAGCGTCGACGTTATAAATATTAACGACCTGGCCAATTCGCTAAAGGTGGTCGCTTTACCCGGTGAAACCATGGAGGTTAAAATCATAAAACCGGGCGAAGAGGCTGAGCAGGGTATCGGCTACCTGGATGATGGGACAATGATTGTTGTTGAAGGCACACGCAATAAAATTGGACGGCAAGTGGTTATCAGTATTACCAGCTCTCTTCAAACCTCAGCGGGAAAAATGATTTTTGGCAAATTCGAGTCCTTTATCCAGGATAAAGATTCAAACAGCCGGCGAACATACAATAAAAAATCAAATTAGACAGGGCCGTTGAATAGTCAAAAAGACAGGAAATGAGTAAAGTGTTGATGTAAGCTGTATTAAAGCTAAGCCGTGAACCGTAAAGGAGAAGTCCAATTACGGCTTGAAACCCGAATATGCCTTAAGCATACACTTATTCGCCGTCCTAAGGACTCCTTATGGAGAACCTCGCGCTGGAGGTTTTATTTCTTCGCCATTCCCGACGAGTTGATTTGTGTACTGAGCTGTGATAGCTGATCTTTAAACTGCTTGAGCATGGTTATCATCTGGTCACGCATCAATTGATTATCACTTTGCAAGGATGTAATCTGCTTCTGCATTTCAGTTTGTTTCTGCTCAATACCATTTATAGCATTAGTAAAGGATTGCATGCCTGCCGCATTGACTGTTATCTGCTGAGAATGAGCCTGCACGACGTTCTGCAGTTTAACCTGACTCTCCTTAACATCAACGATTTGCCTGCTGCAACCAGCAAAAACCAGGTTGGTTACGACGAAAAGCCATGCTAAAACTGTCCATATATTGAGCCTTTTTGCATTCAATTTAATTTTCATCTTTCAATGCCTTTCCGCTATCAACATATACAGGTTCGGTCGATTTTACCGGCTCTGACAATCATCGTTTTATCTGATAAGCGTATATGCCCCTTGCTCTACCAGTACAACAAAATCAGCAAACCAAATAGTTCTGACTCAAAATTCGTCCTTGGTAGTTTTACTACTGAGAAAGAACTGAAATTAAATGAAGCCACCCTCGTGGCTGTGCCCTCCGTGGAGTTACTATAGAATAACATATCCATTATCCAAAGTCAATAGCGTTAGGTAAGAATCGTGGATTAAGGTTATAATTCCTTCCTGTATATCTGTTAGTGAGCCGAATAGGGAGTTATTTTCGGACCAAATAAGATATATGCGAATAATTGACCTCGAATTTTTATTAAAATTAGAAGCCTGCCGGCTGCCATTAGCGGCCTCAGTTATTCAGCCGCTCCGTTTGTAGCGGTATTACCGGCAGGCAATAAAATAAAAGGTGCATGTAAACTTTGTAGATAAAAAACAGAAACAGATAATGCTGAGTTTCCTTGACAAAACAAAGCAATAAATGATTATGTGATAACCGGAAAACCGACTTTCAAAAATACTTTTAATGAGTGAGCGCTATGTATCAACTAATCAGCATCATAATATCATTAGCTGTGCTGGTGACGCTGTTACGACTAAAAGTCAAAATCGGGCTTGCTATGGTGATTTCGGCTTGTACGCTGGCGTTATTATTGTACATCTCACCTGTGCAAGTTAGCCGGACATTAGCAGCAGAATGGCAACGTAAGCCTCTAACGCAAACCACGGGTTATCTTTTCGTATCGCTGACCGCCCTGCTGCTTCTGGTAAATGTCATTGGCGCGGCGATGGAGGAGATTGGTCTATCACAGCGCTTGGTACCTGCAATGCAGGGCCTGTTTAAAAGCCGTAGATTTGCCCTGGCACTTATACCTTTAATGATGGGGATGCTGCCGACGCCGGGCGGCATTATGCTGTCGGCACCTATGGTTCGCGAAGCGGGTGACAAAATCGGTGTCGAACGCAGCCGACTGGCTGCTATCAACTTTCTTTTTCGTCATCAATGGGAACCCATTTGGCCACTTTTCCCTGCGGTGCCTCTTATCCAGAGCCTGCTCGGCATCTCGGCGTTTACCCTGTTTTGTCATCATATCGCTTTAAGCGCTGCAGGTATTCTCGGAGGTATCGTTACCCTTTTGATGTTCGGCATACCGCCGAAAAGCCCCACTCGACAATATGCTGAACGCCACACCGGCCACAATTTACTCGACTTTCTGCATGCCTTTTGGCCTATTGCATTCACCGCCGGCCTGTATATCGCTTTCAACCTGCCGCCGGCCGTTGGGATATTCCTGGCCATCATTGGATTACTAACAGCACATAAAGTCCCTTTCAACCGTTGGCTTCACGTCTTCAAAGCCGCTCTGGAGCCGGACATGGTGCTGCTTATTTTTGGTGCGCTATTATTCAAAGTCAACTTGGAAGCGAGTGGTGCCATCGGCAGTGTCGTACAATTTCTGACTGCCGCCCACGTTCCACCGTTTTTGCTGTTATTTATGCTGCCGATGATTGTCAGCTTCAGCACCGGTGTAACTATGCCGACTGTAGCGATTACCTATCCGTTCCTCATTGCCTTTATCACCAAAGGCGGCGAAGTCAAAATGGGACTGGAAGTATTGGCCTTTTCCGGCGTGATTTTTGGCCTGTCTCTGACGCCCGTACACCTTTGCCTGGCACTTTCGGCGAGCTATTTTGAAACTTCACTGCTCAGAATCATCCTGAAGCTTTTACCGCCGGCAGTAGCCATCGCCGGCGCAGGTTTGCTGATGGCCGTTTTCTTTGGTTAATACCCCCAAAAAGGAAAACCCCCAGTAAAACTGGGGGCTAATATATTCTTTATTGATTTTTCGCCTCGTGGTCTTGTGCTGGAGCTATGACAACCACGTATTCGCCTTTTGGGTTTTCCTCAAGCTGTGCTAATAACTCGGATAATCGCCCGCGCTTTACCGATTCAAATATCTTTGTCAATTCCTTGGCTAAAGCGGCTCGACGGTCTCCAAGCACATCCAAGGCATCTTTCAAAAAGCTGCGCAAACGATGCGGACTCTCATAAAAGATAAGCGTATAAGGTGACTGGCTATCGTTAGCTAAAAATCGCCGACGTTTGCTGCTCGTGCGGGGTGGAAAACCACGAAAAGTGAAACTATGTATCGGCAGACCCGACAGAACTAAAGCCATTACAAATGCCGTAGCTCCGGGGACCATCGTCACCTCTATGCCTGCTTCGATAGCACAGCGCACCAGCGTAAATCCCGGATCAGAGATGCCCGGCGTGCCTGCATTCGTGACCAAAGCAACCGATTTGCCTTTTTCAAGCAGGCTTACAATCTTCTTTGCAGCCTGAGCTTTATTATGCTCGTGAAAGGAGACCTGTGGTTTCCTGATATCAAAATGCTTGAGCAAAATACCAGTCTTGCGCGTATCTTCACTGGCGACGTAATCCACGTGGCGCAGTGTCTCCAGTGCACGCAGGGTAATGTCCGACAGGTTTCCAATTGGCGTGGCTACTAAATAAAGCATATCGTCAACCGTCAGAAGTCAGAGGTCAGAAATCAGAAATCTGTCTTCTGTTTTCTGTCTTCTGAATTCTGTTATCCGCCGTATAGTCCCTTGCGTCTGTTGGCGAGTATTTTTCGTCCACCTTTGGTTCGCATTCGAACACGAAAACCACACTTTCTTCGTTTCTTGATACTGCTCTTACGAGGATTTTCCATAGATACTCCGTCGTTGAAAATTTCAATTAGACCACAAAGCGTGATCCCTTAAACCATATAGCCAATCATGCACGTTTTGCGTGCACTTTTAGATGTTCTTTTGCCTTCCGCAATTTCTGCGAAAAGTCACTGTCTCTAAACTGTGATGTCCATTTCCTTATGGTAATCCAACCGCCAAAACGGATGAGGCGGTTACGCCAGGTCCGATGCCATCGCCTCCATCCTAATTTAAAATTGTGCAGGAATAAAATAAGACCAGGGAAAGAGAATATACTTGCAGTAATCAAGAACATATATTTGAACTGATAAAACCTGCCCATGATCTGTCTGATAGAGCGCTGCATTTGTTCTGCGCTCACCGGCTCATCAGGCTCAAACAAGGGAAAGTTGCCATCATAATATTCCCAGCCTACATCATCAGTTGGGTAAATCCTGCTTTGTCTTTCAAGCCTGTGTCTCAACTCCGTTCCAGGCAGAGGAACCGGCAGCAAAACCTGCACGGTGTCAATCCTGGCCCTCTTGATGAAATTCTTAAAGCGTTTCACCCGTTCTTTGACCGGCATATTGAAATTCACACCTTCCGCTCTCGGATAGCCAAAGATGAACATCCCATGTACCAGGAACCCAAATTTGTGATATATCCTTGTAAGTGATAGCATATCTTCGGCTTTTACACGCTTGTTCATGGCCGCTAATTCTTCTTCGATCGGCGATTCAAAACCGATGGCTACCATCTTAACGCCCGCTTGCTGCATAGCAGCCAATAGCTCAGGGTCTTTTGCTTTATCCAATCTTATTTGAACTGTCGTAAACAGCCGCCTGCCTATGCGCTTTTGATAATCCCTGAGCATATTACAGAATCTTATTGTCTCGTTTCGTTGCTGCCCAAAGAGGTCATCTACAATAAAGAAATGCCTGGCTTTGCGCGTCTCAACAAGAAAGCTGATATGCTCAAGCAGGCGCTCCGGCGAGGCGTATCGTGGTTTGCCCCTGACGGTACAGAACTCGCAGGCCATTGCGCAGCCGCGTGTCCTTTCAACAGGATAAAGTTTAATTTTCGCGTAACGGACCAAGGAAAAATCAGGTAAAGACAATTTGTCAAAATCAGTCAGAGCCTCTCTTTCAGGGGTGCAAACGACCTGACCGTCCCTTAGATAAGCTATGCCTTTAATCTCGTTTACATCTCGCTTGCTTTCTATTGACTGCAGAAGCTCCTTAATTGTCTCTTCTGCCTCGCCAATAACCAGGTAGTCGATGCCACTGGCGAGCGCTACATCTATATTATCTTCAACAAAATGCTGTCCCCCGGCGATAGTAACAATCCCTTTATCTTTATAAAAGCGGGCTAATTCATAGAGTCTGGGTATAGTGCTCGTCAATCCGCCATAGAACCCAACGATATCTGCTGGCCTGTGCTGTTGTAAAAACTCGTGGTCGGCTCCGGTCAAATTACCTCTGGGGCCGTACCTGCGAAGGTTGTTCTCGTCAATAACCTCAGCATCCCATCTTTCCATTTTGTTAACAGCGGTAGCTACGCATACCGGCCCCAAGGCAGTGGTCTTCCTGGCAATACGAGAATAAATGTTAAACGCCGGATAAGCCGGAATAACTACTCTCAAACGATACCTTTTTTTCGATAAATCAAACATAACAAAAACCCAATCAAAAATTTAAATAAGTGTACAATTTCTCAGCGATTTGAACAAATAAAAATTGGTTAATTTGGGCGTTTAGGGTGAATATCAAGATTGTTGGTAAAACCTTCAGACAGAAAGCCCGAATTGTAGAGGTCATTTCGACCGTAGGCCCACTATGGGTGGGCCGGAGTGGAGAAATCTGCTTTGTCCTCAGGACTCCTTACGGAGAAGGCAGACCTCTCCGCTCGGCCTCATGGCCTCGGTCGAGGTGACAAAAAGGAACCAGCCGTTATCGATTGAGATAATAGAAAATAGAAAGACCAAATTTTACCTACAAATGTTACGTGCTATTCTCCACTTTTTTTAAATGTAGTCCGATTAGAGCGTTCAATCTGTCTCAACAACCGTTAACCCATCTCTTTGTGTATTTGGCGTAGTTGTACTCATCTATGAGTTTGAGAAGGGTTACATCAGTCGGATTGCCGGGATACGTTTGGACTTGTTCGGCCATGTCTTTCATATTGAAGCAAAATGAAAAATATTTCTCACCTGGTTTCTCTGAATAGTCGTATCCGTATCCGCTTGCAATTTCCTCATCCCAAAGGGGGAAAAATTTCGGTGCTAATAAATGTAATGCCTTGGCAACAGCAACAGGGCTTTTTCGACCTGCATTGTTGCCTTCCACAATTTTCAGAGCGTCGAGTAATCCATTGAATAGCACCCTTATATTCTCTTCGTCGGATTCCGATAGAGATGAAATTAGCCTATTCTTAAATGACTCGATTATCAGCCAATTATCTTTCAGCCATTGCTCGAGTTTTTCGAAACTAAAAGGCCCAAACCTGTAGAAAGCCTGATTCCACGTCAATAGTAATACACCTAAACCATTCGCCATCTCATAGCAATCTCCCCAAAAATATTTTACGAGGAAATTTGCTACCTTATACATTGCATCACGTTTTTCGTTTTTCCTGAATTCTTCATATCCCTTTCGAAAGCATTCTCTTGTAATCTCCCTATTCATATTTCTCTTCTTTCTTTAATGACTGACTAAAAACCTAACAATATGAACTGTACCAGTTTCCCGAACATCTTCAAATTCCACATTCCAAATTCTAAATTCTCACTTCCAATTCGCCCAGCTCATACAAGATAACTGCCGAGGCAACGACAGCCGCAGTTTCTGTGCGTAAAATCCGTTTTCCAAGGCTAAAGGCTGTAGCTCCTTTGCTGCAAGC
>Ga0307430_1001979_pt1 | contig 14122 bp, 6 predicted proteins | sample SalMarWE160130MG_FD_202159 | JGI IMG/M metagenome (GOLD analysis project Ga0307430, IMG submission 202159) | Salt marsh sediment microbial communities from the Plum Island Ecosystem LTER, Massachusetts, United States - WE1603-130 | ecosystem: Environmental > Aquatic > Marine > Intertidal zone >... | reverse complement strand
CCTCATCCAGAGCTGCATCAACTTCGTCAAGAAAACAGAACGGCGATGGTTTCGTTCTAAATACCGCAAACAACAGTGCAAGCGCCGTCATTGACTTTTCACCACCACTTAACAGGGAAATGCTTCTCGTTTCTTTTCCTGGGGGCCGAGCTATCACTTCTATTCCTGCTTCCAGGACATCTTCTGCATCCTCAAGCACAATGTCAGCTTTGCCGCCGCCAAAAAGCTTGCGGAAGATTTCCTGGAAGTGACCTCTGATTTGTTCGAAGGTTTCGAGAAATTTCTCTCTACTCTTTTTGTTCAGCCGGTTTATTAATTGCTGTAACTGGGCTTTACTGCGATTCAAATCTTCGACCTGATTGCTTAGGAAGCTGTGCCGCTCTTCAAGGCTTTGCTGTTCTTCTATCGCATCAATATTCACATTGCCGAGCCGTTCTATCTTGCCTCGAAGCTCGGATATTTCCTCCCTGATGCCTTCCCAGTCAACCTCACTATCTTCGTAATTTGTATAGGCCTGGGTCAAGTCTATCTGCAATTCCTCCTGCACCTTTTCAATAAGGTCCTGTTGCTTGACCTCCAACTGACCCAGCTCTATTTTTAGCTGGTTAATACGCTGCTGAATTTCGTTCTTTTCCGCTCCTTTTGTGTGCAATAGTTGCTCAGCATTTTTTTGTTGTTCGAGCAATCCCGTTATTTCCGTCCGCAGCGACTGATTCATTTGTTGGTGCTTGTCCTTATCAACGAACAGTCCCGAAACAGTCGATTCACTGGCAAGAATATCACTCTGAGCATTCGTCAATTGCTCACCACAGTCTTGCCTTTCCTCTTCGGCTGCCGCAACAGCCTTGAGATTTCCCTGCGTTTGGCTTTGCAGATTCATAATTATCTGCCGCAGAGCCTTACTTTGCTCCACGGCCTGACCCAGAGCTACTTTTAAATCAGTCAACTGTGCTCCATCGCTCTGTTGTTTCTTTTTAAGCTCGGCGTTTTTCGCTTCAAGTTCCTCTATATGCAGCGACCGTTGTTTGTTTATGAGCTCAAGCTCATCGAGTTTCTGCTTGGATTCATATTCCTTCTGCGCAGACTGGGCAATCTGCGACTGAAGCTGTTCAATCTCGCTGACAATCAAGGGCTCTTCTTGCTTGAGCTTATCGATACTCTGCTCATATAAGGCCAGCTTTGAACTTGTCTGCATTTTTTCCGTATTCGCTTCATAGACAGCGGTACGCAGATCCTTAATTACTTTTTCCAGATGTGCCCTCGTCCTGCTGTTTTCCTCGATATGCTTTTCAATTGCCTCGATCTCAGAAGTGATGCCGGCAATTGTCTGCTCCAACTGGCTCATTCGGCTTTTTCGTGAAATAAGACCTGTCGTTTTTCCTAAAGGCCCAAGGCTCAGCGAACCATCAACTCTTACGGATTCACCTTTAACAGTTACAAATGTGTATCCCTTTGCCAAGCTTCCGGTGAGCTTAAGAGCCGTATTAAGCGAGTCCACAAGCAGTGTTTTGCCAAGCAAATCCCACGCTAAAGGCGCATACCTGTCATCATATCTTACGAACTCAATAATCCTGCCTTTTACACCAGGCAAATTCGAGGAATCTTGACTGTCCTTAAAAGGCTCAACCTTGTCGAGTGGCAGGAAACTAATCCTCCCATCGAGCTTCTCAATCGTCTGCTTATCAGCAAGCAATTCGGCAGTACTACTAACTACTACAGAATCTGTTCGACCCTCCAGCGCAGCTTCAACAGCATTTGCATGTTCGACGTCGGTCGTTATTATTTCCGCGAGTATTCCTTCGACATAGCCTAATCTTCCATCAGCATCCGAACGACTTTGTAGAATTGCCTTAACGGCTGTGGCCAAACCTTCGCACCTTCTCTCCATATCTGTAAGCACAGCGAATTCGCCACTGAGCGCACTTCTTGCTTCCTTACTGCGAGCCATACGCTTACTGTCTGTCTCGATTAACTTATCGATTTGTTCTGCCTCGTTGCGCTTCGATTCTAAGCTCTGCTGTAACTCACCTATAACATTCTCGATATCCTTAAGACGAGCACTATACTGTGCCTTCCCAGCAAGAAGTCTCTCGAGCTCCGCCCTGGTTGTTTCGGCCCGGTTAGTAAGGCGGTCCTTTTGATTCGATAGATTGCTCCTGTAATCCGATATGCTACTGATTTCGTTATGAAGTTGAGCAGTTCTTCTAACTATGTCGATAATGCCTGATTTCTCGTCCTCCAGGTTTGCTTCAAGCGAGCTACACTCAATCTCCAATTGTCTTAAGACATCATGAAGCTGCTCAATAGCCTTATTCTTATCGTTAATTATGCGTTCACAGCTTGTCAGTTCACTTTTATGCTTTGCCAGGTCTGTTTTGATAATGTCTTGTTGCTGCTGCAATTCTTCGATTTTCTGCCGTTGCGATTCCCGCCTCTCTTGCAGTTCCTTAATTTTGCTTTTCAAAAACTCGATTCGCTGAAGCTGCTGTTCGATTTTGCTTTGTACAGCCACAAGGCAATTCGACTTATCGCTCAGCTCGTGCTCTTTCTCTATTATCTCATTGCCCAACCGACTCATCGTCGCATCAGCTTTTGCCAGTTCAGCAGACATTTGGGCAAACTGCTTTTCCGCTCGTTCAAGAACAGCCTGTTTATCTTTAAATTGGGAGTAAAACTTATCGTATTCAACAAGCGAATAGTTGACCTGGAGTTCTTTAAGCCGTTGGCTGTACTGCAGATAATTCCTTGCCTTGCCTGCCTGAAGCTTGACGCTGCGCAATTGCTTTGCCACTTCCTGCAGGATATCCGCAAGCCGGAGCAAATTTTGCTCGGTCCGTTCGAGCTTGCGCAGTGCCTCTTTTTTGTGGGCTTTATACTTGCTTATGCCGGCGGCCTCTTCAAAAACTGTTCTTCTGTCTGTCTTTGATGCGCTTACCAACTGTTCGATTTGCCCCTGTTCGATAATCGAATAGGCTTTTGTGCTCACGCCGGTGTCCATAAACAGCTCTCTAATATCCTTCAGGCGGCAAAGTTTGTTGTTTATGCGGTATTCACTTTCACCAGAACGATATATCCGCCGAGATATCTGCACCTGGTCGGCATCGATCGGCAAACGGCTGCGTATATTGCCATCAGGATTGGAAATAATTAACACCACCTCAGCCGAACCGAGAGGTTTTCTGCTGCCGCTTCCACCGAATATCACATCAGCCATTTGATCGCTGCGAAGACTCTTGACACTCTGTTCACCCAGCACCCACTTGACACCATCGACAATGTTGCTTTTACCGCAGCCGTTGGGACCTACAATTGCGGTTATTGGTGAATCAAAAGCAAATTCGGTCTTGTCAGCAAAACTTTTGAATCCGTCAAAAATAGTCTTTTCCAATCTCATCTTTTGTCCTGCTGTTGCAACGTCCGGTAAAGTGTCTCTTATCATATACAGCTATTTTGGGAACAGTCTACAATACTGTTATCGGCCGATAGTTTATTATTTCTTGACACCAAAGCTCATTTCGGTCAGAGGCCCTACGCGAAACTCTGCCTCGATTGCACCTTTGTCACTCATACGCTTCAGCAAAGCTATCATATCGGCGTAAGAAATACCCAGGCCTCCACGTTGTTTATCCTCTCTGATTGGCTCTTCACAAAGGATTTGAATAATGTCACTGAGCTTGAATGAACTCTTCAATGGACCTATTACTATAGGCTTGGTCGGATGTCTGCATGTCACGGAGACATATTCGTCAGTAGCGCGTGAGTCTATTATGATATTGCCGTCGGACGATTCTACAAAGATATTATTGCGACAATATATCGGTGCACCGAACAATACTACTCGCGGTTGACCACTACGCGTAACATATATTGTTTTGTGTTCGGTTTGCGGTACCAGCTCAAGGAAAAAACTTCGTCCTACGAACTTTTGTGTGATCGCCAGATCCTCCAGCTTCTGCAACTGCTCGTAAGCAGCCAGCCTAACATTAAAATCACTATCGCGCAGCATTTTCCGTGATATCGCCGTTGTATCGTCTCGTTTTGCACCGGCAGCTATCGCCTCCAGAGCCTCAACTCGATAGGATGAGCCAGTGTCTAACACAATTTCCCTAAGAGTCTGGAGCCCTCGGTCGCTGCCCAAGTTGAGCATACATCGAGCCGCTCGCAGCCTAACTTCCTCATTTGACGAATTCAGCAGGACACCGAGCTTACTAAGGCTTTTGCTGCCTATCGCCTCAAGAGCAATTTCGCTTGCATCTTTGTCCTCCGAAACCGCAAGCTTCCTAACAAACGTTTTTATTCTCTCCTGGGTAACTGCAGGTGCATGGTCAAGATAAATTGCCTTAACAATTTCGACGAACCTCGCTTTTCGATTGTGGTACTTAGCCGGGACTTCTAATGTAATCCGACCGGGTGACATCGCCTTTGCTGTTTCGTATCTGAAACTTTCGTTTATACGGTTACGAATATGGCTGGCAATGCTGTAATCAGGTCTGCTAAGTATCAGGCTCATCCTATACTCCTGAAGGACTTCGCCGCCGCCAAGAACATATCCAAGCCTCCTGCTCTGTTCATTGGTGCTGATTTTATCGACGAAGATTGGCCCTTCTGCGCTTGCGATGACCTGTGTTGCTATACCTGCTGAAACTGTAGGCTGAAGCTCGGTACGATACAGCCAGCCGTTTTCCAGAGACGTTGTCTGCGTACCTGGCAAAGCAGTTACTATGACATCAAAGTGCTCGTTCCGTGCTGCTACTGCGGGTATCATCCCTTCCACTCGTACTATCGCGGTATTCTGGCTGCTAATTAGTTTATCAATATCTACTCGGCTATCCCCTGTCTGCGTAATGATATATCGGGAAAGATACGCTCTAAGTTGGGCTGGACATTCAGCCGAACCTGTACCTGCCAAGCCAGCGACCAGGCTATAGCCTTGCACCGGGATGACATCGGGCAGAAGCACATCGGCAACTGAACCCACGGTTATGCCCAAATCTTCGACCGGCGCAAGAGATACTGAGCCACGCACGGACCGGTCTACTTCGCCACAGCCGCTGACTAAGGTGGTGATAGATATTACTACCATCACACAAATTGTACCTCGACGCGTCGTGTCCATAATGCAAAATGCCCGAATATCGCTGGGATTGAGCTGAAATCTGGCTTAGATAGTAAATCCGGAGAAGCCTCCCGTCAACCCTGTTCCGACGGAGGAGAGTAAGCAGATAAACGCAAAGCACGTCGCTGTACATCTCGAATTTAAGTGCCTTGCATCCCTCGGCAATAACAATTCCCGGCTTGCCAGTTATTCTCCCACTATCTAACAGATGATGGTTCTGTTCCTGGCCTCGCATCAAAATCGACCAGGATATACCGTACAGAGTAGGTGACTGTACCTTTGTTTTGCCTACTCAATTGCTAAAACCACAACTGATTTGGCCGGAAGCGTCGTTGTAAAGATGTTGCCTTCGAGTTCGAAGTCGCTAAAAGTCGCGGGCTTTACGACCTGAGGATTCTCAAAAGTATTATGAGCTGTTATATCCTCTGCGGTTAAAACTCGCCCGAACATTCCCTTAGGTTCGGCACCCTCAAGTGCGCAACGGACTTCGGCAGCATTGCTCGGATCCAAATTGCAAAGCGATATATGAATCCTGCCTGAGTTGTCTTTTGACGCTGAAACGTTTAACGCTGGAATTTTATCGTTGCCAAACTGATAATCATTGCAGTGCAACTCAACGGGAAGTAGCGTAGCATCATGATGAACCTTATACATCTCAAAGACATGATACGTCGGCGTGAGAATCATCTTTTCGCCTTTGGTTAGGATCATCGCCTGCAGAACATTGACGGTCTGAGCAATGTTTGCCATTTTGACACGATGACAATGCTCGTTGAAAGAGTTGAGGAATATGCCAGCAGAAACTGCATCGCGTATGGTGTTTTGCTGGTATAGGAAGCCAGGATTCGTGCCTGGCTCGGCATCCCACCACGTACCCCACTCATCGACAAACAAAGCGATACGACCACGCCGATCAAACCGGTCCATGATTTCGATATTTTTCTTCAGCAATGGGTAGATGGTGAGCGTGTTCTTCATTAGTGCAAACCATTCCGCCTCGTCGAACTTCGTTGCACTACTCTTTCGTACCCAGTTGCCCGTTCCCCGGACATAATGATGCAGGCTGATTGCACCCATGTTCCGGTGACACCGCTCCATCACAACGGTAATCCAGGGGTAGTTCGCGCTTCCGGGGCCACACGCAACTTTGACGATCTGGTTGCCGGAGTAGCTGCGCACATAGGTCTGGAAGCGATTGTAGAGCTCAGCGTAAGATTCGGCAGTCATATTACCCCCACAACCCCAGTTCTCATTACCCACGCCGAAGTACTTCACCCGCCAAGGCTTGTCACGACCATTCTTGCGGCGAATATTGGCCATCTCACTATCACCATCGAACGTCATGTACTCAACCCAGTCCTGCATCTCTTCGACCGTGCCGGATCCCACGTTACCAGCGATATAGGCCTCGCACCCGAGTTGTTCACAAAGATCCAGAAACTCATGAGTACCGAAGGCATTAGTTTCCGTGACCATACCCCAGTGCGTATTAAGCATCTTGGGCCGTTGATCGCGCGGGCCGATACCTTCTCTCCAGTGGTATTCATCGGCGAAGCATCCGCCGGGCCAGCGGAGGACTGGAATGTTAAGCTTACGCAGGGCCTCGACCACATCGTTGCGAATACCGCGAGTGTTCGGAATTGATGAATCCTCGCCAACCCAGAAGCCCTCGTAAATACACCGCCCTAAATGCTCGGAGAAATGGCCATAAATGTTCTTGTTGATTTTCTCTTTGCCTTTGTCCGTGTGAATAATCATTCTATTTACTGCCGATCCCTCCTGCACGGCAGCATCCGAAACGTTTGCCAGTCCGCAACCGACAAGCAGTACTGCAAAAACAACAGTAATCTCTTCAAACAACCTTGTCCTAAACACTTTGAGTTTCATTTTTTTCCGTCCTTTCACTTTTTACTTGCCAGTCAATCTCCCACTATCTGACAGACGATATTTCTTGTTCTCGGCCTAGTGTCGAAATCCACCAGTATCATCTGCTGCCAGGTTCCTAGTGTAAGCTTTCCATTTACTACTGGCACGCTCAAAGAAGGGCCCAAAAGTGCCGCTCGTACGTGAGCGTGCCCATTATCATCATGCCAGGTTTCTTCGTGCACATACCTGACATTTTCAGGTGCTATTCTCTCGAACGCTGCTTCTATGTCGTTATTGACCAATCCTGGTTCATATTCCGTTGTGGTGATACCAGCCGTTGAGCCGATGTTAAAAAGCGTTACGACACCCTTTGTTATGCCCGACTCTGCTATGGCATTACTAACCTGCTCTGTAATGTTGACAATATGGCAGTTTCCCCTGCTCTTGACGTTTATCTTTTGTGTTTTCACCATTTGAAATAGGACCTATTTTATTAAACATTGAGCACCTTCAAGCTTGATTTCCTCACAACTTTACCAATATTAGCTATTACGTCAAATTAAAATATCCCTCCGATAAATAGTGACTCCGCTTTTACCTGCAAGGCATATACACAAGCTAAGATCGACCATTATCAAATAAGCCCTATTAGCACCTTTGTCTTTCCTTCGGCCTATAGCGGTATTTCCAATAATAATAAAGTTAATGATTGTAAGGCTTGTGGTGATGCTGCAGCCAATCCCGGCAACCTCGGCCTTGCCACATATTGGCCATCAACTGCTTGAGAATAGTAAAAGGTCAAAGCAGCCATATCCAACCCAAGAATCTACAGGGAAAAATGCTGTTTTTCCCAAAGTCCGAGCGTTCCCTGACCGATAAGCGAACATGAAAAAGTCTGTTGCTCTTTACGTTAAATAGCTTGAAATCTTTTATCTTTTTGGGGAACTCTGCTCATGGAGAGCTCTGAAAAAACGGATTCTATAAACCAAAACACTGTTTTGAGTGCTGAATATAGGCGTAAAACTACAAAACATCGTGTTCTTGCAGGTGCCATAATGAAGCGGACGTATGCTCACCTCGCCATCCAGACTGGTATCTTGATCCTTATTGTGGCAATCCAGTCGCCGCTTTTAGCCAAAGACGCCACCCCAACGGAAGATTTCATGGATATGGGCCTCGAGGAACTCCTCGAGTTGGAGATTTCCGTGGCTTCAAAGAAGCCAGAGTCGACGTCCGAGGCGCCAGGTGTCGTCGTTGTCGTGCCCCGGGATGAAATCGAGGTCTATGGAGATAGGAATCTACATCAACTTTTGCAGCGCCAGCCCAGCATCTATACACGAGATGTATTCCCTTATACTGACAATGTAGCGGGCTTTCGTGGTGATATGTCGATGGTTACGGATTCGCACACCCTGATACTTTTTAACGGTCGGCCCATCCGGGAAAGCGGCCAGGGGCTCAATGTTAATATGTATCAAACGTTTCCACTGTCAACTTTAGAGAGTGTAGAGCTGATTCGCGGACCCGGTTCGGTACTCTATGGAAGCAATGCCTTCACAGGTGTTGTCAACTTGAAGACCCGGTCGATCCCGGAGCAAAATGAGATATCAATCTCCGGCATGGGGGGCAGTTACGGATACTACGAAACGGATGTTACGGCTGCAGGAAGATCTGGTGAACTCGGGTATGTTACCGCCGTTCGAGTTGCAGGTCAGCAAGGATACCCCTACAATATGACCGATGCGTTGGGTGTCTATGGTGAGGATCACAAACGATATAAAAGCTACTCTGCAGTGGCTCATCTGAATTATGGAAACTTTACCTTTGATAGCTTCTGGTCGGATTATGATGCGTTCGCAATCGGCGTTCTGCCTTTTTGGTCAAATCCACATAAATCATTCCTCAATAAAAAGCTATTCTTAAACGCGGGGTATCGCGTTCCCGTTCACGAGCGCGCGACTCTGGAGTTGAACGCCACCTACAATCTTCAGGAAAACGGCCTGACTAGCTATATGCCGCAGATTATCGGGACCAATACTTCGGATTTCCTCGGTGAGGTAACCCTCTTTGCCAATCCCTTGGACAACCTGAATTTCGTCCTGGGATACCTGCAGGAGTACCGCTCGAACTACGCACCTGATAGCGATCGCTCCCAATCCATTCCACCGTACGATTATTCACCGCAGAGCGCCTATGCACAAGGTGACTACAAGATTGACGATTCCATCAAGTTAATCGCAGGCACACAGTGGAATGAATCTTCACAGGGTTACTCCGACTTTGTGAATCGATTTGGTGTCATCATAACACCGTTTGACAAATGGGGCGTCAAACTCTTACGAGGTGAGGCATTCCGCGCCCCAGTAACAATAGAAACTGACATTTATAACCCACCGTTTCTTGTAGGTAATAGCAATGTCGAGCCTGAGACAATAACTACCTATGACGCACAGCTTTTCTATCATGACAAAAAAACCTATGCTGCTGTTACATATTTCAACAGCACCATCGATAAGCTCATTACTCCCGATTACAGTGTTGTCCCGGCCTCGGGGATAAACGGCGGAAAGCATCGATTCCACGGAATCGAGTTAGAGGCCAAACGTTCCTTAACACCCAACTGGCAAATACTTGGCTCATTTATGCATCAGGAGAATGAACAGGACGCAGGAGTGTATCCGACAGTAGTACCTGAAAATATGTTGAAAGTCGGGACGGCTTATACCTGGGACTGGGGCACGGCCTCGCTGTTCTATTGCTTCTTTGGAAAACCACCGGAAATCTACTTCCCATCGTTACCTCCTCCCTTCGGCTCGACGCTTGTAGTCAATCCGGAACCTAAAGAAATAAACTTAGTAAATATGAACTTAGACCTTGACCTGTCAAAATGGATAGGATTAAAGAAAGGGCAGTCCACTTTTACGTTTCGAGTAGAGAACCTTTTTGACGAAAAGATTTACGTGCCTACATTCACATATTCCGGCACTCCGAACTCTTTTCCCTACTTGCCGGGCAGGACCTTCTATATCGGATTTGAATTGCACAACTAAGCGTAGAGTGCTCTGATACAGCCCGCGGAGTTCAGTAGGAGCGCCTGGCAACCGTACTCCTTGACTATTGACAGTGCCTCTTTGTACCTAATAGCTTCTCAGGAAAGTCGACAAAAAACTACGTGAACGTTCACACCGATAAGACAGTATATGATAGCACAGCTTGAAGAGCGAGCCAGACACCATTGACCATTATGAATTTGACAGACAACAATAAGGGCGAAAACATGTCTGGTCCCGCCTTTCTCGGCCGTGGGGAACCTGTCAACCATCAACTTCCTTAGTGCCAAAAAAGGACGAATAGATTATGTCCGATAACAATTATTTAAAAACAATATTCCTTTTTAGAAAGTGCGGACATTTTCTAACCGATAACAAAAATGATTGTTGTTTGTTTGCTTTTAGATTGCCCTTCTATGGGCTGGGGGTGTTTGTGGTTTTTAGGGGGCTCTTTCAATGAAAAATATATTTATTCGCTTCGCCGTCCAGGCAGTTATCCTGGGTCTCATCGTGCCTATCCAATCGTCGGTTATAGCTAAGGATGTCGATAACTCGGAGGATTATTTTGATATGGACCTCGAGGAACTCCTCAATGTCGAGGTCTCCGTAGCTTCAAAGAAACCAGAGTTGACGTCCGAGGCCCCGGGTATTGTTGTCGTCGTGCCCCGGGATGAAATCGAGGTCTATGGTGACAGGAACCTCCATCAGCTCTTGCAGCGTCAACCAAGTGTGTATACGCGAGGCTCCTACCCGTACCTCAACAACATAGCCTCTTTCCGCGGCGACATGCCGACACACGTGGATCTTCACACCCTTATTCTGCTCAATGGCCGTCCCATCCGCGAGAGCGGTTTCGGTGGCCTCGATTTTCCGGTTTATATGACGTTTCCGATAGTGAGTCTCGATAGCGTTGAGATGGTTCGTGGCCCCGGCTCAGTGCTCTACGGAACCAATGCCTTCACCGGTGTTATCAATTTGAGGACCCGCGTTCCGGACCATAATGAACTCTCGGTCCGATCAATGGCAGGTAGTTATGGGTATTATGAAACGGACATCACCGCTGGAGGAAGGTCCGGTGAACTTGGGTACATGACTGCCCTTCGTGTTGCTGGTCAGCAGGGGTACGCCTACAGCTTGACCGATGGGATAGGAGTCTTCGGTTCGCAGAACGATGACAACCGCAGCGTCTCGGGGACGGCGCACCTGGAGTACCGCGGATTCACCTTTGATGCCTTCGCAGTGAATCTCGATACTTTTCATTTAGGCGCCATTCCGTGGTGGTCTCTTCCATATCACGAGTGGGGCACCAATAAACTATTTGCCAATGCCGGCTACCGGGTTTCCCTGGACGATCGAACAAACCTGGAGTTGAACCTTACTTACAACCTCCACAAGAACCGCTTCTCTAATGTAACACAGACCGTCGGCCTGAACACCTCGGACGTCCTGGGCGAAGTAACCCTCTTCACCAATCCGATAGACCACCTGAATGTCGTCCTCGGATACCTGCAGGAATATCGGTCAAACTACAAGGTTGATGACGATTACTATCTATCCATCCCAGCGTACCATTATCAGCCCCAGAGTGCCTACGCACAGGCCGATTACAAAATACGCGAGTCTGTTAAGCTCATTGCAGGCACACAGTGGAACGAATCCTCACAGGGTTACGAAAGTTTTGTCTCTCGGTACGGCGTGATTTTCACCCCATTCAAGAAGTGGGGACTTAAGCTCCTTCGGGGCGAGGCTTTCCGCGCCCCCTTTGCCCTCGAGACGGATCTCTATGATACGATGCTCGTCGGTAATCATAACTTGAAGCCGGAGGAGGTAACGACCTACGATATCCAGCTTTTCTATCAAGACAGGAAGACTTATGCTGCGGTCACATATTTCAACAGCGAAATCGACCAGCTCATCATTCGAGACACGAGTGTTAGCCCGGCATCGTTCAAGAACGGAGGCAAGCAGCGATTTAACGGTGTTGAGCTTGAGGCCAAGCGATTTTTGACGCCGCATTGGCACATCCTCGGCTCCACGATGATCCAGAACAACAAACAGACCTCCGATCTCAACCCCAGCACCGCTCCCGACTATATGGTCAAGTTGGGGACCGGATACGAATGGGACTATGGGACTGCGTCTCTGTTCTACAGTTACTTCGCAAAGCCGCCACGCCTCGCTTCAGAGGTCGTCGTCAATCCAGAGCCCGGGGCACTGAGCCTTCTCTCGCTTAACGTCCGAATCGACCCCTCAAAGTGGCTGGACATACCAAAGGGACGAGCCAATCTGATGTTTAGGGTCGAGAATTTTCTCAACGAAGAAATCTGGGTGCCGGAGTTTAATCGAGGCGGAAATCCTAACTCCCTGCGCGACGGCCCGGGCAGGACGTTCTATATTGGATTTGAATTGCACAACTAAGCGCCGCGTACTTCTGATACAGCCCGCCAAGTACGGTAGGTATGCCTGGCAAACCATACTCCATTGACCATCGGTAGTACCTCTTTGCTCTGGATAGCTTCTCAACAAAGCTGACAAAAAACTGCGCGAACATCTGTATTGATCGGACCGTACATTACAGCATCACTTGAAGAGTGAGCCATAAAACGTCAGGCGTTATGAGTTTTAGTAGGCAGTGCATGAGGTTAAAACGCGTCTGGTTCCACTTTTCTCGCCAAGAAACAAAAAAAATCATTTTTTTACCCATATAATCTTGACGATACTATTATTTGGGTTAAAATTGTTATAGGATAGGGGGTGAGGATTGTGCTGCGAATGCTCATTAATATTATGATGCAGGAATTAAGCAGTATCTTCAGTTCTTTGACAAGTTAACAGTTAAGCCACAATTGCAGCGAAAGTGCGGCTTGCTCCGTCCGGATACGCTACGGCTCAGCAGGCCTAACAAGATACAGCTTTTAAATCTCAGCACTTTCGATGCGTATATCGAGTGTTGAGCCTTATTTTGACGATATCTGCCGGAGCCTTGTGCAAAGGTGGATTCGACGAATCAAACTGAAGGGTTTGATCCTGGCTCAGAACGAACGCTGGCGGCGTGGCTAAGACATGCAAGTCAAACGGACCATCTAATTGAGTAATCGAGAGGATGGTTAGTGGCGAAAGGGTGAGTAATAGATAGGTAACGTACCCTGTGCTTCGGGATAGCGTCATCCGCTTCGGCGGATTTCCGAAAGGGGCATTAATACCGAATAATGTCATTTGTCGTTGGGCATTTGACCAAAGATTTATCGGCATTGGAGCGGCCTATCTCTTATCAGCTTGTTGGTGAGGTAATGGCTCACCAAGGCAATGACGGGTAGCGGGACTGAGAGGTTGTTCCGCCACATCGGGACTGAGACACTGCCCGGACCCTCACGGGGGGCTGCAGTAACGAATATTGGGCAATGGGCGAAAGCCTGACCCAGCGACGCCGCGTGCGGGAGGAAGTCTTTCGGGATGTAAACCGCTGTCAGGGTTAAGAAAGTGCGCTTCGGCGTATTGATCTAACTCAAAGGAAGTCACGGCTAACTTCGTGCCAGCAGCCGCGGTAAGACGAAGGTGGCAAGCGTTGTTCGGTATCACTGGGCTTAAAGGGTGTGCAGGCGGAAAGGCAAGCGTTTTGTGAAATCCCTTGGCTTAACCGAGGAATTGCTTAACGAACTGCTTTTCTTGAGGCAAGTAGGGGTGCGCGGAACTCTTGGTGGAGCGGTGGAATGCGTAGATATCAAGAGGAACGCCGGCGGTGAAGACGGTGCACTGGGCTTGTCCTGACGCTGAGACACGAAGGCGTGGGGAGCGAACGGGATTAGATACCCCGGTAGTCCACGCTGTAAACGATGCCTACTAGGTTGTGGAAGTTCTGACACTGTCACAGCCGAAGCAAAAGTGTTAAGTAGGCCGCCTGGGGAGTACGGCCGCAAGGCTAAAACTCAAAGGAATTGACGGGGGCTCACACAAGCGGTGGAGCATGTGGATTAATTCGAAGCAACGCGCAGAACCTTACCTGGGTTTGACATGCTTGGATGCCCGGCTGGAAACAGTTTGGGCTGCCCTTCGGGGTGGAACTTGCACAGGTGCTGCATGGCTGTCGTCA
>Ga0307430_1001977_pt1 | contig 14126 bp, 15 predicted proteins | sample SalMarWE160130MG_FD_202159 | JGI IMG/M metagenome (GOLD analysis project Ga0307430, IMG submission 202159) | Salt marsh sediment microbial communities from the Plum Island Ecosystem LTER, Massachusetts, United States - WE1603-130 | ecosystem: Environmental > Aquatic > Marine > Intertidal zone >... | reverse complement strand
AATAACTGGCTCCGTCAGTTATTAGCGAGCAGTCATAAAGTTTTAGTGGCCACGCAATAACCTTTGATACCATAGCTTTTTCCAGAGTTATTTCTTTCTGCATGTGAGCCTTTGGATTCAAAGTTCCGTTGTGATGGTTCTTCACTGCCACTCGAGCCATCTGCTCTTCGGTTGTGCCGTACTCGTGCATGTGAGCCGTAGCCATGAGGGCATACAGTCCCGGAAAAGTTATTCCATGCCACTGTTCGAATGGCATGTCAGAGGCCATAGCCAGAAACTCTGTTACTTCAGCTGTTGTTCGATGAGTCATTTTTTCCACCCCGCCAACCATGACGACCTTGTAAAAGCCAGAGAGTATAGCAAGGATTCCGGTTCTCAGGGCAGCTCCTGACGAGGCGCAGGCGGATTCAATTCTTACTGCAGGTTTTGGTAGCAGTCCAGCCCAGTCGGCTAATGTGGGTCCGGTGTGTCCTTGATGCTCGTAGGATTCGCCCATGTGACCCACGAAAAGAGCCTCAATGTCTTTTATCGGGTTCAGATTAGGGCATCTATCATAAGCCTCTTTTGCAGCGTCTACGAAAAGTTCTCTGCAGTACATTCCATCCAGTCGCCCAAGCTTGGATAATCCTGCTGACACGATTGAAACTAATGGTTTACTGATCAATCACAGGACCTCATTAGAGAGTGGTTGCATAGCAGTTAGTAAATGTTGCCTGAATAACTATTCAGTAAAACTTTTTATGTGTTTAGTTAACCTTTTTGGGTTTTACTTTGGTTTTTTGAAGTAGGTTAGACCATCGTTGTCTTGTCCTACCCATTCAAATCCAGATTCTATTAGCATCTGTCTTTCGTGTTTTGTTGATGCTGCTTTGCTAATGTAGTTTTCAGGTTTCAAGTCTCCATAGATTTCTGTGTAAAGCTCTACGTATCGTTGAGTGTTCATTATGTTTCTGTGACCTAGAATTTTCTTGACGTGTAGAATAGATTTTGTCTTATGGTACTCTCGCAATGCTTTGCAATGTCTGAAAGTGCGGTAATGGATTTTTAGAAACCTCGGATTGTTATGCGTTCGTGCTAACCATTTAATTCTTTTACGAAATGTTACCTGTCGCGTTCCGTTAGCTTTCCGCTTAAACAGTGTTACTTGTTTATCGCTTCTTGGTAAATTAAGCAATATTGAAATCAGCCTTTTTGAAACAGAAAGCGTACGAGATTTACAGTATGGGCTTCTTTGCAAACACAAATTATTGCAACATTACCTAAATGGTGCATGCTTGTCGAATTTCGAGTTTTCCAAAATGTTTATCTGATTTACTGTATAATACTATGCTGTGAGTTTTTAGTAATTCATTGTAAAATTCTATTGGATTTCTAGTCTTATCAAATAGCTTTAGGTTATAAGCACATAGAGCGATAATAGGCAAATCCAATGTTCTATTCGCAGTTCTCTCTAGTTCTATCAACTCATCACAACGGTTTTTGTGGAAGAAACATGCCGTCTCTCCGAGGATTCTAAAGCCCATAAATCCTTTTTTCAACGCATTATCATACATCTTTTTAAGCAAACGATTAGTCGTTTGGATATTGAATTTCCCATCTATGAAGTAATATTCATTGTATCCTAGGATTCTTAGGGCACCTTTCTTTTCGCTTTTATCCACATCAATCCCAAATCGCTTCATTGTTTCTCTAATATTTGCCAGATCCTCCTCTGATACGATATATGCTACAGCTTCACCATTCTCTAATCCAATTTTAAGGAAATTAAACAAAACATTGTATTTGGCTTCTAAAGATCCATAAAAAAATACTACATGATTTGTAGGTTTCAAGCTATTAAGAGCAAGTATAAGCCTTTTGTCAGCATTCTCATCTTTCATTGCAATTATATTTTCAGAACTTAACCATATTACTTCAAAATTCTTTGCAATTAATTCAACTAAGTTGCTCTCGTCAGTCCATAAATGATGCAAATTTCCCAGCCCAACTGATTTCATCGAAGTTGCCACTAACGCCTCTCCGTAATCCACTACAAAGTAGCTATTTAGCTGTTGATCCACAAATCTTACGGAAAAAGAGACTCTAGGAGAACTGTATTCTTTTAATACCGTGATGACCGAGTCATCATAGTCACATTTTTCCAACACTACGCGAAAGTTTAAACCTCTGCTTAAATGCTTTTTAATTAACGACCTGTGACCGGTGAAAAAATGGATAAACTGGTCTCGGGATAAAGCGAAGTCAACGGTTTTCTCAGCAGCATCAATCATAGAAAAAATTTTTTGAATTACTGCATCCCTTTGTGAGATGATGGCAAAATGAGCTTTTCCTTCGGAATCATTTTTTATTTCGAATTTTTGTATATCTTTTAGTAATTCGTCTTTTTCTGCCTTTAGTTTAGAAACCCTTTGTGAGTTCATGTCTTTTTCGCGTTTGATGAGAAGGGAAAGTACAGCTTCGAAGGGTGTGGCTTTCACTTTGATTGGTCTTCCTAAAATTTTTTCCAGTAAACCCAATTTTTCAAGTTTTGGTAGTAACCGATAGATTTCTTCTCGGGGAACATTTGATTTTTTTGAAATTTCTTTGACTGAAGCTATGCCCATCTGCGCTGCTGTTATGTATACCCTTGCTTGATTGAAAGTGATCCCGAAAGCAGACAATTTCTTGGCTAATTGATCCAAGGATGACATTATACATTCCCCAAAGCAACTGATTGTAACTGTAAGTTTACAGTTACATAGATTTAAATTTTATGTGAGAAGTATTATATCTGTCAAAAATAAAAAAGGAGAAAAAAATAAATGCAAATTCTGAAAAATAAATCAAAAATCTCTGCTATAACTTTTGTTCTAATGTTAACAATATCTGCTACGTTCGTTGCTTTGACATCAGTTAGTGCTCAGACTGTAACAGAGCGGAAAACCCACATTTACGTTAGTCCTCAACCAGTTGCAGGTGTCGGTCAACAGATGTTTATTGTCTATTGGCCTGATTATATGCCCGTTCCAGAAACAGATGAGGAATTGGCAGCGGGAAAGCGCGGCGCGTTCTATGGTGTAACATTGACAATTACAAAGCCTGACAATTCCGAAGAAACCATAGAAATGCCACGGTCCGATCCAGTGGGAGGTGGATACACTTTGTACACGCCTGACCAAGTCGGCGAATATACTGTTCAGGCTCACTTCCCTGGGAATTGGAGAAACATTACTGTCGGGACACCCTTTGCTCCGGCCGGCAACTTCTGGTATACACCCGACGACAGCGCAATACGGACGTTTATCGCACAGGAGGATCCAATAGAAACATGGTCTGATCCGCCTCTTCAAAATGATTACTGGATGCGCCCAATAAGCGGAGCAAGCCATTGGAGCGAACTTGCTGGAAACTGGCTGGGTTCTTATGCACAAAAGTATCCTCAAGGCGCCAGTGGCGGCACAACTAACAATTACGGGTACGGTAAAGCACCAGGATCAGCTCACATACTGTGGACAAGACAGCATTATCCTACAGGCAGCATCATGGACGAAAGATTTGGTGATCAAGTCTACACACTCAACCACTACCAAGATGTTGACTTCGATGGGAACAGACTAATCCTCGACGGCGTAATTCACTACACCCCGCAATATACCGCACATTGGGGAGCTGGGAGTCCGATCGACTCGTTCGGCTGGGCTGGTCTTGATTTGTATACAGGCGAACAGCTCTTCGTCTACCCTGAAGCAATGAAACCTGAATTCGGTCAGATATACTTCTACAACTCGCCTAACCAGCATGGAGGCTTTTCATACTTGTGGAGAACGAGCAACGTTGAAATGCCAGATACTGTAGAGCGTGTTACTTATGCAGGGCCTGAAGTTGTGACGAATTTACACAGCGAGCCGGGCACTGAAACTTGGGAGATGATTGACGCATACACAAGAAACAGGGTTTGCTATGTAGCTAACGTGTCTGCTAGGGGTACACAAGTCTACGGCAAAGAGGGAAGCGTGCTGGTCTACAATACTGCAAATCTAGGAACCTCCAGTTCACCCAACTACTATTTGACGATTTGGAACTCGTCTGCTGCTCCCACTATGCTTTGCGGCGAGTCCGGAACTGAGGCGTGGCAGTGGAGACCTCAGTATGGCGGCCACAGCAACTACAATTACCATTGGCGTGAAAACAAGGATGCATTTCATGACGGGAACACGGCGTGGTCATTGAACGTGTCAATAGCGAACATACAGGGTCCAAGGAATTCTGTTTTGAATCAAACGGCATCTATCTGGGTGGTTCGTGAAGGCGAGTACGTGATCTTTGCAACTAGTGGACGAAACGACCCAGACGGGATTGCTCCTTGTTGGCTGATGGCTGTTAGTCTGGAGCGAGGGCATGAAGGCGAAAAACTATGGGAAACTACCTTTACGCCGCCATTTGCAGAGCAGTGGGGAGCGGGATTTGACCCTGGGATGGTTCTTGCCGGTGTTTATCCAGAAGATGAAGCTGTCGTCTTCAGCAACAGGATCGAACTGAAATGGTACGTTTACGACATGAAAACGGGGCAGAAGCTTTGGGAAAGTGAACCTGAAAATCCATTCCACTACTACTCAATGAGCTCTAATTACTATGATGGCATGTTCTTAACCTACGGCCGAATTGGCGGAATTCTAAGCGCTTATGACATAAGGACAGGAGAAATAAAATGGACCTATGTCGCTGAAGGCCCCGGCACGGAAACTCCTTACGGCAATTCCATACTCTCAATCTCGGCCATTTCTGACGGAAAAATCTACTTGGGCGCTTCTGAACACTCCGCTTCAACGCCACTGTGGCGCGGACCGAACTTGCGCTGCATCGACGCTGAAACAGGCAAAGAATTATGGAAAATACTGTTTTGGGGATCGAGCCACTCTGTGGCAGACGGCATCTTGGTAGGTTTCAACTGGTATGACGGTCAGGTATACGCTTTCGGCAGGGGACCGAGCGCAACAACAGTCAAAGCAGGACCCGAAGTCGCTACGTTGGGATCCAGCGTAGTGCTTACAGGCACGGTCACTGATCAAACTCCCACTGGCAGGCGTAACATCAACGGAGAGTTCGAGTTTACACTCAAGGATACTCCAGCAATATCCGATGAAGACATGGGTGAGTGGATGCAATACCTGTTTATGGATCAGGCGTGCCCCACAGACGCAAAAGGAGTTACAGTAACCTTAGATGCCATTGATCCAAACGGCAACTTTGTTCACATCGATACAGTAACAAGCGACATGAGCGGCTTCTACAGTTATCATTGGAATCCGGAAAATGAAGGAAAGTACACTATCATGGCCACCTTCGAAGGCTCCGAATCATATGGCAGCTCATATTCTGAAACCGCCATTGTAATAGACCCCGCACCAGCACCATCAGGTCCAATAGAGCCTGAACCCACAGAACCAGCAGAAGCGCCTTTAATAACCACAGAAATCGCCATACTGATAGCAGCTGTTATCGTTGCAGTAGCAGTGATAGTTGGCTTCTGGATAATCAGAAAACGGAAATAAACCCAAAATTTTCCCTCCCTTTTTTTATGGGGAGTAATGCATTGGAAGGAAAGGGGCTGAAAAGGCTCCACTACGAAAGATGGAAATCATCAAAAGCGATTGCAGCAGGTTGAGATTTCATCTTTTCTCCTATAGTTTGTCTGTGGAGGAGCCTCAGCAAACCCTTTTTCCTTTTGTTTAGCTATAATTTAAATTTTAGCAAGATATTTTGGCATCCTTTACACATTCACCGCTGAAGCCATGGTCATTAAAGTTTTTAACTAGCAGCTTGCCTAAAAGACTCTTCGCAAGGCTAGATTTCATATTTCGAAAAAAGGGGGGAGTTGCGGGAGATGTCGCCACAGTTTTGCTAAATAACTATTTAACGTAGTTCTGAAGTGGTCTGTGTGGCAACTTGCCTTTTTTAGTGATATCAGTGTGTGTTCTGGGCAACATTAGTAGTGAAGCCATACGCAAATGTTATGAAGTATTAGGCATTGAATATTACGGCAAATAGAGGAGGGGTAGAATTATGTTGGCAGAAAAGCCGATTAAAATCGAAAAAGTTGGGAAGAAAATTCTTGATCGTGAGATTTTGAGACTGGCGATTATCGCAGAGTTGGATGCTGTGACTTTATATGAACAGTTGGCTGCGGCAACTGAGAATGAGGCGATCCGTGAAGTGCTGTTAGATGTGGCGAGGGAAGAGAAGACACATGTTGGCGAGTTTCAGACTTTGCTGTTAAGAGAAGATGCAGAGCAGGTTGAGGAGTTACAGCACGGAAAAAAAGAGGTTGAAGAAGAACTAGGGATTTAACGTAACATACTAAGCTCTTTTACAGAAGCGCTTTTACTTCATCAGGCCAATCGTGTCTTTAATTGTTCCAAACACTGGTAGTCCACTAGGCATCATGTTTACAGGGACTTTGTCAGATCCTCCGAGTGCTTTGCTTATTTTTTTGCGTACACATTCGGCTTGCTTATCGCCTTTACAATATGCTCTAATAAATGCTATTAAAGCATATTTTTTATTTTCATCACTTCGGTATTTTTTAAATAATGAGCAGTTTTCGAGGCTTTCGCAATATTTCATTCATGCCTGCTCCTTTAGGGTAAAGGATGAAATCGCTATTTAACAAACAGCGTGTCTTACCCCAGAAGAACACACCAGAAGGTCTCGGTCATTAGTTTAAACTTAAATTGGTGCGTGCAATAATCTTTTGTTTATGAGTCCCAGCAAATCTCGTAGACGTAGACCACGTAAAAAGAAAAGCAGCAACAAAAAACTAATATTAATAGTGTGTTTGTTGGCTGTTGTTGCAGTGATTATAGTGGCGTATACTATGTTAGACAATAACGCTTCAAACGAGAATGTTCCCAGCAGCAACAAGGTTCTGCTTACTACTAGCATGGGCGACATCGTGATCGAGTTAAGGGATGACATGCCGATTACAACAGGAAATTTCAAGAAACTGGTTCAGCAAGGAGTATATGATGACACGATTTTTCACAGAGTAGTTAATCTACCACAAAATCTAGTCATGATTCAGGGCGGAGACCCTGCTACCGGAACTTGGTCTGGAGGATCAATACCCAGCATAAAAGATGAATTCTCGGAAAACCCGGACAACAACAAGAACGAAAGAGGCACTATAGCAATGGCGAATACGGGTGCTCCAAACTCGGGAAGCAGCCAATTCTTCATTAATGGTGCATATAACAGTCACCTTGACAATGTGCATCCAGTTTTTGGAGACGTAATAGAAGGAATGAACGTTGTTGAGGAAATCCTAAAAGTAGAGACAAGTGGAGAGCCCCTCAACAGACCACTCGAAGAGGTTACATTAATCAAAGCAGAGTTTGTCGATTAAACGTTTGCAGCTGTTTTTCAAATTTGGAATTCAATCTATCCGTTGCTTGGTTGGAGTAGAAAAGAAAATTATGCCTCCAAATTGGCTGATTCGGTTGCCTGCCGGAGTTTCCGCGTTGACTATTCGTGTTTTCACTTTTTTATTCTTTGAAATCTGCAATAACCTGTGAATTCTGCTCTTGCTCTTGCTGTCAGCCAGATACTGGTCTGTGAGTAACAGATACGCGGTTCCGAGATCATTACGTTTGCCTCGGTCATAGACAATATCTTCGATTTCCTTTAGTGAATACAAAACAACTGTGTTATCTCTAGTGCTGTAAAGATGCTTCTCTAAAACATTGATGATGTGATCAGCTTCTTCTGAGGTTGTTTCTGCTATTAGTTTAGAGAATTCTTTGGTTTTCACGAGTTCAGCCACCTTAATGGGGTTGTCTGCGGAGCCGACCAGCTCAGCAAAATTTGCCCGGTTCGGGCTCCTCGATTGAATCAGATACCTGTGATGCTTTCGCACATGTTCCAGAAAATCTTGGGCATAGCTTGTTCTCACGGGAGCTGTAACAACAATACTTCTTACTCCCTCTTTGAGCACAGGTTTCACTGAATTAACAACTGATTCATGAAAATTGTATAGAACCTTCTCATCTGTTCTCTTTCCGTCAAGCTCCAACCTAAGATACAGCTTTGCAACACGACTGAATATTCGCCACAATACCGCATGATCGTCTTCGAAACCCACAAGAACCGCCACTGGGTACCCATATCTGTATCGACTTTTCCGCTTCACCTTAGTCACATGAAGTCTCCTGCCTGTTCACACGGTTATGACTGAACGGTCTTTTATGAGGAAAGTCTGCGTTTTTAGGGTTTTTACTAGAGAACATAAAAAGAGTGGAAAAGAGGAGTGTGCCTTGCGTGGGCGCTTGTGCGTTATTCTATGCTGGCTTTTTTCCTCAAAGATATTCCTTCAATCAAGAACAGTGCCATAGCGATTGCAGTTATCAGTGTCAGGTATAAGAACAGCATGTCAGGAAACAGCCCATACACGAAATAGCGAATTGCGATACTGGCAATTTCTGCGCTTAGAATTCCAGTGAAAAAGAGGGAATAGAACATCAGCCTCGGCACTAACGTTCTGCCGACCCATAGGTATCCGCTGATTTTTGCCTTCTCTTTGATGATGTATCTGCCTTTTTCGTTCTTTTCCAGCAAGCCTAAATCTTCGAGTTTTTGGAGGTGCCTGTAAGCCACGCTTGGGCTGCTAAGGTTCGCGCCTCTCATAACATCCCGTGGACCTACAGGTTTACTCTCCTTTAATACGTAGGAGTAGACAGTGAATGTGGTGCCCTCAAGCTCCGCGTTGCCGCCGTTTGGCACACTCAACCCCTCAGCTCAGCGAGTTTCCCATCAGTTCAAAGAGCTTCCCAGATGGATTAAGTAGGTCAATTTGCGATAATTCGTCTTCAGGTATGATGGTGTTATACAGGAATCCGTCTCCGAACTTCTCCAGTTGAGCTTCCGCAACAACTTCAGGTTCTCCTAGAACAACAGTCTCAGTAGAATTGCCCTTTATGGTAATCCAGCCTAGTCGATTTACGCTTATGAAGATCGTCTCTGGCTCTCCAAAGGTAGGAACCCAATTCGTTCCGCCCCCTGTCGAGCAACCCAGCCTTGACTCTCCCACATCCCAATTCGTATATGCCGAACCTCCTCCAGAGGGGGGACGGTCACCAAAGAATTCGTTAAGGTCAAAGCGAAGAGGGTCTCCTACGAAATCACGGTTGTATATAATCCCTTCATATCTTTGCAGATTTCCAATGAACCCTTTGTCTGAGTAGAATTTAATCAGATATACCTCGAATTTAGCGTCACAAGGATCGACTTCCTCAGATAAACGTGTGAAATTAATCCCAATTGCGCGTACGACACTTGGTACATCTATTGTATCGTTTGGATTGGTTGAAGGACTTAGATAATAAGCATCTGCTGCTATACTAATGTTTCGACGTTCAATATAGGCATATACTACATCGACACCAAATAGTTCAGGTACATCTGTATCCGGTGCCATCACGACGTTTGTATAAAGCAGAGGTGCCGCCAAGAAGACGCCCAGCAATAGAGCCACAATGCTACCCGGGAACAACTTTACGCCAATTTCCATTTTCATTTATCCTCCACCACTGTATTGCTAACAACGTATTAATAACTCTACTTAGAGAACAATATGTTCCTCTTGAAGAACAGACTCAAAAACAAAAAAACCGCTTAAGTATAGCATCTTTAGAAACTTTTGTCTTGCATCCCCCAAATCACAGTCATCTTGACGAAGGCTTATATGCCTTAAATCTTAGTAACAGCAAAATTCGATTGAGAGTGAAATAATAAATGGGTGACAAACTAGCGAATCCAGCTCCTCTGGGGCTATTGGGTTTCGGAATGACAACAGTCTTACTGAACCTTCACAACGCAGGCTTCTATCCATTGGGCAGCATGATACTGGCTATGGGGCTGGTGTATGGTGGATTAGCTCAGGTCATCGCTGGAATAATGGAATACAAAAAAGGTAACACCTTTGGTACCCTTGCCTTCAGTTCCTACGGTTTATTCTAGTGGTCTCTAGTCATTTTGCTGTTGCTTCCCAACTTTACACTTCTGTCTCTAGCAGTTACAGCTCCTGACAATACAGCCATGGCAGCGTACTTCTTCATGTGGGGCATGTTTACTCTGCTGATGTTCTTTGGCACAATCAAAATGAATCGTGCATTACAGTTCGTCTTCAGCAGCTTAACTGTGCTGTTTTTCATGTTGACGATTGTACGATTAACTGGCAACGCAGACCTACTGATGATTACTGGAATTGAAGGAATAATCTGCGGAGCAAGCGCCATCTACACGGGCATAGCGGAAGTCTTGAACGAAGTCTATGGAAGAACAGTTCTGCCGTTATGTCCAGTGAACAAGTAAAAACGTTCGCAAAGGCAAGTTTTTTACATGGTTACTTCCATTCTTTTTTAGGGAACCACAGTTCGGTTAATCTTTCAGGTAGGTTGTAGATGTGGATAGATTTCTGTACCGAAAGGAGATTTTGATTGACGACTCTGGCTGGGGTGACCTAATTTTAGGCGTCGTAATCGGTGCGCTGAAACTTCCAGAACGCAGGTACATGGAACGCCGGATTCCTGTTTCCTCTTTCCAGCCTCCGAATTTCCAGAATAAACAGTATCTGGATGATTCTGTGAAGATTGCAGAGGAGATCGTTGAGGTGATGCAACCTGACAGGGAGACGGTTTTCAGGGTCTGTTCCGGTTATGTTCTTTCTAGTATACGCAAATACTTGAGAAATCAGGGATTCAGAGTTGAAGAAATAGAAGTTACCGGTGAACTTCAGGAGATGGTTGAACGAAGCTTTGCCAATTGGTGCAGAGAGGTGGGAATAGACTTTAAACGGTTGGAGGGAAAACGAAGCTTTAACACGTTTCTAGAATGGGTTACAGAGAAACCTCATCTCCGAGAACAACTTGTGAAGACCGGGTGGAAAAGCTGGAATCAACGATGGCGCGAAAAAGTTTACAACATGAGAACCTGAAAAACGAGAAATAAACCTTACAATGTCTCTGATGTTTCATCATGTATTATCGTTTGGTTTTTTCGTGTTCTTCTGAGCTTCACGGAAACCATTAAACCTAGTAGGATAGCTGACACGATTGAAATCGCTATTAGAATCTGTGTTAGGTCTAAGCCTGCTTGATGTGTAGATTCATCAAGTGAATTGCCTAAGCCTGTTTGGTCAGCAGAATTCTCAAGTGGATTCTCAGCAGGAACTTCTATGATTAGCCCTATTGGCTCTTCTTGTCCATAGTATGGGTCAATGATTATAGGTTCATCTGGATCAGGAGTAGCAGCTGCTGCGTTGCTACAGGAGGAGACGTTTCCAGAGTCAGCCCACAGTCCAACCAAAATACCGAAAACGCTGCCCAGATATCTCTGGTCGAGATACAGCATTACTTCCCATAAAGGATACAGCACATAAGGCTCTCTGGGGGAGGGACACAGCCAAGCAACTGCACGATCTTCAGTTACGTTAAAATCGCTTATCGTAACGCCACCAGGCATATCGTAAGAATAATAATTCTTTACGTAATCGATTGCGATGCTGACAGCTTCCTCTTTTGAAATGTTCACGGTAGTGGCGCCTATCTCGTAAGCGCTTCGCTTGTCGCTCATGCTATAGAATGCTCCATCACTGAAGCTAACTTCTATTCCCGGATAGTCGACTCCATTGATGGTGTATCTCCACCGAAATGATGTACAATCACCAGCAAAAGGCGTATTTGTGTTAAGTATGGTTAGCGTGAGATTACCGGATATTAATGTCATGTTTTTTGTTTCGTCAGCATACTTTAGGATTCTTTTCATTTCCGCTAAATTTTCTCCATTGTAGTTTTGGTATTTCTCAAGAAAACAGTCGGCAGCTTCAATCAGGTTAGCGTATGGACGGTCACTGATAATTGAGCCTTTTTTTACGCCTACAAAGCAGAAGCTTAAAGCATTGTTTTCAATGTTAAAATGTAAATCAACTACGCTTTCTTCTGATTCCAAGGTGTACGTCACAAGCTCTGAAGAAAAACCGTTCGACAGAAATGATGGCAAGTCTGTTTCGTGATATTTTGTGAATGTTACATTGTATTGTGAAATGTCGATAGGAAGCACATTTTCTATTAATGACAATGCTTTGTTCTTAGCGGTTGATTCCGCTGAATATGCCCTTGGCACCTGTGTAATCGGAAGCACGAAAACCAGTAAGAGGATAATGATTGGCGTGAATTTCTTCACATCATTTCCCTATCTAACTCTATGATGGCTCGCAGTTTTATGTTTTGTGAAAAAGCTTCCAAAAGATTCTGGCTGTTAGCCTACTCGATTAGCGTCAAAAGGTCTTCACGAATATAGTTGATGAGTCCGTCTTTGGTGCTTTTGCTGAATATTGTCACCACGCTGTTTCGTGTTATTCCCATCGTAAGCCCACGTTTCTGCGCCTCAAAAACTACATACCATATCTGCCCATGAGCTAGATAGTCTCGGTAGAGTTGAGTGTCAGCAAGGTCTGATCCAGCTAAACAAAGCTTCTCCACCCCGGGTATGTCAATTTGGTCAAACCATATGAGGCGGGTTGCCTGCGGATTTGACTCATGAAGCTCCTTAAGCGTTTCATGGAGAATCTTCGTCTCCACTATCGCTCTCGGAGTTATGAAAAGAACCTTACTGAGCCTGTTAGCCACGTGATTCGTCAACAGCTTTTTGACTCCACGAGCCACAGAAGGCGCAACCACAATCAAGAAGTTTCGGTTCTTGAACTGGGTTACCCAAAAAATGGCTTCTTCAGTAACAGGGTTCTCAATTAACTTACGCCTGTAGTAACGTTGCCGCATAAAATCCGCGCTGAAAACTCCAGATATCAGATTCTCTTTTAGGCTAAGGTCCAAAATTTCTGTTACCAGATTCACTGTTTCTCCGTTACTCTTTTCGTAGTTTTCCTCTTCACGGAAATCTTTCAGCTTCTGAATTATCAAACCAAAATTGATTTCTTCTTTGATTTCGAAGATTTTAGCGGGCAGAACCATATTTCCACCGACAAACACTTTGTTTTCTAGACTTTAAAGGTTCTGCGAAAGGTTATCACCGATGGATGTAGAATATAGAAAGCAGAATCAGAAACATAGTGCCTGCTATAAACCATAATAGTTCTCTAGGAATTAGTGGAAAGCAGTTATCTGCGTCTTCTTCTGCGTCTTTGACCCGGTTTATACTGACCGCTTTCTCGGCTTAAGATGAAGCGTTTATAGTAAGAGCTCCGATTGTTGACTCTTGGAGCCGTAGAGTGTCTTTCTCTTGCGTCTACTTTAGGAGTTATGGACCTGACTTTGCCCGCCTTAGATAATGAACCGTGTGATGGCGTAATCTCACATCCTTTTGATCTTTGGTGAAAAGTACTAGAGGTAGAGATTCTTATAAACATTCACAATGTTGGGCTTTACTAAACATATATCTTTGAGAAAAAATACTTCATAAACAAGAAGGTTAGGGGTGAACTCGTTTGAGAGAGGCGATAATTTTAGCTGGAGGAGAAGGATGGAGACTGAAACCCGCAACCTGGGTTCCAAAACCGCTCCTGAAAATAAACAAGAGCACGTTGATTGACCATCAGATAGAGTGGCTTCGTTCTCACGATTTCGATAACATAATCGTGGCATCCAACAGAAAAGATCTCACGAAACAACCGGTCGCTTATTCATTGGAAGAAGATACTTTAGGCACTGGAGGCGCCACCAAAAAAGCGTTTGAACAGATTAAAGGAAAAGTAGCTTATGTCATGAATGTGGATGACCTTGTTTTTTATGATCCAAACGAACTTTTTGACTACGCTGGTAAAGGAGCGGGAATACTTCTGGCGAAGCCCCAAATCCCATTCGGCAAGGTAACTCTTCAGAATGGCATAAATGTTATCAGGTTTCAGCATAGGGAAACTCTTGACTTTTACGTTAGCACTGGCCATTATGTCTTCAAGAAGAGTGTAGTGGAAAAGCTGTTTCCAGACAATGGTGACTTCGAATTCACTGCCATGCAACGGTTGGCGGACAAGAAGATGCTTCAGGGATACACGTACCATGGAATGTGGTTCACTCTCAACACAATGAAAGAGCTTATTGATGTAAGGAGATTCTTCAAAGAGTAAGGCATTCAGCATG
>Ga0307430_1001972_pt1 | contig 14161 bp, 14 predicted proteins | sample SalMarWE160130MG_FD_202159 | JGI IMG/M metagenome (GOLD analysis project Ga0307430, IMG submission 202159) | Salt marsh sediment microbial communities from the Plum Island Ecosystem LTER, Massachusetts, United States - WE1603-130 | ecosystem: Environmental > Aquatic > Marine > Intertidal zone >... | reverse complement strand
TCTTAAAATTTAGTTCTAGATTACATCTTTTTATTGTTTTTTATTAGTGCACTTTTGAAATGTAAATCATCGAGAAAAGAGTGCACTTTTGATTTGTAAATAACAAAAATGAGTAAAAAATTGAAAACAATTATCTGATATGTTATAATTTTTTTTATATGTAAATTTATGGACAACATATTTAGAAATTATTCTATGTTATTTTATAAAAGTTTTATAAATTATTTTATAATTACTGAGGGGTGAATTATTTGTTAAATAAGATCATCGAAGAAGTTAAAAAAACTGAGACTGCTGCAGATAAAATTATTAAAGAAGCCGATGATAAAGCTGAAAAAATCATTAATGATGCTCACGAAGAAGCAGATAAGTTAATAGAAAGAATCAAAGAAGAAACTAAAAAAGAAGGAAAAGTAATAATTGAAAGAGAGGAAGAATCGGCCAGAATAGAAGCAGATAATATTAGAAAAAGTTGCGAAAGAGAGAAAGAAGAATTAGGTAGAAAATCTTTAAAAAATATCGATGAAGCCGTAAAAATAGTAATTAAAAGAGTGATGGAAGGAAAATAATGGCTGTTTGCAAAGTAAAAAAGGTAAACATTTTTACTCATCTTGAGTTAAAAGACAATATTATTGAGGAACTCCAAAAAGCAGGCTGTATCCAAATAATAGATATTACATCTAAATTAAAGATATCCGGATTGTTAGGCTTTAACGAAATAAATATTACCGAAAGCAACTCCGCATTGGCAGAAGTGAAATATTGCGTAGATTACCTGTCAAATTTTCAAAGCAATTCCAAAAAATCAGATAAGTCTGAATCAACTTTGGACAACGTTTATGATTATAAAAAATTGTCTTCTTTATTTTTACAACATGATTATAAAAAAATCTATGAAAAGTGCGTAGAATCAGATGGAGACCTTAAAAAACTAAAAACTAGAGAAAATCATCTGAAAAATACTCAAGAACAGTTGGAAGAATGGAGAGAATTAGACGTAAAAATAGAAGATTTAGAAGAAACAAAAAATACTAAAACTATTACCGGAACTCTCTCTTCAAAAGATTTTATTTCTTGCCTGGAAGAAATAAAAAAAATAGGCAAAGAAATAGAAATAAAAAAAATTAGTGAAGACAAAAAACAAAGTAAGGTAGTCATTCTTTCAATATCTGAATACCATTCTTCTATTAAAAAAATATTGAGTAAATATAGTATTGACTATTTTAAAGCGCCCTTAGAATTCAGTGGAACTCCAAATGATATCTTGGGCGATATATCCGAAGAATTAAAAAATATTGAAGAAAAAAGAAAAATAATTTTTGATGCAAGTAAAAAGCTGAATAGAGAGAATTTATGGTTATACGCCGCTTTTGATTATCTATCCATCTTAAAAAGCAAAAAAGATATAGAAAAATATATCAAACAGACTAAAAAAGTAATAATGATTGAGGGATGGATTTTAGAGAAAGACCTAAATAAATTAAAAAATACATTATACAAAAAATTTAAAGAATTGGAGATAGTCTTTAGTGACCCTAAAGAAACTGATGATATACCGGTAGCTTTAAAAAATAATAAGTTTGTAGAACCTTTTGAATCAGTAACCGAACTGTATGGAATTCCCAAATATACGGAATTTGACCCCACTCCTTTATTTACTCCCTTTTATTTTATTTTCTTTGGGATGTGTTTGTCTGATGCCGGTTACGGCTTAGTTATAGCTGTTTTGTCTTACCTGGCTTTGAAAAAATTCAAATTTGAAGGAATGGCAAAGAAATTTTTTGGATTATTTTTCTTAGGGGGTATATCCACTTTTATTATGGGGGCGATTATGGGTAGTTGGATGGGTGATACACTTAATTATCTTCCAGAAAATCTTTTATTTATAAAAACTTTTTTAATTAATACAATATCCTTGCTTGACCCGATAAAAGACCCCATGCCTCTATTATTGATATCTCTATCTTTGGGAGTAATCCAAATTTACGCCGGGTTTATTATTAAATTTATTGCAAACGTTAAAGAAAATAAGATTAAAACAGGATTGATGGACCAGGGCTCATGGTTGTTATTGATTTCAGGATTACTTTTATCTATATTAGTAAATAGTGTTGGTTCTTTAGCGGGTTTAAAAATTATCACAAAATATATTACTTGGGCAGGATTGTTATCTGTAGTTGTTACACAGGGAAGGTCAAATAAGAATATTATACTAAAAGCTGCTGGTGGAGTACTAAGTTTATACGATATTATTGGTTATTTTAGTGACATACTTTCTTATTCACGTCTATTTGCCCTGGGATTATCTACTGCAGTATTGGCAGTGGTAGTAAATAACTTTGTAATGTTGTTTAAGGATATTCCATTTGTTGGTTTTATTCTAGCAGCTTTAGTTTTTATTATTGGACATTTTTTTAATATGCTGATAAGCGGCATGGGGGCATTTATCCATTCCACTCGTTTACAGTACGTAGAATATTTTACTAAGTTTTACGAAGGTGGAGGAACTCCCTTTAAACCTTTTAAGGTCATCACTAAATATATAAAGGTTCAAACATAGCGTGGAGCGTATAGCGTTTAGTGTAGAGAATATTAGTTATCCAGTTACCCGGCTAGCTAAATATGTATCTCGTATCTCGTGAATCGTATCTCGCTAAGAAAATAGAAGACAGGAATCAGAAAATTATTAGCAGATGGTGTTTAGGGGGTAGGGGCTTGATTCATCAAGCCAGCTAAAATAAATTACCAAAAGCCCAGGTCGGATAAATTTGACCCCAAAAACAATACTTTATTCTATTAGAAAAAGTTTTGAGTTTTGAATTATGGTTTTTCGCTTTTAGTTTTAACTTTTTAGTTTTATGCCGAAAACTATAAACTGAAAACTTGCATCTTTAATCTATACTAAAGAATAACGAATAATTTAATAAATTATTAATTAGAAATAGGAGGGAAAGATGATTACACAAGGAATAGTAATTGCATTCTTAGGTTCTGCAATAGCTATCGGGTTAGCCTGTTCCGGCTCAGGTATTGGAGTAGGGATAGCCGGTGCTGCCGGAATAGGAGTATTAACCGAAGAACCGGAAAAATTTGGCTTGGTATTATTTTTACAAGCCTTTCCGGGAACTCAAGGTATTTATGGCTTACTGGTTGGATTCTGGGTATTGATGAAAACGGGGATTCTTGGAGGATCACCCATTCCTATCACACTGGATCAGGGAATGCAAATATTTTTTGCCTGTATACCGGTAGGTGTGGTAGGCTTCTTTTCCGGATGGTATCAGGGAAAAACTGCTGCCGCAGCCATAGGTTTAGCCGCAAGGAATCCGGAAGGTATTGGAAAAGCAATAGTAATGGTTACTATGGTAGAAACCTATGCAGTATTCTCTTTATTAGCTTCTCTGTTACTTTTCAATGGAATAAATATATAAAAGGACGACTATTATATGACTATTAAAGATATAAACGAAAAAATTATATCTGATGCAAAAATTCAAGCAGATAAAATTATTGCTAAGGCGGAAGATAACGCAAATAATATTAAAAATAAAGGTAGAAAAGAAGCAGATAATATAAAAAAGACCATATTATACAAGATCAACCAAGAAGCTTCTTTAAAAAAGAGCAAAATATTAACTGAGGCGAATTTAGGAGCAAAGAAAACTATCCTATCAGAAAAGCAAAAAATTATGGAAGATGTTTTTGGTAATGCCCTGGAAAGCATTTTAAAATTAAGCAATAAAGAATATCAAAACTTTATAAAAAAATTGATATTAGATAATATTGAAAAAGGCGATGAAACTATCTTTATTGGGGATTCAGATAAAAATAGAATATCTAAAGATTTTATCGAAGATATAAACAAAGAAGTAGAAGCCAAGGGCAAAAAGGGTGAATTAAAATTATCTAATTCTTACCTTACGATAAAAGGTGGAATAATTATTGGGTCTGGCGCGATAAGAAAAAATGTTTCATTGGAATTACTATTAAAAAACGTTAGAGAAGAATCAGAAACGCAGGTAAGCAAAATATTATTTAATTAATCTGTTCACGATAATAATATTTATTATCCGATTTTAATGGGGAAAGGTTACTAATGTTTAAACACTTTACTGCAGATACTAATAATCAAGAAGAATATGCTTTTGCTAATGGAAGAATAAAGAAATTAGAAAAAGAATTATTAAATAATGAAATATTAGATAGAATGATAAAATCAAGTGATATCACTTCTGCTATAAAAATATTGACGGAAAGTGATTTAAATGATTATTCTTTTGATCTTAATAACCCTTCAAATTTTGAGGTTTCATTAAATCAAGAATTGTTACACACTTATAACATAATAAAAAGTATCTCTTTAGTTTCTACTTTTAATTTTCTTTATTTTACCTTTGCTTCCAAGTATGATTTTCATAATATCAAGATACTTATAAAATCGAAATATCTAAAAAAAGAATTTTCTAATGAATTGATTTCACCAATTAGTACTATAGATGTAGAAAAACTCAATTCCGCAATTAAAGACGAAAAATATGAAGATATTCCCGATTCTTTTGAGTTTCTAATTAAAAAAACATTTTCCGAGTATAGTAAATATAAAGACCCGGAGATAATAGATTTTGTTTTAGATAAAGAAAGATACATAATGATATTCAATAAAATTAGAGAAGTAGAAATAATTGAAGTAGAAGAACTTTTTTTAAAAAGATTTATTAAAATAAATATAGATCTTAATAATATAATTAATTGCGTCAGAGCAAAGATAAGAGGGGAGAAAAAAGCTTTTACCAAAGAGTTCTTAATTCCCGAAGGTGATTTTAAAACGGAAAACTTAATAGAAATATACGATTCTCCTTTATCTTCCTGGTGTGAAAAACTTGTATATACCGATTATAAAGATACAATAGAACTGGGCATAAATTATTTTCAAAAGAATAATTCCTTAATGGAATTGGAAAAATTAAGAGATAATTTTATCCTAAATTTTTCAAAGATAGGAAAATACGTTACCTTTGGAATTGAACCATTAGTAGGATTTATTACCGCAAAAGAGAACGACCTAAAAAATATTAGAATAATATTATCAGGCAAGTTAAATAAATTATCTCCTGATCAAATCAAAGAAAGAGTACGTGATACTTATGTATAAAATTGCTTTAATGGGAAATAGAGAAACGATAATAGGTTTTAAATTGCTGGGTGTTTCTATATTTCCCGTAAAGAAAAAGGAAGAATCTGTAGAAATATTAAATAAATTAGTAAAAGAAGAATATGCGGTGATATTTATAACCGAAGAAATAGGCTGTCAAATAATTGAAGAAATAGAAATATTACAAAAAACATCTTTTACAAGTATAACCATAATACCAAGTAAATCGGAAAAGAAATATTTGGGATTAAAGATATTAAGAAATAATATTGAAAAAGCTATAGGAACAGATATATTATTTAGAAAAGAGGTAGAATAATGGAAACAGCGAAAATAACTAAAGTTGCCGGACCGGTAGTAGTAGCTAAAGGATTAAAAAATGCCAAAATGTACGATGTAGTAAAAGTCAGCAATCGCAAGTTGATTGGTGAAATAATTGAACTAAATAAAGATTTAGCAACTATACAGGTTTACGAGGAAACTTCAGGAGTTGGCCCCGGAGAACCTGTTTTTTCTACTGATATGCCACTAAGCGTGGAATTAGGCCCCGGTCTTATCTCATCCATTTATGATGGTATTCAAAGACCTCTGGATGTATTAAAAGCAAGCAGCGGAGAATTTATTACTAGAGGAGCAGAAGCGGATGCTATTGATAGAAAAAAGAAATGGGATTTTGAGCCAATTTTAAAAAAGGGAGATAAAGTAATATCCGGCGATATTATAGGCACTGTCCAGGAAAGTAGTATTGTTAAACATAAAATTATGGTTCCTTACGGAATTCAAGGTGAAATTAAAGAAATATATAAAGAAAAATTTACGGTTACAGATACTATTGCCCTAATAGAAGACCGAAAAGGTTCGATTCACGAGATTAAAATGTTGCAAAAATGGCCAGTAAGGGGATCAAGGTCCTACAAGAAAAAATTGCCTCCTATTGAACCGTTAATTACCGGACAAAGGGTAATTGATATGTTTTTTCCCATAACTAAAGGGGGAACTGCCTGTATACCGGGTCCTTTCGGCAGTGGAAAGACCGTAGTACAACATCAGATATCCAAATGGTGCGATGCAGAAATCATTCTCTTTATCGGATGTGGCGAAAGAGGTAATGAAATGACCGATGTTTTGCTTGAATTTCCGGAATTAATCGATCCTAATTCCGGAAAACCATTAATGGAAAGAACTATCTTGATTGCCAATACTTCAAATATGCCGGTAGCCGCCCGTGAGGCCTCTGTTTATACCGGTATAACTATTGCGGAATATTATCGAGATATGGGATATAATGTTGCGCTTATTGCTGATTCAACTTCTCGTTGGGCGGAAGCAATGCGTGAAATATCAGGCCGGTTAGAAGAAATGCCAGGAGAAGAAGGATTTCCTGCTTATTTAGGTACCAGAATTGCAAGTTTTTACGAAAGGTCAGGAAGAGTAAAATGTCTGGGTAGTGATGATAGAGAAGCAACATTAACTATTGTCGGTGCGGTATCTCCACCAGGAGGGGATTTATCCGAACCGGTTACCCAAAACACTTTACGTACTGTTCAAGTTTTCTGGAGCTTACAAGATAAGTTAGCTTACAAAAGGCATTTTCCCGCAATAGATTGGTTAACCAGTTATTCTCTTTACCTGTCCGGGCTATTTGAATATTATAAAAAAGAGATCGGTGAAGAATATATAGAAACCCGGGATAAATCTATGGCACTACTTCAGGAGGAAGCAGAATTAGAAGAGATTGTAAGATTAGTAGGTATTGATGCATTATCAACTCATGAGAAGCTAATATTAGAAACAGCAAGATCTATCCGGGAGGATTTTCTACTTCAAAATGCCTTTGATGTAACAGATTCCTATAGTTCTATAAAAAAGCAATTTCTTATTTTAAGATTAATTATAATGTTTCACGAAAATGCTGAAAAAGTAATTAAAAATGGTGTGACTATTGAAAAATTATATGCTTTACCAGTCAAAGCAAAAATAATTAGAGCTAAACTTATAGAAGAAAAGAATCTAAAAATATTTAGTGAAATTGAAAAAGAAATAGTATCCCAAATTAGTTCAACAACCGATTAAGGGGAAGGAGATAATATAGCAAAGATGATTAAAGAATATTTAACTATATCCGAAGTATCCGGGCCATTAATAATAGTAGAAAAAACAATCGATGTAAAATATCAGGAATTAGTTGAAATAGAACTATCTTCCGGAGAAATAAGAAGAGGACAGGTGCTTGAAATAACTGAAGACAAGGCAGTTGTCCAGGTATTTGAGGGGACAACAGGAATTAATGTTTCAAATACTAAAATTCGTTTTTTAGGCAAGGTAATAGAGTTACCTCTCTCTATGGATGTTTTGGGAAGAATATTTGATGGCTCGGGAAGACCTATAGACGATGGTCCTCAAATTATTGCAGAAAAAAAATTAGATATAAATGGAAATCCACTTAATCCTTATGCTCGAGATTATCCTAACGATTTTATACAAACCGGTATTTCATCCATTGATGTGTTAAATACTTTGGTCAGGGGACAAAAGCTGCCCATCTTTTCCGGTTCAGGATTACCCCATGCAAGACTTGCTTCCCAAATCGCACGACAGGCAAAAGTATTAGGAAAAGAGGAGAAATTTGCCGTTGTATTTGCCGCTATGGGAATTACTTTTGAAGAAGCAAATTTTTTTATAAGTGATTTTAGAAGAACCGGAGCGATAGAAAAGAGTGTTATGTTTGTTAATTTAGCTGATAACCCGGCGGTAGAAAGAATTATAACTCCCCGAATGGCTCTAACCTGTGCCGAGTATTTAGCATTTGAAAAAGATATGCATGTACTGGTAATACTTACTGATATGACCAATTATTGTGAGGCTTTAAGGGAAGTTTCTGCAGCCCGAAAAGAAGTTCCCGGCAGACGTGGTTATCCCGGTTATTTATACACAGATTTAGCTACTCTATACGAGAGAGCCGGAAGAATAAAAGATAAAAAAGGCTCAATAACTATGATACCGATATTAACCATGCCAGAAGATGATAAAACTCATCCCATACCAGATTTAACCGGTTATATTACAGAAGGGCAGATTATTTTATCAAGAGAATTGCACCATAAAGGAATTTATCCTCCAATTAACGTATTACCTTCTTTATCTCGTTTGAAAGATAAAGGAATTGGGTTAAATAAGACGCGCGAAGACCATGCAAATGTTATGAATCAACTTTTTGCTTCCTATGCAAGAGGTAAGGAAGCTAAAGAATTAGCAGTTATTTTGGGAGATGCTGCCTTAACAGAGATAGATAAAAAATACGTTAAGCTCTCAGATGAATTTGAGGAATATTTTGTTAAGCAGGGAGAAGATGAAAATAGAACTATTGAAGAAAGTTTAAATATCGGATGGAAACTATTAACAATTATTCCGAAAGTAGAATTAAAAAGAATAAAAGATGAATTTATAGAAAAATATTTACCAACGGATATAACCACGGAGGATAAAGATATTAATGTTGTTAAAGGTTAATCCAAATCGAATGGAGTTAATAAGATTAAAAAAGAGATTAATTGTCGCCAAGCGGGGATATAAACTCTTAAAAGATAAGAGAGATGCATTAATTCAAGTATTTGTTCGTTTAGCAAAAGAAAGTAACATGCTCAGGGAGGAATTAGAAGAAAAGCTTCTGAAATGTTATGCTATTTTTTCTAACACCTCTTCTTTAATGAGCAAGTTGGCTTTAGAAGAAACCCTAATGTTTCCTAAAGCAAAAGTTAAGACGGAAGTTTCTTTCAAGAACGTAATGAGCGTAAATGTTCCCCAATACAAACTCAAATGCGAAGGAAGATATTATTCTTATGGGCTGGTAGATACTACTGCCGAGTTGGACAGTGCTTTAAGAAAATATCATGAAATATTGCCTTTAATGTTAAGAGTAGCCGAATTAGACAAATCAATAACTCTTTTAGCTAATGAGATTGAAAAAACCAGGCGAAGGGTTAATGCATTAGAATATGTAATAATTCCGGATTTGGAAGAAACAATAAAATTTATTACTATGAAATTAGACGAAATGGCCAGATCAACCACTTCGGCAATTATGAGAATTAAGGAAATTATAAGAGCATAAAAAACGGCGTAAATTATAAGTACACCGTTTTTTTATTTATATCAAATTATTCTGTCATTACGAGGAGTGAAGCGACGAAGCAATCCCAAGTCATTGTAATTTTATTAAAAAAACGCTCTATTAAATCTATAAATTTATTTTAAAGGGATGATAATGAAGATTGGAATACTTTCTGATATTCATAGTAATTCTGAAGCAATAAATAGTGTTTTAAAAAACATTAAAAGGGTTGATGAATTTATTTGTTTGGGAGATATTGTCGGTTATGGTGCTGATCCCAATTATTGCATTGAAAAAGTAAAAGATTTAAACTGTAAATGTGTTGGAGGAAACCACGATTTTGCAGTTGTGGGAAAAGTAAATATAAATTATTTTAATTACGCTGCGAGGGCTGCAATATTATGGACTTCTCGCCAATTAAAAAAAGATAACATTAATTTTTTATTAAGCCTGAACAAAAAGATTGAACTTAAAAATAAAGTCTTTGCAGTTCATGGCAGTCCTCAAGACCCAATATTAGAATACATTTTAGATAAAAATACCGCAAGTTTAATCTTCAGTAAATTTAATTTTAAAATATGTTTTGTAGGTCATTCCCATTTAGCAGGATGTTTTTCTCTTGATGAAAATAATAATCAAATAGATTATATAAATTATAGAAATGGTGGGCGTATTGAAATTAGCAAGAATAAAAGGTATATTATTAATTGTGGGAGTGTTGGTCAACCCCGTGACGGTAATCCAAAGGCAAGCTATGGAATTTATGACCTGAAATACGGAATTGTTAATATTTATCGCGTTTCCTACCCGATTCATCTAACCCAAGATAAAATAATTAATGCCGGATTACCCAAAAGTTTAGCTGATAGGCTAAGTTATGGTAGATAGGTTATATGTTGTGCCCGTGGCTCAATTGGATAGAGCGGCGGCCTCCGGAGCCGTAGATTGGAGGTTCAAGTCCTCTCGGGCACACCAACCATTTATTGTATCCCTTACGTTGTCATTCCCACGAAAGTGGGAATCCAGAAACGCAAGCTAACGAAAAAAGATAGATTCCCGTTTCCACGGGAATGACAGAAGTCGGTTAACTAAATTAGCTTGTATCCTGAATTTTTAATTGGTTAATTGGGGAATTGGCCAATTGGTCAATTATTATATAAGTAAAGTTAGGATAAATTTTATGTTCTATTATGTAGTAAAGGCTATTTGTTGGTTAATACTAAAAATATTTTGGCGAATGGAAATAATAGGAATTGAAAACCTTCCCCAAAGCGGAGGTTTGATTATTGCTTCAAATCATGTAAGCTATTTAGACCCAGCTGTTTTAACTGCTTCATTAAATAGAAAAATATATTTTCTTACAAAAAAAGAAGTTTTTAAAAATAATTTTATTAGTTTTCTGCTTAAAAACATGAATGCACTTCCGATAGATAGGGAAAAGGTTGATATACTTGCTTTTAAAAAAGCCATAAATATTTTGCGAGAAGAAAAAGTATTAGGTATATTTCCGGAGGGTACACGTTCATCGAATGGAGAACTGCAAGAATTAAAATTGGGCACAATAAAAATTGCCATGAAAACGGGAGTTCCCATCTTGCCAGCGGGAATTATTGGCACTCATAAGATATATCCCCGAGGTATAAAATTTCCTATTTTATTTAAACACAAAATAATTGTCAAATATGGTGCTCCTCAATATTTAGATAAATTAAAATCAAGAGATAAAGTATACCAAATGGAAGAATTAGGCTTATTAGGTAAAAAAATAAAGGAATTATCTACAACAAATACTTAAATAATTAATGTGGTTATATAATAAAACTATAAAAAGAAAAAAAGTGGTATTATGAAAAAATATTTTATATTTATTTTAACAACACTATTAACTTTTTTGTCTGTTAACGCCATAGCGGAGACTAATTATCTTACTATTCTAACTTTTGGTGAATATGGTAACAGACCTGGTGAATTTAATTATCCGGTTTGCCTGACACTCGATAAAGATAATAATTTATATGTATCTGATTGGGAAAATGACCGTATACAAAAATTCAACTCTAATGGAAGATTACTAAAGGTAATTCCGGAAGTAGAAGGGGAGGATGCGTTAAAACTTGATGGACCGGTAGGCTTGGCTCTGGATAGTCAGGGAAATATAATCATAGTAGAACAATTTAACAATAGAATCCATAAAATATCACCGGAAGGTAAATCCTTACAGATGACCGGGAAAGAAGGTAATGGCCCGGGTGAATTTTCTGATCCAAGAGGTATTGCCATAGATAAAGATGATAATATTTATATTGTAGATACAGGAAATAGCAGAATACAAATATTTTCTCCTACTTTCGAGTATATCAAACAATTTGGAAAAGAAGGTATGGGAGACGGTGAATTTTATTACCCAAGAGGAATTGCTTTTGATGAGGAAGGAAATATGTATATTGCCGACACTTTCCATGATCAGGTACAGGTATTTAGCAAAGAAGGCATATTTTTAAGAAAATTTGGTAGGAGCGGAAGTGAATTTGGGCAGTTTAATGGCACAAGATATATTGCCCTTGATTCAAAAAATAATATATATATCACTGATTATAAAAACGGAAAAGTAGTAAAATATGATAAAGATAATAATTTTGAGTTAGAATTTGGCAATGAGTCGGAAAGAATTAATTTAAATTACCCGGAAGGAATTGTTATAGATGAAAGGGATTATATTTATGTTGCCGATGCCGGAAATAATAGAATTGTAAAATTTTGCGTATCCCAAATAGTTATTCACAGTAATTTGGGCGATAAATATAGCGAAGAAAAGAATTGGGGGAAAGCAATATTAGAATATGAACAGGTTATTTCTACAGATCCTTTAAATACCAATGCGCGTGAAGGAATTGCCATTGCTTTTTATGAAAACAAACAATGGGAAGAAGCTATTGAAGCTTATAACTACCTTCAAAAAGACCATCCGGAGGATCAGAAAATAGAATTAAAAATTATTGATTCCCAATTTAATTTAGCCGTAGATTATGAAAATAATTTGCTCTTTAAAGATGCATCCAAAAAATTTAAGGAAGTCTTGGATTTAAATCCCAATTATCCTTCAGCTAAAAAAAGATATTATTTATCTTATTCTAAATATTTATTTTATTCAACTTATTTTAGAGTAGGTTTTTTATCCTTAATTGTAATAATATTTTTTATAATATTATTACCAAGAATTAAAAAGAAGAAAAAAAGTAGCCAACATTCTAAGGGTGATAGATATTAATACTGAATGAATGAAAGTCCTTTATATACAGAAATAGGGGAGGGGATCTTATGAAAAAACTTGAAATAAGAAAACCTGCCGTCGCCGGTAGTTTTTACGACGGTGATACAAAATCTTTGAATATACAGATTGAGAATTGTTTTTTACATAAACTTGGACCAGGTAAACTACCCTCAACAATTATTAAGGGAGAAAGGAAAATCGTTGGCTTGATTAGTCCACATGCGGGTTATATGTATTCAGGTCCTGTTGCGGCTAACGGCTTTTACAAAATTGCCTTAGGTGGTAAACCAGACACCATCATTATATTAGGCCCTAATCATCGCGGCTTCGGGGAAGATGTTTCTATTATGGTGGAAGGAAAATGGAAAACACCTTTAGGGGAATTGGAAATTGATACAGATATTGCAGAAAAAATATTAAAAAACTCTAAAATAATTAGAAATGATCCAAAAGCTCATCAGTATGAACATTCTATAGAAGTCCAATTGCCTTTTGTTCAGTATATTTTCGGAAAAAATATTAAATTTGTACCCATTTGCATGACTCGCCAGGATATTAACACTGATATCGAAATTGCCGAATCTATTTGTTCTTCCGTAACCGGTAAAAACATTTTAATAATTGCCAGCTCAGATTTTACCCACTATGAACCACAAGAATATGCCGAAAACGCTGATAAACAGGCAATAAATGCCATACTTAATTTTGATCCCAAAAGACTATACGATATGATTTATCAACAAAATTTAAGTATGTGTGGTCCTGGTCCAATTACTGTAATGCTCAATATATGCGAAATATTAGGTGCAAAAAAGGTTGAACTGCTAAAATACGCTACTTCAGGAGATATTACGGGAATGTATGATAAAGTGGTTGGTTATGCTTCATTGATAGTTTCTAAGTAAAGTACAGGAAAAAATAAAATGATAGAATCATATAATTTTGGAAAAATAATAATTAATAGTAAAGAATATAATTCCGATATTATTATTTATAAAAAAAGTATCGATGATAAGTGGTGGCGAAGAGAAAGCCACAATCTTCGCATTGAAGATATAAAGAAAATCTTGGAGAATAAACCTGAAACACTAATTATCGGAACCGGGTATTATGGCTTAATGAAAGTACCCTTAGAATTAATTAAATATTTAGAATCAAATAATATTGAAGCCATCATTAAAAAAACAAAAGATGCTTGTGATGAATACAATACGCTTTACCAAAAGAAAAATGTTGTCGCAGCTCTTCATTTAACCTGCTAAACTTTGATAGAATATATTAACATAATAAAAATCTTCTTATAATAGTTAAGAAAACAGAAAAAATGAAGGAAATATAATAAAATCTATATTACTTTACATAAGATATATTATAGGACGTTGTAAAATTATAAAATAATATAAAATTCTCCGAACACCCTACCACCAATGTCATTCCCGCGAAAGCGGGAATCCATCCCTCTGTCATTCCGAACTTTCAAATAAAGTGAGACAATCTCATTATTCCTTTATATTTTTCCCGACTTTGACACTTGCAAGCTAATTTTGGATATTTATCCTCTAAAATCCTTATAAAATAAGCATTTACATTTTATATCCTTTAAAATGTAGTGGCAATAATAATACTA
>Ga0307430_1001970_pt1 | contig 14165 bp, 14 predicted proteins | sample SalMarWE160130MG_FD_202159 | JGI IMG/M metagenome (GOLD analysis project Ga0307430, IMG submission 202159) | Salt marsh sediment microbial communities from the Plum Island Ecosystem LTER, Massachusetts, United States - WE1603-130 | ecosystem: Environmental > Aquatic > Marine > Intertidal zone >... | reverse complement strand
CATGATGAAGATTCGCACGAAGCTGCTGAAGGCGTACGAAGAAGTCATGAAGATGCAGGTGTAAGGCCGGGCGCGGAGACCAGGGATGGACAAGTTCAACGCCATTGCCAATCAGCTCGCGGCGATCTGGAAACGGATCAGCTTCAACCAGCGGGTTTCCATCGTCCTCGTGGCCGTCGCGGCCGTGATCGGCCTGTGGGTCTTCGCCAAGGTATCGCATCGGCCCTCGCGCGCGCTGCTGTATCCGCAGGCGCTCGAGCCGGCCGATGCCGCCGCGATTGCCGACAAACTGCGCGACGAGGGCCTCGCCTTCGAGGTGCGCGACGGTGGGCGCCGCATCTACGTACCCGCCCAGCGCGTCGACGAGCTGCGGCTGACGATGGCGGGCGCTGGCTTGCCGACGAACACCGGCGGCACCGGCTGGGGCGACGTGTTCGACAAGCGCGGCCTCGGTGGCCAGTCCGACACGATGGTCAATATCAACAAGCTCCGGGCGCTGCAGGGGGAGCTGGCGCGGACGATCTCGTCGCTGACCGGCGTGCGCGGCGCACGCGTGCACCTGGTCATGCCGGAGAAGCCGCTGTTCAAGGCCGACCAGGAGCCGGCCAAAGCCTCGATCGTGCTCACGCTCAAGCCCGGCTACGGCCTCGGCCCCACCGAGCGGGACGGCATCCGCTACTTGGTTGCCAGCGCCATCGAAGGGCTCAAGACGAACAACATCACCATCCTTGACCAGGACGGCCAGTTGCTCGCGAAGCCGACGGAGGAGGGCTCGCTCGCCGACACGGGCGGTGACCAGATCGCCCTGGCACGCGGCATCGAGAAGGATTTCCTCGCAAAGGTCAGGGCACAGCTTGACGCCGCCGTTGGGCCGGACAACTGGAGCGGCTCCTTGACGGTCGAGCTCAACACAGAGAGCCTCAGGAAACAAGAGACGAGGAATACCGACGGCGCGACCGTCACGGAGGAGATAACAAAGACCAAGAGCGAGGGCGAGAGCCGCGTCGCCAGTGGCGAGCCGGGTGCCGTCACGAACCTCGACGTGACGGCCAGCGGTGGGGGTTCGACACGAGGCTCGTCCGACACGAGCGAGGTGACGCACACTGAGACGGTTCCCAACACGACGACGACGACAACCGTCGTGCCGCCCGGCAGCATCAAGAAAGTCAGCGCCAGCGTGATCCTCAACAAGGACCGGAAGCCGACCACGAAGGATGGTACGACGCTGAGCGTTGTCGACGTCAAGACGCTTGTCGAGGCCGTCATCATGTTTGACGCCCTGCGCGGCGACAAGGTGAATGTGGCGGAAGCGTCGTTTGTCGAGGCTGCGGCGACCGACGAGCAGGGCGCGAGCGCACCGAACCCGATCATGACAGGCATCGCCAAGCACGGGCCGGCCGTTATCCTGTCGATGGCCCTGCTTGGCTTCCTGTGGGTCTTCATGAAGAAAGCCAAGTACGGCGAACACGTCCCGCAGATCGCCGCGCCGGTCATGACGGCGGCCGCGGCGCCCGCCGGCGGTGGCGGGAAAGCGGCCGAGTCGATGTTCCCCGAGGCGATCGCCTCGGACAAGAAGGTCAAGCAGATCTTCGAGGAGGTCGTGTTCGAAGAGAGCGAGGCCGAGCTGCGCGGTCTGCGCGAGGCGATGGGCCAGCTCGCCGAGCAGAGGCCGGAAGCGGTCGCAGCCGTCATCCGCGAGTGGATTAGCTAGCCGAACAACGCCCCGGCGCCCTGCGGCGCCGGTGGGAGAGCAGCAGCATGGCCGACAAGAGCCGGCGAAAAGACAACGAGGCGAGCGCCGAGGCCGAGCAGGAGAGACCGCAGCACCTGCTTACCGGGAGGCAGAAAGCGGCGATGCTGCTCGTGACGCTGGGCACCAGCCGAGCCGCCAAAGTCTTTCGGCATCTCCAAGACTCCGAGGTCGAGAAGATCATCGCCTCACTCGCTGAGGTGCGCAGCGTTGCGCCAGGGGCACAGGAGCAGGTGCTCGAGGAGGCGATCAGCTCCGCCTACAAGAGCGGCACGGCCGCCGCCGGGGGCCTAGGCTTCGCCAAGGGCGTGCTCGAGGAAGCGCTCGGCGCGCGCAAGGCGGCCGACATCATCAACCGCATCGACGTGGTGATGGCCAAGAGCACCTCGTTCGAGGAGTTCCACAACATCAACGCCGCGCAGCTCGTCAACGTGCTCGCCAAGGAGCAGCCGCAGACGATCGCGCTCGTGCTCGCCCACCTGCCACCGTTTCAGGCCGCACAGGTTCTGGCTGGGCTGCCCGAGGAGATGCAGAACGAGGTCATCCTCCGCGTCTCCAAGATGGACAAGGCCGATCCCGAAGTGGTGGCACAGATCGAGGCCGTGCTGCGCAAGCAGGTCTCGACGCACAAGCAGAACCTGCGCACCGTCGGCGGTGCCCGCGCGGTCGCGAGCATCCTGAACCTGATCAACCGCAGCACGGAGAAGCGCATCCTCGAGTCGCTCAAGGAAAAAGAGTGGGAGATCGCCGAGGAAGTCAAAAAGCTGATGTTCGTCTTCGAGGACCTCGTGCTCGTCGAGGACAAGTCGATGCAGCGCGTCCTCAAGGAGATCGACATCAAGGACGTCACCGTCGCACTCAAGGCCGCCAGCGACGAGGTCAAAGGCAAGTTCTTCTCGAACCTGTCGAAGCGCGCCGTCGAGATGATTGAGGAGGAGCTCGAGTACATGGGACCGGTCAAGCTCAAGACGGTCGAGGAAGCGCAACAGAAAATCGTCAACGTGGTGCGCACGCTCGATGAGCAGGGCGAGGTGCTCATCGCCGGGCGCGGCGGCCGGGAGGATGAGGTCCTTGTCTAGCGCCGTGAAGCGAGGCCGCTTGCTCGTCGAGCCGTACCATATCGGCGGCAAGCCCGAGCGGATGATCAGTCAGCACGAGCTCGACGCGATCCTCGAGCGCAAGACGGCCGAGGCGTTCGAGCATGGCTTCGAGCAAGGCTCGGCCAAGGGCTACGAGGTCGGCGAGCAGGAGGGACGACAGCGCGCCGCCGAGGAGGTGGCCGCGCGCTTCAAGCAGGAGCTGGCCGACAAGTTCGCGGCGGTCGAGGCGCTGATCCGCGACATCGGCGCCGCGCGCGAGCAGTTGGTCAAGTCGTCCGAGCGGGAGGTCGTCGCGCTCGTCGTGACGATCGCCTCGCGCGTGCTGGGCCGCGAGGTCGAGGAGTCGAGCGTATCGCCCGAGCTCGTCGAGGAGGCCGTCCGCCAGACGATGACGCGCAAGCACGTTGTGGTTCGGCTCAACCCGGCCGACCGCGAGGCGCTGACCCAGGACGGTCAGCCGCTTGACACCCTGTTTGAGCGGGCCGGAGCCGTGGAGTTTGTTGACGATCCGGCCGTCGGCCGGTGCGGCTGCGTCGTTGAGTCAAACATGGGTGTCGTCGACGCGCAGCTCGACAAGCAGATTGAGCAACTTCGCCGGGTCCTGCTCGCCTAGCACGTGGGCGCCGCTGGAGAGGCACCGTCGTGGCAACCCCGATCCTAGAGCAGTGCGCCGAGCGCCTCGCGCGCACCCGCGCGATGCAGGTGCGCGGGCGCGTCACGCACGTGGTGGGCCTCGTCATCGAGTCCGAGGGGCCGCCCGTCTCGGTCGGCGAGCTATGCACGGTCAGCGCCGAGGGCGGTGTCCAGGTGGCCGCCGAGGTCGTCGGCTTTCGGGACAGGAAGGTGCTGCTGATGCCGCTCGGCGGCATGAAGGGCATCCACCCGGGCAGCGACGTGGTGGCCGGCGGTCACCAGCTCCTTGTGCCGGCCGGACCGCAGTTGCTCGGGCGCATCATCGGCGGGCTTGGCGAGCCGATCGACGGGCGCGGGCCGCTCAACGCCGAGGCACAGTGCCCGATCGATCGCCGCCCGATCAACCCGCTCGTGCGCAAGCGCATCGCCGAGCCGCTCGGCACGGGCGTTCGCGCCATCGATGCCGTGCTCACGTGCGGCCGCGGCCAGCGCGTTGGCATCTTCAGCGGCAGCGGCGTCGGCAAGAGCGTGCTGCTCGGCATGATCGCGCGCCAGACCGAGGCCGACGTCAACGTGATCGGCCTGATCGGCGAGCGCGGTCGCGAGGTGCGCGAGTTCCTCGAAAAGGACCTTGGCAAGGAGGGACTGAAGCGCTCGGTGGTCGTGGTGGTCACCTCCGACGAGCCCGCGCTGGTCCGGATCAAGGGCGCCGAGACGGTGGCGGCGATCGCCGAGTACTTCCGCGACCAGGGCCGCGACGTGATGCTCATGATGGACTCGATCACGCGCTACGCGATGGCGCTGCGGGAGGTTGGGCTCGCCGTCGGCGAGCCGCCGACGACGAAGGGCTACACGCCGTCGGTCTTCGCGACGCTGCCGAAGCTGCTCGAGCGGGCCGGCACCGCCGAGAGCGGCAGCATCACGGGGCTTTACAACGTGCTGGTCGAGGCCGACGACATGAGTGAGCCGGTGTCCGACTCGGTGCGTGCGATCCTCGACGGGCACCTCGTGCTCTCGCGCGAGCTGGCTGCGCGCAACCACTACCCGGCCATCGACGTGCTCGAGAGCATCAGCCGCGTGATGATCGACATCGTGCCGCGCGAGCATCTCGACGCCGCGCGCCAGCTCCAGCACCACGTCGCCGTCCACCGGCGGGCGCAGGACCTGGTCAACATCGGCGCGTACAAGCACGGGAGCAACCCGGAGATCGACCGCGCGATCGCCATGATCGGTAAGATCGACGCGTTTCTGCGCCAAGACATCGACGAGCGAAGCGACTACCAGAGCGCCGTGCACGGACTGATCGAGCTGATCGGCAGCGAGTCGGCGCTCGACGGCGCTGCGGAAGCGGGAGACCGGTCGTGAGGCGTTTCGCGTTCCGATTTCAGCGTGTGCTCGAGACGAAACGCCACTTCGAAGAGATGCGCAAAGACGAGCTCGCGGCCCTCATGGCGCAGCGGCTCGACGAAGAGCGGAAGCTGTTCGCGGTCCAGGGCGAACTGCTTGACCGGCGGCTCGAGTTGGCCAGACGGGCCGAGGCGCGCGAGACGCTGCGGGACCTGGCACGCCTGGCCCGCTACTTCTACAAGCTTGCCGATGACATCAAGCGCTTCGAGGGGCAGCTTGCGCGGTGGGACGAGCAGATCGAGGCGAAACGGGAGGAGCTCGTCGAGGCGAAGCGCGAAGTGAAAGTGCTGGAGAAGCTCGAGGAGAAAGACCGCCGCGCCTACGCCAAGGCGGAGGCCGATTGGGAGCAGAAGCTGATTGACGACGTGGCGAGCACCCGCTACGTGCGCGGGGCCCGTCAAGCGCGCGGCCTGCGCGAAGGGGTTCAGTGATGAAAGCGATCAAGCAATTCGCCCTCACGCTTATTGTGGCGATCATTATCGTAATCGGCGCCGAGGTCGCCGTCGTCAAAGCGGTGGGCAAGGAAGGCCTTCGCGACCTGCCGCTTGTGGGTGAGCTGTTCACGGTGGCCGAGTCGCCGAACCTCGCCGAGGAGCCCAAGGACGAACGGATCGACGAGATCGACACGATCCTGGCGACACTCAAAGAGCGCGCGTCACATCAGGGCGAACAGGGCGACGACGTCGAGCAGTTGCGCAGGCTCAAGGAGGACATCGCAGCCATCGAGCGACGGAACCAGGCGCTGTTCGACCGGATCCGCCAGCTTTTCCCGATCATCGACGAGGCGCGGCGGGAAACGCTCCAAGTGCTCGCGAAGAAGTACGAGAAGATGTCGCCCGAGGGGGCCGCCGCGATCCTGGCCGGCAACAAGAAGGACGAGGAATGCGCTGAGTTGCTGCTCGTCATGAAGGATCGCTCGTCGGCCGCAGTGCTCGAAGCGTTCGCCACGATGGGCGACAGTGCGATCGAGCGGGACGCCAACCGCAAGCGGGCGGCCAAGATCAGCCAGCTCATGCGCAAGGCGCTCCTGCTGTCGAACAAGGAGGCAGCCCTCTTCTCCCCGCCCTAACCCCAATACGGTTCACTTAGTGCCTGCGTTGCAGGTGGCACGGGCATCTTGCCCGTAGGAAACATGGGCCGGAGGCCCACGCCACATGGTAGGTGAACAGTATTGGCCTTAGGCCGCATTTCTCACAGGCTTTGCGCGCGCGGGCGGGCCCTATGAGCCGCGCCGCGGCGATTGAGAGTAGCCTCGGGCGCCAGCCCGTGGAACGAGATGCGACGCAATACCTCAGAGCCCCTTCAGGGGCGATTGAGCTCGGTCCGCCCGCGTTCTCAATCGCCCCTGACGGGGCTCCAGCTCTTTCTTGGGTCCGCGTTCCACGGGCTAGCGCCCGAGGCTACTCCCAGACGCCCCTGGCGGGGCTTGGATTTGTGCGGCAGCGTCAACTCAAGCCGATTCGGACGCGTGCGGGGCAGCCAGGATCCCACGAGCTTGCGCCCGAGGCTACTGCCAGACGCCCCTGGCGGGGCTTGGATTTGCGCACCGACCCGAACTCAAGCGGATTCGGATCCGTGACCGGCAAGCAAGATCCCACCAACTGTGTGCGACAGCCCGTTTGGGCGAGGCCGGTCACGGCAGCGTTGGAACATGTCGAGAGGTAATCGCCCACGCCATGTCGTGCGGCCATGTGCCTGCTCTCTGTGAAAAACGCAGGCGAGGCCGCTGGCAGATTCTTCCCCGTTCATGGAATTTCCTTCCTCATTCGGCCTGCCTCGGCGCCTCGCCCCGTTTTCCCGGTCGCCGGCCCCGGCGCGACACGTTCCCTGTTGGCACGGGCCAACAGATGTTTGTTCCTTCCGGTCGGCGCTCGTGGAACGGCAAATGCATCGCTTCGTCACGGGCCGAAAAGCGCGGGTACACAACTTGCTCATCCGCGCGGCGTGCTCATATGCGAGACCCGTTTGCCGTTACGAAGGGCTCGATGGACAACCAACTGAACATCGTCGATGTCTCAGATCTCGCCGGCCTCCGGCGCGAACCGTACTCGCGCGTTGCTGACGGGCCCGGAGCCGAGCGCCCCACTGGGGGCGGCGGTACGCCCGGTTTCCTCGCGATCCTGCTGCAGGGCCTTGAGGACCAGGCGCCGCCGTCGTCGCCCGTTCCGCAGGAAGAAGGCTCGGGCGGCGACCACGTTCCTTCCGACATCAACGAGCAGCCTGCTCCTGAGCAGCCCGTTGCGGAGCCGGTAGTCGGCGATGGGACGCAAGGCAATCGGTCCGACGTCGACGAGCAGCCTGCTCCTGAGCAGCCCGCTGCGGAGCCGGTAGTCGCCGACGGGACGCAAAGCAATCGGTCCGACGTCAACGAGCAGCTTGCTCCTGAGCAGCCCGCTGCGGAGCCGGTAGTCGCCGACGGGACGCAAGGCAATCGGTCGCCCTTGGCGGTCTCGGAGCAAACGCCAACCGAGCAGACGTCTCCGGGCCGCGGCGCTTCCAGGAGCCAGGTGACGGTGCGCGAAGCGGTCGCCGAGCTCGTGAGGGTCGGAGAGCCTGTGGAGCACGGTGCCTCCCCGAGCGGGGGCGGGGGCCGCGAGGTTGCGGTCGCGCAGGAGGAGGCTGAAGGTCCTGAAGGTTCTACCCCGTCTCCCAGGTTGTGTCGGGTGCCGGCGCCCGAACAGGGCGAGCCGGCGAAACCGCAGGCAAGAACGCCTCAGCACACGGCGACGCCCGAGACCGCCGAACCGACCGGGTCGCACGTGCGGCCGTTGCAGGAGACGGCGATGCTGACTGACACGGCCCCTGAGACGACCGGGACACCAAGGCCGACGCCCGCCGCCGAGTTGGTTGTTGAGCCGCCCGCGAGCGACGAATCGTTCGCCACCGAGGAGCCGTTACCCAAAGAGACGGACGCGGGCAGCGAGCCGAAGCAGACCGTCGAGCCAATGACGGCGCCGGCCGACAGTCGCCCCGTCGTTCTGAACGCAGCCGGTGGGGGAAGCAGTTCTGGGGCGGGGATCGAGGCCAAGCTCGACGTGCTCGATTCGGCAGCGGAACAACTGCGTGAGATCTCTGAACAGGTGCCCCCGGAGCCTCGGGAACCCAGGGCGAATTCGGGGCACGTGCCCGAGACGCCTCGGGAGGCGGCCCACGGATTGCCCAACGCCGCCGACCGCGAAGCGGTGGTCGCCTCCGGTGAAGGCGAGCAGCCGCTCCTGAATGCGCTCGGCACACGGCAGCCGGCCACGGCGCCTACGGCGGTACCCGGCGCGGATGCCGTCTCGTCGATCGAGTCCTTGGCCGGGGCTGATACAGCGGGCGGCGACGGTCAGCAGGGCGATGGTCCGCAGCATGACTTGGACGCATCGGCTCGCAACTCGACCGGCCCGCAGGCGGACGGCACGGCGGATGAGGAGGTCGTTGATCGGCTCGACAGCGTTTTCAAACAAGTGCTCTCGACGGCGCGGCTGCCGGTCGATCTGCGCCAGCGCATCGAGCTGGCCCGCTCGATCGGGCGCCAGGTCGTGCGGAACGCGGCCGTCAGCGTTCGGAACGGCCAGACCCACGTGCTGCTCCAGCTCCGACCGCCGTCGCTTGGCACAGTGCGCATGCATCTCACGACCGAGAACCAGACGGTCTCGGCGCGCATGGTTGTCGAGAGCGAGGTCGTTCGGCAGGCCGTCGAGCAGCACGTGCAGCATCTGCGGTCGGTCTTACGCGACCAGGGGCTCACCCTCGACCGTTTCGAGGTCTCCGTCCGTACGCAGGCGGACGCCGACCCATGGGCGTCGGCCCATCCCGAGGGCGATGGCCGGGGCGCCGGCCGCGCTGCCGGTGGCGACCGGCTCGACGCCGCCAACCAGAGCGGCGATGCACAAGGTGCTGGTGCCGAGGCTGTCCTCGCCTCGACCCACGACGGAATCGTTGACTACCTGGCCTAGGGAGCGAGAGCCATGGAACTGTCAAGCTCGTACTACGTGGCTCCGGCCGATGAGACCCAGTACAGCAGCTCGAGTTCGTCGAGCGACTCGCAGAGCCTCGGTAAAGACGATTTCCTCAAGCTCCTCGTCGCGCAGTTGCGCTACCAGGATCCGCTCGATCCGATGGACAACGCCGAGTTCATGTCGCAGACCGCGCAGTTCAGCATGCTCGAGGAGCTGCAGAATCTGAGCAGCGCGTTTGAGGACTCCGCTTTCGTCCAGAAGCTCACGCAAGCGGCGGGCATGGTCGGGATGCGTGCCGAGGTGCTCGACCCCGTTAGCGGCGAGCTTGCCACGAGCCCGATCACCGGCCTGACCATTCAGGACGGCGACGTCTACTTCATCATCAACGAGCTCGCGTACCGGTTCGAGGACCTTGTCGAGATCTACGCCACCCAGGACGCGTTGGACAACCAGCTCGAGTACGGCCTCAGCCTCATCGGCAAGAAGGCCACCGTCGAGGACGAGGACGGCGTCGAGCACACGGGCGTCGTCTGGGCGGTCGAGATGGACGACGAGAAGGTGTTTATCCGCATCAGCGACGACGAAGGCCGCTACCCGATCGAGTCGATCACGCAGGTCAGCCAGGCCGACGATGCCGCCTTGACCCCGGCCGAAGTCGCCGAGGCCGCCGGCCTCGTGGGCCAGTACGCCAGCGTCAAGCACCCGGAGACGGGCGAGACCATCGAGGGCGTGATCGAAGGGATCGCGTTCAGCCCGAACAGCGGGCTGCACGTGACGATCAACAGCGGCCATTACAGCTATTCGGACATTATCGAGATCATTACGCCGCCACAGTGACACAACACCGGCGCATGCCCCGAAGGGACAAGGGGCTATGCGACGGCGAGGCAAGTTGAACCGGAGTTGGGCTGTCATGGAGAGGCGCCAGACTCGCGCTGCCACGCGGCAGCACAGAAGGAGGGTCTAACAGATGTTGCGCTCACTCTTTACAGGCCTCACGGGCCTTCGGAGTTCCCAACTCGGCATGGATGTCATCGGCAACAACATCGCCAACGTCAACACGGTCGGCTTCAAGGGATCGCGCGCCACGTTCAAGGAGCTGCTCTTGCAGACGATCCGCTCGGCCTCGTCGGGAGGCACCGACGTTGGTGGGTTGAACGCGATGCAGATCGGGCTCGGGGTCTCACTCGGCAGCATCGACCGCAACCTGACCCAGGGCGTGCCGATGGTGACGAACCGGAACACCGACCTGAGCATCGAGGGCGATGGCTACTTCATCGTGAGCGACGGCTCCACGCCCTACTACACACGGGCCGGTAACTTCACCGTCGACTACAAGGGCTACCTCGTGTCGCCATTCAGCGGCTACCGCGTCCAGGGCCTCTCGGCCGTCAACGGGTCGATCCCGGCGACGGGCAACATCGGCGACATCCAGATCCCGTACGACTCGACGATGGCCCCGTCGGCTACCACGACCCTGTCGGTCGGCGGCAACCTGAACGCGGGCGCAGCCGTGAGCGACACGTACACGACCCAGGTCAACATCTTCGACAGCGCCGGTGGCGACACAACCTTGACGATCACGTTCACAAAGAGCGCAGCGAACCAGTGGGATATCTCGCTTGATGTCGCGACGGGCACGTCTCCGATAACCACAGAGACGATCAGCTTCGACGGCGACACAGGGCTGGCTACCGGGACGACCTCGTTTAGCTTCGACTGGACACCGTTCGGCGCAACCACGGCTCTGACGATCACGGTCGATTGCGGCACGGCCGGCTCGGCCGACGGGTTGACCCAGTTCGGGCTGGACGCGTCGGCCGCCGTGACGGACCGCGACGGGTACACGTCCGGCACGCTCAAGCAGTTCATGGTGAACGAGGACGGGGTGTTCACCGGTCTGTTCTCGAACGGCGAGCAGCAAGACATCGCGCAGATCTACCTGGCGAACTTCAACAACCCCGGCGGGCTCTACGACATGGGCGGCGCCCTGTTCATCGAGTCGCCGAACTCGGGCACGGCGGGCATCGCCGCGGCGAACGCCGGCGCAAATGGCAAGATCGTGCAGGGCACGCTCGAGATGTCGAACGTGGACCTGGCCGAGGAGTTCACCAACATGATCATCACCCAGCGCGCCTTCCAGGCGAACGCCCGCGTGATCTCGACTTCCGAGGAGCTGTTGACCGAGCTGCTGAACCTGAAGCGATAGGCCGTCGGCCGGTCGCGCGGGGCGCGGCCGGGACGCGTAGGCAATGGAGGGCCGCATGATTCGGCTGACGCGGCTGGACAAGAAGCGGCTGTGCGTGAACCCCGACCTGATTAAGACGGCCGAGGCGATCCCGGACACCATCATCACGCTCACCACCGGTGAGCGGATGTACGTGCGCGAGACGGTCGACGAGGTCGTCGCCCAGTTCGTGGCGTACCAGCATGCCATCCGCGAGCAGCGCGCTCAGGGGATCTTGACACCGCCGGCCGACGACGGAGCCCTCGTCGAGCAGGTGCCTGGCTCGCCCTAGCGCCGAGGAGAGACTGGGCTATGGATATCAGCACGCTTATCGGGCTCATCCTTGGCTTCCTGCTGATCGGCAGCGCCATCGCCATGGGCGCCGGCGCGGCCGGCTTCATCGATATCCCCTCGATGCTCATTACGATCGGGGGCACGATCGCGGCCACTATGGTTGCCTTCTCGCTCAAGGAGCTTGCGGGCGCCTCGTCGGTGACGCGCAAGGCCTTCTTCCACAAGGCCAACAACATCCCGGACATCATCAAGACCGTGCTCCGTTTCGCGCTCAAGGCGCGGCGCGAAGGGATCTTGGCGCTCGAAGCCGAAATCGAGACGGTGGACGATCCGTTCATCGTCAAGAGCCTGCAGCTCGCCATCGACGGCACCTCGCCGGAGATCATGGAAGATGTGTTGCGCACGGAGGTAAGCCACATCGACGAGCGGCACAAGCTCGGGCAGAGACTCTACAAGTCGATGGGGAGCTTCGCTCCTGCCTTCGGCATGGTCGGCACGCTCATCGGCCTGGTCAAGATGCTTCAGAGCATGAGCGATCCGTCCTCGATCGGCCCCGGGATGGCCGTCGCGCTGATTACGACCTTCTACGGGGCGCTGATGGCGAACCTGATCTTCTTGCCGCTCGCGGGAAAGCTCAAGCTGCGTTCCGAGCAGGAGCTGCTCGTCAAGGAAGTGATCATCGCCGGCATCCTCTCGATCCAGTCGGGCGACAACCCGCGCATCGTCGAGCAGAAGCTCCAGGTGTTCGTCTCGCCCAAGCAGCGCACGAACGCGCTCGAGGAGGTCACTCGTGGCGAGAAGAAAGCCTGAGAAAAGGCAGGAGGAGCAGGAAGAGGGCTCGCCGGGGTGGATGACCACGTTCGGCGACATGATGACCCTGTTGCTGACGTTCTTCGTGCTGCTCGTGTCGATGTCGGTCATTCGCGAGGAGGAGTTCGAGGCGGCCAAGAAGTCAATCAGGGAGGTGTTCCTCCACGGTTACTGGCGCCCCACCAAGGTGCCGATCGAAGCGGTGCACGAGCAGCGCGAGCAACAGGAGAACGCCAAGCAGCCCGGTGAGCTCGGCCCCGACGCGACCGACCAGACCGAAGTGCAGCGCATCAAGCAGCAGATCGACTCGCGCCTCGATGAGATTGGCCTGGGCGGCCTGATCACCTCCTATATCAACGTGCGCGAGGTGCGCATCCGGATACCGGACCGGATCCTGTTCGGCGTTGATTCGGCCGAGCTCAAAGACCTGTTCGCCTACGAGGTGCTGTACGGGATCGCCCATATCCTGAAGGACATGGACTACTGCATCAATATCGAGGGGCACACGGCCGACAAGGACCTCGTCGGCGAGCAGTTCAAGGACCTCTGGGAGCTGTCCACGGCCCGGGCTCTCACCGTGCTGCGCTACTTCGAAGAGAACGGCGTCGACTCGAAGCGGCTCTCAGCCGTCGGCCACGGCGCCTCGCGGCCGGCCGAGGACAATAGCACCTTCCGAGGCCGGGCACTCAACAGGCGCGTCGAGATCGTGGTCAGGGACGTAACGCCACAGCAAGCCGAGCAGCGGTACAAGTCGGACCGCGGGAGGTGAGGCATGCCGGTCGAACGATTCACCGAGAACGACGAGGCGTCCGAGGCCGAGGCGACGCCGCGCGATGAGGCGGTTTTCGACAGCGGTCACGGCCGGGGCCTGTTCGGGCGACTGAGGTTCCCTGCGGGCATCGGCGTCGGGTTGGCCATCGGCATCCTAGCACACTTCTTGCTCACCGTGCCATTGGGGCGGCCGAGGACGGGCCTGTCTCCGGCCGACAACCTGTTAGCCGAGCTGGGGCCGCAGACGGTCAACCTCGCGCAGCGCGGCACGAGCCTCGAGGTGCAGATCACCTTCGAGGCGTCGTCGCCCGAGTTTGCCGCGCTGCTGCGGCAACGGACGGCCCAGTTGGCCGATATCGCCATTGCGGTGATCAGCACCAAGGTGACGGACGAACTCGATACGGAACTCGAGCGGAACCGGCTCAAGCGCGAGCTCGCCGATGCGGTCGCCCAGCGGCTCCGCTCCGACGAGGCCCATGTAACGAACGTGTACTTCAAGCGCTTTCATTACAGGTCGGACTGATGTGGAAATCGGCAAACGGCAACAAAGAAGAAGCCGACGACGCCGACGACGCAGCGCCCGGCGCGGCCAAGGATGGTAACGAGGGATCGTCCAAGGGCGGCGGCCTGTTCGGCAAGAAGCTCGTCGTGATCCTTGTCGCCGGCCTTGTGCTCGCCGGCGGCGGGATCGGTGCGGCCAAGATGCTCGGCGGGGGCGGCGGCGACAAGAAGCCCAAGAAAAAGAAGGTGGTCGCCCCGCTTACGTGGGAGTTCACCGACCTGGTCGTCAACATCCGCGGCAAGCAGTCCACGCGCGTGCTGCGCTGCGTGCTGCACGTCGAGGTCGAGAACGCCAAGGCGCTCGACGAGCTGAAACTGCTGCAAGTTGTCTTTCAGGACGAGATCCTGGGCATCTTGCGGTCAAAGACCCTCGAGGATCTCGAGTACCCGGGCGACGAGGCGCTCAAGCGCGAGATCCGGGATCGGCTCAACCGGATAATGGTCAATGGCAGCGTCGTCGAGGTCTACTTCAAGGAATTCCTGATTCACTAGCGGCGAGCCAGAGGCGGGACGAACGTGTCGGACATCCTCTCACAAGAAGAGATCGACGCGCTGCTCGGGGCGGTGGCCTCGGGCGAGGTCGAGGTCGAGGAGAAGGGAGGTGCCACGGGCAAAGGCGCGACGGTGGCTGGCTACGACTTCCGCCGGCCCAAGCTGATCAGCAAGGA
>Ga0307430_1001969_pt1 | contig 14166 bp, 11 predicted proteins | sample SalMarWE160130MG_FD_202159 | JGI IMG/M metagenome (GOLD analysis project Ga0307430, IMG submission 202159) | Salt marsh sediment microbial communities from the Plum Island Ecosystem LTER, Massachusetts, United States - WE1603-130 | ecosystem: Environmental > Aquatic > Marine > Intertidal zone >... | reverse complement strand
ACCTACCCCACAGAGAGATTAAATGGCGACGCTACTCCCGCTATGGTGGGGAGGACTTCCAAGGGACTATTTCGTGACTAAAGAGGGGGACTTCATTTTGCCAGCATCTTGCTGAATAGTCCTATTCAGAGCGCGGCCAAACGCCTCAACAAGCTCAGAGTCGAACTGCGTCCCAGAACACCGCCTCAGTTCCTCAAGTGCCTCTTCCTGAGACACGACATCCCGGTAGGGACGCTGCGTGGTCATGGTGTCATAGGCATCAGCTATGCTTATGATCCTGGCGCCAAGGGGTATGTCTTCTCCCCTTAGCCCATCTGGATAGCCGGTGCCGTTACACCACTCGTGGTGGTGCCGCACTAAGGGCACCAACCCTTCGAGTTCCTTCACATAGCCTATGATCCTAGCCCCTTCAACAGGGTGCTTCTTTAGGATTTTCCATTCATGCTCTGTCGGCTTGCCAGATTTGGTCAGGATCGAGTCGGGTACGCCCACTTTGCCAATATCATGCAGCAGGGCAGCGGCGCGTAAGTCGGCTAGCTCTTTTGGCTGTAGAGCGATTTCTTTGCCTATCATTTCCGATATTGTGGCGACCCTCTTCGAGTGACCATAGGTATGCGGGTCCTTGGCATCTACCATAGCCGCCAGGGCATAGACCTGGTCCATGGTTGCACTGTCCAGGGCGCCCGCTGCAAGTCCCCCCAGCTCGGAGACCAGCGTAGATTTACCTCCTCCCCCTCTCTTGGAACGGTACAGGGCAGCGTCGGCCAGGAATACCAGGGCATCCGCCGTTTCAGCATTCTCAGGGAACTGAGCGATTCCAGCGCTGAACCCGAGACAGTGTTCCAAACCTTCATTATCGGCCTTAAGCCCTTGTAACCTTTTTACCCTGATGCGGTCCACAATCTTCCTGGCTTTTGCCGCATCAGTTGCCGGCAGGACGAGGGTGAACTCATCGCCCCCGTAGCGAAAGACCATGTCGGCATTCCTCAATTGCGACCTGAGCGTTTGGCCAACGGACCTCAGGATGGCATCGCCATTGGTGTGCCCAAATCTATCGTTGTATTGCTTGAATTCATCAAGGTCGAGCATTGCCAGAGTGAAGCAGCCACCATAGCGCTGCGTGCGGGCCATCTCGTTCTCAAGCACCTCGTAGAAGTGGCGGCGATTGTACAGCTCGGTCAGCTCATCAGTCACCGATAGCTCTCTCGTTCTCTCGAGTAGCTCGGCGTTCTCTATGCCCACCGCTATTTCGTTGCATATAGCCTTGAGAAGCTCCAGCTCCTCGGGGGAGAACCAGCGGCGTGTGCCGCCGACAAGGGTCAAACCTCCATGCATCCCCGATTTGGACGCCAGGGGCAGTGTCGCCAGCACTGCTATGCCGTCTTCCAGCTCGGCGGCGGTTGCTTCACTATCAGCGAGCTCGCTTACAATTCCACGCGCCCTGAAACTGGGCTCCGGCTTGTTCTGCCAGCGCCGTATGACTTTCTCACTCACCGGCAATCTTTCCAGAGTTGCAGCATACTTCTCGGATATCCCCCGATGGGCCCTTAGAGCAAGTTCCTTTCTTTCCCAGTCATAGAGATGTATATAGCCTGCCTGTGTCTCAGTAACCTCAAGCACCTTCTCCAGGGCGCTGTTTAGCATCTCATCCAGGTCCATGGTCTGGCTCACCGCGGCGCTGATGGCGTGGAGCGCTTCAAGCCGCTTGTTGTAGCGATGAATCTCCTCCTCCGCCCGCTTGCGCTCGGTGATATCCCTCATTACCGCGATTACCCCTGCCGGATTCCCGGATCCGTCACGCAGGAGGGCAGCGCTCGCCTCGATCTCTACTTCTCCACCGTTTTCGGTCAGCAACGCATACTCTGTGAGCGAAGTGTCCCCCTCTACCAATGCCTTTCCAATATCTTCCGCAGCCTTAGCCCTGTCTCTTTCAGCGATAAGATCAAGAGCGTTTCTCCCGATAAGCTCTTCCTTCTGCCTGTAACCAAGCAGGCGCACTGTTGCCTCGTTTATGTCTACGAGATTGCCGGATACATCGGTAACAGCTATCGCATCAGACATGGTCCCAAATGTGGCACGCAGTTTTTCCTCGCTCTCCCGTAGCGCCTCATCTGCTTTCTTGCGCTCGGTAATGTCGCGGGCTATGCCCATAATCTCAACCTCCCCTCCTCTGTTCACCGGGAAGGTCGATATCTCCACGACCACACTGGTGCCGTCCTTCCTGACCAATTCAAATTCATCAGGCCCCGTCGGTTCACCTCTCCTGTTCCTTTCCAGAAGCTCTATCGCTTTGGGGACATACTCCCCAGGTAGAATCCCTTTATCGAAGAAGTTCTCACCGGTGAGCTCCTGCCGGGAATAGCCGACCAATTCCTCTGCTTTTTTGTTCCCACTGGTGAAATTGCCCTCAAGGTCGTTGGTATAGATGGCGTCAGGGGCGTTCTGTATGAGCGCCCTGAGCCTCTCCTCGCTCTCCCGAAGTGCCTCCTCCATCCGCTTGCGCTCCACCTCCAGTTCTATGGTGTAGAGGGCGAAAGCGATGTCGGCGGCAACCTCTTTGAACAGGGATAGCTCTTGTTCCTCCGTGATGAAAGCTCGTGGCATCGAGGCGGACAGCAGGCCGTAGACCCTTCCTTCGTATTCTATCCGGGTGGTGATGGCCGCTCTGCCTGGGTACTTGTCCGCTAATGAGCAATCACGACATGTTGAAGACGGGTCTTTGGTTACCACAACGCCCGATTGCCTCAGCGCCCTGCGCCCGCATTTGGTCAACTGACCACGCTTGAGCTGGTCTACCATTGGCAGGAAATTATTGCCCAGGCCAGCTTCGGCAGTGGCAACAAGCTCTCCTGACTCATCAAACAGGGCCATCCAGGCATTATAGTAACTGCTATGCTCGAGGAAGGCGTCGCAGGTCGCTTTAATCAGCTTGTCGCGGTCCTTTTCTTTAGCGATGAGCTGGTTGACGTCGCCGATGGTGCGAAGCACGAGGTTCAAACGTTCTAGCTTCCCCTCCGCCTGCTTGCGCTCGGTGATGTCTATAAAGCTCCCGATCGCCGCCGGTTTCCCTTTATACTGGATGGAACTGACCTTCTCCAGTATCCACAATTCCCCTCCGCCCTTACATATAAACCTGTACTCATATGGCTGGGTACTCTGTCCCTTTAATTGCTCTATCGCTTTCTTCCTGACCATCTCTCTATCTTCAGAGTGGACATGCTCGAGAGAATCTTTCCCTAAAAAGTCATCCGCAGTGTAGCCCCCTATGTGCTCGAACTGCGGGTTGACATACTGGAATTTCCCATCCTGGACGATGTATATACCGATCGTTGCGGCCTCCAGCATTCCCCGGGACAACTCCTCCGACTCCTTCAGCGCCTCCTCAGCCCTCTTGCGTTGGGTGATATCCCTTATTACAACAATAGACCCTGCAGGCTGCCCTTCGTCGTCAGTCATGTTGGAGACGGTTACCTCAACCGGCACCTTTCTACCATCGCGGGTGAGTCCCATTAACTCCACGTTGCTAATGTGGCCTTTTTGAGCCATCTCCCGTCGCACGCCATCCAGTTGCTTTTGGGATCGCTCGACCGCAAGAAGCTCAAGAGAGTTTCTACCGATGACTTGCTCCTTAGAATCGTATCCCAAAGCGTTCAGCAACGTCCTGTTGATGTCCACCACTGAGCCATCGTTACTAGTTATGAGGATGCCATCCCTTGCCGACTCAAGGGCAGTTCTAAATTTGTACTCGGACTGCCTCAACGCCTGCTCTGCCTGCTTGCGCTCGGTGATGTCGTGGATGAAAACAAGATCCGCCGGTTCTCCCCGATATGAAATTGTTCCTGCATTGATCTCGACATATATATCACTGCCGTCTTCGCGCCTCATAATCGTCTCATATACCGGTTCGACATCCTCCCCTGCCATACGTCGCTGGTATCGCTCAACCACTTTGGGAATTTCATCGGGATGGAGATAATTAATAAACTGCGCCTCAGTGGTCTGTGCAAAAATGTACCCGCTTAATTCCTCCGCACGCCGATTGGCATACTTGATTGTCCCATCCTGAATAATCAGAATGCCGTCATTTGCCCGCTCGACCACATGGCGATATTTTTCCTCGCTCTCCCGCAGCGCCTCCTCTGCCTTCTTGCGCTCGGTGATGTCATTTGCAATACCCAGAGCCATATAATGGTCAACATCGCGCTCAAGGGGAATGCCGAAAGTCTCAACCCAGATTATCTCTCCGGATTTGGTAACGAGGCGAATTTCAATAGAGCGTTCCATGGAGCCCTTGGTCAAGATCTCTGAAAAAACTTGTAGTATCGCTGGAAGGTCGTCTGGATGGATCATGTCCTGGAACGAGACCTTTCCAAGATCATCGCGAGTGTATCCTAGCCGCTCCAGAGCGTAATCGTTGGCGTCAAGAAAAAGCCCCTTGCCATCATTGATGTAGACCATCTGCAGCCGGTTATCAAAGATGGCCTTGTAGCGGTTCTCAGTCTCACGCAGCGCCTCCTCCGCCCGCTTTCGCTCGGTGATGTCATTGAGTACGTAGAGCGCGCACAGTTCATCGCCAATGTGAACTATCTCTGCTGAAGTCAGCGCGGTACGGATCTCGCCCGACTTTATGCGATACTCCTCCTCTCTATCGCGAATCTGCCCCTGGTCACGCAATATCTGCACTATTCTGGCATGGTTCTCTGGATTTACCCAGAAACCCAGTTCGCCCCTCTTCCGACCTCTGAACTCTTCGCGACAATAGCCGGTCATATGTAAAAGACTTTCGTTTACATCGATAGCGCGTCCATCTTCAAGCACCGCAATAACCATCGGGATAGGGCTGGAACGAAAGGCCTTGGAGAACTTCTCCTCCGACTCCCGCAGCGCCCCCTCCGCCCGCTTGCGCTCGGTGATGTCTCTTGCAACTGCCACAATTCCTGTCGGATTGCCGTCGCTATCCTTCAACAAAGTAACCGACATGTATGTGGGAAAAGGCGCTCCATCCTTTCTAACATGCCCTATTTCACCCATCCATGAACCCTGCGTCATTATCTGATCGATACCCGTTTTGAACTCGTCCATCTGTTCCTCGTTGTGCAGGTTCGCAACTTTCATCCCCATCATTTCCTCGGGCGAGTAGCCGTGCATCTGGGCAAAGGCATCGTTGACATACGTCATCTTCGGTTCAAGGTCACCTATGGCTATGCCGTCAATGGACTGATCAACAGCAGAACTCAGTTGCTTTACTTCCTCCTCCACCCGCTTTCGCTCGGCTTCTGATACTTTACATTCAGCGAGTCGCTGGCGCATCTGCGCCAATTCCTTAATGAGTTGCTCTTTTGTCTTGTGTTGATCTTTCATTTCGTGTGCCTCCTAAAAAGAGCGGCAATTTCAGGCAACCACAGCCCGTCACCCGTTTTGATGTGACGATATATCACCTCATCCAATAGATTCGCTGCCGACACGCTTTCAGCCTGTTTGGGTGTCGCGGAATAGCGACGCTCCATAGTCTGAAGCACAACACCACCGATACCACCTAAAAAATATAAAGCCTCTCCCCTATGAGAAAGGCCCATAGATAACCAGCTCTTCATATAGCAGCCCCCGCCATCGTACTGGAATCTTCCTAACCGTAGATGGTTTTTTCTAGTTAGTTACACTCATGCCTACACTACATTGTTATGGCTCAGCCCACAATCGGGAAATCCCTGAGTTCGGTCGTGGAATCCCTGATTTTTACCTTCGAAACACCTGAGTCTGTCAATCAAGAAGGCGAATAGGACAGGTCAACGATTGACATATGCCTACCCCCAGACACCCGGAAAGTGGGTGGCGTTTAGTCCGTTTGCCCTGAGCTTGTCGAAGGGCCTGTCCTGAGTTCACCGAAGGGCCGTTCATGGTTCGACAAGCTCACCACGAACGGTGTACAGTTCACCACGAACGGTGTACAGTTCACCACGAACGGTGTACAGTTCACCACGAATGGTATACAGTTGACCACGAACGGTGTAAAGCTGACCACGAACGGTCTGCGACTCATTCCTTTTTGTTGCCTATTACCGCTAGCCACCAGCAGTAACTGTAGTTGCCCCGATCATATCGGGGCGCTTACCCAAATAGGGTAGCCTTGAGTCGAATGATCCGACCCTGTCGGGCATTTGCTCAAGGTGTGGTTGGAGCGGATGCTCCAACCTACCCCATATAGGTTAAGCGGCTGCCATATTCACTCCATAAAGAGGAGATAAGACCTCCTCCTGTGCCGACAAAGGCGGATAGGACAGATCAACAAATGACATATATCGACCAACCCAATGAATTGGGCAACTACATTTTTCAACTGACCCGATCCTTGTAATTGCCACGATCATATCTGGGCGCTCTAGTACTAGCTCGTCTCCTCCGAACACAATATCGCCATTACCTTCTCTGGTTCGCCGAGGCTCCCCACTATTCTCCTGACTGGAGCCGGGCGGGTCCTGACCACCGTCGGCGGCACTGACCTTGAGCACCAAGTTCCCTAGGCCTTGGTGAAATGCCACGCTCGTCTCGAGGTGACCGCTGACATACTCAACTATGGGCGGCGTAACCCTGCGACTCGATCGGGATTTACACCTCCACCCCCCTACTCAAACTTGAACTTCTTCTCGTTGAAGAGACTCAAGCAGGTATCTACCACCACCGGGTCATACAGGATGCCCCGGTTCTTTGAGATCTCCTCCAGGGCTACATCTATGCCCGGAGCCGGACGGTAGGGGCGGTCGGAGGTCATGGCCTCCACCACGTCGGCCACGCCCAGAATCCTCGCCTCAAGCAGGATATCTTCGCCCGATAGACCAGCAGGATAGCCAGACCCGTCCATCCTTTCTCGGTGCTGGAGGACCACTTCGGCCACCGGCCACGGGAACTCTATCATCTTCAATATGTCATAGGAGACCCGCGGCTGGTCTTTCACCATGCTGAATTCAGCATCGTCCAGCCGGCCCGGCTTAGTGAGGATATCGCTGGGGGTATATATCGCTCCCACATCGTGAACAAGCCCGGCCATATAGATTCCAGTGATCTGATCCGCTATTAGGCCCATCTCGCTGGCTATGGCACTCGCCAGGTGGGCCACTCGCCGCTGGTGACCAGCGGTGGTGGGGTCCCTCACTTCAACAACTGATGCCAGCACACCAACCGTCTGCCCCAGCATTCTTTGCAGTCTTTCAACATTGTATCTGAGCGCTTCCTCCGCCCGCTTGCGCTCGCTGATATCCATAAAGCTTCCTATCGTTGCTCGCTGCCCTTTGTAAGGGATGGAAGCGACCCTCTCCAGAATCCACCGTATCTCCCCATCCTTGCGCACAAGCCTGAACTCGTAGGATCTCCTATCGCGGCCCTTCAGGTGCTCTATCGCCTTCGTCCTGACTGCCTCTCTGTCGTCAGGGTGGACGTAATCGAGGGAATATGTCATCAGAAGCTCATCCGCGGTGTAACCTGAAATCTGTGCGTACTCCGGGTTGATATACTGGAATTTTCCATCCTGGACAATGTATGTGCCGACTGTGGCCGCCTCGATCAGGCCTCGCGACAGTTCTTCAGATTCCCTGAGTGCCTCCTCCACTCGCTTGTGCTCGGCTTCCGCTGCTTCCAGTTCACTGATTCGCTGCTGCAACGCCGCCAACTCGTTTGTGACTTGCTCTTTCGCCGTATGTTGCTTTACCATCTCTTGTCCCACCAAAAAACATAATTACGGACACGTATCCTCCCAACTCACCGGTCGGTACGTGGCCGCCGCCGCCATTTCAACCTGTTCGCTCAGGCTCGTCTCTATTATATGTGATATGTGTAAAATACACCCTTACGACCCAGTGCACAATCGGGAAACGCCTGAGTTTGGGCGGGGAATCCCTGATTTTGGGCTTCGAAATACCTGAGATGGTAACTCAGGGACATGATTAGGAAAGGGCAACGGTGGTGGTGGAGTCCCCCACAGATGGGAGGTCAGCTTTCGAGGGAGGTCAGTCCTTCGCGGATGGCATATTTGGTGAGTTCAGCTACACTGTGTATGTCCAACCGCTTCATGATTTGCTGGCGGTGTGTTTCAATAGTCTTAACACTCAAGTTGAGAGTGGATGCAATCTCCTTTAGGGCCTTGCCTTCAGCTATAAGCTGTAGCACCTCGCGCTCCCTTGCCGTCAGGGCGGACAAAGTGCAGTCGTCGGTCGGTGGCAGGCGATGCATGTAGTCGTCGACCACAATGCCAGCTATTCCCGGACTCAGATAGGTCTGGTCTGCGACCACGGCGCGGATCGCCCGCACCAGCTCCTCCAATGCACAGTCCTTTAATAGATAGCCCGATGCACCCGCACTGAGCACTCCGGTGACAAAACGTTTGTCTGAATGCATTGACAGGGCAAGTACCTTGACACCGGGGTCACTGGCGAGGATCTGTCGAGTGGCCTCAATACCGTTCAATTCAGGCATGGTAAGGTCCATGACGATGATGTCGGGCTTTAGCTCCCGCGCCAGCTCTACCGCTGCTCGCCCATTATCCGCTTCGGCAACCACCTCCATGTCGGGCTCCTTCTCAAGCATGGCGCGGAGCCCCTCGCGAATGATCCTGTGGTCGTCTGCAAGTATAACTCTCACACTCAACTTAGTTGCCCCCTATGTTCTCTTCAACATGCCCGATCGGCACGACACGGGTGACCCGCGTTGTATGGGCGAGCTTGGATTCGAGTTCACAACGCATGTACAGCTCCAGCGCTCGTCGCGGTCTTCTCACTTCATCTTTGCATACCCTATGCACCAAGCCCATGTGCAACTCCCAACGCAGTCTGCCTCCACGCGGTGCCGGCTGTCCCCTTGTTCAAGTGGGTCCGATCCGCAAGTATGGAGCAGATCGGACCCAAAGGAAAACAAGGACGCCATCTTGTATGTCCTTTGAGGTTGATGGCATCCAGTAGTAACCCGCGGTCCAGTCCTTCAAGAACGGTATCATTTTCGCTTGCTTTGCCTTTCGTTCTTGGTATCTCCTCCAGCATTGTCGCCTTTTTTTACCCAAGTTAATTGCCCACATTCCTACATTACATCGTGATGCTTAACTGAACAATCGGGAAACCCCTGATTTATGGCCTGTAATACCTGAATTTGGGCTTCGAAACACCTGAGTTTGTCACGCAAGAACGCCAATAGGACAGATCAACAGTGGGAGTTTAGGCATAAGTCGGAGGAAAAGTGAAGTCGATAGGGTCTTGGTCATCTAGATTATTTCGATTCCAGTGAAACCAACAGTAGTCGAAGACTCTGCCAAAGGCAGGCGCTCGCCACGGCGAGTCGCCTATGGAGACCTTGGCGTCGACTCTGGCGAGGGGCGGGTTTCAAACCCGCCCCTACTCATAATGACATATGCCCACCCCCGGTCCCCCGGCAGGTGGGTGGCGTTTAATCCGCTTGCCCTGAGCTTGTCGAAGGGCCTGTCCTGAGCTTGTCGAAGGGCCGTTCATGGTTCGACAGGCTCACCACGAACGGTCTGCGATTCAATCCTTTTTGTTGCCTGTTACCGCTAGCCACCAGAAGCAACTACCAAAATAGGGTAGCCTTGAGCCCTTCAGCGGAAGGGCTCAAGGTGTGGTTGGAGCGGATGCTCCAACCTACCCCATAGTAGTTAAGCTGCTGACACATTCACTCCAGAAGAGGAGAGAAGACTTCCTGCTGGCCCGACAAAGGCGGACACGGCCAACCCTAGCTTTGTCTCCTCCAAATACAACATCGCCAGTACCTTCTCTTGCTCGCCGAGGCTCCCCACTATTCTCCTGATTGGTACTAGACAAGTTCTGATCACTGTCGGCGTGGCAAAGATGCCGTCCGCCTCGGCCAGTTGAGGGTTTTCCAAGATATCTATGATCTTAGCAGAATATTTGCTCTTGAAGTTGTTTTTCGGAAGCGTCTGAAAATCGTTGACATGCTCAACCATAGCTGGTGCAACCCTGCGACTCGATCAGGAACGTACCACCCCTACTCGAACTTAAACCTATTCTCGTTGAAGAGCCTCAAGTAGGTATCTACCACCACCGGGTCATATAGGATGCCCCGGTTGTTTAAAATCTCAGCCAGGGCTGCATCTATGCCCGGAGCTGGTCGGTAAGATCGGTCGGAGGTCATAGCCTCGACAACTTCAGCTACCCCCAAAATCCTCGCTTCCAGGAGAATATCTTCACCCGATAAACCGGCAGGATAGCCAGACCCATCCATCCTTTCGCGATGCTGAAGCACCATCTCGGCAACCGGCCATGGGAACTCTATCGTCTTCAATATGTCGTAAGAGGCTTGAGGCTGAACTTTCACCATGCTGAATTCAACCTCATCTAACCGACCGGGCTTTCTGAGGATTTCTTCAGCCACATATACCGTGCCCACATCGTGAACAAGCCCGGCCATATAGATTCCACTAATCTGATCCTCTAGGAGCCCCATCTCACTGGCTATAGCGCTCGCCAGGTGGGCTACCCGCCTCTGGTGACCAGCCATTGTGGGATCCCTTAATTCGACCACCGATGCCAGCGCATTGACCGTTTGCCCCAATATTCTTTCCAGTTTTTCCAAACTCTGTCTGAACGTCTCCTCAGCCTGTTTGCGCTCGGTGATATCCCTAAAGCTTCCTACCGTTGCTGGCCTCCCTTTGTACCGGATGGAAGCAACCTTCTCCAAACCCCACAATATCCTGCCGTCCTTACATACAAGCCTAAACTTGTAGGGTATCCCATTCTTACCCTTCAGGTGCTCTACTGCTTTCTTTCTGACCGTCTCTTTATCGTCCGGGTGGATATAATTGAGAGAATAAGTCCCTAAAAGCTCATCAACTGTGTAACCCGAAATCTGTGCGTATTCTGGGGTGACATACTGGAACTTCCCATTTTGGACAATGTATATGCCGACTGTCGCAGCCTCTATCAGGCCTCGGGACAGTCCTTCGGATTTCTCCAGTGCCTCCTCCGCCCGCTTGCGCTCGGTTTCTGATGCTTCCAACTCAGCAGTTGGCTGCAACAATGCTGGCAGCTTATCTAGGAGTTGCGTTTTCATCTCATCCTGTTTTAACATCCTGTGCGCTCCCTACAGTAGAGGACGATGCCGCTAGGTCTCAATCGGTTGGCCCTTGAATAACGCCTCCGACTGTAACTTACCGGTTATCTACATTCAGCCATCGAGCTCCGCTGTGCCTAATGCCGCAATCCTCACCAAGAGTCCTGAGCACAACCTTCTAGCTGGATCTGACTTACCGTATGACGTAACCCTACAAATCGTATTCAATCCTACCCAAGCTAGTAGTTAACATCCTTAAACTACATCGTTATACCTCAGTCTACAATCAGGAAATCCCTGATTTTGGGCTTCGAAATACCTGAATCTGTCACGCAATAACGCCAATAGGACAGGTCAACAGTGGAGGATGACATATTCGGTTAGCTCACCTACACCGCGAATACTCATCCTGTTCGCAGTTTGTTGACGGCTCGTTTCGACGCCAATAGCGCCTACGCAGCGAGTGTACATAATCGCCTCTGTGGCTTTGCCTTCAGCTACAAGCTGGAGCGCCTCGCACTTGTCGGCCTTCTGGGCGTACCAAGTCGAGGAGACCGGTCAGCGGCAGGTAACACATGCAGCCTTCGAACATGTTTTCAGCTACCTGCAAACTCAGGTATTTAGAAGTACAAATTCAGGGATTCCCCGATTGCACAATTTAAAAGCATGCCTTATCATGAACGCAAATGATTTCAACAGTAACAAGGGCGGTGAACAAATGATTTCGACAGTAACAAGTGCAGTAACAAGTGCGGTGACCACTACCACTACCACCACAGCCTCTGTCGCATCCATGGCTACGTTAGGCGCTGTGGCAGTCATCCTTCTAATCGCTTTCTTGGCAACGAAGGAGCTTGCCGGCGCCAGCGTGGGGCGGCGATTTCAAATGCTGGGGAATCGTCTCAGTGTGGGCATCGCCCCCTTGCTAATGGTCTTTGGCATGATTGTAGTGATGAAGGTCATTGAAGTCCTCACTTAGAAGAAGAGGACCATTAGACACCTCACTATAATAGCCATGCCTTAAGATAGGGTCACTCCTATGAGTGAGCCTATCTTTTTTGCTACCAAGGCGAAGAGGATACATGCCACAAAAACGAAGGCTACGTCCAGTAACCTAAACGTAGCCGATATTCATTGCCGCCAGGATGGCGGTTATATATAACAGGCCTCGTGTTCCTATCACTTCCGGAGAATACTTCTACATCGCCGTTTAAATCTATTAAAATACAGCCTGGACATTTCTATGCCCTATTTAACAGTCACCGACTTCGCCAGGTTGCGAGGCTTATCGGGGTCCAGGCCCCGTGCCACCGCCGAGTGATAGGCAAAAAGCTGAAGCGGCACGATGCTCACCAAGGGGTACAATACCTCCCCAACAGAAGGAATCCTGATCCACCTGTCAAAGAGCTCTTCGTCGCGGTCGGAAACCCCGATGACAAATGCCCCCCGTGCCTTGGCCTCAGCGACATTGGACATGGTCTCTTCAAATGTATAATCCGCCGGGCATATCGCCACTACTGGAGTTCCTTCCTCTATTAAGGCCAAACTGCCATGCTTCAGCTCCCCGGCGGGCATGCCCTCGGCATATACGTAGGCGATCTCCTTGAGCTTCAGTGCCGCTTCAGCAGCTATAGCGAAGTTTATCCCCCGAGCTATGTAATAGAACTGGTTCTTTTCCCTGAGTATCACAGACAATTTTTCTAAGGAGTCTCCGTTGTGATTGCAATTCTTCTCTATCAACGGAGAAATGGCCCTGATGGTGCGAACCCCTTCGCGAAGTCTATTTACCATAGCAAAAGCCAGTAGATACAAGATTACCAGTTGGCTCACGAACGTCTTGCTGGCGGCTACGCCTATCTCAGGACCGCAGTTTAGATAGATGACCTTGTCACTCATCCTGGCCAGTGAAGACCCCACCACGTTGACCACGGAGAATATGGCAGCTCCGTTCTCCTTGGCTCTCTTCACCCCTTCCAGAACATCGGCGGTCTCACCGCTCTGGGAGATGGCTACCACCACGGTGTTCCTGTCAATCGAATCGGAGAAATGATGGAATTCAGAGCCTATTATGACATCGCTCAGCTTGCCGCCAACCTTTGAAAAAAGATACCTGCCGATGAGGGCGGCATGCCTGGAAGTGCCGCAGCCGGTAAACACCACCGATCTTGCCCTCAGAATGTCCATGGCCATTCCCATTATTAAATGCCTGTCCTGCATCAGGGCAGAGCGCACTGCCTGCGGTTGCTCCATTATCTCCTTGTGCATGAAGAAGTCATAACCCTGCTTTGTGGCTTCGTCCCATTTCCAGTCTATTTCCTGCGGCTCTCTCTGTAATTCCATACCGCCGCTATCGAGAAAGGTGACTTTCTCCCTGGTCACACTGACGATATCGCCGTCTTCAACGAACAGAACTCGATTGGTAGTATCGAGGAAACAAAGAGCATCGCTGGCAATGTAGTTTCCACCCTCCCCGACCCCAACCACCATAGGGCTATCCTTGCGGGCAGCAACTATCTTCTGCGGTTCACTAGCTGAGATGGCAAGGATAGCATAGGAGCCCCTGAGCTCTTTCACCGTCTGGCACATGGCCTGCTCAAGAGAGGCGCCCGTTTCCATATACTCTTCAATAAGATGGGGAATCACCTCGGTGTCGGTTTCGGAGACGAAATTGTGCCCGCTCTTGAGTCTGCGCCGCAGTTGCTCGTGATTCTCTACGATCCCGTTATGGACCACTGCGATCTGCTGCTTGCAGTCGAAATGAGGGTGCGCATTTATTGGAGTAACGCCACCATGAGTTGCCCAGCGGACATGCCCAATCCCAACCCGTCCCGAAAGCTTATCGAGGCCCTGTTTTTGCTCCACCTCTGCGAGCATGCCTACGTCTTTACCGTACGAAATGTGGCCATTGCTGATGGTGGCCATACCGGCAGAATCATAACCGCGGTACTCCAGCTTCCTCAGCGCTCTAAGCACACTGGGCGCAGCATCGCTTTTGCCTACAAAACCGACTATTCCGCACATTATTCTTTCCTTCCATTTCCTCCCCCGAATATTTATTCGCCTCTGATGCCCTCGCCAAAGGCGAGTCGCCTTCGGAGACCT
>Ga0307430_1001962_pt1 | contig 14202 bp, 14 predicted proteins | sample SalMarWE160130MG_FD_202159 | JGI IMG/M metagenome (GOLD analysis project Ga0307430, IMG submission 202159) | Salt marsh sediment microbial communities from the Plum Island Ecosystem LTER, Massachusetts, United States - WE1603-130 | ecosystem: Environmental > Aquatic > Marine > Intertidal zone >... | reverse complement strand
AACCACTTGAGGAACGCCGGCTTTGTCGCAACTTGGTTGGCCATGATTGCCCTATTCCGATGGGCTTTCGCCTATTCCGATCGGCTTTCGCCCGTGTGCTCCCTGACAGCGAGAACGAACTCAGCGAGCTGCGAGTTTGCGAACTTCTGCAGCGCGCCGCTCGTCTCGGTCGCGCCGCTGATTGCATGCACCTGGTTCGGCTCGATCTCGGTGCCTGGCGGGACGATGCCGATCCACGGCTCGTCGGTCCCGTGCTTGAAGATCGACCGGCCGAGCCACGTGCGCTGCCACTCGGGCTCGTTGATCTTGTGGCCGAGGCCCGGCGTCTCGCTGTCCTCGTAGAACGTGATCCCGATTATCTTCTCGACGGCGGGATCGACCGCGAGGTAGCCGCTGATGCGGTCCCAGAATCCCGCGCCCGTGATGAGGAACGCGTACCCGATGAACGTCTCGTCCGTGTGCGGCTTGGCGCGGAAGCCCTTGTAGAACGTGACCGGCTTGGTCGTTGCGGCCGCCCCGTCGCCGAGCGTGATCTCGACAGTCACCTCTTCGATGTGCTCATCGAATACGCTCTTGATCGCCTCCATCGTGGCGGTCTTGACGCGCGCCTTGTCCCAGCCCTCGATGCCGAGCGCGATGAGCACGTTGCCTTTCGCCTCGCGCTCCTTGTTGGCCTCGTACAGCGGCTTGAACAACGCGTTGGCCGCCGTGAGCACGATGGCGGCCACGAGCCCGAGCACGATCATGAAGCCGACGACGTAGAGGCGCTCTTTCATGCCGCCCTCCCGTGCGGGGCGTTCTCCCGCACAAGCAGCCGGCGCGCCTTCCGCTTGCGATACCGCAATTGGATAACGATGTAGTCGAGCAGCGAGGCGAAGACGTTGGCGAACAGGATCGCAAACATCACGCCCTCTGGGAAGCCCGAGATGCCGCGGATGAGTACGGTCATGAGGCCAATGATGATCCCGTACGTCCAGTGCGCCTGCCGCGTGCCGGGCGCGCTGACCGGGTCGGTCGCCATGAAGAACGCGCCGAGCATCAGGCCGCCCGAGAGCAGCGTGGTGACCGGCGGCGCAAACTTCTCCAGCCCGGCCGCATGCATGATGCCGCTGAACGCCGCGGCCGTCACGAGCGTCGAGAGCACAATGCGCCAGCTTGCGATTCGCCAGACGAGCAACATCACGCCGCCGAGGACGAGCAGCAGCGCCGAGGTCTCGCCCATCGAGCCGCGCACGTTGCCGAGCAGCATCGCCATGGTGGTGGGCCGCTCGGCGAGGGCCTGTTCGCGCGTCGCCTCATCCTGGGCCGTCGCCCATTTCTTGTAGGCGTTGAGCGGCGTCGCCGACGAGGCGGCATCGACCTCGGTCTCGGCGTCGGCCTCGACCGCCGCCGAGCTCCACTGCGCAAACCCGCCGGGCCAGCCGGCGTTCGCTGCGTTCGGGTCCCACACGTTCTGGGCGCCCGTGCCGGCCGTCAGCGACGGGAACGTGATATAGACGAAGACGCGGGCGACGAGCGCGGGATTGAAGAAGTTCTTGCCCGTCCCGCCGAAGATCTCCTTGCCGATCACGACGCCGAACACGACCCCGAGCGCGACGACCCACCACGGCGTCGCCGCCGAGAGCGTCAGCGGGAACAGGATGCCGGTGACAAGGAACCCCTCGCTGACCTCCTCCTTGCGGATGACGCTGAACAGCACTTCGGCCGTGCCGCCGAACGCGTACGAGATCACGATCAGCAGCAGGCAGCGCCACCCCCAGAAGTACACCGCCGCGATCGTGGCCGGCATGAGCGCGATCACCACCATCATCATGTAGCGCTTGATGTCGACGCGATCGCGCACGAACGGCGCGCGCCGCGCGTTCTCGGCGCGGCGGAACAGGAACGCGTCGATCGCGTCGAACAGCGGCAGCCAGTGCTTGAGCAGGCGGCTCTGCTCCCACTTCGCCCGGCGGCGCTCAATCATCTTGAGGAGGAACTTCACGCCGCGTCGCCCTCCTGCTTGTTCTCCGCCGCCTCGGCCGCCTGGCGCGCCTCACCCGCCTCCTGGCGGGCCTCACCCGCCTGCTGGCGGGCCTCACCCGCCTGCTGGCGCGCCTCACCCGCCTGCTGGCGGGCCTCACCCGCCTGCTGGCGGGCCTCTTCCTCGGCCTGCTTCTTGGCGAGCTCGGCTTGTTCAGCCTCGTGCTCTTCGTGGACGCGCCGCTTGCCGGCGATGATGTTCGTCATGAGCGGGATCTTCGAGACGCACACGTACGAGCAGAGCCCGCACTCGATGCACCCGAAGAGCCGTAGCTCCTCGGCCTCGTCGAGCTCGTCGATCGACAGCACCCGGTCGAGCTGGAACGGCAGCAGATCGCGCGGGCACACCTCGGAGCAGTAGCCGCACTGGATGCACGGTCGCAGCTCGCCGGCGAGGTTCGTGTCGGCGCGCCGCGCCTTCGGCGGGAAGTAGCTCGAGGCGAACACGCGTGAGGTCGAATCGAAGTCGAACCCCGGCGCCATCCAGCCCATGAACGGCCGCGAGGTGTCGTCGTAGAGCGCGGTCAGGCCCCACGTCGCACGCCTGACCGGCCAGTCGTCGCCGTTCAGGATCGGCTGGCCCGCGAGCGCGCCGTTGTGGACGAGGAGCGACTGCTCGACGAGCCGGCCCTTGACGAGCTCGTGCGCCGGCGTGCCGATGCGCGTTTTCACAAGCGCCCGTTCTTTGTACCCGGTGCCGCCGAGCGCGACGACGCGCTCGATGAGCGGCTTGCCCTCGACGCAGGCCGCGTGCGCGGCGAGGCACGTCTGCACGTCGACAACGAGCGCGCCCACGTCGAGGCCGGTTCCACCATCCGGGACCATTCGTCCCAGAAGGACCTCGGTCAGCACCTCGTCGTACTCGGCCGGGAACTTCGGCTGGACGAGGGCCACCTCGACGCCGTCGGCCGAGAGCATCGACTCCAGCTTCGGCGCAAGCGCAGCGTCGCGCGCGTCGAGACTGATGATCGTCCTCGGGCCGCCAAAGACTCTTTGGAGAATGCGCACGCCCGAGACGAACACGTCGAGGTTCGGCTCGAGGACGGCGCCGTTCGGCAGCGAGTACGGCTCGGAATGGACGGCGCTGACGACGAGCGCGTCAACGGAATCGGGGGCGACGGGCGACGAGTTGAAGCGCGTCGGGATGCCTTTCTTGCCGAGCGCGGTGACGCCGGCGAGGTAGAGGGTCTCGGCGAGCTGCTCTGGCGGCGCGGTCAGCGGGTCGCTGTACTTGCGTTCAACCGGCTGCCAGTTCGTCGAGCCGTCCGACTTGATCTCGAGCGCCGTCACCTCGCCGTCGGGAGTTGCCAGCTTGAAGATGCGCGCGACGCGGCCGGAGACAGGCGCGTGGATGGGCGTCGAGACTAACTCGTCGTCGCGCCCGATGATCTGGCCGGCGGCGACCGTGTCGCCTTCGCTGACGAGCGCGGGGACTTCGGCGCCGAAGGTCTCTTTCAGGGGAACGATTGCGCGGGAAGGCAGCGGCGCCTCGGCAACGCCCAGGCCGGGTTCGATCTCGCCCTTGAGCTGCTTGAAAGCGTATCCGCCTGGGAAGGTGCGTGCCCGGAACGCCATTCGCCTCCCTTGCTTGCCTCCGTTCGAGCGGTGAGCGTGCTTCATGGAGGAGGGCATGCGCTGCGCCCTGCGGGTGGCGCGGACGGCCTCCTCCTCCAACACGTGCCGGCCTCAGAAAACAGGCGCACGTATACCCGCGGCCGCCTCGTAGTGTCAACGAAAAAGCCCGAGTGCCGGCACGGTCCCCGGCGAGCCACCTCCCAACTCTGCGAGCTCACGTGCGAAGCACGCACGGCGCCTCTGCGAGAGAATATCTTTGTTTCTCGCAGAGCCGCAGAGCTCGCAGAGGATCCTTTCTTGGCAGGCGCCCCGGCCGGGTCTATGCTGTAGCCGCATAAGGCACTGGGGAGACCAAGCCGAGAGGCAGCCGATGGCCGACAAGGAGATGTCGCCGATCGAGGCGCTGCACTTCGCGCTCGACGACGAGAAGAAGGCGCACGCGTTCTATACCGAGCAGGCCAGGAAGGCGACGCTGGACAGTACTCGGAAAATGTTCGAGTTCCTTGCCGCGCAGGAAGCCGTGCGACGCCGAGGCGTCGCGTAAGCTGTTCCTTCGGAACAGCCGAGCACATCAAGCTGATCGAGGAGGAGCTCGACCAGGGCTTCTATCAAGGCATGTGACGCCGCAACCGCCGCAGGCGAAGTCCGCCAAGCTGGGTTTCTCACGGACGTCGCTCGCGCGATTCGGCCCGATGAGCCGCGTCGCGGCGATTGGCAGTAGCCGCCGACGCTTCGCGTCGGACAGGCGCCAGCCCGTGGAACAAGATGCGACGCGATACCTCAGAGCCTCTTCAGGGGCGATTGAGCTCGGACCGCATGTGTTGTCAATCGCCCCTGACGGGGCTCGGGGTATTCCTTGATGCCGTTTCCCACGGGCTTGTCCTCCTTCGCCAAGGCTTCGGAGGGTCTGCGCCCGAGGCTACTGCCAGACGCCCCTGGCGGGGCTTAGGTCAGTCCTCCAGCGCCTCTTGCGCCTCGCGCAATGCGTCCATATCGAACACGCGGACATGCATGAAGGCGACGTCGATCAGCCCGTCCTCCCGTTTCTCGACGCCCTCGAGGAGCACGGTCGCGCCGTGCTCGAGGTGGTAGACGGCCTGGTGCCCCTCATCGCCGCTGCCCGAAGGAGCCAATGCCTCCCGATCGATGTAGAAGAGGCAGCCGAACTCGCCCTCAGCCATCGCGGGGTGCAGCACGAGCTCGAACCCCTTGCCGTCCGGCAGGACACTTGCGGAAAAGACCAACTCGTACCAGACGCCGCCTTCGGTGTCCGGGTCGGAGACGCTGGTGCGGTACGTTTGCCCGCTGGCCGTGGGTCCGACCATGACTCTGTAAGTCTGCCTGTAGGACGGATCGGCCTCCAACGCGCTGATCAGTCCGGTTGCCGCCTCGGCGTCCAAGACGAGCGACGATTCCCGCCAGTCATCCCGCTTGCCCAGGACGGTTTCCTTGACCGTCGCGTACGCAGCGGCATCGAGTCGCATGATCTCTACAGTGAACACGATACCCGACTCATCGTCCGGCACCGTCTCGCTCTGCTCTCCGACGCCGCCGGCCGGAGCTTCCGTGGGCACATCCGGCGCATCCACGGGGACCGTCTCAATTATGACTCTGCTCTCCGGGGGATCGACGTCCGCGGCCCCCCTGTTCCACTCATCGACCTTCTCGCCGATCGCGGCCAAGTTCTCCGGGATATTCGTTACCGTAAGCGTCTCTTCGAGCCTGTTGTAGACAAGCGTGCTGCCCCGAGGCCAGGTGACGCCTTCCGTGTGCCTGAGCCAGTCGGCGATCGTCTCCTTCCTGCGCTCGCCGTCCGGAGCAATGATGGTGCGGACGCCGCAGACCGAGAGATGAAAGACCTTGGTCTCGAATCCCTCGATCTCGGATTCCTCGGCAGGTTGCTGCTCGACCGGCACGATGACGACCGCGTTGTCTTCGACGACGTATTCCAGGCCTTTGTACTTGAGCACGTACTTGAGAACGTCCTTGAGCGGTACGTCCTTGAGCTTGATCGTGATCGTCGTCGACGTGAATGGATCCTCGAGAAGGTCGAGCACCTTCGGATCGAACACGATGTTGATGCCCATTTCCTTGCTCAGAAAACGGAGGACCTCCTTGAGCTCGGCGTCGTCGAAATCGACCTGCCGAATAACGGTGTCGAGCTTCTTGAGGATGCGCTGGCGTGCTGCGGCCGCGTCCGCGTCCTCGGCGGCTGCCTCAGCCGCGCCATCTCCGCGTGCCTCGTCGTCGAGAGGAACGACGACGAGCGCGTGATCCTCGATGACGAACTTCAAGCCCTTCTGCCAGAGCAGGTACTTGAGCACGTCTCGGAACGGCACGTCCTTGACCTCGAGCGTGACGTCGTCGTCATCTGGTCGGAGACTCGAGAGCGCCTCCGGATCGATCACGATGTTGACGTCCATTTCCCTGCTTAAGAAGTCGAGCACCTCCTTGAAAGGCGCGTTCGCGAAGTCAACCTGCGGTATGTGCTTGTTGAGCTTCTCGATGAGGCGCTGGCGTGCCGCGGCGGTCTCCTCCGCGCGCTGCTCGTCGGCTTTGGACTCGCCGGGCGAACCTGCGCCCTCTCCGGCGAAGCTGCCGGCAAGCAGCGCGAACGCGACAAGTCCCACGACGGCGACCGTCAACAGCCCCGTCGCCCACGTCGACTTGACCTGCAGCCGCTCGTGGCCGCGGTGTCCGAGCAGGCGCTGAACTCGGGCGCGGAGCTGGGAGGGGCGGCCAGCCACGCTGAGGCCTTGCGGCACCGGACGCAGCCGCGTCCCCGCCGCCAGGCCTCGCCGTGCCGTCTCGACAAGCGACGAGGCGTACGCCGACGCGCTCGCGCCGGTGCTGATCGCCAGGTCGTCGCAGCAGTGCTCGCGCTCGACGCGGATCCTGTGCGAGACAAACCACACGGCCGGATGGAAGAACAGGAACGCCTCGACGACGCGCTGCACGACGTTGACGAGCGGGTCGAGGCGCCGGACGTGCGCCAGCTCATGCGCGAGCAACGCCTCGACCTGCTCTTGCCCCAGGCCCGTGGCGAATGAGAATGGCAGCAGGATCACGGGCCGGAGTACGCCGACCACGGTCGGCACGACGACCCGGGAGCAATAAGCGATCGCCGGCGTCATCGACAGGCCAAGCGCCCGGGCTTGCCGCGCCAGCGCCCGCAGGATTGCCAGGTCATCGACCGGACGCGACCGCCTCCGCAGACGCCCGCCGCCGTGCAGGCCGATGAGGAGACGCGCCATCATCATCACGACGCCCGCGAGATACGCGCCCAGTGCATAGGGCGTCACCTGCAACCACCCGAGCGAGAGCCGGGCGGCCGGGGCGCTCTCCTGCTCTGTTGTCAGAGTAGCCGCGGCTTCGATCGGCATCGCCGCCTCCAGGTCGACGTCGAGCTCGGCCGCCGTTGTCCCCGGCGACGATGCGTCCGTTGTCGTCGGCTGCGGCGCATATCGGGCTGCCGGTGGCTGGACCACGGTATACGTGACCACTACGGCAACGACCATGGCGCCGAGCGCGGCGACGTGCACCGCGTAGCGGATCCGCGGTGAGCGGGCGCCGAACACCTTCGCCGCCCCCGTCGCCAGCAGAGCGATCGCCAGACCCTGCCATAGGAAATGGAGAAACGTCAGGACAGCTCGCATGCAGCCAGGCGAGCTCAGGATTTCGCGCGCGTTCATTGCTCGGCTCCCTTGTCCTTGATGGTCTTGTCGATCAGATCGCGCAACTCGTCAAGCTCGGCTTCGTCGACGTCGCCCAGCTCGAGCAGGCTCAGCATCACGGCGCGCGCCGAGCCGTTGAAGGCGCGCTCCACCACGTCACCCAGAAGGCCGTGCTTGGTTTCGGCCTCGGCGATGCGCGGCGAGTAGACGAAGCTGCGGCCGTTCTTCTTGCGCTTGAGGTAGCCCTTCCTCGTCATGATGTTCATCACCGTCATGACCGAGGTATAGGCCAGCTCGCGAACCTCGGCCAGCGCGTCGCGCGCCTGGCGGACCGTCGATGGACCGTCCTGCCAGAGGACCTTGAGGATCTCGAGCTCGAGCTCGGTGGGGTAGCGTGAAGCGGGTCGCGTCATCTTCGTCTCTCCCAGTGGTGCCACAATCGAGCTGCTAACCTATTAGTAGACGGCGGGCCGGCCTGTCAAGGCTCTTTTGAAGGAATTAGTATTTCCTGGGGTGCTTGGTTGGCTCTGATCGAAGGCTGTTCTTGCGGTCTTGTGCCGGCTGGGCGATCATTGTTGGTGGCGCGCAGAATGGGAGACGGTCGATGGCGCATCCGGTTATCCTCGGCGGCAAGCTTGCACTCCTGCTGGTTCTCCTCATCGTTCTCATTGTGCTGTACGGGGTGCTGACGTCGGAGCAGTTCCGGGTCGCGCTCGTCGTGGGGGCCGTCGTGTTCGTGGCGGGCGTCGTCGGGCTGTGGGTGGTTGTCTTGAGGAGTCTGAGGAACCCGAAGTCGTGGCTCGGCAAGTTCATGGTCCTCTCGCACGCCGAACGCGCCGAGGACGGCTACACATCGGCGCCGAGCCGGTTCCGGGAGATGATCGGCCGGCGGGGCGTCGCGCTCTCGAAGCTTCGCCCATCAGGCACCGCCCGATTCGGCCGCGAGCGCGTCTCGGTTGTGACCGAGGCCGAGTTCATCGAGCAGGGAACCGAGGTCGAGATCGTCTCCGTCGAAGGCGCCCGCGTCGTCGTCCGGCGCCCCGAGCCGCCCGAGAGCAAGGAAACGAAAGGCTGAGTCTGCTCGATTCTGGAACGCTCGACGCACATGGACCAGTCCAGCGTGGCAAGGGCTCTGTGCCGCGTCCGTGGGCACCGTTCAAAGGAGATGGTCATGAATCGGATCTTGGTCGCGCTTGCTCTCACCACAATGGCGCTGTCGGCGGCCTTGCTCTGTGGCTGCTCGAACAAGTCATCGTCACCGCCCGCCGGTGGAGCGCAGTCTGTCAACGATTACCAAATCGAGATCGAGGGCACTGACGGCCTGGAACTCGATCTCTTGATTATCAGCAAGCCTGAACGCGGGCTGCTCGACAGGGAGTCACTCACCGTCACCGTGCCCTACAGCAGGAAGCTCGAGGCCGTGCAGTGCGCCGTCTGGGTGGACTGCGAGTACCGAGGCATCGAAGGCGACTTCACGATGTCTCTCATCATCAACGGGGACGAGAGCAGCGTGATCGAAGCACGCGTCGAGCAAGGGCACTGGGGATCCGGCCAGCTTAGCGACTTCTAGAAGTGCGCCGAACGAGCTCAGCACCGTCGGGCACCGCCCAGTTCGGCCGCGAGCGCGTCTCGGTTGTGACCGAAGCCGAGTTCATCGAGCAGGGCGCCGAGGTCGAGATCGTCTCGGTCGAGGGCGCCCGCGTCGTCGTCCGGCGCCCCGAGCCGCCTGATGTGGAACAGACAGGGGCCTGAGTCTCCCAGCCGCCGACCCCGCCGATCGGCCCGCTTGCATTCGCCTCCCTATGTGGTCTTGTGTAAGCTGCGTGGTCATTGCTGCGCGGCTCGGTGAGCTTGGGGATTCGGCGATGTCATTTGACCGGCGCCTTGGCAGATGAGGCGGCATTGCTGCTGAACATTTCGGGGGTTGCGTCGACTAGTAAGTGGAGGGCGTGGCGATGGCCGAGTTTCCAGCCGAACAACAACTTCTGGTTGCGCGTGCCCGTCTCGGGGATGAGCGAGCCTTTGAGCGCCTGGTGCATCTGTACACGCGCCGCCTGATATGGTTTGTCCGCAAGCTCGGTCTCACGGAGGCGGCGGCCGACGACGTAGTCCAGGAGAGCTGGGTTGTGGCGTGGTCGAACCTCCACCGTCTGCGCAAGATCGCGGTGTTCCGGGGGTGGCTGTACGGCATCGCTCGAAACAAGTCGTTTCAGCACTTGGCGAAGGCTCGCGATGTTCCGACCGCCGATCTCGATGTCGCTGCAGAAGCCCCGGATGAGGTTTTCTTCGATCGCTACCTGCCGTACTTGAATTCCGGTCTCGATCGGGTCTCAGCGATCCATCGCGAGGTTCTGGCTCTGCGGTTCCTCGAGGAGATGACGTATGCCGAACTCGCCCAGGCGACGGGCGTCACGGTGGGCACCGTCAAGTCGCGCCTGCACAACGGGAAGCTCGCCCTTCGTCGGGAACTGGAGGCGATGGCCGATGAGTAATCAACACCGAGTCAAATCATTGCTCGACGCGGGCCTGGCCGGGGCACGAGACACAACAGATCTCGAAAGGAGAGTTCTCATGTCGATCGACAAGAAGCGCCGTCAGGTTCGTCGGATACGGTGGGCGGTGGGAATCGCCTGGGTCGTGTTGCTGGCCGTGTGCATCGTGGGTGGGATCATGGAATCGTCTACGGGCGATCGCCTGGTTTCCACAAGCATCGCCTGGTTTGCGCGGGCCCTGCTCCTGGTCGCGCTGTTCCTGACCGTCTCCTGGTACGTCAGAAGCGTGTCACTGCGGTTCGACATCATCCAGCAGGCCCTTTCGATAATACAAGATCGGCTTGAGAAGAACTTGCGAGAGTCAGGTCCACCTGGCCGCTGAGCAGCCGTCGCTGTTGACCGCCCCGCGGCCGATCTGGAAGGTCCGCTTATCACGAGCTTGATTCCCGCCCGCGGCGGGCAAATCAGAGGGCATCCTTATCCTGGCTGCGATCCCGACGAAGGCTGGCCCGAAGGCAGGGGTCCCGGGTGCTCACCGCCTTCGGCCGGGTGGCTGGCGGGCTCTTCGACCTGACGTGGCCGCCTGAGCCGTGCCAGGCCGAGGCGCGCGGCGAGGACGAGGGCGATGAGCGCGCCGAAGACGGCGAGCTCGGTGAAGGCGACCTTGACGTTGTGCCAACTCACCAGGTCGGCGTAGGTGGCTTTCTCGACGCGCGGCAGGAAGCCGATTGGCTCGTAGAACGTTTTTTGGGAGACGGGCCAGAAGACGGCCACGCCATACGGCTCGCGCGTGTCCTCGTTCATCACGTCGAGCGCGAGGTGGGCGAGCAGGCACACCAAGACGACGGCTGCCACGCACCACGCGACCCGTGATCGCTTCCCCACCAGACGGGCGATGCCGAACGAGATGGCGGCGACCGCTATGGCGAAGAACACCGTGTGCGTGAGCGAGCGGTGGGCCCACTGGGCGGTGTCGATCCGGCCGACGGCGGCGGGGATGATGAAATCGAGGTCGGGCAGGAGGCTAACGCCGACGCATAACGCGAGCCAGCCGCCCGCCTTGAGCAGACGGCGCCGCGGCACCGTCGCTGCGTAGAGGGCGACGCCCATCAGGCCATGTCCAACCGGTGACGCCATCGCTCGAGCCTCCCGCGGGTTCCCTTCTACCACCCTTGCCCTCGAACGGCAACATAGGCAACGTTTCCGCTTGCGCCTCGGCAGGCGTTCCGCGTAGATAGGGGCCGCATGTACGTGCTTCGACGCCGAGGGAACATGGGCGAGAGGAGGAGCACCGATGAAGAAGTGGCAGTGCACGGTGTGTGACTACATCTACGATCCCGAGCTCGGTGACCCCGACAGCGGCATCGCACCGGGCACGGCGTTCGGCGATCTCCCAGACGATTGGGTCTGTCCCGAGTGTGGCGTCGGCAAGGACATGTTTGTCGAGCTCGAGGACGACTCCGCCCCACCCGCCGATTGACTTCAAAGAAACGCCTCCCACGAAGGCGCCAGGGCGCGCAGGTAAGCGTGCCTTCGGCGCGAGCCCTGCAACCGAGTCGGACAGAAGCAGAATTTTGCGTTTTTTTCTCTGGCGCAGCCGGACCGGATGTGCTATAGAAACGATGTGACACATAGGGTGCCGGCGGCCAAAGGGCGGTTGTTCTCCTCCTAGTGTGCCGAAGTTCCCTCATTGTTCCGAGCGTCACGCTCGCCCTTGCCGGCACCCTCCCTTTTTTCTTTCCATCTGAACGGGTTGCGGCGCGCGCATGTGCCGCGGCACACCGGCCATCATCACGGCGTGGGGATTCGGTCGGGCCCGTCCTCAACTCGATCGAGCCGCCGGTAGAGGCGCATCCGGTCGTTGCGGGCACTGAGCTCGAAGAGGTTGGGATTGGCCTCGATGACGGGGACGGCGAACGCGAGGTCCTCCGAGCGCTTGAGATCGATGATGATCCAGCGGCCCATCCTGAAGGCGTCGAGGACCTTGTCACGCTGCCGGGTCAGCGGGAAGCGGTAGGCGCGCAGGCCGGTGAGGCCGCGGTACAGGCGCGGCTCGCTCGAGACGCACGCGTCGCCGGGCTCAGCGAGCGCGACGAGCTCGTCGGCGATCGCGGCGATCTCGGCGTGGCGGTAGACCATGTCGCGCCCGCGCTGGGCCGTGCGCAGCTCGGAGACGCTCGGCACGACGACGCCGAGCTGGATGGCCGTCCACACCGCGAGCAGGAGCGCGCCTGCGACCGCCGGCAAGAGCCGGTGCAGCCACCACGACCGAGCGCCGAGCAGGCCGACAAGCATGCTGGCCGCGAACGCGACCGCGACGAGCGCCCGGCTCCAGTCGGCAAACCACGGCCAGGCGCCGCCGAGCGTGCCCACGCCGACCAGAATCAGCACGACCAGCAGCACAAGCAGCACACCGGCGACGGGGCCAACGGCTGCGCGGGCGCGCGGACGCAGTCGGCGGGCGAGGCCGACGAGCCACGCCACCGCCTCGTAGGCGTACATGAACGCAAGCGGGCCGATCGCCAGGTAGTAGCGCGAGCCCTGGCCCGTAAACGGTGTCGCCCACGGCAGGACGAGCACGACGAGCGTGAACGCCTCGACGAGCCCGCGCCGCCGCACGAACCCGACGCCGAGCCCGAGCAGCGACAGCGCCACGAGCACCCACCTCAGCCAGTCGGCCGCCGAGCCCGTGCCGGCCATGAGCACGCGCGGGCAGGATCGCAGATACAACGGCGCGTTTCTGACCGCGCGCGCGAGGACGCCGATCGGCCCGAGATAGCCCGAGTCCCAGTCCTTGTGCGACTCGAGCAGCGGCAGGAACGGCATCTGCTGGAACGCGGCCCGGCTCGTCAAGCGCAGCACGAGCCAGAGCGACACGCACGCCAGCACGACGAGCACCAGCGGAAGCATCGTCCGCACGGTCCCGCGCGAGAACCGGTCGCGCCGCAGCACGAAGTAGCAGAGCACAACGGCCGCGACGAGGGCGACGTTCGCCATGCGCGTCATTACGGCCAGAACCGTAAGCACGATCGCCAGCAGCGTGGCCCAGCCGAACCGGCCGCGCGACTGGTCGACGCGCTCGGCCCGAAGAATGGCGAGCAGCGCGAGGACGGCGAGCATCGCGCCGGGCAGGTCGGACATGATGTACGTCGTCCACTCGGCCAGCACGACGCTCAGGCCGAAGAGCCACACGACGAACAGCGCCGCACGCCACCCGACGAAGTTCTTTGTGACGAAGAACGACGCGACGAGAAACGCCGCCGCCGACAACACCACGATGGCGCGCATCACGACGATGTGGTCGCCGAAGACCAGGATCCCGCCCGCGAGCAGCCCGGGGAAGACGGGCGGGTAGCCGAAGAACGGCTCCTCGTTGAACGTCAGGCCGCGACCGGCCGCCAGGTTGCGCGCGGTCTCGACGTACGCCGCGCTGTCGGCCGACATGTAGAAGCACGGCACGATCTGCGCCGCCAGCAGGCCGGCCACGAGAAGCGCCGGCCAGAGCAGGGCGCCGTGGGCGATCAGCTTGCGGACCGTGGCCGACATGGCTCGTTCCAATCCGTTGCAGGGCCGCCTGTTGCTAGCACACCCCCCGGGCAGCGTCAACGCGCATCGTCTCGTCGAGACGCGGGCAGCGCCACGGGAAAGCTGTTGACCGCGTGGATGCCCGCTCACGATACTCCGAGCCGAGAGGAGGCGCAGGTGGTCAAGACGGAGACATCGGCGGAGTTGTTTGCCGACTTGAAGCAGATCGCCCAGCGGCTCGGCGCCACCTCGTTCGGCGTCGCGTCGGTCGAGGCGATGCTGGCGACCGGCCTCGAGTGCCCAGCGCCCGAGCTGGCGCGCCTTCCCCGGGCGATCTCGGTCGGCTTCCGGCTCTCGGACGCGATTATCGAGAGCCTCGAGGATGGCCCGACGAAGCTGTACGCCCACCACTACCGCATGGCCAACATGCAGCTCGATCGGATCGCGCTCGAGCTGACCGCCGCGCTCCAGGAGCGCGGGTTCGACGCGCTGCCGCTGCCGGCCTCGCAGATCGTCGATTGGGACACCCAGCGTGGGCTGGCGTCGCACAAGTGGGTCGCGTACTTCGCCGGGCTCGGGTTCTTCGGCCTGAACAACCTGGTCGTCCACCCCGAGTTCGGCGCCCGGATGCGCTACGTGAGCGTCTACACGGACGCGCCGCTGCCGACCGACCGGCCGATCGACGCCGACGGCGGACCTTCGGGCCGCTGCGGCGACTGCCGCGCGTGCGTCGAGGCGTGTCCGTGCGGGGCGATCGGCACCTCGCGCGAGGCGTTCGACCTCGAGCGCTGCGCCGAGCAGCTTCGCCTGTTCAAGAAGCAGGGCAACGTCGGACACTACATCTGCGGCCTGTGCATCAAGGCCTGCCCGGGACCCGAACGCAGACAGGAGGCCCATTGAACGACACGACACCG
>Ga0307430_1001958_pt1 | contig 14213 bp, 7 predicted proteins | sample SalMarWE160130MG_FD_202159 | JGI IMG/M metagenome (GOLD analysis project Ga0307430, IMG submission 202159) | Salt marsh sediment microbial communities from the Plum Island Ecosystem LTER, Massachusetts, United States - WE1603-130 | ecosystem: Environmental > Aquatic > Marine > Intertidal zone >... | reverse complement strand
ACTTAATTGTGCTTAAATTTGATATTATATTCTTTTGCCGTTCCCTATAAAGTGATTGCTCAAGGATGCGGAGTTGCCTTTGGAACAATATTTAATTATCTGAGTTCGAAACGTTTCGTCTTTAAAAAACTTATACTTGAAAGGTTTTAATCTTTACGGTTTATTATTCTGTATAAACCATATTTATAATTTCTGTAGTAATATTCCCTTATTGTTTCGTAATCATATTTATTTAGAATATTTTCAGTAAAAGATCTTTGTACCGGATCATCCACATTAGACCAGTAATTGTAATGGACATATACGCCTCCTTTAAACCGATGAAGATGTCGTTCTACTGTCCCGGGATTATAAGTCTCACTTGAAGTCTGTATTGCGCTTTTTTTATTTAATAGAAATATATCCGGAGTATGAGTAAAAACGATAGAATTGGGAGGCAGCAGCCGCGCAAACTCTACCGCGTACTTATGATCGTTTCTTGCTGCCCATGCTTCTTCGCCTTCTGCTTTAACAAAAGGCAGAAACCAGGTAAAACTGAATATAATAAGAAGTATTAATACTAATTTTATTGATTTTACTTTATTCTTTAAATTACTCTTAATATAACTGAAACCTAAGCCGACGAATATAGAGAGTGGTAGGTATGACAATAAAGAATAACGTACATCCTGTCCAAATCCATAACTACCGGCATAAAAGAATAGAAACACACCCCAGAAAGTTAAAAACCAGCCGAATAATATTATTTTTTCTTTTATATAAACTCTATTCTTATAAAAGAATAACCCTATGATAGCGAATATTGAAAATATCACCGGAAACTCTTTGTTGTTAAAATAAAATAATGAATTCGTTTTTAAATTATATAGAAAATAATCAAGCGAAATCTTTGCGCCTTCTGCCCCCCAACTCTCCCCCCTGACCGAGTATAAGTGAAGAATTATAGCTGTTGATAAGAAAAACAGAAGAATTCCAAAAGCATAAAACTCTTTTCTTTTAAATATACCGGGTTCTTTAATTAAGTATATTAAACCGACTATGGGAATCACTAAAAAACTCTCCGTTCTGAAATTTAAAGAAAATGCCAGGGAAGTTACGACAAATAAAAGATTAATGGGCTTTTTATCTCTTAGATATACCAGCGAGGCCAATACTGCCAAACTCGTAAAAAAAACTGTTGATGGTTCTACAGCGCAGGTATTAAACCACTGAATATTAACAGGAATAAGTATATATGATAAACATGCTATCAAACTCGCAAAAATATCTTTAAAAAGTAAATAAGAAATCAAAAATATAACAATTACCATTAATCCAAAGATAATATTGTTTAAAATAAAGGTAAACAATTCATTTGTGCCAAATGTCCTGAATATAACACTTATTAAATATGGATAGCCCTGAGGTTGTTTGTTGTATTCCTCACCTATAACTCTTAATTCGTTGTTTTCATAATAACCTTCATTACACATCACAGCCTTTTTATGATGAGCTATGTTCTGAGCAATACTGTTATAAATGTCTTCATCGTAAAATATCCTGTGAGTTCTCGGAACCACAAATGCTGTTGCGCATATCCCAAGTACTGAAATGAATGCTAAAAGGATTAAGTATTTACTCTCGATTTCTGCAAATATTTTTTTAATGTGTTTAAAACTGAATATAAAAGCGACAATTAACAGAAAAAAGTTTACTTCGAGCAGATAAACATAATATGTGGATAAAAATGACTGCAGTTTATTAGCTATCATTGTTAAAGGACCTCCCTCTTTTTAAAAATACAGGTACTTAATAAAACTATAAACATATCTAAAAAACACCCTGTGTACCTCAATATGAGATTCACCGTATTTCCTTCTGTACTCATGCGCAGGAACTTCAGCCATTTTATAACCTTTTTTAAGTGTCTTTATAATCATCTCCTGCTCTATAGTCGTTATATTTTCTTGAAGATTAAGATCTTTTAATACCGCGCCCCGAATAGCCCTAAATCCATTCTGACTATCGCTTAAACTTACCTTAAATCTATTATTAATACAAAAAGTTATAAATGAACTTCCTGTAAGCCTCAAAAATTCATCAAAACCACCATGAAGTTCACTGGAACCCCCAAACAATCTTGAGCCCGTGACATGGTCGGCTTTTCCGTCTTGAATTGGTTTTATTAATTCTGGTATATCGTCTGTGTCATGCGAGCAATCCGCGTCGATAAAAACCACAATGTCTTCATCCGACACATGTTCCGTGAAAGTTCTTATAGCGGCACCCTTACCCTTTCCTTTCTGTAAGATAACTTTCGCATTTGATTCTTTAGCGATTTCTCTTGTTTTATCTTTTGAATACCCGTCGATTACCACGATTTTTTCTGTGTATTTCTTACAGCCTTCTATTATTTCTCTGATAGATTTTTCTTCATCTTTTGCCGGTATTACCACACATAAATTTTTAATCAATGCCATTATATTTTCTCCTTTATAAATAAATTGCTTAAAATATTCTGATAAGCCTCACAGGGTGTCCAGCAATGAGGACACTTACCGTTTCTTATTTTTTTGTTTAAAAGCACAGAATCCTTATTTGTAAGTATTTTTAAAAGATCATAATTATCCTCCCTTAAATTTCCCATAACAACATTATAACCCGTACAAGGATAAACATTTCCAAGCGGATCTACAAAACATGATATCTTACCGGATTTGCATTTAAAAGGTGTCAGCCTGTTAAATAAATAGCTCTTAATGTTTTTCATGTAAACATATTCTAATAAAGCTATAGGGTTCAGAAATGCAACACCTTTCTTCTTTATAAAATCATCGATAAGATTGATAATCTTTTTTTCATCAAAATATAGAGGTTCATTCGAGTATAAGTTTTCTGAATAATGATAAATATTTAAATGTATATCCGAATATTTTAAATCGGGAATATAATCTTTTAATTCTGTGAAAAAATCCCCGAAATGATTTATATTAAATGGAGATAATGTGCATCCTATATATACTTTGATATGTTTGTTTCTCTTCAGTTCTCTATAAGTTTCGATACACCTGTCGAAAGAATTCTCATTGTTTTTTATTTCATTATGAATATCTTTATTTCCGTCAAGACTAACAGTTATAACCAAATTATTGAAGTCTAAAGAACTTATTTCTCCGGTAACGTCTACGATTCTGTCAGTCAAAAATCCGTTGGTCGGATAATGCAACATAACTAAATTTTTGATATTCCTTTTTATGCTTTTTGTTATATCTAATAAGTCCTTTCTCAGGAAAATTTCTCCTCCGGTTATATCTATCCAGTTGAAAAAATCATTCACATAAAAAAACTTGTCTATTTCTTCGAAAGATAATTCATTAGCCGGTTTTTTTTTCCAAATATAACATGTTTTACACCTCATATTGCATTTATTTGTAACCGCGAAGGTCAGTTTATATGGATGCTTTAATCTGTCGGAAGCGGATAGTAATATATTCTTTGAAAGGATTGAATAATTTTTTAATTTTTTTGACAAATTCATCTTCCTTTCAATCCTATTATTTTATATAATCCATATTTATGATTTTTATAATGGTACTCCTTTATTATCTTATAATCGTATTTTTCTAAAATATTAGCGGTAAATTCTCTTTGTAAATCGTCGTATCCCACATTCGACCAGTAATTATAATGAACATAGACACCTCCTTTAAATCGATAAAGATGTCGTTCAATTATCCCCGGATTATATGTCTCGCTCGAAGTCTGAATGGCACTTTTTTTGTTTGTCAAAAACATATTCGGGTTATGAGTATAAATTATCGAATTTAGAGGCAATAAACTGGCAAACTCCATCGCGTATTTACGATCCATTCTGCACAGCTCGCTTTCACCTTTGGTTTTCGACCTTATAAAGGGCAAGAACCAGGTAAAACTTAATATAATGAGCAGTATCAATATTATTTTAATTGATTTTATTTTCTTTTCTAAAAGTTTGCCGATTGAAGTAACCCCCACTCCAATAAAAATCGCCAGCGGAACATAAGATAGTAAAGAAAAACGGATACTTAACCCCTGGCTAAATTCATAACTACCGGCATAGAAGAATAGAAACACACCCCAGAAAGTTAAAAACCAGCCGAATAATATTATTTTTTCTTTTATATAAACTCTATTCTTATAAAAGAATAACCCTATGATAGCGAATATTGAAAATATCACCGGAAACTCTTTGTTGTTAAAATAAAATAATGAATTCGTTTTTAAATTATATAGAAAATAATCAAGCGAAATCTTTGCGCCTTCTGCCCCCCAACTCTCCCCCCTGACCGAGTATAAGTGAAGAATTATAGCTGTTGATAAGAAAAACAGAAGAATTCCAAAAGCATAAAACTCTTTTCTTTTAAATATACCGGGTTCTTTAATTAAGTATATTAAACCGACTATGGGAATCACTAAAAAACTCTCCGTTCTGAAATTTAAAGAAAATGCCAGGGAAGTTACGACAAATAAAAGATTAATGGGCTTTTTATCTCTTAGATATACCAGCGAGGCCAATACTGCCAAACTCGTAAAAAAAACTGTTGATGGTTCTACAGCGCAGGTATTAAACCACTGAATATTAACAGGAATAAGTATATATGATAAACATGCTATCAAACTCGCAAAAATATCTTTAAAAAGTAAATAAGAAATCAAAAATATAACAATTACCATTAATCCAAAGATAATATTGTTTAAAATAAAGGTAAACAATTCATTTGTGCCAAATGTCCTGAATATAACACTTATTAAATATGGATAGCCCTGAGGTTGTTTGTTGTATTCCTCACCTATAACTCTTAATTCGTTGTTTTCATAATAACCTTCATTACACATCACAGCCTTTTTATGATGAGCTATGTTCTGAGCAATACTGTTATAAATGTCTTCATCGTAAAATATCCTGTGAGTTCTCGGAACCACAAATGCTGTTGCGCATATCCCAAGTACTGAAATGAATGCTAAAAGGATTAAGTATTTACTCTCGATTTCTGCAAATATTTTTTTAATGTGTTTAAAACTGAATATAAAAGCGACAATTAACAGAAAAAAGTTTACTTCGAGCAGATAAACATAATATGTGGATAAAAATGACTGCAGTTTATTAGCTAACATTGTTACCCACCATATTCACAAAGAGCCTAAGTTTTACTAAGTAGGTAATTTTCTAATACCAGGTATTTCGCTTCAGTTCTCGAAAAGGTATTTAAAGCATCTTCCGGGGAACAAACAAGAGGCTCTCCATGTAAATTAAAACTTGTGTTAAGTAGAACTCCGTAACCGGATAATTTTTTATATTCCGATAATAATCCTGCGTATCTTGAATCATAGTTGGTTATAATCTGTGGTCTACAGGAACCGTCTATATTAATCACCCCTTTCATAAGTTTTTGCCTGTCTTTTTTAACCATATAGCCCATTGTCATAAACCTGTTAGGGGTTCCCTTTAAATCTTCTAAAAGTTCTCTAGCATCATCTATAAGCATTGTCGGACAAAACGGTTGATACCAAACTCTTTTCTTTTGCACCAGGTTTAATTCGTTTTTTATTTCTTCAGAGTGAGGCGAAGCAAGTATACTTCTGTTTCCAAGTGCTCTGGGGCCATATTCCATTCCTCCCTGGAACCAGAATACTATGTTCCCCTCAAAAATAATTCTCGCCACTTCTTTTTCAATTTCTTCTACATATTTATATTTTATATTTCTCAGTTCACTTTTTTCTAAAACCGTTTTTATGTAATCATTCGAAAATAGAGGTCCAAAATATACATCTTTAAAATTGTACTCGGAAATACCATTCGATTCATAATTAGCCACCATAGCACTACCCATCGCAAGCCCACCATCACCCATATGAGGAAACACATATACATCATCTACTTCGGGCAAGTTTTTAATGAGCATATTTACTTTTATATTTGAGCAAGTTCCTCCTGACAGACATATCTTGTTTAAACCTGTTTCTTTAACAGCGTTTTTCACCAACTCTGTAATTTTAACTTCCAGAGTTCGTTGTGCCATGTAGGCGAACTGCTCGGAGGGATATTTCCATAGTATTCTTTTCAATTCTTTATATGTTCTTAAACTATTATATTTTGCCTTTACATTTAATCCTTCAACTTTTAAAAAATCCAGGAGAGGATTTTGTTCATCTTCTATTTTTAAAGCGTAATTGGCAAGTGCCATTACTTTTCCTTCATCTTCTAATTCCCTCATGTTCATAAGATTGGTTACGTGTTCGAAAAATATTCCGAACGAATCTTTACCGGAAATCGTTATTATTCTCTCTAATTTTCCATTCTCAAATCTGCTTATTGTCCCCGATAAAGTATCTCCTATTCCATCAATCGTAATAACTAAAGACTTATCGAAAACACTCGTAAAGGCAGCGCTCGCGGCGTGGCACAAGTGATGGTCATAAATACATAATTTAAAATTATCAAAACCTAATCTTCTCAATTTTTTATTTATTGTTAATCTGCTTATGATTCTTGATAATGGGTCCAGCTGTAACTCAGTTACTTTGTATTTAATGTTCTTCTTGAAAGAATCAAAAATCGAATATTCTTTCTTTCTTCTACGTAATAAATAGTAACTTTCCTTTAGAAACGGGAATATTCTCCACAAAGTTTTAGCAAATTCTGTGGTTGAGAGTGCTATAATTTCGATATCTTCTTTTTTTAGACCTAAATAATTTAAAGAATATTCTATAGATTTTTCCGGAAATGATATATCCAATTTCCTTCTTGAAAGTCTTTCTTCGTTCATGGCAAAAAGGATTTTGTCATCCTTCAATATAACCACTCCCGAATCGTGACCATCCCATATTCCTAAAATAAACATTGCGCATTTCCCATCTTATCAATAAATAGAATAATAATTTTCACTTGAATGTCAAGGATGTTATTACCAGAAATTCCTCCTTAATTATTCCCTTAAATAAATAAAAAAACTGCCCGGCTTTTTACCGGGCAGTTTCTTTTTACTTGTTAGCAAAAATCATTAGTTGTGACACCAACAAAGCTCGCCAGATAGTTAATTAAGGTGTATTGTAAAATCCGATAACTCCATTGCAATGCATCCACTCGCTGTTGGAACCGCCGCATGAGCCGTCCTGCCAGACAGCCGAATTGTAGGGCATGTCCTCCGCCTGACGTCTATCACCATTTACTTCAAGATAATCTATCTGTACGTCTCGGTCAGTTGCGTCATTGAAGAACTCTACACTGATATCGCCTGTGTTGTAACTCGAAGCGGTGTAATTGCTCATACTTGAACCCAAGGTCCAGGTCGCGATTGTGTTGTTATCTGTTCTTAAGTTAACCTGTCCCTGACCGTCAGTGCTGCGTGCTCTTAGCGTGTAATTCACATTTGAACCGCCGCCGCCGCCACTGGTGGTTGTGGTGCCACCGCCACCGACATCTCCAAAGCCGATATAACCGTTGCAATGCATCCATTCGCTGTTGGAACCGCCGCATGAGCCGTCCTGCCAGACAGCTGTATTGGTGCCCTGGTTTTCTGCCTGACGGGTTGAACCGTCAACAGTGATATAATCTACCTGTACATCTCTGTTAGTTCCGTCATTGTCAAAAACAACGTTAATGCCGCCGGTATTGTTAGTAGAAGCAGAATAGTTGTTCATGCTTGTAGATAATGTCCAACTGTCAATTTGGCTTCCACCTACTGTTAAGTTGATGTGTTCATCACCATTTGTACCGCGTGCCCTTACGACTATACTATTTGATCCGCCACCGCCGCCACTTGTAGTGGTGGTTGTATAACCGCCGCTGGTGGTTGTTGTTGTGGATGTTGAACCGCCGCTGGTTGTAGTTGTTGTGGTGCCACCACCGGTTACATCACCAAAGCCGATGTAACCATTGCAATGCAGCCATTCGCTATTGGAACCGCCGCACTGACTGTTCTGCCAGACACCCGTATTGGTGCTCTGGTTTTCTGCCTGGCGGGTCGAACCGTTAACAGTGATATAATCTATCTGAACATCTCTGTTAGTTCCGTCATTGTCGAAATACACGTTAATGCCGCCGGTATTGTTAGTAGAGGCAGAATAGTTGCTCATGCTTGTAGATAATGTCCAACTGCCAATTTGATTTCCGCCTACTGAGCAGTAGATGTGTTCGCTGCCATTTGTCCCGCGTGCCCTTATTACTATACTATTTGAGCCGCCACCGCTTGTAGTGGTGGTTGTATATCCACCGCTGGTTGTTGTGGTTGTGGTACTGGTAGTAGTTGACCCACCGCCTATTGTGCCAACAAAGGTAGATATACTGTTACCAGCCAAAGAATTGGTAAGTGAACTGCCACCACTATAGGTACCTATTTCTCTTAGATTATTGGAATTAGATGTTTCCCACTTGGTTATGTTGCTTACGGTATTTCCGGAAAATGATAAAGTAATGCTACTGGAAGAGCCATTCTGGTTAATCGCTACTATCACTGCATTACCAGAACCTGTAAATGCAGTAACATATATCCCCGATGTGGGATTATAGGTAGCATCAACCCTGTGATAACCGGGCCTGATGAACTTGGAGAACTGGGCCATGACATAACCTTTCTTATTAATACTACCGCCCGAATTAATGAGGTTGCAATTGGGTTGCCGTAAGTACCAATATACATAAGCGTTCATATCATTAGCCATACAGTCCAGTATTTCCTTACCAAAGGTCAAAGCGGTACCTATATCATTCCCGTCAAAATATATCTCTGTCATCCATACACTTTTCCCTTTGTTGATGGCATTCGAATACCTAAAAGGATTAGCGCCATAGAGATGCCCTCCTATATGAGAAATGTGCGAGGCAGCCGTGCTGTTGTTCAGGGTTGGATCGGAGTAACTAACGTCAAAGTTATAAGCTTCAGGCATCATCACATTACCGCCAATGTTTTGCGCATAGTCCCTGCAAAAATTGAGCAGCTGTGTTGGATTCCAGTCGCACGATTCATAATCAACCGTGATGTTCGGTTCGTTTTGGATGGATATTACATCAACTGCAGCGCCGTTACTGGACATATACGATCTGAAACTATTAAGCCAGCTGGCATAATTCCCATAATCAGAGGTTTTTAGTTCACCACCTACCGCACTTCCATTAGTCTTCATTGATGAAGGTGGCGTCCAGGGAGTAGCTAGAATCTTCGCTCCCCTAGCCCTGGCTTTCTGTGCGTTTGCGAGCTCATCCCCCCAGCTTTCTCCCGGATCAATCCTGATACGCAAGATGGTTAATCCCAATTGGTTGTTGCCATTGCTAAAGCTGGCATTGGCTTCAGCATCGCTGATCTGTCCATGCCATGCAGTACTGGCTCCAAATCCGTCTATGTACTGCATTTGACTATTTAGGTTAACACTACATTCTTGGCGGGTTTTAACACCCGGTTGATTAATTCCTTCTAATTGAGGAGATGTTGGTTGGGATTTTTCACATCCCCATGAAAATGCTATTACTAAAGCTATAACAACCACACTCAAAACTAACATTAAACGTTTGAAATTCATACTTATCTCCTTATTGCGTTCAATTGTTAACTCTCGCTACTAAAAAGACAAATTACTTCTTTACTTAATCTTCTATCAATTTCAATCGTGCTTTTAATGCAAAATTTTCAGCATTTAATACACCGTTCTGCTTCTTTAACCTCCTTAATCGCAACAAAAATGAAACCGATAGCTATCACTTCATTAAGATTTTTACAACAGGATGTTCTTCACCCCTTCCATTCCAAAAGGTTGGGAATTAATACCTTGCACGCAGTGCATCCAACTCAGATTGTGTTATTTGTATAACACTGCAATGCTTTGCTCCAGAAGGAAAGGACACCTGAATTCTTCTAAAGCTTGAAAAATTAGTTGTTTCCCACACTTCCATAGCAGAATCGAAAGGATCAACTATGACATACCACTTATTTTGCCCAATTAATTGAAATGTTTCGGGCCCTTCAGTTGGTAATGAACCATCAGTAAAAACTTCTATTCCTCTATCAAATCCTTGACTCAGGCGGCTTGTCCGGCTTAACCTGTTGTAATCCTCGAGCAAACCTACTTTATGAAAACCTAAATATTCATTATTATAACGAATTATGGACAGATCAATATCCCAATCTCCTATATCATACCACAAAGACGGAGAACTTAAATTTGTAAAATCAGTAGTTGTTGCGTGCCATATTCTGTTATAACTCGAGGCACTTGTTCTGGATGCCCAGAAAACATAATACCTATTTTCTTCATTACACCAAATAAACTCAGGAGCCCAGCATTTATCAGTATCAGTATTGTCCATTATGCCTACACTTCCACCAGTCCAATTGATCAAATCACTCGATCTCCAAACACCTATTGACTTACCTTCCATGCCTGTAGTATGAACAAAAGCAAAATTACCATTTTGCAGACGGTGGATATAGGGATCCCTTACAAATTGTTGCATAACCGGATTACCTCCATTCAGTGCAGTAAATGATCGCGCCTCCAGATCGGTACTAATAGCATAATGTAATTTTTCATTTTCATTACGAAAATAGGCCAGTAAATAGGCAACATATGTGGAGCCGCCGCCGCTGGTCGTTGTGGTTGTTGAGGTTATTGTGGTTGTTGTGGTTGAGCCGCCACCACCTGATACATCACCAAATCCTATACAACCCTCGCAATGCAACCATTCGCTGTTGGAACCACCGCATGAGCCGTCCTGCCAGACCCCTGTATTAGAGCTCTGGTCTTCCGCCTGACGTGTTGAACCGTTAACCGTGATATAATCTATCTGTACATCCATGTTCTCTCCGTCATCATTGTCAAAACAAACGTTTATGCCACCGGTATTGTTAGTAGAAGCAGAATAGTTCTGGTAGCTTGTTGTTAAGTTAAAATTACCAATCTGGCTACCACCTACTGACACGTAGATGTGTTCACCACCGCCTGTACCGCGGGCTCTTACTACTATAGTGTTTGATCCGCCGCCGCCACCGCTCGTCGTTGTAGCTGCCGCTGTTGTTGTTGTGCTGCCACCACCGCCTCCTGTGCTGTAAAATCCGATAACTCCGTTGCAATGCATCCACTCGCTGTAATCACCACCGCAGGAGCCATCCTCCCAGACAGCCGAATTGTAGGGCATGTCCTCCGCCTGACGTCTATCACCATTTACTTCAAGATAATCTATCTGTACGTCTCGGTCAGTTGCGTCATTGAAGAACTCTACACTGATATCGCCTGTGTTGTAACTCGAAGCGGTGTAATTGCTCATACTTGAACCCAAGGTCCAGGTCGCGATTGTGTTGTTATCTGTTCTTAAGTTAACCTGTCCCTGACCGTCAGTGCTGCGTGCTCTTAGCGTGTAATTCACATTTGAACCGCCGCCGCCGCCACTGGTGGTTGTGGTGCCACCGCCACCGACATCTCCAAAGCCGATATAACCGTTGCAATGCATCCATTCGCTGTTGGAACCGCCGCATGAGCCGTCCTGCCAGACAGCTGTATTGGTGCCCTGGTTTTCTGCCTGACGGGTTGAACCGTCAACAGTGATATAATCTACCTGTACATCTCTGTTAGTTCCGTCATTGTCAAAAACAACGTTAATGCCGCCGGTATTGTTAGTAGAAGCAGAATAGTTGTTCATGCTTGTAGATAATGTCCAACTGCCAATTTGGCTTCCACCTACTGTTAAGTTGATGTGTTCATCACCATTTGTACCGCGTGCCCTTACGACTATACTGGCGCGGGTTTTGCTAGATGCCGGAGGAGTACTCGCTTCCATTTTGGTTATATCTCCTGGTCCGGTGGGTTGATTTTGTTGGCATCCCCAAGAAAGTACTACAATTAAACCTAAAATTAAACCTCCAAACACTAATACTAAACGTTTAAAATTCATACTTATCTCCTTATCTAACTTATTATAATTATCTTTGTTAATTATGAAATCATTAATATGTATATTCCCCTTCCTTTCTTCAAATCTTCAAAGATTCCCTTCCTTAATACCTAGATTCCGAAAGGAAGGAACACTCAAACAAATTTATTTTTATCCCATGTTAAGAAAGCTTTAGTTTTTAGCAATAATTTAAACTTAAATTCCCTCAAGGTTAACCTCCTGTTTAACAAATATAAACACTTTGGTTAAATCAAATAACTGCTTAATTTATCTTAAATAATGTGTATGCACTTATAGAGGTTTTTACAATAGGGATTTTTACAATAAAGTCAAGAGACCTATTTCCTTATTTTCTTATAAGCAAATGGAGTTAATCTGGGTTGATTGATATTTAGGTCACAGGATTTTTAAACAAGTTTCTCACACAGAGACACGGAGAACACAGAAAAAATATTTTCTGTTTCAAAAACTCCCATCCCGCCCAAAGTAAAATAATCTCATATAAATCTTAGCACTCGGATTATATATAATATGATATGCCTGTTTCTGCTTTTATTAAGATCGAAATTTATGATATAACCGGCCGAAAAATCAAAACTCTTGTAAATGAAAAGAAATCTGCAGGGAGACACACTGTTGCCTGGAAAGTAAGCTTCAATTTAAGTCGAATAATTACGCTCTGCAATAAAATTAACGAAAAGCCCCGTATACGAGAGTACGTACGGTGGTGTGAGAGTGTAGTGAGGATGGATAAAATTATCCATCCTCACTACCTCGATTGTCTCTGAATTTAAAAATTACTACTATGCTGGGTTTTTCAACTTATTCGCATTAGTTAGCTAATAGTAATTGTTAAATTCATATTAGTAATTGCGAATAACGCCAAGGTCATAGGGGATATTGCCGTAATCTCCGTAATTTCCGCTCGGTACGCCCTGGATCAGAAAATCACAATGATTTAAGTCGTTGACTTCCATGTATTCATTTGTTCCCGCGCGGATTATCTCCCCGTGAGAAACCTGATCCGTCCAATGATCTGCCTCGTAAATAAGGTCATTTTTATGCGCCCATTCCTCGGAAACCTTTGTAAAGTTTCCTCCGGGGCTGCTCGCTCTCCACAATTCATAGTGCCTGTTTATATCTTCAATTACCATATAATACTGTCCATCCGCATTGTTTTTATAAACGGCTTCTCCTTCAAAGGCACTTGTGGCAACTGTTGATTCCCCCCCCCAACCAGAAGGAAAGCTTGAAACGGATGTACTGCGACGTTTAATTGTACGCGAATCGTCACCCGGCGCATAAAAGATGTACATGGTATTACCCTCACGAATAATCCAATAATCAAGGTAACCACCGGAAAACATGGATCGTCCGGCACTCCACCCGTTCGGGTTACCAACATCTGAATTGGTAGAATAGGTAGCTCCCTGGCCACTTTGGTAGACTAAATACCATTGACCTTTTGCTTCGCAATAAAATACCTGCGGGGCACAAAAATACGACCCGGCATTTAGCGAGCTCATATAAGTATGGGTTGCGCTATTCAGCCCCGATATAGAGGACGCGGAAGCATAACCCATACGCCAGCTGCTATTGTCTCGCCCTGTATAAAAGAGGTGGTATCTGCCCCCTGAATACACAATACTCGGATCTTTAACGGCTATATCATCAAATGAGCCTGATCCTCCGTCCTGGAAACATCTTGAGCCTACTCTCCATGACGGATTAGCGTTAGGCGAGCTGCCGCCGCCGCTGGTCGTTGTGGTTGTATAACCGCTGGTTGTGGTTGTGGAGCCTCCACCACCACCTGATACATCACCAAATCCTATACAACCCTCGCAATGCAGCCACTCGCTGTTTGAACCACCGCAGGAACCATCCTGCCAAACACCTGTATTAGAGCTCTGGTCTTCCGCCTGACGTGTTGAACCGTTAACCGTGATATAATCTATCTGTACATCCATGTTCTCTCCGTCATCATTGTCGAAGCAAACGTTTATGCCGCCGGTATTGTTAGTAGAAGCAGAATAGTTCTGGTAACTTGTTGTTAAGTTAAAATTACCAATCTGGCTAGCACCTACTGTTACGTAGATGTGTTCACCACCGCCTGTACCGCGGGCTCTTACTACTATAGTGTTTGATCCGCCGCCGCCGCCGCTCGTCGTTGTAGCTGCCGCTGTTGTCGTTGTGCTGCCACCACCGCCTCCTGTGCTGTAAAATCCGATAACTCCGTTGCAATGCATCCACTCGCTGTAATCACCACCGCAGGAGCCATCCTCCCAGACAGCCGAATTGTAGGGCATGTCCTCCG
>Ga0307430_1001954_pt1 | contig 14241 bp, 22 predicted proteins | sample SalMarWE160130MG_FD_202159 | JGI IMG/M metagenome (GOLD analysis project Ga0307430, IMG submission 202159) | Salt marsh sediment microbial communities from the Plum Island Ecosystem LTER, Massachusetts, United States - WE1603-130 | ecosystem: Environmental > Aquatic > Marine > Intertidal zone >... | reverse complement strand
TATTTGTAAAAGATTAAGTTCTTCCAATGTCTTCTCTGCAATAATCTTTTCTTTCTTAAAATGATTTTGCATTCTCTTTAAGCACTTACCCTTTTCTTTAACGTCGCCGAGATACTTTGCACAGGCCTGCATAAATTTTTCTGTCTCTTTCACGTTTTCTTTTACAATCTCTGGTATTTTCTCGCTATCATGTCTAACTGCATCTTGTGGACACACACTGTGGCAAGTACCACAATGGATGCATTCTTCCATATTTATCTTTGCTTTCTCGTCCTCCATTGAAATTGCATTCACCGGACAATCATCAACACAAACGCCGCAACCAACACATAAATCCTCATTTACCCAAGGCATATTAACATCTCCTCAAATTTAATTTGTAATCTTCATTGCAATATCCAATAAATTCACCATTATTTCAGTAGCTTTCCCTTTAAGAAATACATCAGTTATGCTGTTGGTATAATTAGAACCTTCTATGTTTATTTCAATTATTTTTGTACCGTTATTTTTGGCAATCATTGGTATCATAGAAGCAGGTTGTATTTCACCTGTAGTCCCGATCAAAATAAAAACGTCTGCAATCTCAGCTTCATTGAATGAACGGCTTCTTGCTGGTTCAGGAATTGGTTCACCGAAAAAAACAAAATCAGGTTTCAATATATTTGAACAGTTTGTACATTTAGGGGGCAGAATGCTCAATAATTCTTCATTTGCTACAAATTGCCTTTTGCAATTTGTACAAACCAATCTTTGGCATGTGCCATGAAATTCAATAACTTCTTTACTACCCGCTTTTTGATGTAAATTATCAATATTCTGAGTAACGATTACATCTAACAATCCTTTGTTTGCCAATTCAGCAAGGACATAATGCGCATCATTTGGTTTCGCTTTAGCAAAAGAGTCGTAGAAAATATCTTTAATAAGCTTCCAGGATTTCTCAGGGTATTTGTAAAAATAACGGGTATCTAAGAAGACAGGATCAATTTTACTCCACAACCCGTTTTCACCACGAAAAGGCGGTATGCCACTCTCTACAGAAACTCCCGCGCCTGTAAAAGCTGTAGTATGCGATGAATTTTCTATTAATTCGATTGCTCGATTTAAGTTATTTTTAATATCTTGAGATAGCATCTATTTTTTACTCTTTTAATTCCTCCTCAAATTCTGGAAAATAGTTCTTGATGACCCTTAAATTAAATTCGGAAAGTATGGATTCTTTGGGTTCTCTTTCCAGCAAAAATTCAAAAGATTTTTTTATAAATTCTTCTCGAGTTATTTTGCCGTCAGTTAAATTTTGGTAATAGTCACCATCCAAAGTGACTGCGTGTTCTGTTGTGCTACCTTTTTCTTCTATAGTTACCACGAATTCCTGCTCATTTTTCCTTTTGACCTCAATCATTTTAAAATTCCTCAATGACTTTAATCAATACTTCTTGTATATTCCCCTTCCTAAAAAAGATTTTCATTCCTCTTTCTTGCAGCCTTGTTATTCCTTTTTTACCGATATGAGCAGATATAATGACCGAACAATCATTAATTAACTCATATACGTCTAAGGTCTTTAAATGTTGCATCGTTTCTGCAAAAGGATTATTTCTTTTTTCAATAAGCCTAAATTTCGCTCCATTTTCCATCTCGTAAATAAACATATATTTTGCCATTCCCAACATCTTCGGAAAAATATTTATTTCGTCATTTGTTGGGATTGCAACTCTTACCCTGTCTTCTTTATTGCTATGGCATTTTTTGGCTTTCAATAATCTTACATAATTCTTGAAGAAAAAGAACTCTTCAAAGCCAGCGAAATTATTACTTTCCAGTATCTGCTTCCAGTCTCTTTTGATAAAATCAAAGGCATAAGGGCATTCCAACATTTTAAAAGGAAGCCTGAGATAAAAAGGAAGCTTTGGCCATAAAAATTCGTTGTAATCAAGAATGAAAAACTCTCCATTCTCCTTTAAGCATTGAAAGGCATTTTCAATAATTACCTCCCTGACATTTTGTGGAAACCCATGCAAAACAAATGAGATAAAAACTTTGTTAAAATCATTTTTATAAGGTAAGGCTTGGTCAATTCTTCGATTGATAATTTTAACGTTGGGAAAATCTGTACATCTTTTTTCAAACTGAGCAATCATGTCTTTAGAAACATCGACACCGATCAGTTCGCCCTTTTCGGATAGGTATTTCGCCATAAGGCAGGCGTTTCTGCCTGTACCTGCCCCCATGTCGAGGATTCTGTCGTCCGGTTTAATCTTTAACATACGTATAACCTCTTTAATAAACGGCAGATACCTTCCGAATGTAGCTATATCGAGGCCGATATCGTAGTATCGAGCCATAAATCCCATAACCTCAACTTTTGATTCAGGGTATAATTTTCTCATTTGCAGTCGCTCTGGACTCCTGTAGTTTCAGGCTCAACATAAAACCTATAAGAACTATCACGAAGGTTAACATAAACAAAAACCCATAAGATATGTTTTGAAGAACGAGTCCTCCTATTAAGGGGAAAGAGGCAACTATGATGGTTAAAGAGCCACTAACACTTATATATGTAGGACGCTTTTTAGCAGGTGCTATATCCAATAGAAACTTGCTTTTTCCGATTTTTCTTCCAGTTATAAAAAAACCTGTCAAAACAAATAGAAGGATGAGAAACATTTTTGGTTGAGATGCTGAAATCCCAAAGGCGACCAGAGGAGCCATAAAGCCCACAAGAGTGCTTATCTGAATAACTTTTTTGCTGCCTGCAAAGTCTGCTAGATAACCCCAGATTAAATTCGATAATACACTGCCGACCATCTGAGCTAAAAGAAGAATTCCCACCATACCCAATTTAATCTTTAAGATGTCTTTGGCGTAGAGTATGTAAAAAGGCAGAGCTAAGGCACCGGCTCCGCCAAGTATTTGCACATACAAAAATCTTCTGTAATTACTATCAGACTTTAGTATTGCGAATGCCTTGCTTAGAAATTCCCGGAAAGGCAGACGCTCCTTATAAACTTCCTCAACTGGTTCCTTTACTGAACCTAATGCCAAGTAAGAGATACTGATAAGAATAAAGGCAAATAGAAAAAGTAAGGCAAAGTTTTTGGGGAAGAGAATTTCTTTATTACTTAGTATCGTTGCCGCAAGAGAGCCTGTTCCTATAGCGAAAATACCACCCCAGAATTGGCGATAACCAAAAAATCTTCCTCTTAAAGTTGAAGGCAGTGATTTGCCCCAGATATCCATAAAAGGAATCGTTGCTATACCGCCCATAAAAGTAAATATAAACAGCAGAGAAAAAATGAGGTAAAGCGTTAGCTTAGGATGGGGTACCGCAAATAAATATGTTGTCAAAGATAAAAAAAACCAGCACAAAGCACGGATAACAATAGCCAATCTTAAGACAGGTATTTTATGTATTTTACTCTCTAACCTGTTGGCCACAACCATCTGCGGCAGGGCAGAGACTATGTTGCCAAGACTGCCCATCAAGCTTGAGAAGAGCCCGATAACAACCTTAGAAACAGTGAAATTGCTCAAAAAGACAGGAAGTATAGTATCCGGATTGGCAAGCGCCCTGCCACCGGTGAAAAATGTACCATGGAGCACCCCCATAGTAAAGTTCCATTTCGATATATTTTTTTTTCGTTCAACCTGTGATTTTATTATGGTCTCTCTCATTATATCCTATTTAATCTTATGACTCTTTAACTTTCACCATCAAGGAAAATTTGATAGGGCAAGCTACCGAACGTGAGACAAGACAGTATTTTTCAGCTAAATCTCCGAGTTCACGAACTTTTTCAGCCAGTTCCTGTTGCTTCAATATAACTTCTGCTCGAACCTCCACATTAGTAAATCGGAATCCATCTGCTTGTTTTTCGACCTGCCCTTCGGCGTCTGAACAGTACGATAAAATCTCAACATTCGACTTTCGTACAAAATAGAAAAAGGTTGTCATCAGGCAGTTATTGATTGCCGCGACAAACATTTCTTCCGGATTTAATGTCTCCAGACTTCCATCAAATTCAGGCGCCGGTCCAACTTCCAGTTCCCCCGGACCACTAAAGATAGTCTTCGCCGATTCATCACCTTCTTTAAGTACCGTGTTCTTAAACAAGTAAATCTTTTGGCGTTTCATAAGTTTTAACACCTATAGTTTCTTCATTTTGAGTTCAATTCTTACCGCGAAAACCCGTCAACCAAAGGATCTGTTTATGTTCAATTCGTTTAGCCCGGATATCTTTGAAACCGGCCTTACGGAGAAAACCTGTTAATTCCTTGCCGGTATAGTAGTTCTCATTCCATAACTTTTGAGCCAATGAGTTGCGCGGGAATTCAACAACGAGTATTTTGCCGCCTGGTCGCAAAGCTCGATGGGCCTCTTGCAAAATCGCCTGAGGGTTTTTCATCTCATGTAAAGCCCAAAATATTATCGCTGCATCTATCGTCTCGTTTCGAATAAAAGTAAGCCGAGCTGCATCTTTACGAATACAGCGAATACGCTTGGTATTTTTGGTAATACTCCGGTTATTAGGGAAACTATTGGCAGAAATATCCACTCCTGTAACTTTTTGACCATAGGTCTCGGACAAGTACTGGGCAAGCTCACACGCGCCACAACCCAAATCAAGCACACGATAAGCTAAACGCAACTCTCGGCCGATGCGCTCCTGCAAACGTGGCTTAATCTCAACATAAAAGTTATCAGTCAGCTTTGCGGTCTTTGTCATCTCTGTTAAATGCAAGAAGTGTTTTTATTCTGCTTTTTCTTTTCTTCCGAGCCGAAAAATTTTTCACGCCACCATAGAAAATGTCCCCAGGGATTACCCAGATTATATTTCTCATCTTCTGTAGCACCTGGCCAGGAGTTAATTTCCTCCAAAAGCTTGTCACAGGGTTTATCGTTGGCTAACAACTCATAAGCGCACCTTATGAGGGTAAATTTTTGGTTTGCTTCTGGATCATCTTGATTGTGATCCGGGTGATATTTCATTGCTGCTCGCCTATAAGCTTTCTTTAGCTGCCCTTTGCTTGCGTCCTCCTCGACTTGCAGAATCTTGCACGCAGCTTTACGTGCCTCTAAGTCACGGGTTATTCTCTTCATGAATTCAAAATCATTTTTCATTTGACCGCGAATCTCGCATTGATTTTCTCGTATAGCTGTAAGAACTTTTCTTCGTAGCCGGGTAATGCATCAATTATTTTAATACCCTGTGAATAAACTTCTGCTACCAGTCGATCGTTCGGTATCTCAAGGAGAATTTCTATATCTTGTTGCTGACAATAGCGAACAACTCGGTCATCACCTATGTCGCAACGGTTTATTGCAACAGCAAACGGAATATTAAGCTCTCTTACCATCTCCACCGCCAGTTCCAGGTCATTTAAACCAAATGGCGTAGGTTCGGTGACCAGCAGAACAAAATCTGCTCCCTTAACCGCTTCGATCACAGGACATGAGGTACCTGGTGGGACATCGATAATTACCGTACCATTGTTTATCGCCTTTCGTCTGACATGTTTTATCAAGGCAGGGCTTTGGATGGCGCCAATATCGAGTCTGCCTGCGCCATAATAGATTCCGTCCGCTCTGCCGAACTCGGCTATTCCGATCTTGCGTTGTTTTTCCCTGATGGCGGCCTGCGGACAGACGGCCATACATCCACCGCAGGAATGACATAACTGTTCGAAAGTCATTACGGTATCTTTCAAACAGATTATGGCACTGTATTGGCAAAGCTGGCCGCATTTGCCGCATCCGTTACATTTTTCCATATCAACTTCCGGCACGCCAATCGTAACATTCTCTGTTTTCTCTATATCCGGCTTTAGGAAAATGTGGCCGTTTGGCTCTTCAACATCACAATCAAGATATTGCGCATCTTTGCCCATTCGACCAATCGAACAAGCCAGATTTATCGCGATGGTTGTCTTGCCCGTTCCGCCTTTACCGCTTGCTACCGCTATTTGCATCCTATCTCCTAATCAATTTCCAAACGTCAGCCATGCGTTTATTACCATGAACAAAGCCGCCCCTAATGTCGTGTATGCAAATATCCTTTTGAGGTTTTCCGGCCTTGTTCTAAGCGAGAAGATACCACCCAGGAGCCCTCCAATTACGGCGGTGACGCTCATGGGAATGGCCCAAGACGCATTGAAATCCCCGGCCGCCGAATGCCCAATCAGGCCCATAAGAGCTGTGGCGGCGACCATGGCGGACGATGTACCTACCGCCACGCGCATAGGTACGCCACAAGCAAGGACCATTAATGGTACCTTGAAAGAGCCCCCGGAAATCCCGACCATTCCCGCAACCAATCCGGCCCCTGCTGTGATTGGCAGGGCCAACCACAAATTCACCTCGTATTCTTGCCCGCCGAACTTTCGATGCCAGAAGCCCAAACGATTCTTGCCAGAATACTGTCTATTCCTTGCCGGTCGCAACATGAAGAAGCCAGATAATACAAGCAAACCGGCAAATACAAACTTCAGAACACCACCTGGCAGAACATGAGCATAGTATCCGCCCAGCAAAGCCATTACATCTGTCGGCGGATCCACCACCATCGCAAGCTTCCAGTCAATCGTTCGGCTCTTCTGGAAGACTAGCGCAGCCGCTACAGCCGTGCACAGCAGGATACATTGTGCAGACGTAGCTGCCTGAAGCATGGGCAATCCGCAAGCTATTAACACAGGGACGTAAAAGTTACCTCCACCACGCCCTGTCATGCTCATCAGAACCGAAATGAGCAGAATGGATAGAACAGCCATACCAAGTACCGTCATAAGCTTAAGTTCCTTTCCCCTTTCATATTAATTTCGTCCCAGTCAAATCTATCTTTTGCAAACCAGCCTTGTTGAGGCAAAGAATCAAAACAGACCGGTTCCGGATTACACCATTGATTTCCCGGTAGAATTTGCCACTTTGTATAACGGTTCATTGGCGAGGCTGTCTTATCTATCCTGTAACCATCCGGATGAAAACCAACGGTAATTTCTGCTGCTTTGAATGTCTGCTCCATTATTTACTTCCGCTATGTGGTCTCGTTAAAGTGTTTTCGAATATAGCGACTGTAAATAGCCCCTGCGGGATTGTGAGCCAATACCCTGTCCTTTGCAATAAGCGTTGTTACAGGAGCGTCTGAGACCTTCGCAAAAATAGCATCGTGGCCAACACAGAGTCCACATATAACATTAAGCTCTGTTTCTGCATCATTTAGCAACTGCGCCTGGCCTGCCGGGTTGCACATAACTTCTTGGCCTTCTGATGAAATCTGCGGCAAATCAAAATCCCTCTTGTCAATTCCGCATACTTTGCAGCACACCGATACCACTTCAAAATGCCTCGAAAGAATCTCGTCGATAATCTTTGCTTCTTCGCTTAAACCAATACAAAAGGCCAGACCTAACTTTTGATATCCTAATTCCTTTGCAAACAATATTATCTCACCCAATCGCGTTTCTTTACCATAATAGTGTCCCTCAATTGCCGAAGCGGCCTTATGTAATTCTGCTATATGGTTGTCTTGATATAATTGTCTATGATTGGAGGTCTGCGAAAAGCAATCCTTACCATCGCGACATTCTTTGCTCTCGCATCGTCCACAATGCGGGGACATACTCTTTTTCACGTGCCTACTCCTTTAGAAAGCTTACTTACTAATTTTTTTCTGCGCAAGTATGATCGCCTCATTGGGGCATTCAGAAACACAGACGGCACAACCGGTGCAGGCTTCGTCGTTGACAACAGCTTGTTCATTGACCTCAATGGCGCCTGCCGGACAAACGTCGGCACAGATACCACAGCCTGCACACTTGCCGGAATCAACGACAGCTACAGCCTTACGGCCGCTTTCAAGCTGAGTTATTCTCCGGTTCAGTTGTTGCTTTTGCTGTTCGAGCAGTTCTGCCTGCTGCTTTAGAGCAGCCAATTCCTGTTTAGGGGTCATCTGTGCCTCAGTGCCCTGTGGGAAAACCGCTGGTGGGCTACTCGGAGGCAAACCAGCCGGCATACCCATTGCTGCTCCCATACCCATTGCTGCTCCCATACCCATACCGCCACCTCTGCCCATACCACGGCCCATTCCGCCGCCGCGCCCCATACCTTTGCCCATGCCGCGTCCGCCGCCCATACCTCGGCCCATACCGCGTCCGCCGCCCATACCAAAGCCCATACCACCACCTTGCCCGACCGGGTCAGTCGTCGGTTGTCCTGTTGGCTCTGGTCCTGCCGGGGTAGCGCTCGCACCAAAGTGGCTTGCTACACTTGGCTCCGAAGCAGAAGAAAAAGCCGCTGCTTTGAATTGTTCAACGGCATTGCGCACAGGTCCGCTGACACCAACGATAACCTGTATTCCCGCCTGGCCAAATACGCTAAATGCGTTAGGGCCGCAGTTGCCGGTCAATACTGTAGTTACGCCTTTTTCCGACATCAACTGAGCGGACTGAATTCCGGCACCGCCACCAATAGCAATGTTCGGGTTTTCGATTGATTCATACTGCATTGTGTCAGTATCAATAATCAAAAAATAGGGGCACCGACCAAATCGAGCCTCCACATTATCGTCAAGGGTAGGCCCTGTTGAGGTTACTGCAATTTTCATAAATACACCTTTCTGTACGGGCGGCCCCATGTGGTCGCCCCGGGCGGACACGTGTGCCCGCCCCTACGTTAAAGGACATGTCCCGGTGGGACAGGAATCACTGCCACCTGATTTAGAGCTGCTTGTTGCAGAAAAGGTTGAAAAAAGCTTCTGCAACTTGTTGCTGCCGCACTTTTGGCAACTGTGCTTCTTGGAGCTATTAGCTCTTTCCAGAAATTCCATCTTGTGTCCGCATTTATTACACTTGTATTCAAATATTGGCATTGTTCTATCTCCTGATAAATTTGTTAGAGACTTTACACGAAACACAGTGTTCTTAAACACTGTATCGAATCCACATCTCAATTTCTGTACGGAATCGAGCACAGAAGACTTGAATCTACAGAAAAGGCTGAGGATAGTGCTTGGTGCTATACAAACACACCATCCTCTTTGAAACCCAGAAGCATCTAAAAAAATGAATCTTTAGCTGTCTATTTCTTAGTCTTTGCTGCTTTTATGTTCTGACTTTCGAGTTCTTCTATGCGCTTTTTGATTCCGTCAAGGCTATCTTCAAGATACTCTGCCTGACCTTTCAGGCCGTCCAGTTCCTGCTGAGGCGCAATCGTTGGGGCAAACGGCGCACCGCCATAAGCGTATGGGTTCACAGCACCGCCATAAGCATAAGGGCTCACGCCACCTCCCCAGGCAGGCATACCATATCCGGCTCCGGCCCAACCAAAACCTCGACCTCGGCCAAAACCGCCGCCTCGGAAACCTCGGCCCCAGCCACCGTAGCCACGGCCACCAACAGGATTCATATAACCCGGCATCGGGTATCCCGCACAAAAACCAGCAGCTCTACCTGTCATTGGTCCCATACCTCCAGGACCTGTACCATCTCCACCTGGCATAGTAATTCTCCTTTCAAAAAAATGTTAACCTCTTGTCATTTTTGTACCACATTCAGAACAGCTTTTTGCATTACAAGGCTGTCCGGCAGTATGAGCGGCCGTTGCTCCGCAGTTCGGACATACGCAATTACCGCCCGGCCCTGCCGCAAATGGTCCGCCCATTCTGCCTCTACCTTGGCCTCGGCCTCGACCCATACCCCGGCCTGTGCCGGGACCCTGGCCCGTAGGCCCTGTACCGTTACCTCTTGGCATAATATGCCTCCTTTCTGCAATTAACGATTTACTCTACTACCAAAATCTACGGCCTCGACCCCGGCCCCGGCCTCGGCCAAAACCTCTGCCGAAACCAAAGCCAAAGCCTCTGCGAAGCCACGGATTGCCATAGCCGCCGTAAGGCATCCCATAACCATACGAACCTGCACCATAGGGCCCGACTGCCGGTGCACCGGCACCGTAGAAACCGGCTCTACCCACAGCAGGATTCATATACCCCGGCACTGGATAGCCAGCACAGAAACCAGCGGCTCTTCCAGTCATCGGACCCATACCGGCTGGACCTGTTCCATTTCCAAGTGGCATACTAATCACCTCCTTTTCAGTATTTTCAAAATTCCCATTTATTTGACCAACGGGTACACTCTGTAATCCCGCAAACCCTTTTACCTGGCCCGGGTTTTCTTTCGAACTTGTCAGAACGCAGAACCCGAGACCTCGCCCTGTCATCGGACCTTGACCTAACGGCCCTGTACCATCGAATCCTGGCATCTATTTGACCTCCTTAACTAAATCAACAGCATCTCTAAATGTTTTGCTCTTTCTGAAAATCATTTCACCAACTTCACAACCAAGGTCCCTTGCGATAACAGGGCACTTGGCCTTTAGTACGAAAAATATATCCTTATCTACATTACTGAGGGTTTCGTAGTTACCCTGTCCCTTAGCTATGATTAAATCAGCTTCTTCAAAACGATTGCGGAAAATTTGTGAACATGTTTCCAGAATTGTACCCGGTGCATCAGAGCCGTTATCGATTACTTCCACCATTTCAGTTAGACCGGCAAATTCAGCATCTTCCATCGTTGCATCATTTATGACTGGGGATCCTTTTACAACTACAGTAACTTTTTCGGCAGGCAACTGCTCAATCAACAAGCGGTCAAAAACTATCTCGCCGGCGTTATCCGCCAAGTAGAAGATTTTTTCTGCTCGGCTCACTGCATTTCTAAATCCTTCTACCTGTTGGTTGTCAAAATCTGCTGTCAGACAATCTCTAATTACTTTTTCAACATTAGATTCCTTTATTGACGTTTTAACACCCAAATCAATGATGTTTCCCGCAATAGCCAGCCGAATGGCTGTCTCCATCGGGTCCTCAGATGTCCTGACACGTTCTTCTAATTCCGCACATAATTCTAAAGCTAAACGGTTAAATCGCTGCTTTAATTCGCGATATGGGTCAGTGTTGCCGATTAGTTTCCGAATCAATCGGTGTATTTGCTGGCCGATTACCGGTGGGCTTTGACTCATATCTAAATCAACCGCTAAGCGAAGAACCTCTCGCACTACCTTTTCGTGAATCTGCTCATCATCTGTTGCCAGTCTTGCTGAATCCAAGGCTTGGCGAACAAAACAGGGAATACAATCTAAAAAAATCTGCATAAGCTTACTTACCTTATTTAAAACCTAAATCTTAAATCCGATGTCCTTCAACATTGGCCGCTTCTATTATCCTCGTTCCAGACAGCACAAAAAGTCTCCGTCCCATAGGTTGAAAATTCACTTGAAATCTCTTCGTCTTCACTTTTATCTCATATAAAATGTTTGGGCCAGCATTCAATCGCATTGTTTCTAACAGCTTGTTTAACCCAATAGCAGTTTCAGTCCCATTAAGACCATTCCAACTCCGAGTAGTTGCCTTAAAATCTCTTTTGACATTCTGATACCTAAGTAGGCGCCGAGGTAACTAAAGCCAACGAAAAACAGCATCGTTATCAAACCCACCTTGAGATTTACATATCCTTGCTGGTAGTATGTAAATGCCGCTAATAAACTAATCGGAGCGGCAACGACAAAAAGGGTAGTTCCCTGTGCGAGCTTCTGTGGAAAATGTAAAACATGGAGTAATGAAAATATTATTATCGCACCGCCTCCTACCCCAATTGTTCCCATGATTAGGCCTGCAATGCAACCAATAAACGCAGCTAAAACTATTTCCATACCGAAACCTTTCGAGTTGCCTGTTCGTGAATTTGTTTATCATCGTCACTGACCAGTTTTGTTGAATCAAGTGCCTGACGAATAAAACAGGGAATACAATCTAAAAAAATCCGCATAAGTTTACTTACCTTCCTTAAAACCTAAATTCTAAATCCAATGTCCTTCAACATTGGCCTGGCCGACTTCTTTTAGCTTTCCAGCCTTGAATGAATCTATTGCTTCCTGAACCGTTTGTTTTTGTTGTGCAAGGAATATTTTCACACCTGCTGTGTTGAGTGTCTTAAAAGCATTCGGTCCCACGTTACCGGTTATCACTACCTCTACATCGAGATTAGCTATATTTTGCCCTGTTTGAATCCCTGCTCCCTGAACAGCGTTCAGATTCACAGCATTGTCATGGGCAGCAAAATCACCTGTTTCGCTGTCAACAACGATAATCCATTTTGCCCGCCCGAATCTGAGGTCAATTTCACTTGAAATCTCTTTACCCTGTGCTGTTATTGCTATCTTCATTTTTTCTTCTTTTCCTTGCTCTGCTTAGACTCCGTCCCCCTCGGCTGCGCTTAACATAACAATGTCACAAATCCAAATTACCGCCGTCCACTTCGCCATCGATACCTCCGCCTGCCCCGGCCAAAACCTTTCCGCGCACCGGGCCAGTATCCCGGCATACTGAACTGTGGTTTTGCCAATTGGCCGGTTAAATAGGCTTCCAGCACGTCATTAACTCTGCCGGTTACGTAAGGCAGCACTTGAATTCCAGAAGCTGTAACCATGTTTGCAAGTGCTTGTGAAATCGCACCGCATATCAGCACATCAACTCCAAGGTTTTTCAGATTGCCTGCCCGCTGCGGCAATGATTGACTCTCCAATGCAACCTCAGACCGTTCAACCACTTTGGCGTTTTCGATATCCACCACCAAAAGCCTGTGGGCAAAATCGAATACGTTTGAAACATTGCCATTATATATTGGTATTGCTATCTTCATTGCATTACACCTCAGAATATTATTAAACAAACAATGTGCCAAAAAAGCTGGCGATCGGGCGGGAGAAACGTAAGGCTATATTTGATAAGGAGTTATTAAAACTAAAATGTGTTAAGCCGCAAGGGGAACCTCTGTATATTGTTGCAATTTGCAACACTAACTTAATCTTTGTGATTGCAGAATGCCACAACTTCATTCCGGATGTATCGAGAAGATGTGAAGAAAAACTACCGGATGAGAAGTAATCGTTTGCAGCCCTGCCAGTGCAGGACCAAGTCGGCGAATACAAGAACAACCGCTGACTAATCGTGGGGGGTAGAGGCGATCACGCTACTTCCTCTTCCATTTCACGTGGTACTTCTTCCCGGTGCAATGGCACTTGTATTCGACCTCGTTGCACCTGTTTATGACTCCTCCAGGCGGTCCATCCTTTTCGTGGATACTGATTATCCTGGCGTTATCCGGGATTCACTTTATCACCTTGACAGTACCCCCGCCAGGACATATGATGAACTTTGACATTTCTGTAGCTCCTTTCTTATGCCGAACTTCTATTTATATGGTTTCCAGATAAAGCCCATTTTTTTCTTACAGCAAGACCATTTCGGTATTTGAGGGCTCGCTTTCACCTTCCTCTCAATTTCAGGCATTTATTCGATCAAAAAAATGGTTATGCATCTTTTGGGCGTTCTTAAGCCAAGTTCAGGATTATTTTGTCAGGCGCTCAATATTTCTTTTATTTCTCCGATTAAAATCGGCAGATGTTTTGTAACAGCTTGCCATACAATGGCCTCATCAACAATATCATAACCATGAATTAAGATATTTCTGAATCCTATGATGCGGTGATGCTCGGAAATCTTTTCCAGTAACTCGTCATCTGTATTTTTAATTCTGTTAAGAGCTTCTCCAATGATTTCAAAGTCTCTTTCGACAGCTCTTTTGGCAATGGGGTTGTTTTGATATGCCTTGAAATCCATTCCGCAAACGAAATTTTGTATCTCCTCGGCTGCCTGAAGGATATCAATAAGATTTTTTCTCGTTTCATCGTTCATAAATGACAGTTCTTGTCCTCTCAACAGATTCTCTTAAGACAGGGTTTTTGAATTTTTTATCAACAACGAGGTCAACCTCTCGTTTAAATATTTCTTCTAATTGCTCTTTTAATTCAAAGTACTTGTCGAAAAGGTCAATATTTTCGCCCGAATCAAAAATCACCAGAACGTCTACGTCACTACCTTGAGAGAAATTCTGGCTCAAAGCAGAACCAAACAGGCCTAGTCGTTTGACCGGCAAACGCCGACATACCCGTTCAATCTCTGGTTTGATTTTTTCTATATCAATCATGGAATAGTATTTCCTGGCACTTTCTCTCTCGAAAATTCAGGTATTGGCTTTGCTTGCTTTGCTTACTAGTGCTCTGTTACAGCTAAATTGATGATTGTCATTCCCGCGAAAGTGGGAATCCAGACTTATCGAACGACCTGGATTCCGCATCAAGTGCGGAATGACAACTCCTCGAATTATAAGTAACAGAGC